>OFDC01000051.1_pt1 | contig 154413 bp, 111 predicted proteins | sample 1520941 | NCBI WGS metagenome assembly OFDC01 (sample SAMEA94258168, study PRJEB24077) | hot springs metagenome | biome: Aquatic biome; feature: Water | place: India | collected 2012-12-06 | depth 5 m
CTCTTTCTTGAGCATCTACTTTTGATTCAGAATAATCTTAAACAAGTTCATTGTAAAAATTTAAAAAATAGGTTACATGAATTTTTGATTGTAAAACATTATTTGATACATTTAAAGAAGCAAACTCAAAAATTTGAGTATAAATAATCAACTATTTTTCTAATAGTTATATGCATCATAAAATTGGAAGTGAGTATTAATCTATTTTGTATAAAACGTAAAAGAAAACACCAAAACAACTGCATGTAGTTTCATAGTAGAAGTGGGGGCTTCTATTGGCACCAAAAGAAAAACCGACCAGACATGGGGGTGTCGAAGTCGGTAAGTGAATCATAATACCTAATTGTTAGTTTATAATTCAATTCAAAAAAAATGAAAAAAAAACTATTTAACAAGCTTGCTCTTATAATTTAGTTTTTCTAAATATTCCATTCTCGGTTAGATTTTATTTGTATGAGTATAGAGGTTTATGAATCATTTATAAACTTATTCTATTTATCAGAAAATTATTCAAATTTGTTTAGCGGTAAAATTTTACTTCTTTAAAATTCTTTGGCATAGATTTTCGTTAGTTTTGTGGATAAAATAGTTGACGAATTGAGTGAACTATCTAATTTCAAACAAACAAAACCATGCTCAAGAATTTTATTCTTTTACTACTTTTCCCAATCTTTTCGTTTGCACAAAAAACAGTTGGTTTTTCGATACCAGACAGTACCGATATTTTTGTAGAATATGGAGATGGGCACATCCTAAAAAAGGCCGAAGAATTGATTGGAAATACTGATGCACAAGCATTTTTAAAGGAGTTTCATAAAAAATTCCCCAATACATTTGATAAAGATATTCGATACGTTCATTTGATTTCATCGAATGTAGATGATTGGGAAATGACGCTTTATGATGAGCGTAAAAGTCAGCTTAATTTCCTAAAAAATTATTCAAAATTATCAAAACTTAATCCTGAATTTCAATCTTTGGTAGAAGCCAATATTAAATGGAATTATTGGCATTTATTGCTTGCTTACTCAATTATTCGTAGCAATATTGATACAAAACTCACACGGGTCGTTTCGCTTCCTGCGGTTATGACCGAAGAACTCGACCCTTCAAAAGTTAATGACGAGAAACTCATGATGGTAGAAAGCTACCGTAATTTCTTGCCTTTTTTTGTCACCTACTTCAACTCTCAGGAACAAAAATTTATCAAATACACCGACCAAGTCAAAGCCATTGCTGATAAAGGTAATTATGCTCAGAAATACCTCAAAGGTCAGGTTTTAGATTATACTTTAGCTAAATTATTGTATGATAATTGTGGCAAAATTACGGCTTCTTCGGCCAAGTTTTGGATTAGTCAGATTGCTGCCAACGATTATCGAAATATGCTACTTGAACATTGTAAAGAAACCCTGAGCAAAAAAGAAGAAGTAGCTTCAAAGAAAGAAAATAACAAGGTTAAACAAACACATGAAGAAGGCGACTCCCCAATTTTGATTGGCCTTGATGGTAAGCAATTCGATTTTACTAAATACAAAGGAAAAGTGGTGTATGTAGATTTTTGGGCAAGCTGGTGCGGCCCTTGTCGTGCAGAGTTTCCATTTTCAAAAAAAATGCATGATGGTTTAACCGAAAAACAAAAGAAGAAAATTGTTTTTCTATACGTTTCGATTGATGAAGACCTTAATAATTGGAAAGAGGCTGTTGAAAAATTAAAACTTAATAATGGAGACCACGGACTTTCGGAAGGTGGTTGGGTTTCGGGAGTGACTCGAAAATACCAAATTAATAGCATTCCACGTTATATGATTATTGATAAAAATGGCACGATTATCAATGCAAATGCACCTCGTCCGAGTAGTCCTGAAACTTTAGATTTACTTTTGAAGTTATTGGACTAAAGATTTCTTTCATTGGCTAAAGATTAAAATACTTTAGATTTTTGAAAATATTTTTCTCGAAAACATACTTGATAATCAGAAACCAATAATTTTGTGTTCAATAAAATAAATTTTTGATTTAAGACCGAAACACGACAATGTTTAAATATATTCTTATACTTTTTTTATTGATTGCCTTTGTACCAGGTATCCGTAGTTTTTTATTTGAACTTTTGGTGGGTCGTCAGATTGCCAAAGAGCAAAAACGCTACAATGATTTTATGGAGAAAGAGCGTGGTAAGGAAGGAGAAGTTAAAGTGAAGTCAACAGGTACTAATCAGAAAGGTAAAGATTTTGATGGTGGTCAGTATGTTGATTATGAAGAAGTTAAGTAACATTTTTCGATTGTTCAAAAAATGCAAAAAAAATATTTAAAACCTGCTTCACTGCCAAACCAAGTAAGTTTGGCAGTTTTAGTTTTACGCCTAAGCTTTGGTTTTTTGATGATTCCACATGGCTTTGATAAATTTCAAGAATTTTTAGCAGGGCATCATGATTTTCCTGACCCTCTGCATGTTTCTCCTGTAGTATCGCAGATACTTACTGTATTTGCAGAATTTATATGTTCTACATTGCTCATATTAGGTTTATTTACCCGTCCGGCATTGATAATTTTACTTGGTTGCATGAGTATCATTGCTTTCAAGATTCACGGCTCTGACCCACTTGGTGATAAGGAACATGCTCTTTTATATTTATTCAGCTATCTCAGCATATTCATTACCGGTGCTGGAAAATACTCGCTTGATTCCAAACTTTTTAAGTAAAATTCATCAAAGAAATTTCTTTATATAAGAAGGAATAATCAGGTAATTTTCATCTGAATTGCTGATATGTTTATTTTGAGTGATAAGTATGCTTAAAACGATTAGGAATTGACTATAAGCATAAAAAAAGAAGCTTCCATAAGACATCAAAATATTTTCGATATTTAAAAAGACCACACACGCATAGAAAATATCTGATAAAACCCTGAATAAAACTGATGCTAATGCCAGTTTTTTGTAGGTTTGATTCGTGTCTAAATAAAGAGCATTAAGTATAAAAAGGTAGGTAAAAATCGAATAAAAGACTCCTGAAAAATAAACGTACTCTTTGTTAAGTGTTGAGCTAGTAATAACAATAGAGAAGAAAGCACTTGGAATAATTGGTATTAGAAATTTCCATAAGTCACTTTTATCTGAGTATATGATTAGTTTTCCTTCTAAGCGAATCAAGTAATATATAATTATATTATTTAATAAAGAAAGACTTATCTGTATAGTAATTCCGAGGTCTCCAAAATTAGCATATGTAAAAACATCACTTAAAAAACCTCCAAAGCACATTAGATATATTATTATATCAATGTTACTAAATTTCCAATTTCTTGTAAATCCATATAGTAAAAATAAAATAGGCATTACTAATCCATAACCAGTAGATACGAGCGGTCTAAAATTGAAAAAATATCCTATGAATGTAAGCACTAAGCTTAAATGGAAAGTTAGTTTCATGTAAGAGTTCATAAGTAATAGCTAAATAGGTAAAAGTACAGCAATTTTTCAAGTAAGGTTCATAATATAAACTATTGAGGAAGAAATATGTTATGAATGTAAAAAAAAATCATTAAAAACTAATAAAACGAGTATAATATTTTTAATGCTTAAAATCGCCTATAATCCAATATATCGCCACCCATTACCCGAAGGCCATCGTTTCCCGATGATGAAATATGAGTTAATTCCTGAGCAATTATTGTATGAAGGGACGTGCACCGAAGAAAATTTTTTTTCGCCAACGGTAGTTGATAAACGTTGGGTTTTGGGTGTTCATAATGAGCAGTATTTCAACGATTTACTAAACCTCAGCATTGACCCAAAAATGGAACGTAGGATTGGTTTTCCTATTTCCGAAATGTTGGTGAAGCGAGAGCTTATCATCACACAAGGCACGATAGATTGCTGTCATTATGCCTTGCAATATGGCATTTCGTTGAATATTGCGGGTGGCACTCATCATGCTTATTCCGATAAAGGCGAAGGTTTTTGCTTACTGAATGATGTAGCAGTAGCAGCCAATTATTTGCTTGAAAATCAAATAGTTAAAAAAGTTTTAGTCATAGATTTAGATGTGCATCAAGGTAATGGGACGGCAGTGATATTTCAGCAAGAGCCGAGAGTTTTTACATTTTCTATGCACGGGAAAGAAAATTATCCACTCAAAAAAGAAATATCAGATTTAGACATTGAACTACCAACTTATTGTAAAGATGAAGATTATCTAAACATTTTGTATGATACCTTGCCACGTTTAATTGAAGTGGAAAAGCCTGAATTTTTGTTCTACATTTCGGGCGTTGATATTTTGGCTTCTGATAAATTGGGCAAATTGAGTGTTTCGATGGAAGGGTGTCGACGTCGAGATGAGTTTGTTTTCGAACAAGCCATTAAACACAAATTTCCCATTGTTGTTTCGATGGGCGGAGGCTATTCACCCCGAATCGCTGATATTGTAGAGGCTCATTGTAATACTTATCGTTTGGCCGAACGAATGTACTTCTAAAAAATCATGCTCATTTGGTGTAGATTTAAAGTATTGTTGTTGATAACTGCTTAAATTAGTATTATTATTCGAACCTAACGATGAGCTTAGTACAAAACCACTTCATTGGCTACTTTTTTCATGAAAAAAATGACCTTTGGCAAACGGTAATTTCTTTAAGAAGTAGTTTTTCTGAAGCTATTTATATTACTGATGAACACACCATTTCTGAAGCCAAAACCAATCTTAACGATATACAGATTGAGGTAATGTCTTCGGATGATATTGCTTTGCGTGAGCAAGTAGTGAGAGCCAAACCGGTTATTTCTTCATTACAAGATAAAATTAAAGAGTTTTTACCTGAGCAGCTTGTCATTTTTATTGAAATGACTTGGGCTGTACGAACGCCATCAGGAGATATTTATCTACGAGAATTTCATGAAGCATTTCAGGTGTTTCTAACGCAATTTCCTACAACTATTGTTTGTTTGTATAATGAGTCTATTTTGCTCGATGAGCAACTAATGTTGTCTTTAAATTCACATCCTTATATATATGCGGGCAATGAATACATCGAAAATCCCTATTATTTACCGCCAAACATTCTGCAAAAAAATCAAATTAAACTACGCTTTAATTATCGCTTAAATAAACTAATTCCCGAACGCAAAGCATTTTCAAATCAAATTGCCGAGGTATCGCAAGAAGATAAAAGTGACTATCCACTTCAAAAAACTTTTTCTTCGCCCATTGCTCAAACCAATGAAGGACGCTGGAAAATTAGGTGTTTGGGTGAATTGCGTATTCGCCGAGAAAATGGTGAGCTAATCGAGTGGAATACCAAAGCGGGTTCTACTCGAAAACTAAAAACACTTTTTGCTTTTTTGCTCATTCGTGGCGACCGTGGGGCAAGTACCGAAGAATTAGCTGATTTACTTTGGCCAAATGCTGATAGTACCGACCAAGCCGTTAATCGACTTTATCATGCTATTCGATATTTGAGGCTCATTTTAGAAGGCGAAAAGGCCGAAAAACAAAAATCTGCTTTTATTACGCATCAAGGCTCTCATTATTACCTGCGTTTGCCTTATGATAGTTGGATTGATTTGCCGATGTTTCAGGAATTATGTTTCAAAGGCAACCAGCATTTAAAAGAAAATAACCTCGAACAAGTGAAAATTTGTTATGAGTCGGCCGAACGTCTTTATACAGGCGATTTATTCAATGATATTCCCCAAAAATATATTGATAATAACGAAAACGACTGGCTGTGGAGTAAGCGTTTTTGGTACCGTGAAATGTATCATAAATTACTGTATAGCCTTGCCAATATTAACCGTCAATTGGGTAATCTTGCTTTATCTATTAAGTATTGTGATAAAGTTTTAGCCGAAGACCCAAGCCTTGAGGCTGCCCACCGAGAAAAACTCCTTTCCTTAGCTGCTTCCCAACGCTTCGATGCTTTGCATCGCCAATATCGAATTTACTGCGAATCACTCAAAAAATTCAATCTCGGACAACCTTCTGAAGATATGCGAAAGCTTTATTTGAATCTTTCAAGAAAAAATTAAAATATTACCAATAAAACCAAAGAAAAACCAAAGATTAGGTTTTTAAGTTTGTTACGGAATCAATTAAAAACCAAAATAAGTACATGAACACTGCGATTGGATGTCCGTATCATAAAGTGAGCGAATCGTTTAAACCTTTCGACCTCACCAATCCTTTTCCGTTCTACAAACAGGCACGAGAAGAAGAACCTATTTTTTTTAGCGAAGAACTTGGTTATTATGTTGTAACCCGTTTTCAAGATATTAAAGAAATCTTTGGTAATTGGAAAGTATTTACTTCTGAAAATGCTCAGTCGCCTTTCAAACCTATCGCTCCCAAAGCCAAAGCATTAATGGAAGAGGGTGGTCTTATCGGTCTATCGGGCCTATCGGGTAGAATTCCCCCCGACCATACTCGTATCCGTCGCATTGTAAGTATGGCTTTTAATGTGGGACGTTTCCGCAAGCTTGAACCAAAAATCAGAGAGTTGGCAATTAATATGATTGAAGATTTTGCGGCAAAAGGAAAAACCAACATTATTAAAGACTTAGCTTATGATTTACCTGCTTATGTCATTTTTATGTTGCTGGGAGTTCCAAACGAGGAAGTACAACAAGTAAAAAGTTGGGCCGAAAGCCGTTTATTGCTCACTTGGGGCGATTTATCGGAAGACGACCAATTGATGCACGCTCAAAATATGGTGAAATATTGGAATTATTGCCAAGGATTAGTAGCCAAACGCAAAGAAAATCCAACTGATGACCTCCCAGGTGATTTAGTTCGCTATCAAGCTGAGGGTTATGAGATTTCTGACCGTGAGATTGCAGCTATGTGTTATAGTGCTTTATTTGCTGGCCACGAAACAACCACTTCTTTGTTGGGAAATGGTATCAGAGAGCTATTGATTCACCGTAAAAGTTGGGAATCTCTTTGCACAAATCATGAAATGATTCCTAATGCAGTTGAAGAAGTACTACGTTACAGCCCTTCTATTGTCTCGTGGAGACGCCGCTCAACCGAAGAAGCAACGGTAGGAGGTGTTACGATTCCAGCAGGCTCAAATATTCTTTTGGTGATGGGTTCAGGAAATAGAGACGAAGCTCAATTTGAGAACGGAGAAACCTTTGATATTGAAAGAAAGAATGCCAATCAGCACCTTTCAATGGGAAGTGGCATTCATTTCTGCTTAGGAGCACCACTGGCTAAATTAGAAGCTAAAGTTGTTTTAGAAGAACTTACTAAACGCTTACCGTCGCTTCGCCTAACACCTGAACAAACTTTTGCTTTTGCACAAAATACCTCTTTTAGAGCTCCAGTAGCTCTCGAAGTAGAATGGGATGTATAAACCCTAAAATATACAATCAAACCTAATAAACGTAAACGTCCTTCGTCATTCAACATGAAATATACCTTGTTTTTTAATCAAGCTCAACCTTCAGACTACCAATATTTAGGTGGAAAAGGAGCAAGTTTAGCGAGTATGAGTGTAGCAAATATGCCTGTACCAGTTGGTTTTTGCGTAACTACACACGCTTATGAGCAGTTTTTAGATGCTTCAGGTTTAAAGCATGAAATTATGCAAATGGTTGAGTCGATAGATTTCAACCAAGTAGATGAGCTTGACCGTGTATCAGCTTCTATCAGAGAAATGTTCATGAAAATGACAATCCCTGCTGAAATTCAAGAATCTATCAAAAACACATACGCCGAACTCTGCACTTTATGTAGTTACGAGAACGACTTGCCCGTAGCAGTTCGTTCGAGTGCTACTGCGGAGGATTTACCCGATGCAAGTTTTGCAGGGCAACAAGATACGTATTTGTGGATTGTTGGAGAAGCTGAAGTACTTGAACACGTAAGAAAATGCTGGGCGAGTTTATTTACTTCAAGAGCTATCAATTACAGAAAAGACCAAAAAATTGCCGAAGATGAAGTATTAATGTGCGTAGTTATCCAAAAAATGGTGAATGCTCGTACGGCAGGGGTAGCTATGACGCTTAATCCGACCAATGGCGACCGCTCGAAAATTGTGATTGATTCTGCTTGGGGACTTGGAGAGGCTGTAGTTTCGGGCGAGGTAACACCTGATAATTTTATTGTAGATAAAATTATGCTTCAAGTGATAAAAAGCAATATTCAAAATAAGCACATTGAGCATGTTCCTGATAGAGAAAATCGCAAAGTTTTAACTCGAGAAATTACAGATGAACGAGCAACACAGGCGAGTATCAATGAGACAGAAATCAAAGAGCTTTGCCGAATTGCTAAGTTAATTGAAAAACACTATGGTTGCCCGCAAGACATTGAATGGGCGATTGATGCCGACCTCCCTGTTGGACATAATTTTACATTACTTCAAAGTCGCCCCGAAACGGTTTGGTCACAAAAGAAGGTCGAAAACACTGGAATTAAGATGGGGATGGAGGGTATATTGAATACGTTAATGAATCCTATTAGTGCAAAAAAATAAGTACACCAAAACCTAATATTAAACAATGTCACAAAAGTTCATCAGCCCCTACGACCACAAAGCTCCTGCTGGAGCCGAAGGTTGGAAAGAATTGTATCCCTATTACATGGTTTTTCAAGATAACTTGAAAGAAACCGAAGAAAATAAGTTCTTTTTTTGCGACTCACAACACTGGCCAAATGTTTTCAAACCATTTGATGCAATTACCGTTGAGTTTGCGGTAAAATGTTTAGGTCAATATAATACTCGTCAATGGTTGATTCCACCAGCAAATGGTATTGACTTTAAGATTCATAACGGTTATTGCTACATGAGTCCAGTAGGGGTTGCTCCCGAGCTCATCGGCGACCGTGTGCCACAATTTTTAGAAAGAGCAGGTTTTTATTTTCAAAATTGGAATACGCTCCTTGATAATTGGCACGTAAAAGTAAAGGGTGTGATTGATGAAATGGAAGCTGTGAAATTTGAACCACTTCCAGAAGTGATTGATATTGAATGGGTTAAGAACGGTGTAGGCCTCGACCCAACTTATCATTTGATTCAGAATTATGATAAAATGATAGACCTTTGCTATAAAACTTGGATGTATCACTTCGAGTTCTTAAACTTAGGTTATGCGGCATACCTTGATTTCTTTGGTTTTTGTAAAGAAACTTTCCCTGGTATTCCTGACCTTTCAATTGCTAAGATGGTGCAAGGAGTAGAAGTTGACCTTTTCAGACCAGATGAAGAGTTAAGAAAGTTATCGAAATTAGCTCTTGAATTAAAACTGACAGATATTATTTCAAGCAATAGTCTTGATGCTGCTTTAGTGGCATTGGGTGCATCAGCCGAAGGAAAACAATGGATTGAAGCGTGGGAAAATGCCAAATATCCTTGGTTTAACTTTACTACTGGAAATGGTTTTTATTCTACAGATAAATATTGGATTGAAAATCTTGATATTCCATTTGGGTATATTCAAGACTACGTAAGCCGCTTAGTAAATGGTGAAAATATCGACCGTCCAACTGAAGAAATCGCAGCCGAAAGAGATAGAATTACTGAAGAGTATCGCGATTCTATTCCGAGTGCCGAAGCACAAGCGGCTTTCGATGGCAAATTAGGTTTAGCTCGTGTGGTATTCCCGTACGTTGAAAACCATAACTTCTACATCGAACACTGGGCAATGTGCGTTTTCTGGAGAAAAATGCGTGAATTGAGTAGTGTATTTGTACAAGCTGGTTTCTACGATGACATTTACGATATGTTCTATTTCCGTAGAGAAGAAATTCACCAATTATTGTTCGATTATGGTCGTGGTTGGGCAATGGGTGTGCCTTCAATTGGCCCAGATTACTTGCCAAACGAAATTGCTCGCCGTAAGAAAATTGTTGATGCTCTCTCGACTGCTGCTCCAAAACCAGCTTTCAATGAGCCACCAGCAGTTGTTACCGAGCCATTCACAATCATGCTTTGGGGTATTACAACCGATAGCGTTCAGAGTTGGCTCAATAGCGGTGAAACTTCTAATCAGCTGAAAGGAATGGCTGCTTCGGCTGGAAAAGTAGAGGGTATCGCAAGAGTAATCAATAGTCCAGAAGAGTTAGGGCAGTTACAATTAGGCGAAATCTTAGTTACTCGCGTAACAGCTCCAAGTTGGGCTCCAGTTTTTGGTAAAATCAAGGCTACTGTAACCGATATTGGTGGAATGATGTCGCACGCAGCTATCGTTTGTCGTGAGTATGGCTTACCTGCCGTTACGGGTACAGGCTCAGCAAGTACGACTATCAAAACAGGTGATTTGATTGAAGTAAACGGTTCAACTGGTGAAGTTGTTATCTTAAAAGCAGCATAAAGTTTTATTAACGAGTTGCGGACTCCAGAAAAGTCCGCAACTCGAAACCTTCAAAAACCATGAATAAACACCTTCAAGTTTATAAGGCTGCCGAAAAATACATGCGTGTTCGAAAAAACGATGTACATATACCACTTTCATACAAATATGCCTTGAAACTCATAGAAAAATATCCAAATGCCGATGCCGATTTAGCGGCTATTTCAATAATCTTACACGACATTGGTTGGTATTCGATTGACGAAGACGATATTTTCAAAAAAGGTTTTCAATCTGAAAACTTCATGCAAAGTGATGTCAGATACTTGCACGAGTCAGAAGGAGTAAGGTTATCGACTGAACTACTAAAAGATTTAGGGTATTCTGAAGAGTTTATTCAGAAAGTAGCTGCAATAATTGATGGCCATGATACAAGAAATTTCTCCAAATCATTAGAAGATGAAATTGTGAGAGATGCCGATAAACTTTGGCGATTTACCGTAACGGGTGTAAGTGTTGCATGCGATTGGTTCAAACAAACACCATCGAGATACTGTAATCGCCTCGAAACCGATATTATTCCGCAATTACACTTACCCGAATCGATTGAAATGGCTAAGGCAGATTTAGCCGAAACTCGCAAAGAACTTTTGTGCGATGTAATCTAATGACGATAAAGTTTATTAATTGAAAATTCAAATGCAAGTCATAGAAGTCATAAATCCTTGCAATGGTGAGGTGGTGGGAGTATGCCCAAGAGCGACCGAAAACGATGCTGCCAAAAGCATTGAAGCCGCTCATGAAGCATTCAAGAAATGGAAAAAAGTTTCGGTAGCGGAGCGTGTAAAACTACAGCATAAAGCTGCCGAAGGCATGCGAAAACACGCCGAAGAGTTAGCCCAAATCATTGCTAATGAATTGGGAAGACCAATCGCTGGCTGCTTGACAGAAATAAGTAGAAGTGCAGATTTGCTTGATTTTTACGCCGAAGAAGGACTTCGATTAAAAGGAGAGATTCCACTGCATAATATTGAAGGCGAAAAAGCACTGATTATCAGAGAGCCAATTGGGGTGGTAGTTTCAATTACGCCATTTAATTATCCGATAACCTTGCTCACCATGAAATTGGGAGCTGCTTTGGTGGCTGGCTGTACGGTTGTGGCAAAACCTTCGGAAGATACCCCACTTTCTACGGTTCGTTTGGGGCAAATTTTCGAAGAAGTGGGTTATCCTGAAAATGTTTTTAAAGTCATAACAGGTTATGGTCACGAAATTGGGAATACGCTAATCGAACACCCTTTAGTGTCAAAAATTGCTTTCACGGGTGGAACCAATACAGGTAAGCGAATTGGCCAAGTAGCGGCCGCACATAATAAACGAATCACCTTAGAGTTAGGTGGACAATCGCCAGCCGTTGTTTGTGCCGATGCCAATATTGAAGTGGCTGCTGCAGCTATTGTTCGACACGGCTTTGCTAATAGCGGACAATTCTGCTATCGTGTCAACCGAGTTTATGTGCATGCGTCTATTTATGAATTATTTGTTGATAAAATGGTTGAGTTAGCTCAGAAACTTACGCTCGGAAGTCCATTTTCGGGTTGCGATATGGGGCCAATTATCAACCAAAAAATCTATCAGAATAGCGAAGTACAAGTTGCCGATGCTCTCGAAAAAGGAGCAAGTATTCGCACGGGGGGGAAAAGACTTACGGGCGAATTGTATGACAAAGGCTGGTTCTTCCCACCAACAATCATCTCATATGCAAACCATTCGATGAAAGTAATGACCGAAGAAACCTTCGGACCAGTAATCGGAGTAATGCCATTTAATTCAAACGATGAAGCAATTACTTTAGCCAATGACTCAGAATATGGTTTGGCTGCTTATGTTTTCTCCGAAAACTTGGCTATTGCTTTACGTATGGCAGAATCATTTGAAGCAGGTTCGGTTTGGATAAATAACATTCACCGAAGCTACCACGATGTGCCATTTGGGGGAGTCAAACAAAGTGGTATGGGCAGAGAAAAAGGTAGATATGGCATTGAAGCCTACACCGAATTGAAGACAATTTATCTGAATTATTGATATGAGAAAGCAAGACGAAGCAATTTGGGAAGTAGCTAAAAAGCATCTAAATGTTCGGAATAATGATGAACATACCTTGTTTTCGTATTTATTGGCTCAAAGAATAGTAGAAAAATATCCTGAATCTGATATTGAAGTGATTTTGCCAGCCATTTTATTGCACGATACTGGTTGGTCTAAAATTCCGAAAGACAAGCTTTTTAATGCTTTTGGCCCTAATAATAAATATCCAGAATTAACCCGTCAACACGAGTTAGAAAGTGTTGCAATTGCACGTCAGGTTTTGCCCGAATTGGGTTTTACTAATCAACAAATAGAAGCAATAACGGCTCTCATTGATGGGCATGATACAACCAAAAATGCTCGCTCGCTCAATGATGCTATTCATAAAGATGCCGATAAATTATGGCGATATACGCCTCATGGAAATCGGATAATAGGAGAGTGGTTTGAGATTGAACAGGCTGAGGTTTTGGAGATTCTCGAAAACTTTGTCCTACCTACAATCTTAACCGATTTTGGCCGAAAACAGGCAATTATCTTTTTAGAAACCGCCAAATTAAACCTTAATCTGAAAAAGTACTTATGTTGAATTTGAAAGATAAAGTAGTAATCATCACTGGTGCTGCGGGAGGACTCGGCAAAGCATTTGCTTTGGCATTTGCCAATGAAGGAGCAAAAGTAGCTGTTTGTGATAAAAACATAAAAGGTGCTACCGAAACCGCTCAAGAAATCGGTAACGATGCCATTGCTATTGAAGTGGATGTAGCGAATGAGGCATCTACCAAAGCAATGGCACAACAAGTGGTTGATAAGTTTGGGAAAATAGATGTATTAGTCAATAATGCAGCTATTTATGCCACCATTCAACGCAAACCCTTCTACGAAATTTCAGAAGAAGAGTGGGATTTGGTGATGAACGTAAACCTTAAAGGTGTTTGGATGGTATCGAAAGCGGTTATTCCATTCATGAAAGCTGCAAATGCTGGTAAAATCATCAATATTTCGTCGGCAACGGTTATGAGTGGCTCGCCACAGTGGTCGCATTATGTGGCATCGAAAGGAGGAGTCATTGGTTTTACTCGCTCGATGGCCAAAGAAGTTGGCGATTTTAATATCAATGTAAATGCCATTGCTCCAGGTTTTACGCTAACCGATGCCAGTTTATCGCTTATCGAAAATGCCCAAAAATATGGTGTTGACCGAGGAGCAATCAAACGCTCATCTTCGGCCGAGGATATTGTAGGAACTGCCCTTTATTTAGCTTCATCTGCTTCTGATTTTGTCACAGGACAAACAATCGTAGTAGATGGTGGAAAACAATTTATCTAACACTCTCTTTCCTCCGAAGGGAGCATCAATCAAAATTCTCCATCGGAGGTGGAGACCTTGAAATATGCCAGTAATAACTTATATCGAAAATAACGGAAATCAACGCCAAGTTGAATTGCCAATGGGAGCTTCAATTATGGAAGGAGCTATACAAAATGATGTCAAAGGAATTGTCGCCGAATGCGGTGGTTCGTGTATGTGTGCCACTTGCCACGTGTACGTTGATGAACAATTCATTGATTTACTTCCAGAAATGCAAGAAGAGGAAGATGAAATGCTCGAAGCTGCCAATGCTCCACGTCAGGCAAATAGTCGTTTAGGTTGTCAAGTAAGAGTAACAAAAGCCATGGATGGTTTAGTTGTGCGTATTCCAGAAAGACAATAAGATGAAAGTTGTAATCATAGGTGCAGGACACGCAGGCGTACAAGCTGCTTCTTCTTTGCGAGAAGAAGGCTTTGCTGGTGAAATCGTTTTGGTTGCTGAAGAAAGATATTTACCTTACCAAAAGCCACCTTTATCGAAAGGGTATTTGCAAGGCAAACAGTCTGCTGAAGCTATTTTGTTTCGTTCAGAAAATTATTACTCAGCCAATCAAATTGAACTTCGCTTAGGAACTAAAATTAGTCAGATTTTGCCAAATGAGCAGGAAATCATTACTTCCGAAGGTGAAAAAATTGAATACACACATTTAATTTTAGCCACAGGAGCCAGTAACCGTCAATTGAAAATCACTGGAGCCGATACGGCCGAAATATTGTATTTACGTACGTTGGCTGATGCTCGCAAGATTGAGGAAAAGTTACATAATGCCAAGAATGTTGCCATTATTGGCGGAGGATTTATTGGCCTTGAATTGGCCGCACTCGCCCAAGAAAAAGGCAAAAACGTATCAGTAATTGAAGCCCAAAGCCGACTGATGGAAAGAGTGTTACCTGCTGTTATTTCTGATGTTTTTAAAGATACGCATCTACAAAATGGCGTAGATATTTTGCTCAATACATTTACAAGTTCAATCGAGGGGAATACGATAAAAACTCAATGCGGTAAAAGCATTAAATCAGATTTGATTTTGGCTGGAATTGGTGTTATTCCCGAAACTAAATTGGCTGAGCAAGCAGGTATCAACTGCGAAAATGGTATTGTAGTCAATGAATTCCAGCAGACTTCCATCGCTAATATTTATGCCATTGGCGATTGTGCCAATCATTATAATGTTTTTGCTAAGCGAAACTTACGCCTCGAATCTGTACAAAATGCCGTTGACCAAGCTAAAGTTGCAGTCAATCATATTATCGGCAAAGCCGAAGCCTATCAAGCTGTGCCGTGGTTTTGGACAAACCAATATCATTTAAAATTACAAATGGCTGGTATTTCGACTGGTTTTGACGAATATATGGTACGTGGAGATATTTCGAGTGGTAAATTCTCGGTTTATTATTTCAAAGATACGAAACTTATTGCGGTCGATTCACTCAATAAAGCGGCCGAGCATCTCAATGCACGAAAACTATTAAGTTTGGGTGTTAGCCCAAGCAAAGAAGAAATTTTAGATGTAAGTTTTAATCTAAATTCTTTGGTTTAAGTAAATAACGAACTGTAAGTCTTATTGACTTACGTTCGTTTTAATTTGGAGTACAACCTTTATAATTATTGATAAAAATCTACACCCATACTTTAGATTTACTAATTTTGTCGTTCATTTTTCTAAAATTAGTAAAGTCTTTCGATATGCAAAATATTTCCAAATATATCGACCATACATTACTGAAACCCACCGCAACCGAAATGGATTTCAGAAAGTTGTGTGAAGAAATCTACCAAAATAGCTTCTATTCGGCCTGTGTGCCGCCCTTTTATGTGAGTTTTGTAAAGGAATTACTTGAATATAGCGATGCCAAAGTCTGTACTGTCATTGGCTTTCCGTTGGGGTATCATTCAACTGAAGCAAAAATTGCCGAAGCACAAAAAGCCTTGGCCGATGGTGCTGACGAATTAGATTTAGTAATGAATATCAATGCTTTCAAATCAATGGCTTATGAAACTGTAAAGCAAGAAATAAAAACAATTGCTGAAATCGTTCATGAAAAAAAAGCTTTGCTCAAAGTAATTATTGAAACGGCCTATTTAGACAATTTTGACATACGAATTGCCTGCGAAATCTGCGAAGAAGCAGGTGCTGATTTTGTAAAAACTTCCACAGGTTTTGCTCCAAAAGGTGCTGAAATTGAGCAAGTTAAGTTAATGCGTGAAGTTTTGCCAAGCGATATCCAAATCAAAGCATCGGGTGGAATTCAAACGTATGAGCAATCCATAGCTTTCATCGAAGCAGGAGCAACTCGACTTGGCACTTCATCAGGAGTTTCTATTGTGAGTGGGGGAGTGGGGTATAGTGGATATTAAGATTTTATGTTAGTGTTTGTGGCACATTAAAAAGTTGTGCCACAACTATTTACTTCTCCATCAAATTTCCCAACAAAACCTCAGGAGCAAGCATTATTCTTGTACCAGTTTCGGCATTTTCAAGATTCAAAACTCCACGCGGACAAACAGCTGAACAAACGCCACAACCCACACATGATGAACGTACAATGTCTTGTCCTTTCTGTGCATAAGCTCGAACATCAATTCCCATTTCACAATAAGTAGAGCAATTCCCGCAAGAAATACATTGGCCACCATTGGTAGTAATTCTGAATCTTGATTTGAATCGTTGAATTATTCCAAGATAAGCCGCTAATGGACAGCCAAATCTGCACCAAACTCTACTACCCATCAGAGGATAAAAACCTGTACCCACAACGCCCGAAAAAATAGAGCCAATCATAAACCCATAAGTTGATTTGAGCCACTCAGTTGGAATAAAGCCTAATAAATTATAGCTACCAGTGAAGTAGGTATAAAGTACCCCAATTGTCATGATAATAGCAAAAGCCAATATGCCATGAATAAGATAGCGTTCTATTTTCCATGCTTTTGTTGATTTATCAGAAAGCTGTCGGAATGGGTCACCCAAAGTTTCGGCTAAACCCCCGCAACCACAAACCCACGAGCAGTACCAGCGTTTCCCAAAGAAATAAGTCATTACGGGTACACCTACTACAAAAAGTACAATCCCCCATACTAGTAAAAATATCCCAAATGTTCCTCCAGTAATGAGTTTATCGATTCTATAATTAAAGAAAAACGAATAATCTAGTGGCCACATATTTTTCAAATCGGCCGAAGGTAAATTCAGATTTGACATGATTTCCGGTAAAATGAAAGCAATGCAAGTCTGAAAAAATATAATTGATAATGTTCTGATAATCTGATACTTAGAATGACGATATTTGATAATGTATCTAATACCCATTACCAAAACCGAAATCGTATAAAGAAATCCATACATAAACCAACGACTTGCCTCGCCGCCATTAATGAATTTACTAACAGGGTCCACCACCATTATCCAGTTTGCAATATATTGTGGTTTGAAGTATAAGGCTATGTAGAATAAAATTAGAAAAGTACCAATCAACATACCCAACCATTTTCTGTTGGTTGCTGGATTGAAGAAAATTCCATTGTTTTTTATTCCAGCTTCTTGCTTGATGCTTGGTAAGAAATAAAGCAAAGCTCCGATAATAGAAAGACCAAATGTAAGGAATAATATAAGTGATTTGTTATCAGATAAATAGCCGTTTGATGAGGCCTTGATAATTGAAACAATGGTGTCCTCATAAATTTTTTTGTCCCAAGCTTGTTGGGCATTATAAACTTTATTGAGAGCTTCAATACCTTTACTTACTTCTGATGCAAAAGCAAATGAATTAGTGTATGGTTGGTCTATGATTGAAGCAAATTCGATTTTTGCATCAAATAATGCCTCATCTTTTAGATTTTTCTCTAAAACCTCATTAGTTAATGTATAATTATTCATGCTTAAAGTGCCCCAAAATAGCCCAAAAGCAGCAATGAAAGTGATGAGTCCGAGTTTTTGTAGCATGGCTTAGAATAATTTTGAGAAAATTCCTTTTTTAGATTTCAATTGTAATTTACTACCAGTTTCAGTATTGTACTTTTCCAATATATCAGCTTCGTATTGTTTGAAAAATTCTGGGTCGAAATTGGCTTTGGGTAAATTTTCTAAAACGTATGTAATGGTTTTACCTTTACTAATCCATTCATCCCAAACCTCATGTCTCATTCTAATACCCAACGTATTTAAGCCATTTACGACTTTACTTATTGAATCAAAGTTTATTCTTACACAAATATTTTTACTTGGATGTTGCCAGAAGAAAGTTTGAATGCCTTCTGGTAATTTTGCTGGCACTTGTCCATAAGTTTGATATTCGATTTCGAAGAACTTTGCAGAATTAAAAAAGATGCCGGGTTGATATTTTGTAGGCTTACCGCAGATAGTTCGGGCAACAGTTTCGCCCATGATACGCCCAGTGTACCATATTTGTTCAATATTTTTTCTGCCAATTGGCGGATTCTCATGTTCAACACAATCGCCGATTGCATATACATCTGGAATATTGGTTTCGAGGTATTCATTAACCAAAATCCCACGATTAAGTTTGATACCACCTGTACCCAAAACAAAGACCGGTTTTTCTCTACCAATCATATTTCCTTGTGGTAATTTTAGGAAACTTATATTTGGATTAACTCCAACCGTTAATCCAACAAATTGACAAATAATTTCTTCCCCATCTTTTGTTTTTACTGCTTTTACTTGTCCATTCTCATCGCCAATGATTTCATCTAATTCGCTCAAAAATTTTAGGTTAATATGATTTGCCGCAATATGTTTTGAAATCATTGCCGACTCTTCTGTCGGCAATACAGTATTCCAAAAACTACTTTCTCTGACTAAAAATGTTACCTCAATCCCCCTAGAATGTAGCATTTCTGCCAATTCTATGCCAATTAAGCCACCACCTACAATTACAGCTTGTTTGACCTTCGGAGTAATTTCTTCTAAAGATTCTAAATCTTGATAACTGTACAAACCTTGTACACCTTTGAGGTTTTGTCCTTTCCAACCAAATTTGTTGGGTGTTGAGCCTGTGGCCAAAATTAGTTTATCATAGCTAATCGAACCACCTACTTTAGCTTCTGGATTTTCATCGGAAGGAATTCTGAAATAGAGCTTTTTCTCTTCAAAATCAACAGTTTTTACCCACGCTCGTTTGAGTTCAATTCGGTTTTTCTCCCAAAAAAAATCTTCGTAAGGCTTCGTATGATCAAATTTCATGTGACCCATATAAACATACATGAGAGCCGTTCTTGAAAAAAAATAATCAGTTTCGCCCGAAATGACCGTAATCTTGCAATCAGAATGTTTTCTGATGTGCCGAGCGGCCGTAATTCCACTGATACCATTTCCGATAATAACTACGTGCTGCATTTTTAGAAGGATTTGCTTGTGGACGAATATACGAAGGAAATCTGAAATAAGTTTTTAGAGAACCATTTTTACCAAAATACCAATTGAGATAGTTAGAGTAAAACTAATGAGCGTACCGATTAGTACATATTCGGTTCGTTTGAGGTCTGATTCTTTAAATCTAAGCAAGGCTTTGGCGGCAATCAAAAAACCGATTGGTTCATATTGGTTATTAATGATGAATGTTAGAATCAATATTCTTTCAAAAATACCAATCCATTTTCCAGCATCATTTAGGCTTTCTTCCTTACTCGTATTTACGTCTTCTCTCCAACGTTTGGTTGCAAGTCCAATGAGTATGCCTAATGGAATAGTACAAAAAACATAGGATACTAATATTAGCCATGTTTTGAAATCTGCTAATATTGAAGTAAATAAATTTGAGAATTGGTTAAAGCCTTTGATAATATATAACCAACTAATAATTAGAATAATAAAATGAAGTACTTGGTCAAGAATAAACGATTTGACACTTTTATCTTTGGCATATATTTTCAATAAATCAAAACCATAGTGCGTAATTCCGATGAAAAGAGCTACTAAGAAGTTTCTTGAAAAAAGCCAAACAGTCAAGAATGTAAGTATGATGTGAAAAAGTAATTTTTGGGATTTAATTCTCTTTTCCTCTTTGTCTTTTACCCAACTTGTTGGTTGCAAAAAAAAGTCAGTAAGTATATGTGCAAAGATAAGTTTCAATAAAACCAATGCTTGTATCGCTGTAAAAAGATTAGACATTTTGGAAACGATTTAATATTTTTTCGATGATATGCCAAGCCGATGATTTGATTCTTGTACTTACCGAAGGTTGCCCAATTTTGATTATTGAAGCTATTTCTTGTTGATTTTTCCCCTGCAAAAGCCAAAAAATAACTTCGGATTGATTGACGGTTTGCTTTTCAAACAGATAATCTATCATGGAGCAATAAACTTCCCATTCTTTGTTTTTTTGATTATCGTTTGTGGAAATTCTCAAAAATTCATTCTTATTTTTCATGTCATCCAAATTTCTGCCCGATAGCCAGAATGCTTCTCCATCAGAATCAGAAATTTTTTCACTTAAAAATGTTACTTCACCCAAGCCTATTGATATTTTGACTTTTAGCGATAGTTTTATATGTAGATAAGTTTTTATAATTAATGCTTCATGTAAAGCATTTTCATTTAATAATATTTGAAAACTATCTCCACGTATGAAATAGTCATATTTTCCTTCGGAAATGCTTGATAAAAAATCAAAGGCTTTACGCAGTTTTAGGCGACTTTCTGCATCAAGATTTGATGATTTTACAATATCTCCTGTAATTACTTGTACTTGCATTTATCTAAAAATTAATAAATAAAATAAAAATATCTACAAATATATAAATATTTTTATTTTATCTACTTTTTTATCAATAAAGCTACTTATTTCTCAGGCAGATGAACTTCTGCCATCATGCAACGTGCAGAACCACCACCGCAGTTTTCAATCATTGATAAGTCGAAGTGTTGAATATCTGCATATTCTTCTAATTCTACTCTTTGAGCATGGTTGAGTGAATTGAATGCCGTTGTTGACATTACGAGCAAGTGATTACCTTTTTGCGTTTTCACTAAGAGCATATTGCCAGCAAACTGATTCATTTGTTCAAGCGAAATTTCAATGATATTCTTCCCGCTACTCTCAAGCGATTCTTTTACTTTGAGGCGTTCATCTAAATCAGGAATAGAAGCCAAACAAACTACCGCAAAAGTATCACCTATGCACATCACAACATTGGTGTGATATACTTCCTTTCCTTGCCCATCAACGGATGTAAATTTTACCAATTGATAGCCATTCATTTGTTTTGCCCAAGCATCGAGTACATCTGAATTGGTTCTTGGTGAAAGGCAAGCATAGGCAATACGATTCATTCGGTCGAGCACCATACTGCCCGTTCCTTCCAAATATTTGCCTTCTTTTTCGAAATGCGTGAAATCTAAAACAACTTCTACATGAAATTTTTTACGCAAATCATCAATAATGTCGCTTCTACGCTCTAATCGACGATTTTCGGCTTGCATTGGATACAAGCAAACCTTTCCACTGTGGTGAAAAGAAACCCAATTATTCGGGAAAATGCTATCCGGTGTATATGGTTCAAGGGTATCATCATAAACCATCACATTTACACCTGCTGAGCGGAGTTGACTGACCATTCCATCAAATTCGTTGAGGGCGTCAGCCTGTGTGATACTACTTGTTAGAGATTTAGCCTTTACATCTTGAAAAGCATTACTTTCGGCTGTTTGCTCATTAAAAGCAAAATTTACGGGCCGAATCATTAGTATGTTTGATGTGGTTTGTGCTTGCATTTTTTTAGTTCTGACGGGGTCGCCCGTGCGATTCTAAGTTATGAATGCTGAGTTATTATAGGATTAAAGTACTCAGTAACTTTGAAAAGAAATTTTTACGGAATTATAAAAATATTGTTACAAATTTTTAAACCGCAGATTGTACAGTTTTATTAACGCTAATTTTCGAAGATTTTATTGAATTTCCAGCGAAAATTAGCGTTTTTTAAGAAATTAGCATTATCTGCGTGCCATCTTTTTTATTACGAGGAATTTTTATAATCCCCAAATTTTTATCCTTGAAATAATTATAAATGAAAACTCTAAACTCAGAAATCTGAATTCAGAACTCTCAAAATTGGCATACTCATACAATGTGAGCCACCTCTCGCCCTTGAAAGCTCAGCCGATGGTAACAATATGATTGTATTACTAATGTTTTCGGGCGAAAGCTCATTTTTTTCAAATTTATTGAGTAATTCAGCGGCTCGAATGGTCTGAAAACCAGCTTCACGAAATGCCTCGGCGGTTTTATCATTTCTATCATAGCCAATAGCTACTCCTTCTTTCACTACTAATAAATTACATGAGTCTGTCCATTGTTCACGAGCACCGTACGGAAACTCATTATTACCAGAATACACAAACTTTATATCTTCATAACAATTCAAATCATCTTTGGTTATCGAAGAAAGTAAATCTTCTAAATTGGCAAAGTCTTTTACTTTTACACCATCATCTTTGTTAATAAATTGTTTGATAGTAAGTTTTTCATAACTTGGTTGTTGTCCGAGTTCTTCCCAAATAGATTGTCTGGCTGCTTCTTCTTGAATACGCCCTAAAGAACCCAATAAAACCCAAACATTGCGTTTAATTTGTGTAAAAATGGTGTCAATGTGCATGTAGTCACGTTTTTGTGGAATTTTCACAATCGTCACTTTCTGCACAACATTTCTTTCAAAGAGTAAATCTATCGCCTGACGTGCTGCTTCAACTGATGTACGCTCACTCACGCCAATTAGTAAATGGTTAGGAGCGACCATCATTACATCGCCGCCTTCGAGCGTATTTAAACGTCCTTCTTGTTCTTCTTCGGGTAAAAGAAAATGGTTCTCATCTTCGGTAATTTCAACGATTTTTCCTTGTAAATCTTTGAAAATAGGATGATTAAAGAAAACATATTTCGCTAAAAGTGATTCACGTGTACGAGCGTATTTAGCGGGTTTATTGAGCAAAAGATGGTCATTTACTACAATACCAATATCACGTGTAAAAATCAAATTTGGAATCGGTGGGAAAAGCATTTTATTATTGGGTAAAATGCCTGTTATCAACACTTTAGTTAAATCAATACTTGAAAGTTGGTTCATTTCAACTTGAAATTGGAATGAACACTCTTCAACTGCACTTACTGCTGCAATAAGTTGTGTACGTACGGTGGCATCTTCAAGAATTTCAGATAATAGTTTTTCAAATTCAATCACTCTATCTGAGTTGAAATATTTCTCATTGTGAGGTTTATAGAAATTACGAGTTTTATCAGCATCAATTTCGCTAAGTTTTCCTTTCACTTTTTCAGTATCTAGAAAATAAAGCAAAATCTTTACATAAAAATCATATTCATCTCGACGCATTGTTTCGAGATGAACAATGTCTTCAAATAACCAATCTTGGGCTTTTGAAGGTACAACTTTTCCAAGACCACTGTCAGGGCTATGTATAATAAGGCGGTGTAGCGTACCTACTTCGGAAGATACAAATATATTATTGTTCATTGGTAATATTTTCGGGCTACTAGCGTTCGGCTATTAGCTTTTTAAATCTTAAAATGTAAAATGAATAAAATGACGCTTTTAAACTAAAAATTAGAAAATTTAGAATAAAAAAAGTGCTAAAAGCTGGTAGCTAATAGCCAAGAGCATTCTTTTCAAATTAGTAAAAACCAAAGTTGGCCATGAAGGCCATGAGCTGAAAGAAGAAAACAGAAATACGGTGAGGCTTACAAAAATGGCGATACAGCCCTGTGAGTGTAAAACTACAGTTTTCGTCGTTTAGGCGAATTTTTGAGGCTATATTTTTTTGTATTATTATCATAGTATGTTGCAATATTACAAATCAGATAACTTATTTCAAAAGTTTTTCAAGCAAAATTCCTATCTTGCGAAGTTCACATTTAAAACCCACAATGGCTAATTTGTTTATCCGAAATCGAGAACAATCGCAGTTAGTTTTATTTTTTCTTCATAATTTCTTTATCAGTATCGGGACAGTCTTGGTCTATGTCTCGGCCAATATTATTTTGCTTGAAAATCACCCTGAATTTTCTTTACCTATTGCCTACATAGCTTCTACATTAGCGATGATGGTTGTAGGGAAAATATACGAGTATTATGAACACCATTACCTTCTGCAAAAATTGAGTATGAGGGTATTATTATCGGTTTTGGTGCTGTCGTTGCTCATGGGAATGATAGTTTATGTGAGTCACTCAATATTCACAGCCATTGGAATAATGGTGGGTTTTAGAATTATTTATTTGCTCGTAAATTTAGAATTTTGGGGAGTTTCGGCAGTGGTTTTTGATGTGCGTCAGAGTAAGCGAATTTTTAGTGTAATTGGCTCGGGCGATGTACCTGCCAAAGCCATTGGTGCTATTTTAACCGTGCTTATTCATTCAACCTCGGTGCTCTCAATTCTGATTGGTGTTGCGTTCTTTACATTTTTATTAGCCTTTTTTACCCAAAAACGCACTTTTCAACTGACAGATGTGCCAGAGTCTCAACCCGAACGTAGAATAAGAAAAGATGATGCCAAATATATTCAGCAATTATTTGGTGGTAATCGATTGATATTCGAAATGTGTGTTGGCTTGGTGGCAGTGGCACTTTCTGCAACTTGGATAGAGTATAATTTTTTCGTAAATGTTAAGTATAAATTTCATAGTCAGCACGATATTATCGCCTTTGTTGGTTATACTTTAGCGATAACTTATACAATATCAACAGTTATCAAACTCTTGCTTTCGAGCAAAGTAATTGAGCGTTTTGGCCTTCGAAATGCCTTGCTTTTCTTGCCAATCGGTACAGTTTTGATTTCGATAGTGCTAGTTTTTCTGTCTTCTTTTAGAGATGATGAGACCTCACTTTTAATGGATTTTAGTGCGGCTTATTTGCTTTTTGAAGTAATGCGTCGAACGGTTTTCGACCCTGTGTTTCTGGTAATGTTTCAGCCACTTTCTACCCACCAACGGCTCAAAGGACATACATTGGCTAAAGGTTTTTATGAACCTCTTGGAATGGGAATAGCTGGTCTTTTGCTTTTAGCTGAATATTATTTCGATTTTTCATTTACATGGATTCATTTTGGTTTCACGGTCATTTCTGCATTTATAGCTTCTTATTATTTGAGTCGAGCGTTTCGTCATTACATCATCGAATTAAAATCGGCTTTGGGTAAGCGTTTCCTTAGTACAGAGGAGTTAGTTGTTCAAAAAGAAGCTCTTTCTGCAATCATAAAAAATATTGAAAGCAATAATGCAGAGGAAGTGATTAGTGCGATTAATTGGATTGGAAAATATGATGGAGATAAACTTATAAAGTATATACCACAGCTTTTGAAGCATGATTCAGAGGCTGTACGGTTGAGTGCTTTACAACTACTCCGAAATAAGCAATTAACACCGAATATTGTAGAAATCCTATCTAAAAATATTGTTCAAGAATCAAATAGTGAATTGCGAAAACTGGGCGGTCAAATATTAGCTCAGCAAGCAATTTGGCCAACTGAAAAGATTGAAGAGGTTCTAAAAGCAACAGATTATGCTTTAATAGAAGGTGTTTTAATGGCTACTTTGCCAGATTCAAAAAAAGTTGGAGAAGCTAAGTTTAAGGAGTTTTGTCTAAAAGAAAGTTCAATAGCCGAAAAACGTTTGGCTTTAAGGCTAATCGAAAAATTAAAACTTTATGAGAGCGAGCTTTTCGTAATGGAGGCTCTTTCTGATGAAAACTTAAAAATTGAGGCCATCGAAGCTGCGGGAAGTCTAGCTACTCCCAATTTACTAAATCAATTGAGTGTACTGCTTGCGAACCATTTTTACGGGAAACGAATCTTAAATTTGCTTATAAGTGTGGGTGATAAAAGTTTATCAGTTATTGAGCCTTTAAAAGGAAGTGAAGATGCTTATTTGCTTAGAAATTTGGTTAGTTTCTGCGAAAAGTATCAAACAGAGGAAAGTCGAAAACTTTTGTTGCATCTTATTTCTGAAAAAGATTTTGAGATAAGTACAAACGCCCTAAAAGCACATGGTAGTTTTGTGAAAAAGGAATCTTTGAACAACTTTTTTGAGAACTTACTAGAGGTAGAATTAAAACGAGCATGCCAAATTCTTCATGGATTTGATACCATAGCTAGTAGTACCCTTCAATTTGAATTAGACCAATCATCTGACCGTATTTTTTATATACTTTCTTCAATTTATGACCGTGACATTGTGCTAGATGCCATGCAAGGCGTAAGACATTCATCAAGAGAAAAAAGAGCAAATGCCCTTGAAATTTTAGACAATATTATTCCGAAAGAGATTTATCGTTGTTTACATTCTTTGCTTGATGAAACACCAATTGAAGAAAAGAAAGAAGTTTTTGCTGCTTATGTAGGTGAAGAAATGTCGATGCAATCAATGGTTGATGTGATTGTAGAAAATGGTGAAAAAATGTTTGGAACGTGGACACTCACACAAGCAATTCAAGCATGGCAACCTTCAATCAAACAAATTTCAATCGTAGAAAAATATTTAAACTACCCGAAAAGCTTAGTTAAAGAAGCTGCTTTTGATTTATTGGCTTTGAGCGAAATCTTGAAAAAACAACCCGAATTAGCAAAATATATGAGTCACACGCACGAAAAAACGACTATTTCAGAGCTTGAAAGAGTATTAGTGCTTAAAAACACCCAACTCTTTGCCGAAACCCCCGAAAACGTACTAACGTCGATTGTGCCAATTATGAAAGAAATTAGTTTTCATGAAGGTAAAACTATTTTCAAAAAGGGGGAAATTGGGAATTGTATGTATATTATCTATGCTGGAGAAATTGGAATTTATGACCACGAAACGCTCTTGGCAACTTTCAAGAAAGGAGATGTTTTTGGCGAGCTTGCTCTACTCGATGCTGAACCTCGTTCCGCATCAGCAATTGTAGAAAGTGATGTATTACTTTTTAGAATCGACCAAGCAGATTTCTATGATTTGATGGAAGAACGCAATGAATTACTGAGAAGCGTATTACGTATTTTATGCCAAAGAATCAGAAATCAAAATGATAAAATCAGAAACTTAAGTTAGTAGCTAACAAACTTTATAATTTTCCAAAATTTATAGCTCTAAACCTGCAGAAACTTATGAATGGTATTGATTACAGTCAAATTGGTTCGGCTATGCTTGGAACTTCCTTGGCTATGCGTTTCTTAGATATTAATTTAGAAATTGCTAAAAAAGACCCTAAGCTGAGTCAAATATTAAAATTTACTTGGTTGTGGGTGTTTATATTTCTATTCGGAGCTGAGCTACTCAAACTTAAATTCATTACTGAGCATATTTATAACATTGTTGGGTTAGTAGCAATTTATATTGTTTATCAATACCGACAAGAACCTGTAGCAAGAATGCTTGGAACAGCCATTATTCCAAGTGTAATTGCCGTTTTTTTGAGAGACATTACAAAGTTTATTTTTCCAGTATTCTATAAAGAAAATGATGATATCATTGGCCTGATTTTTAGTTTTACTGTTTTTTGGCTTTTGGGTTTTGCTTTTTATACACAAAGACAAGTGAAGCAACAGAGGATTGAACGAGAACAGGCTGAACAAGAAAGAAAAATAATGGAGGCTAAAAAGCAAGAACTTGAATATCAAGTTGCTGAAAGAACAGCCGAACTCAGAAAACAAAAAGAGTCATTAGAAATTGCCCTTGAAGAATTAAAAATCACACAAAATCAATTGATTCACGCCGAAAAAATGGCATCTTTAGGAGAACTTACGGCGGGGATTGCTCATGAAATTCAAAATCCATTAAATTTTGTCAATAATTTTTCGGAAGTATCGGTCGAACTTTGTCAAGAATTAAAAGAAGAACTTGACCGAGAAAATTTTGATAAAGAATACATCGTTGAAATTTTAGGAGATATTAGTAAAAACCAACAAAAAATTGCTCATCATGGTCAGAGAGCAGCGAGCATTGTTCGAGGAATGCTTCAACATTCAAGGGCAAGCACAGGTCAGAAAGAATTAACAGATATTAATGCATTAGCCGATGAATACCTTCGTTTGAGTTATCATGGGCTTAGAGCAAAAGATAAAACCTTCAATGCTGATTTTAAAACGAACTTAGATGTTGATTTACCAAAAATCGAGCTTATTCCACAAGATTTTGGTAGAGTATTGCTAAATATTATCAATAATGCTTTTTATGCAGTTCAGCAGAAATCAAAGCTTGGAATTGAAGGTTATAAACCAACTGTTACAATAAGTACTTTAAAATTAGAAGAGGAAATTCTCATAAAAATTAGTGATAATGGTACCGGAATGCCCGAAAGTGTGAAGGCTAAAGTCTTCCAACCATTTTTTACAACCAAACCTACGGGGCAAGGCACAGGTTTAGGTTTAAGTTTGAGCTACGATATTATTACAAAAGGACATGGTGGTTCGTTAGAGGTAGAAAGTAATGAAGGCGAGGGAACCATGTTCTTAATTAAGCTACCTATTAAATAAATCCTATGAAAAAGTACATTTGTTTGTTTTTATTTCATTTCACTACAAATGTGCTTACTGCACAGGTAAAAGGAAATTATTTAATAGATAGTCTTAAACGTGAATTGAATAAAGATATTCATGATACAACCAAAGTACTTATTTTACATAAACTTACCAGCAATTATACATTCGAAAACCCTATACAAGCTCTAAGGTATGGAAGAGAAGCATGGTATTTGGCCGATAGCATTAGGTTTGAAAAAGGTAAGGTATTCGTAGCAATTTCTTCAGGTTTCATTATGGCTACTACTTCTGATTATACAGAGGCCTTATCGAAACTTTCTGAAGCTGTTAATATCTGTGAAAGGAAGAAAATGATGAAAGAGTTAATAAGTGTTTATTTGAATCTTTCATTGCTCTACACTACCCGAAAACAATCTTCCAATGCCTTGGAATATCTTACAAAAGCCAAGCAAGTCGAAGCTAAAACCAAGGTTAAAGATGTAATTATTCCTCTAAATTTGGCAGAAGGCTACATTTATAAAGATTTGGGTAAATCACAAATGGCACTTAATTCTTTTCAAAATGCATTGAAGGATGTAACACCAAGAAAAGAAGCTCCTCAATTACCTAATATCAATTTTTACATAGGCGATTCTTATTGGGATATGAATCAACAAGATTCTGCAATAAAGTACTATCACAAAACACTAACTTACAAAGAATCCTACATGGATGCTCAGGCATATTATGGACTAGCCAAGGCATTCAATGCGAAAAAAAATATAGATTCAAGTATTTTTTATGCAAAAAAGGCTTTGTACTTTCCAGAAAAATCCTTCTTATTTAATACAACAGTAGCTGCATCTTTGTTGTTGGCTAATATTTATGAAAAGCAAAATAACCTGAATCAGGCACTATTTTATCATAAATTAGCGATGGAGCAAAAAGATAGTCTTTTTCATCAAGAGGAAGTTAGAGAAATAGAAAGGCTTAACTACGAAAAAAAAGAGCGAGAGTTAATTACTCAAAGAAGAATTATGGCACATAAGTCTGATTTGGAGGATGCAATCAAAATTTATGGGTTATCGGGGCTATTATTTTTCTTAATTATTTTTTTCGTGATTTTATACAGAAATTATAAAATCAAGCATAAAGCCAATGAAAGCTTACAAGAACAAAAAGAAGAAATTCATACGCAAAGAGTCAAGGCTGAAAAAGCATTAGAAGATTTAAAAGCTACCCAAGCTCAATTAATTCAATCGGAAAAATTGGCAAGTTTGGGAGAACTTACTGCTGGAATTGCTCACGAAATTCAGAATCCATTAAATTTTGTCAATAACTTTTCAGAATTGAGCATTGACCTTGTAAAAGAACTAAAAGAAGAAGTAGAGAATTGTCCAGTTAATGCCGAAAACGAATTAATTATTAGTCAGGAAAATAAAAACTATATTGATGAAATTCTTTCAGATTTGACTCAAAATCAAGAAAAAATTAATCAACATGGAAAGCGAGCAAGTAGCATTGTTAGGGGAATGTTACAACATTCTCGTACCAGTTCCGGAGAAAAAGAATGGTTAGATATCAATACTTTGGCAGATGAATATTTAAGACTCTCTTATCATGGTTTAAGGGCGAAAGATAAAAACTTTAATGCTGATTTTTCGACAGATTTTGCGGAGGATTTGCCAAAAATATCTGTAATTCCGCAAGATATTGGTCGAGTATTGTTAAATTTATTCAACAATGCGTTTTATGCGGTAAATCAGCGGGCCGTAGAGACAGGGCATGCACTGTCTCTACAATCCTCGAAATATAAACCAATGGTCATTGTCACAACAAAAAAGAAGGGCAATTTCATCGAAATCGGTGTGCGAGATAATGGAACTGGCATGAGTGATACAACCCTAGCCAAAATCTTCCAACCATTTTTTACAACTAAACCCACTGGAGAGGGCACAGGTTTAGGATTAAGTTTGAGTTATGATATCATTACAAAAGGGCATGGTGGTATGATAGAGGTAGAGAGCGTAGAGGGTGAAGGAACGACATTTACAGTAAAATTACCTGTTTAATAGAGAAAGGGTGAATTTTTTTTGCAAAACAACTAAACTTGCTGAAAATGTTTGAATTATTGTAAGAGTCACTAATTTTATATATCTAACAATACTTGCAAGAGAAATACCCAACACGTTTGTCCTAATAAAATCTTTATAAGCTGCTTTTGGTGATTATGAAACTCTAAACTAAAACGCCATGATTTTACCTATTTGCCTTGCCCTGCTTGCCATTGTTGCTTTTTTTGTTTTTTACTATTACAATCTTTATAAGCAAAAATACCTTCGTCTTATCGGAAAAGTGACTGCTGATTCGAAAGCCATTTCTGAACTTCCACCGAGAGATTGGAAGTCACACGACCTCCATTCACTAAGAAGCAAAGGCGACCCACTTGCTGATGCTACAATCGCACATATTTTTAGTGATATACAAGATGTTAAGGTTGTAAATAATCTTTTCAAATTGCTTACCAGCGATGATATGACTCTGCCCGATGATGTTCACCCAGCAATCAAAAAATACTTTGAAGAATCTGCCATTCTACCCGAATGGACTAACAGAGAATTGATGAGTTTTGGGCATGAATACTACCTTAGTCAAGGAATTTTGGTTGGAATGTTGCTTTTTTATAAATCTTTACCCGAATGTTATACAGCGGGCAATGGTGCGGCTGTTTTATTGCGGACTACTTTGTTAAATGATAGGTCGCCCAATTTGGATAAACTTTCAGATAGGCTTGCCCTTACAGGTACGTTTATTTACAAAGCCATGATGCCCGGCTCTATGGAACCCAAGGGTGAAGGCATTGTATCTACACAAAAAATAAGGCTTATACATGCTGCTTCGAGGTATTTTATTTTGAATCGAAATAAAGGTACATCAGAGCAATGGGACACTGAAAAATTAGGAATACCAGTAAACCAAGAAGACATGGCTGGTACTTTGATGGCTTTTTCGGCACTCGTTTTGGAAGGACTTGAAATACTTGGCGTGAAGATGACGACAGCCGAACGAGAATCTTACATCCATGCTTGGCGGGTCATTGGTCATATCATGGGTGTAGAAAACGAGCTATTGCCCATTAATGCAAATGATGCTTTGAACTTGGGTCATGCTATCATTGATGACCAAATGGCTCCAAGTGAAGCAGGTAAAGCCCTTACCGAATCACTTTTAAATTTTTGTGAAAAAAAAGCACCTTGGTTTGTCAGTAGGGATTTTCATAAAAGTATGTTGCGATTTCTGATGGGCGATAAATTGGCCGATATGCTCGGTGTAAACCCTGTTGCGGAAGAACATAGTCAAAAATTTATCGGTTTTATTAAGTGGTATGTGAGTGTTCGTCAGATACTAAGTCAGTATTTCTTTTGGACTTTCTTTTTAAGGTCAGTGGATAAGGTTTTGCTCAAATTATCCTATGAATATTTGAGTAAAAAAAGCAGTAAAGACATTCATTTTCAATTGCCTAAAGACCCAGTTACTAGGGCGTAATCATTCATTGAGGCTCAAAGTCTGTTTAGTCTATTGTATCATTCTAAACCTTAAAAATACCATGAACCAACCTTGGATTAACTTTGACTATTCAACAACAGGACTCATTTTTAATGGCATTGGTTGCCTATTATGGGTGGTTACCTATATTGTGTTATTGTTTGAGATTCGGAAAAAAAAGTTTGTTGAAATGCCCGTTTACGTGGCAGGGGCGAACCTCGGTTGGGAATTTGTCTGGAGCTTCTTTTTTCACCCCAATACTGGATTAATCTATGCACTAAGTTATATAGCTGCTTTTTTGTTAGATTGTTTTATCTTCTACGCTATTCTCAAATATGGGGGTAAACAGCCTATATCAGATGAGTCAAGGAAACATCTACCGCTTTTTTGTATCATAAACCTATTTTTCTGGATAATATTTTGCTACACATTTCGTGATGAGGGCTATGATACGCTCAATGGGGCCAATTCTGGTTATATTATCAACGTCATCTTGTCGCTTCAATGCCTCGTCATGCTGTTTCAAACTCCTTCCTCTGAAACAAACAATTTTTCGATGCTTTTGGGGTGGGCAAAAATGTTGGGAACGGGTTTTATTACCTTGTCTCTTTTTTACTTTTTCCCTACCAATCACTTCGTTCAAGTGCTCGGCCTTGCTTGTTTGGGTTTAGATAATATCTACATTTATACGCTTTGGCGTCGTCATGGCAAATGGCTTTAATTTTTAGCTTTTATGAATAAACGAGGCGGAGGGCTACGGAGATAACCAATAACCATTAAGACACATGATTAATAGCGTTTTTCAATTTTTCATCCCTGCTCATTACTACAATGACCCTGAAGAGCTGCGACAAGCAAAGTTTTCAATAAGTGTATATTTGATAACAGGAATTTCACTCTTCATTTATGTAGGTTTTGGCGACCTACTCGGTAGTCCCGTCATCGGCTATGCCAATCTCATTCAAGCAATAATGAATGTATTGATATCATTTCTCTTTAGAGCCAATGTTCCACTTCGAACTTGTGTATTGATGTATTCAACTTCTGGCACAATTTATCTTACATTTATAGCCTACTTGGGCGGGGGATTAATGGCACCTTCAGCATTCGGCTTGATTTTAACCCCCATTTACAATCTTTTGCTTACCAATAGTTGGCGAAGCGGCTTGGTTTGGTTCGGAATTATCATTGCTATTGTTTGCGGTATGGCGTATTATGAGAGTTATTATGGAAGTTTAGTAGTTAATTTTGATTCTCTTCACAAATACCAGCTTGGGTTTCTTTCGATGGTTGGTATTTTTATTAATTTATTCGTTTTGATATTGGTATTTGAATACCAAAAAAATCTGGCTTTTAAGAAACTAAAAAAAATCAATGACGAACTTCATGCTACACAAGCCCAACTCATCCAAAAAGAAAAACTGGCAAGTTTAGGTGAACTGACGGCAGGTATCGCTCACGAAATTCAGAATCCTTTAAATTTTGTCAACAACTTTTCGGAATTAAGCGTTGACCTTGCCAAAGATTTAATAGAAGAAATTAAGCGACCAGTATTAGATATTGAATACATTGATGAATTATTGACCGATTTAACCCAAAATCAAGAAAAAATAAATCATCACGGCAAGCGAGCAAGTAGTATTGTAAAAGGCATGCTCGAACACTCACGTACTAGTACAGGAGAAAAAGAATTGACTGATATTAGCGTCCTTTGTGAAGAATATTTACGACTATCTTATCATGGAATGAGAGCGAAGGATAAAAGTTTTCAAACAGATTTTAAGACTGAATTTGAAATAAATTTGCCCAAAATATCAGTAGTTCCGCAGGACATTGGTCGAGTATTGTTAAATTTATTTAATAATGCTTTTTATGCTGTAAATCAGCGGGCCATAGAGATAGGACATGCCCTGTCTCAACCATCATCGAAATATAAACCTGCGGTGATTGTCTCAACAAAAAAGAGGGGTAATTTCATAGAAATAATTGTACGAGATAACGGAACAGGGATGAGTGAATCAATCCAAGCTAAAATCTTCCAACCTTTCTTCACAACCAAACCGACGGGAGAGGGTACAGGCTTAGGATTAAGTTTGAGTTATGAGATTATCACCAAGGGGCATAGCGGTGTGCTTGACGTTGAAAGCATTGTAGGTGAAGGAACAACATTTATCATTAAATTACCTTATATTTGAAAGTAAATTCTAAACCCGATTATATTTTTCATGAAAATATTAGTTGTCGATGATGAAGAGGATGTAAGAACGCTTTTTGAACAGCGATTTCGCCGTGAGATTCGAGCTGGAGAATTCGATTTTGCCTTTAGTGGTTCGGGTGAAGATGCAATAGCGTATTTGCAAGACCAAGACTTAGAAGCCATTCTTATTCTATCTGATATAAATATGCCCGGTATGAGTGGAATTGAATTACTTCGTCAGATTCGTTCAAAATCGCCAATGGCTCCTCCAACAATTATGATGATTACAGCTTATGGTGATTCACAAACCCTCAAGCAAGCGATGGATTTAGGAGCAAATGATTTCCTTACCAAACCACTTGACTTCATCGAACTTAAACAAAAACTCAAAAGCTCAATATGAACGCCAAAATAATGGTTGTTGATGATGAAGCTGACTTAGAGTTGCTCATCAAACAAAAATTCCGCCGACAAATCAGAGAGAAAGTTTATGAATTTAGCTTTGCTCAGAATGGTGCTGAAGCTCTAAGAATATTGAGCGAAAGACCTGATATTGATATGGTTTTGAGTGATATCAATATGCCAGAAATGGATGGTCTCACTTTATTGGCCAAATTACCCGAACAAAACCCTTTGCTGAAAGCGGTTATTGTATCGGCTTATGGTGATATGGATAATATTAGGGTAGCTATGAACCGTGGGGCATTTGATTTTCTGTGTAAACCCATCAATTTTGAAGATTTAGAACTGACAGTCGAGAAAACGCTTAAACACGTGGAACAACTCCGTGCCACACTTCAGGCGGTAAAAGAAAATAATATTTTAAAAATGTATGTCGATGAAAATGTACTCAAATTTATGGGAAGCCATGAGTTTGAAAAGTCATTGACTGCTAATGAAACCATTGAAGCAAGCATACTTTTTGTAGATATTTGTGGATTTACCTCGATTTCTGAAAAAGAATCGCCTGATGTCGTGGTGAATCTTATCAACAAATACTTCGATACAATGGTGAAAGAAATCATCGAACAGGGAGGGCGAATTGATAAGTTTATGGGTGATGCCATCATGGCTGTTTTTAAAGGAGATTATCACCTCGACCGTGCCATTGAAGCAGCCTTAGCTGTACGTCAAAAAATAGATGTTATTGAAGAAAGTTTACCCAATCACTTATCGTATATGCCCAAAGTTTCAATCGGTATCAATACTGGTGAGGTAATATCTGGAAACATTGGCTCTGCATCACTTCGTCGATTAGATTATACGGTTATCGGTGATGTGGTAAATACAGCTCAAAGGCTTCAGTCTGCGGCTAAACCTAGTCAGATTTTACTGAGCGAATTTGCTTATTTAAAAGTAAAAGAATATTTCAAATGTCAAGAAGTTGGTGAGATAAATCTCAAAAATAAAGCCTTACCAGTAAAGGTATTTGAGGTGGTTTCTTGAAAAAATACAAAAATCACATAAATTTTCTTCAATATTTGGAACAACTCTACATTATTTAGAGTTATTACAAATAAGAATAGCATGTTGGCTATTTTGATTGTATCTTTGCGAAATTATTTGTGGAGCAGTTCTACAGCTCATACGAAACTACTTCGCAGGTTTTATCACGTTTATCATAAGCAAGAAAATAAAATGCTCACTATCAGTAATTTACACGCCCGAATTGAGGAGAAAGAAATATTACGTGGAATCAATTTAGAAATCAAACCAGGTGAAGTACACGCTATTATGGGGCCAAATGGTTCTGGTAAAAGTACTTTAGCTTCGGTTTTAGCAGGTCGCGAAGATTATGAAGTTACCGATGGTTCGGTAACATTCAACGGAAAAGACCTCCTCGAATTAGCACCTGAAGAACGTGCTGCTGAAGGAATCTTCTTGGCATTTCAATATCCTGTTGAGATTCCTGGTGTTACAACCATTAATTTCTTGAAAACCGCTCTTAACGAAATCAGAAAGTACAATGGTGAAGAACCATTAGATGCTGCTCAATTTTTGAAGAGAATGAAAGAGAAAGCTAAATTGGTGAAAATCGATGATACACTTTTAAAACGTTCACTTAATGAAGGTTTCTCGGGTGGTGAAAAGAAACGCAATGAAATCTTCCAAATGGCAATGCTTGAGCCTACTTTGGGTCTTTTAGATGAAACAGATTCAGGTCTTGATATTGATGCTCTTCGCATTGTTGCCGAAGGTGTAAACCAATTACGCGACGAAAAACGTTCGTTTGTAGTTGTTACTCACTACCAACGTTTACTTGATTACATCGTTCCTGATTTTGTTCACGTACTATACAAAGGCCGTATCGTGAAATCAGGTACTAAAGAATTAGCTCTTGAGTTAGAAGAGAAAGGCTACGATTGGATTAAAAACGAAGTAGATTCTTTAGAAACGGTATAAGTTTCGAGTAAAGATGAACGGAAATATGCAGAAAATTCAAGTTTCAGATAGTCCAAAACCAGTTGGGCATTATTCTCATGCAATAGTGAGTAATGGTCTTTTGTTTACTTCTGGAATTTTACCCATTAAGATTAAAACTGCTGAAAAATTAGCCATAGAATCGAATATCGAAGAACAATTAACGATTGTATTCGATAATCTTACGCAAATTTTAAATGAAGCAGGACTAACCTCAAATAATGTAGTAAAAACTACTGTTTACATTACTGGAGGTGAAAATTGGGGAATTGTTAATGAAAAATATGCTGCTTATTTCAAAGAACATCGTCCGGCTCGCTCCATTATTCCCGTACCTGAGCTACACTTTGGATATAAAGTAGAGTTAGAAGCAATAGCAGAAATATAGAACAGTTTTCCGAAATAGTTCGGAATAATTGATTATAGATAATTTTGAATAATGAATTCAATAGAAAATAAAGATGGTGCAAGCCTAAAAGCTGAATTAGTGGCTGATTTTCAAGCATCGCAAGCAAGATTGAATGGTAAAAGTAATTTGCCAGTACATCAGTTGCGTGGCGAAGCCATGAAAAATTTTGAGAAATTAGGTTTCCCTAGTATCCGTCATGAAGAGTGGAAATATTCGAATGTAAGTAATTTAGTAAAACAAACATTCGATTTCCATACAAAAACAGACTTTAACCAATCAGACCTTGATAAAATTGCATTACCTAATCTTACAGGAAATGTACTTTATTTTATCAATGGTGTTTACAGTGCCGAGCTTTCGCAGATTGTTAGTCCTGATAATAAATTAAAGGTACTTCCATTTGCCGAGGCTCTTGCTCAACAACCGGAGTTAATCGAGGGGCATTTTGCAAAATATGCCAACTATGAAACAGATGCATTTACGGCATTGAATACGGCACTTTCTCATGATGGTGTGGTAGTTCAAGTAGCTGATAATAAGATTGTTGAAGAACCAATTATCTTGAGATTTATTACCGATGCACGCACAGCTAATGCTGGTTCGCAACCACGTAATTTAGTAGTAGTTGGTAAGAACTCACAGGTAAAAATTGCTGAAGCATATCGAACCGTAGGTGAAGAAGCGGCATTCGTTAATACCGTTACAGAAATTGTAGTTGCTGAGTCGGCAATGGTTGATTATTATAAGGTTCAGAACGAAAGCGATAAATCGTATCATATCGGAACAACTCAAGTTTACCAAAAGAGCAATAGTTATTTCTACGCGGCTACCGTTACAATTAACGGAGGCTTTGTACGTAATAACCTTAATATCGTACTTGATGGTGAGCACGTTGAAAGCCACATGTATGGTTTATATGTACCAAATGGTAAGCAGCATGTTGATAATCATACGTTGGTTGACCACCAAAAACCAAATTGCCAAAGTAATGAGCTTTACAAAGGTGTTTTGATGGATAAATCAACAGGTGTATTTAATGGTAAAATCTTTGTTCGTCAAGATGCCCAAAAGACCAATGCATATCAAAATTGCCGAAATGTAGTGACTTCTGATGATGCCATAATGAACACTAAACCTCAGCTCGAAATATGGGCTGATGACGTAAAGTGCTCGCACGGAACAACTACTGGGAAACTCGATGATGAAGCTATTTTCTATATGCAATCGCGTGGTATTCCTAAGAAAGAAGCTATTCGTTTACAACTTTTAGCATTCGCTCAAGATGTTGTTACGCAAATAAAGATTGATTCAATCAGAGAATATATTGAAGAGCAAATTTTACATAAATTAGAAGTTGCTTAATTCAAAATAGCATAAATAAAAATCCCCAAGTCTTTCGATTTGGGGATTTTTATTTATAGGAATTAGTTGAATTATATCGGTTGACTTTCGCCCATCTCACCTTCCCATTTAGCCACAACAGCGGTTGCTACGGCATTGCCAGCTACTGATGTTGCCGAGCGACCCATATCAAGTAACCAATCAACCGCTAATACTAAACTGATACCTTCTTGTGGCAAGCCAAACATCGAAAGTGTTCCTGCAATTACAACCAATGAGGCACGTGGCACACCCGCAATACCCTTACTTGTAAGTAAAAGTGTAAGCAGCATCGTAATTTGCTGGCCTAATGAAAGTTCAATACCATAGATTTGGGCAATAAATCCAGTTGCAAAAGTCATGTACATCATTGAACCATCGAGGTTAAATGAATAACCAAGTGGTAGAACAAAGCTGATGATTCTCTCAGAAATACCAAATTTCTTTAATTGTTCAATTTGTAAAGGCATTGATGCTTCTGAACTTGCTGTACTGAAAGACAAGAAAATAGCACTTTTTACGTATTTGAGTAGTTTCCAGTAATCAACTTTAGCGAATATACATATTACCCAAAGAATAATTAGAATGAAGAAGGCTAAAGTAGCAAAGAAACAAATAATCAAGTATAAATAACCACCTAGTACACCGAGACCTTTAGCGGCAATTACTGCTGCCACCGAACCAAAAACTGCGTATGGGGCGAAGGTCATAACATAACCTACAATCTTAAACATTACTTCAGAAATGGCATCAAGTGCTTTGATGATTACTTTTCCTTTATCACCAATACCAGCAAGAGCGATACCGAAGAAAAGCGAAAATACTACAATCTGCAAAACTTCATTGGTAGCTAATGCTTCAAAAATACTTTTAGGAAAAACGTGTGTAATGAAGTTTTCGAGTGTCATTTTCTTTGCTTCAATTCCTGTGTCTGCCCCTGAACTTGGAATATCGAGTGTCATCACTTTACCTGGTTTCATTAAGTTTACGGCTACTAGGCCTGAAACTAATGAAAGAATTGTCGCAAAGTAAAAATAGCCTAAAGTTTTAAGACCAATACGTCCAACAACTTTGAAATCGCCGAGCTTGGCAATTCCAACAGTAAGAATAGAGAAAACCAACGGCCCCAAAATCATTTGTATCATTCTTAAGAAGATTTTTGAAAGGAGCTGTAAATATGAACTCCAATCTTTTACACCTTCATTGGCCTTTATTTGTTCGGGAGTTAAGGCTGTTACATCTTTTACTCCAAACTGCCCTAAATCAAAATGATTATGAATGAAATAACCGACAACAATGCCGACTGCCATGCCGATAAAGATTTTCCAGGTAATGTTTAGTTTCATAATGGTTTATATTCAACACTTTTCACCCTAAAAGTGCTATATTTGGTATAAATGAACTCCTTGCCCTTTGAGAGTTTTTCTTTGGTTAATAGTTTTTTTAGTGGCCAATTACAGAGTTTAGGGTCTTGTATTTTCCTATAGGGTGTTAGGTTTTTTTAAAAATTTTCCGATAAATTGGCTTGCGATAAAGGAATTGAAGATACAAGATAGGATAAAAAATGTAATCTGTCAAAATTGTGGGTGTACGAAATTCTATTTCATCAATTATTTTACAACCACTGCCATGTTCTTCAATGATATGTTGATGTTTCCAATTACTCAGAAAAAAAGGAAGCTTAATTCCCTCATCTATGAAGTAAGCTTTTTGCCGTTCATAAACAGAATCTGTAATAATACTTATCCAAATTTGCCGTAAAATAAAAAAATTTAGTTCTATTGTAACTTTTTCGCCAATTTTATGTCCAAAGGATAAAATACGAACAATAGGGAAGGGGGGAGATAATTTCAGAAGTAATTTTTCATTGAATTGATGCCAAACTTGTTCAAGGTTTTGTTCAACATTTGTTTCGATTTTGATATGCATTGATGAAATCTTATTTTTAATTTAATTCGTATATTGATAATAAGCATTTACATTAAATAAATTTGGTTCAATACCGTAAAACCCGTATGAAAAACAGGGGTTTTTACGCTAAAAAAAAACAAATCCCTTTCAGATATTTGTATTGTTCAATTAACCCATAAAACAGAGAATATGTTTTTAGAAATCTACACAAGTATTAATCATCTATTTATGATTTACCCCATTCAATTATTGATTGTGGGAGTGTTGCTTGCTTTGGGCTTTTATGAGCTTTTTTATTTTTTAGGTTTAGAGAAATTCTTTGGAATTGGTCGAAATTTTGGCCATCGAAAATATATAAAGTAGATTTTGTTTCATCATAGTGGTTAGGGTTGTATACAAAGAGCCATCTCATTTGAGGTGGCTTTTTTGTTTTCGCCTTTTGTTTTATTTATTAATATAATCTAAATGGGCTTAAAAAATATTATATTTTCTTTTAGGAGTTAATGATAAAGTATATAGATTTGTTTCAATTTGATACTTTAACACGCACTTTTACATGAAAAAAATCCAACTTTTGCTGGTAATTAACTTAATTACCATAAAAACAATTTATGCACAACAAATTCTTCTACAAGGCTTTTATTGGGACTATCCAAAGACTGGACAAGGATTTAACTGGTCTGATACTTTAAAGAATAAAGCCTCAGATTTATCAAAAGCAGGCTTTACACATATTTGGTTTCCTCCATTTGCAGGCAATGGAAATAAATCTGGGGGTTATGACCCTAAAGATTTATTTATTGGTCAGAATTCAACTCAAACCTCGCTTGGTACAAAGCAGGAAATTAAAGAGATGATTAATGTCTTTGGGCAAAATAACCTTAAAGCAGTTGGGGATATGGTTTACAACCACAGGGATGGAGGGAATCCCGAAACAAACCCTGCGGTAAAAGAATATATGTTATTCTATGCAGGTAAAAATGATGGTTCATGTCCAGGTACTTCTTATAAATCGCCATTTCCTTCAGATAGAGTACGAATGATTATTCCTATAGGAGGTGCTACAGGGCTAACTTCTGGAACTTATTATGTAAGTATTGGTTCTCGTTCAGGAGGTTATATTGGCAAAAAAATAATGTTTTTTGCTACAACTACTAAAGCAGGTGGTGGGCAAGCATGGGATTTTGTGAGTGGGTGTAATCCTAAAAATACAGCTATTACTATAAATACAGATATTGCTGCTTCAGGAGCAGAATATCAAACAAATTTAAAACAAGGTTATTGGGATACCTTCGATTTTGCTAATGATGTAGATGAATTTAAGATTACATTAAATGCTAATGATTTTAATGCCAGCGGAGATACTTTAGTCATTCAGGCAATTAATCTTTGTGGAGATTACACTGACCATCGAATCTCTAAGATATGGTACACTACACAAAGCACAGATATTGCTAATCCATCGAGTTGGAATACGAATAATTACAAACTACAATTTCAAACTTATACTGATTTTTCTGGCTTACCAAGTGGAAGAGGTGGAAATAACTGGAAATCTTTTCGTCCTAATTGGAATGAAGGCGGGGTAAGTTCAGAAGGTGGTGCAACAAGTACTTGCTTGGGGCCTTCATGGAGTATGCAAAGTATGGACTATTTCTATGATTATGACCATAACCAATCAATGGCAAGAGATACTTTGATTGAATGGACCAAGTGGGCTTATGATGAACTGGGAGTGAGAGGACTACGAATGGATGCAATCAAGCATTTTGAGGCAAATTTTGTTGGAAAAATGCTTAATGCAATGTACGATTCAGGAAAAATACCAGACTTTGTTGTAGGGGAATGGTATGGTCAAGAAAACCCTGCAGTACAGAATTGGATTTCCAGTGTAAATGCCTCGATGACAACTGCGGCAAAAGCTGCCATCAAACCCAAAGTATTTGATTTTGCCTTAAGAGATGCACTAAAACAAGCTTGTGACAATGGTGCAGATGCTCGCAATGCTTTCTACAATAGCTTCAGAGATGCACGAGGTATGAGTGGCTTTAATTTGGTAACGTTTGTAAACAATCATGATTTTAGGAGCTCAAATCCTGCATGGGGTGATGCTTTAGTTTGGCAGAATCCAATTTTGGCTTATGCCTATATTCTCACTAATAATCAATTAGGAGTGCCTACCATATTTTATCCTGATTATTATGGATACCCTGCCCATAACACTACTTACGGCTCTGATATTTACGGATTTGATTATCATCCCACGGGTTTGAAGCCTTTGAAGCGAGATATTGACCAATTAATTCAGGTTCAGAAAAAGTTTATTAATGGTTCCCAAAATGTTTATTATTTAAATCATTATGGAGGAGCAATGAATCCAGTACCTTCTCCGAACTATTATCAAAAAGGAAAACATTGGCGAAGTTTAATCTACCAACTCGATTCAACAGGTAGTGCTGGAAAGAGAGAGGTGATCGTAGCAATTAATTTTGATGATGATAGCTTAAAGGTAAATCATTTAATAGCCAATGCTAATCGTTATCCAACTGGAACCAAGTTTACCGATATTCTGCAAAAATCTTCTAACCTTATAACAACGGTAGATGCTCAAAATAGAATTTTTATTTCTTTGCCTCCAAAGAGTTATACGATCTATGTACAAGGAGACTCACCTTGCTATGCGTATGAGTTGAGTAAAAAATATTCGGCAGGTACAACAGCAAAGTTTGAATCACCTAATTCGATTATTGCTTCTAATATCATCGAAAGTGCAGCAAATATAAAATATGATGCTGCGAAGTATATCTTACTAGACACAGGATTTATTGCAGAAAAAGGAGCATTTTTTGAAGCCTACATTGATGGCTGTGGAGGCCAAAAATAAAAACACAGATAAAAAACAATTTTTGCTAACTATACTTTAACCTTTTTATGAATAACTATTTACTATTTTTAGTAAAGAAGTGTATTTTTTTGTGTTTAATTTTCTTGTTTTACACTTCTACAACTTTTGCAACAAGCGGTATTTTCGAATCGTATGTTATCGTACAGGCCAATGGGGGTTCTGTAAATTATTATGACTTAAATGCTTCTACCGCAAATCCTGATTTTCATGGATTTTCCTTTGGAACCTTTTCTTGCACAAGTTCACTTATAATAAAGGGTGGACAAAATAAAACTTACAAGAATGGCACTGATAATATTTTGAATGGCTATTTGCATTATCGTATATTTAAAATTGGAACTGACCCCAGCACTGCAACTTGGTATTCAATTAATTTATCATTTGATAGAAACTTAACAAACCCAGGTGACCAACAATGGACAGGTACAAGTGGTACTACAAATGTACTTCAAGGTTTGGCAGATGGTTCTTATAGTATTGAGGTTTATTCGGCAGCTGATTTTAATTACAATGGAGGTAGCGGAACTCATTATATGAATTTAGGTGGAGCAAACTATAAGGCTTCATTTACCATTAGTAATCCTATTTCAATTACTGCTCAACCAACTAACCCGAGCACTTTTTGTGTGGGAAGTAATGTTAGTTTGAGTACTACAGCAACTGGAGCTGATACTTATTATTGGCAAGAGGAAATTTCATCTGGAAATTGGGTAAATATTTCTGGAAATACAGGTGCTTTAAGTTTAGCAGGAGGAACCACATCAATTACTTTTAATAATCTAATTACAACAAAAAAAGTCAGATGTTTACTAACTAATTGTGGTGGTTTGAACCAAATTTCAACAAACGAAATTACACTTAGCCCTCAACAACCTTCAATAAATATTCAGCCCGTAGACGCTATTGATTGTTATCAAAATGTCGTCAGGTTTTTTGTTGGGGCTTCAAATGTTTCCTATCAATGGCAGAGAAAAAGACCAACGGATGCTGATTTTATAGATTTGACGGGTGTTGATGCAAATGATGTTTCAGATGCATCAACCAACTATTTAAGAATTGCACAGGTAGGTTCAGCAAATAATTTAGATGGAACGCTTTATCGTTGTAAAATTACTACTTTAAATGCTCCTTTTTGTACTAATATAACCAATACAGTTACCCTATTTGTCAACGAGTTCAATACTGTAAGTGTCACGAAAAGCCCATTATGTGTAGGTGAACCAATAACTTTTACAGCGAATATTGCTACAGGGGCTGCCCGATTACAATCTTATCAATGGTTTAAGAATAATATTTCTACCGGCAGTATCAATGGTGCTAACAATGCCAGTTATTCAACTACTATTACTTCAACTTCTGATAATAATTGGGGGATTCAGGGAATATTTCAGTCAAAAAGTACAAATATTACAGGTATTACAACGATCGGAACTTGTAGTACAACTAAAGAAAAAAGTATTACTGTAAAGGCATTACCAGCCACACCTACAGCAAACAATGTAAGTAGATGTGGAGAGGGTACGGTTATACTCAGTGCCTCCTCAAGTTTAAGTACAAATGAAATATTTAGATGGTATGATAGTAATACTTCTCAAAATATTTTAGGTATTGGAGCTAGTTATACAACTACTTCTTTAGCTGTTGGTACTTATACTTATTACTTGAGTGTTTATAATTCTTTAACGACCTGTGAAAGTCCACGTACATCAATAACCGTTACTATTAACCCCATTCCATCCATATTGTTGGGTAGCATTGCGGATATATGTAATTCGGCTAATAGTTTCAGTCTTCCTTATAATTCAATCGAAAATTCACCTGATCAATACAGTATTTCGACAGGGAATCCTGCTTTGAGTGGTTTTACTACGATTAATAATGCTACACTTAATACATCGCCAATAATTGTACCTATTCCAGCGAACTCAAGTGCTGATACTTATCAATTTCTACTTTCCGTAAAGAACACTTCAACTGGGTGTATTTCAAATTCTCAAAATTTCGCTTTAAAAATTAACGCAACGCCAAGTGTTCCTATAGTAAGTTCGCCAATTAATTATTGCCAAAATATTCCCACGAATGCCTTAATGGCTACGGCATTAGGTTCAAATACGCTTTTATGGTATGGAAATAATTCTTCAGGTGGGACTTCTTCGATGAATGCTCCAGTACCTAATTCGAATGTTGTTGGTTTAAATACTTTTTATGTTAGTCAGAAAAATTCAAATAATTGTGAAGGTCCAAGAGCAGCTATAGATGTCATTATTAATGAGATTCCAGCTTCTCCAATTACTTCAACAGTTGTAAGTTTATGTAAAAATGCCACCGTAACTGCTCTTACCGCAATTCCTTCGGGAACGAATACATTAGTTTGGTATGATGAAAATGACAATATTTTGCCAGCAGCACCGGTGCCCAATACCTCAGTGGTTGGTAGTCAAGTATTTAAGGTAAGTCAGAAAAGCTCTTTACCAGCTGGTTGTGAGAGTGAGAAAGTTAGCATTATTGTTAATATCAATGATTTACCGTCAGCTCCAAGTGTAAATTCACCCATTGGATATTGTCAAAATTCTACTGCTATCGCATTAGTTGCAAATTCAATCGGGAGTAATAGTTTGGTTTGGTATGGTATTAATTCAGTAGGAGGTATCTCAAGCAACAACGCTTCCATTCCTTCAACAAATACTGCAGGTATAACAAGTTATTTTGTTAGCCAAAAAGATGGGAATAACTGTGAGAGTTTACGAGCTAAAATTGATGTAATTATTACGCCAATTCTTTCGGCGACGATTACTGGGAATAACGCATTCTGTTCAACTGGTGTGTTGAATACTTCAACTACACTTGTGGCCAATCCTTTGGGGGGCGATGGCAATTTTAATTATCAATGGCATAATAATGATGGTTTAATAGTAGGAGCAACCAATCAAACTTTTGATATTAATGGTTTAATTCAAACCAATAATTCAGAACCTTACAGGTTAGCTATTACCTCAGGTTACTGTTCTTCGACGGCAAATATTACAGTAAATAAATATGGCTGGAGTGATATTCCGAGTATTTTAGGCAATACGCCTGATATTTGTGCAAGCGGTTCAAAAATATTGGTACTAAATAATCCGACGCCTTCGGGAACTTATAAATGGTTTACTGATGCATCAACTTTAGTACAGATCGCTACTGGTACTAGTTATAATACACCAATTTTGACTAATTCTATTTCTTACTTTGTGGCACGTGAGCAGCAAATTACTGCAAATCTAGTTTGTCAAACAGCGAGATCAGAGGTTAATATTAAAGTAAACGAGACCCCCAATGCACCAGTTTTAATTAATTCTGCAAATAAATCATCGTTTTGCAATACCGAGTCAAGTTTTAGTTTATCGGCATCTTGTAATACTGGAAATAGCTATTTTAGATTGAATGGTGGCTTATGGACTTTAGGTAGTAGTATTAATATTAACCCTACAAATTATGCCCTTTTGACCACCTTGAATTATGAGTTCAAATGCTCTCTAAATAATTCTTGTGAAAGTTTAATTTCAACTTTGAATATAGTTATTAATCCATCTCCAACGCCTCCTTTAATTTCAGGAAACACAAACATTTGTGCAGGCAATTCAACTGTTTTATCGGCAAGTGGTTGTAATGGCCAAATTGTTTGGTCAAATGGAGATACAAGTAATACTGTTAGTGTTTCATCCTCAGGTACTTATAGTGCAGTTTGTGTGCAAAATGCTTGCACGAGTGTTTTGTCTAATACATTGTCAATAGTTGTAAATCCAAAACCATCTGTTCCTACGGTAGTTTCAAATGATGTGGATAATGTGATATGTGCTGGCTCTAGTGTACAATTAAATGTAAGTAATTGTGGGGGGCAGGTAGTATGGTCAAATGGTTTTACTGGCTCTTTCATCAATATTACTACATCGGGTACTTTTAGTGCGGTTTGTGTAGAAAATGGATGCATGAGTGAGCCATCTACCACACAAACTATTTTGGTAAATGCTTTGCCAAGTATTACTTTGGGAAGTATCCCAAGTATTTGTAATAATGCAAATACATTTAGTTTGCCCTATTCAACCATTGGCAATTCACCAGATAAATTCATCCTTACTTCTACAATGCTAGGTTTTAATTCGGTTGTAGATGCTGATTTACCTACATCTCCAATTTTAGTAAATATTCCAACGGGAATAGTAGGGAGTAATGCATTTACAATCAGTGTTAAAAATTCAATAACAAATTGTATTAGCTCGCAGGATTTTAATGTGTTAGTTTTGCCTGTATTGAATGGTGGAAGTATAGAAGGAAGCTCAAGTAGTGTAAATTGTTCGGGATATAATGCTGGCGTAATTTCAAGCGTAAGTTTAGCTATCGGAGGAAAAAGCCCTTACACTTATCAATGGCAATTTTCTAGTGATGGTAGCGGTTTTAATGATATTATTGGTGAAACTTCAACAACTTTCAATCCACCAGCCTTAACATCAACCACTTTTTACCGTAGAAAGGTTACAGATGCATGTGGAGTAGATATGTATTCTTCGAATGTTCATAAAATACAAATTGTGCCAGACCCACAAATAACCTTAACAAGTTCGAGTGATATCAATATATGTTCGGGTAGTAGTATTTCATTAGAAGCAACTACGATTGGTGGTTCTGGTACTTGTTCTGCTACTTGGGAAAGTTCAAGTACACAGACAGGTACATTTATAACCGAGCAAACTGGTGGATTAACATTTTCAAAGATTAGCACTAATTTTTCATCCAATCCTTTAGTTACTTATTATAGAGTAAAATACAGTTGTACTGGTACTGGTTCAAGTAGTTGTAATCAATCTATTTCATCACTAGTAAAAGTTACAACCTTTGCTGTTCCTTCGGAGCCAATAATTTTGGGAGAAAGCTTTCTTTGTACTGGTAATACAACAAATTTAGTTGCTACTGGCTGTAATGGCGTGGTTACTTGGAATCAAGGTTCAACAGGGAGTGTGCTGAGTGTTTCAACAGCAGGTTCTTATAGTGCCACTTGCATTCAAAACACATGTGTAAGTAATGCCTCAAATATTCATACAATTATTATTAGTCCAACACCTCCAACCCCAATTATTAGCTCAAATGATACCGATAATATTATTTGCGAAGGAGCATTTGTTGAGCTGAGTGTAAATAATTGTGCAGGAAATGTAATTTGGTCTAATGGTTCTACTGGAACCGCAATTTTAGTACGAATTTCAGGTACGTATCATGCGACTTGTATGCAAAATAATTGTTTAAGTGCAATTTCGACTTCACAAACTATTGTCGTAAATCCAATTCCTTCGATTCCAGTTATTAGTGGTAACTTAAGTATGTGTGCTGGGAGTACAACTACATTAACGGCAACTGGTTGTACTGGTTCAATAGTATGGAATAATGGCAATACAGGAAGTGTATTAACTGTCTCAATAGAAGGTACTTACAGTGCAAAGTGTTTGGCTGATAATTGTGAAAGTTCGTTTTCACCAATAAAAATAGTTAGTATAAATTCCATTCCCAGTACCCCAAAGATAACAGGAAAATTAAGTGTATGTAAGGGAAGTTCAGCACTTTTGAGTGTGAGTGGCTGTATTGGAGAAATTACTTGGAGTACAGGTGCTATTGGAAGTGAATTACAGGCTTCAGTTGGTACTTATTCAGCAACTTGTACTGAAAATTCATGTATGAGTCTATCTTCCGAAATATTTACGATTTCTGAAAACCCTCTTCCTATAATAAATGTAAATTCAGTGAATGATATATGTAATGGAGCTTCTTCTTTTGAACTTGCCTACTCTTTAAATAATGCAGATAGATATAGCTTAATTTCAACTATGCCTGATTTTCAATCGGTTTTGGAGAGTAATTTGGTCAATTCACCATTAAGTGTAATGATTCCTAGTGGTAAAACAGGAACCCATACCTTTACTATAAAGGTAGAAGACTCAATTACAGGATGTAGCACAAGTCAGAATTTCGGTGTAAAAATCCTTCCCCCATTAACTGGAGGAAGTATCGAACCTTCATCAATTACATTGAATTGTTCGGGGTACAACGCAGGCGTGATTTCGAGTGTTAGTTTGGCAAGTGGTGGCAAGAGTCCATACACGTATCAATGGCAGTCTTCGCTTGATAATCAAGTCTTTACGGATATTGTAGGTGCAAGTTCAGTAACTTATGACCCACCAGCCTTGAGTAGTACGACCTATTACAGAAGAAAAGTGGTAGATGGATGTTTAGAAGAAAGTTATTCAACAAATATTCATGAAATCAAGATAGTACCCGACCCACAAATTACCCTAATAGATGTAAGTGAACGAGTAATTTGTTCTGGAGAAACGATTAACTTAACAGCAACCACACTAGGGGGTTCGGGAACATGTGTGGCTACGTGGCAATCATCATCTACGCTTTCAGGTACTTATGTAAATGAGCAAGTAGGAGGTCTTGGTTATAGTATATCATTGACAAATACCTCATCAAGTTCAATTGTTAAGTATTACCGAGTACAATATGCGTGCTCGGGTACAGGTTCGGGAAGTTGTAATCAATCAACATCATCAGTGGTTAAGGTAACGATAAATCCAATGCCAGTTGTACCAGAAGTGAATGGGGTTGGAACAATTTGTAAGGGACAAAGTACAACACTAACCTCAAGTGCTTGCAATGGTACAATTGTTTGGACAAATGGAATGACAGGAACAAGTATTAGTGTATCAGAAGGATCTTACAAAGCTGTATGTGTGAACGATTGCGGAACAAGTATAGAAAGCAATGAGATAGTAGTAAATGTTAAGACATTACCTGTGCCAGCAGTAGTTGGCACAAGCACGATTTGTATGGGTCAATCGACAGCCTTGACTGCTAGTGGTTGTGAAGGGGAAGTAATATGGAGTAATGCATTAAGTGGCACAAGTATCATAGTTAGTCCAAGTACAACTAGTACATATTATGCTAGATGCGTGTTTGATGGCTGTGAAAGTGAGAATAGTTTAGGAATAACAGTAACAGTCTCACCGATTATAAGTTTTAGTGTAGGAGAAGTTCCAGATATTTGTCACTCAGCGATGAATTTTGAAGTACCGTATTCATTGATCTTAGGAAGTCCAAACCAATATAGTTTAACATCAACGATGCCAGGATTTGTTTCTATTATTGATGCAAACTTGAAGGTGTCACCAATTTCTGTGACTATTCCGAATGGACAAACAGGTACTTTTAATTTTACATTGACATTAAAGACAAGTTCAACAGGCTGTAGTGCCATACAGAGTTTTAGTGTAAAAGTATTACCAGCATTAACCGGAGGAAGTATTGAACCTTCATCAATTACATTGAATTGTTCGGGGTACAACGCAGGCGTGATTTCGAGTGTTAGTTTGGCAAGTGGTGGCAAGAGTCCATACACGTATCAATGGCAGTCTTCGCTTGATAATCAAGTCTTTACGGATATTGTAGGTGCAAGTTCAGTAACTTATGACCCACCAGCCTTGAGTAGTACGACCTATTACAGAAGAAAAGTGGTAGATGGATGTTTAGAAGAAAGTTATTCAACAAATATTCATGAAATCAAGATAGTACCCGACCCACAAATTACCCTAATAGATGTAAGTGAACGAGTAATTTGTTCTGGAGAAACGATTAACTTAACAGCAACCACACTAGGGGGTTCGGGAACATGTGTGGCTACGTGGCAATCATCATCTACGCTTTCAGGTACTTATGTAAATGAGCAAGTAGGAGGTCTTGGTTATAGTATATCATTGACAAATACCTCATCAAGTTCAATTGTTAAGTATTACCGAGTACAATATGCGTGCTCGGGTACAGGTTCGGGAAGTTGTAATCAATCAACATCATCAGTGGTTAAGGTAACGATAAATCCAATGCCAGTGATTCCAGTTATTTCACCAAATGCTGTTACATTGTGCTCAAACCAGTCAACAATAATTACTGCAACTGGGTGTAATGGTTTGGTTACTTGGAATAATGGACAAACTGGTACTGCCTTAACTGTTTCAGAATCAGGTATTTTTTCTGCAAATTGTACGCAAAATAATTGTAAAAGTGAAGAGAGTTTAGCTTCGATAGTAACAATGTCATCTAAAGGCACTGTGTCAGTTCCAATTATAAACAGTAATTTAATAAATATTTGTAAAGGCCAAACAACCACACTTACAGCTACTAACTGTGTAGGTATTGTAAGTTGGAGTGATGGACAGATTGGAACGTTGATTAGTGTTAGTCCACAACAATCTACGAGTTACACTGCTACTTGTCTTGATGGCATTTGCAGAAGCGAATCAAGTAATCAAGTTTTAGTAACCGTTATTGAATATCCAGTCATTTCTGTGCAACCAAAAAACGAAGCAGATTGTAATGGAAATTCAGTTACATTATCAGTTTCGGCTTCCAATGTTAGTGATTATCAATGGCAAAAGAAACTTCCAAATGAGGATTTTAGGGATATTTTAGGGGCCAATACAAATACATTAGCAGTGGGAAACATTGGAGGCTCCAATGACCCTCATCTAAGTGAATACAGAGTAATTTTAAGCAATAATGCTTGTAGTATTGTGTCAAATATTGCGGTACTAACCGTTAATTCTATTTCAGGAATTATTGATGACCAGCAAGTTTGTAGTGGTACAAGTGTCACTTTCGATTTATCAAAAGTTACGTTTTCTGGTACAATTAAAAACTTCCAATGGCAAAAACGATTGAGTACCTCAGGCACATGGAACGACATTGCAGGAGCAAATTCTTCTACTTTTTTCATCAGTGGTGCTACTAACGCTGACGAGCAATATTATCGTTGTAAAATAACATTTACGGCGGGTACTTCTACTTGTATACGTTATACAACTGAAAATGACTCTAATGGAGCCAAACTTACAGTTTTAGTTGCTTCTAATCCGTTTATTTCTGGGGTAGATTCTGTATGTTTAGGAAAAAGTACAACCCTTACCGCAAATAATTGTGATGGAGAAATTTTATGGTCGAATGGGCAAACCACAAAAACTATCATAGTTTCTCCAATAGAAAATACATTTTATTCACTTAATTGTAAGCTATTAGGATGTAACTTCGATGTTTCCTCAGAACCTTTCTTGGTAAAGGTCAATCAAACACCTTTGCCCGAAAGTCTTACTAACGATGTTACAGTTCCAGAAACCTTAGTTTTTTCCGCAAAAACAACGATAAGTAATGCTTCTTTAATTTGGTATAATAAGGCTACTGGAGGAAATTCTTCAACTATTGCCCCAACATTCACTTCAATAGGCACTTATAATTATTGGGTTTCACAAACAAACCTAATTACTGGTTGTGAAAGTATAAGGCTTCCAATTACTGCTAAGATTTTAGATTATTTTCACATTTCTAAACAGCCAACGAATCAAGTTGATTGCAAAGGAAATTCTGTTTATTTAGATGTAACTACAGCAGGAGTTAATGCCAATATTACCTATCAATGGCAAAGAAAAAGACCAAATGAACCTGATTTTGTAAACTTAGTGGCCGAAGGCAATGGAATAAAAGGTTGGTTTTCTAAAACTATGGTTGTCTCAAACGTAGGAGATAATAATAATCCCAATCAAACGCAGTATAGGTGTATAATTAGTAGTGGAGGACAAACCATTACCTCTGAAGTTTCTACACTTACCGTTAATTCAATTACAGGCTCTTTACCGAATTTAGGTATCTGTATTGGTGGAACTAACGAATTTAATCTACAAAACTATTTTTCAATTACGGGTAATGTGTTGAGTTACCAATGGCAAACACGATCAAGTACGAATGGAACTTGGACAAATCTAGTAGAGGGAAATGGAATTTTGGGTAGCACGAGTAATATTTTAAAGTTTACAAATGCAACTGAAGTACAGGGAGTTTATTATCGTTGTTTAGTGAAATTTAATACTAATGGTTTTGAATGTATTGAGCCAACTGATGCTGGAAAGTTAATTGTAAGTGGATTTCCACCAGCACCCGCTGTAACTAACGTTTTTTATTGTCAAAACTCCTCGGCAAGTAAGTTAAAAGTGAATAGTTCAGTACAAAATTTGGTTTGGTATAGCCAAGAATTTGGAGGAATTGGCTCAAAAATCGCACCAATTCCTGGTACAAGCATTGCTGGAGAATTTAAGTATTATGTTGCTGACCGAACAGATGAAGGTTGTGAAGGTCCCAGAGCGTCAATTACAGTTTCAGTAGGGGAGTTACCACCAGCTCCAAAAAATACCACGCCGATGAGTATCAATGAGGGAGAAGTATTGACTTTTTCAGCAGAAGGAAACCCAGTTGAAAATCAGGTTTTACGTTGGTATAGTTCACAAAACACTTCAACTTTTACTACTACGGCTCCAACATTTTCAACAGCAGGTACTTATACGAGGTATGTGGCTCAAGTTTCAATGCATAGTTGTGTTGGCCCTCGAATTCCCATTACTGCAACTATCATTCCTACTTTAAAATTTACTAAACAACCTATTTCGCAGGCAGATTGTAATGGAAATGCTGTTACATTTAGTGTTTCTGCATCAGCTCCAAGTGCTTTTACTTATCAATGGCAAAGAAAGAAAGTCAACGAAAGTGAATTTTCTGATTTGAATAATGAAACAAGTAGCTCTTTGAAAATTGCCAATGTTGGAAGCTTTGAGAACCCCGACCAAACAAGGTACCGTTGTATTATAAAAAATGAAAAAGGTACTGTAATCTCAGAAGAAGCAATATTACAAGTAAATCAAATTCTGGGAGCATTACCTACAATGAGCCTTTGTGATGGAAAACCAAGTAAGTTATCATTTGAAGGCTTATTATTTACAGGAAAAATCGCTTCGTATCAATGGCAAAAGAAATCAGGTAATACTTATTTAGATATTCCAACCACCGTAAATGGTTTCGCGGAAATTACAGAAACTGGTAACTATCGAGGTAAAATTTCATTTATGGTTGATAGAAACTCAACTTGTGTTCGAACTGTAGATATCAAAATTGAATCTAAACCAAGACCTGAGATTCCACAAGTAAGCAATCAAGTTATTTGTCAAAACTCGAATTTTGATATTACAAAAATGGTTAAAGCTACACATCAATTACGGTGGTACGAATCAATGACAGATTCTACTTCAGAAACAATTCCTCCAAAAATTGATGTGAGTAAACATGGAACAGCGACCTATGTAGTTAGTCAATTAAGTGAATTTGGTTGTGAAAGTGAACGAAAATCATTTGAAATAAAAATCGCATCTATACCTCAAATTCCAAAAGTAAATGATACAATTTTTTGCCGAAATGCACCAAGTGAAGCACTTTTGGCAAAGACTTCAGATGAAAATCAAATAGTTTGGTATGCTTCAGCAAATGGACAAGAGCCATTAAAGCAGAAGCCAATTCCAAATACAAAACTTGATGGTGAAAGCATTTATTTCGCCGCTTCAAAAAATACAGATGGTTGTGAAAGTGAAAGAATTCCATTGAAAGTTACGATTCAACCTTGCATAGCTACTTTGATAAATGATAACAATAATTGTTTGCAAATAGCAGCAGATAGTGTCAAGGGGAACAAATGGTTTGATTTATATGATTCGGCTGGACGTTTATATGCGTCAGTTAATCCTAATGGACAAAATTTAGGGAAGATCACGGCTTCTATTCGCCATTATGGCCGTGGAGCAATGGCTATTCCAACAACAGAAAAAGGCACAAAATTAATGTCACGTTATCTTGATTTTCAAAGTTCGTTGCTCAAACAATTCAAAAAGCCAGTTTCTTTAAGAATATATTACCTAAACGAAGAGTTAGATGAGTATAAAATGGCAACAAATTTACTCGATTTAAGCATCAATGATTTCAATATTGTGCATTACGATGGTATTCGGGAAGATTGTGGATTTGAAAATAATGATAATTTTAAAGAAGGGGATAGTTATGTGATTTATAAGAATGTGCTGGGTAATCAAATCATGAAAGATTTCTTCTTTTTAGAGTTCGAAGTGAATGAATTTTCTGAAAATGGAGCCACCGCCAATGATTATACTGAAATATCATTTGCAGGAAAAGAAACAGAAAATCAAACGGTTGCTCTAAATTGGAAAAGTAAATTTGAAGTAAAAGCTGAAAAATATGTACTTGAGAGAAGTGATGATTGTAAAAACTTTGTAAAAATTGCAGAAATAAAAGCAAATGGAATTGGTAGTTCGTACGAAAGTATTGATTTACAGCCACTAGCAGGTAAAAGCTGTTATAGATTAGTGTACATTGACAAAGATGGAACAAAGAAATATCTTGATGCAATCGAAGTTAAATTTACCGATACTACCTCTGTTTGTACGGTTTTCCCAAATCCATCAATTCAAGGGAATGAAGTGAGTTTGTATTTAAGGAATATCAAAGAAAAGCAAATCAATTTATTCGATATGCTTGGTCAAAAACTTTCTTATTCATTAAATAAAGAAGAAACTGGAATAATTAAAATTCATCCTGATGTAAATCTCAGTCAAGGTATTCATTTCTTAGTTGTGATAGGAGAAAATGGCAAAAAGTGCATTCAAAAAGTAGTGATTAATCCTTGAGACATTATCTTTGTATTAAAAAATGAATATTTAATGAAAGACTTTAATCTAAAATCATATCATATTAGAGGAATGAATGCTGCTTCTGAAGAAGAAAAATTAGCCATTAATCAAGAACTCAAAGATTTATACGCTAGCCTTTCGGAAGAAGATAAAGTTGATTTTAATGAACAACTTCAAACGTTTATTATCAAAGAAATGGCCGCCATAAAATCGGTTTATGATGCTGCTCAAAGTGATGATTTGAACTAAAAAAAGCCCCATTGTTTGTGCAATGGGGCTTTCTATTAGGAAAAAACGATTAAATCACTTCTAAAATTCTTTCCATAGAAACGGCATAACCAATTTTCTCTTTCAATTCGCTGATGTGTACACGTTCTTGTTCCATAGAGTCACGGTGACGAATCGTTACGGTTTCATCTTCCATTGTTTGGTAATCAACAGCAATACAAAATGGTGTACCAATTAAATCTTGGCGAGTATAACGTTTTCCAATGGCACCGCCTTCATCATAAACCGTACGGAATGAAGATTTCAAAGAGTTGGCAATTGCTTCAGCTTTTTCAGCTAAACCATCTTTCTTTACTAATGGTAATACTGCTGCTTTGATTGGAGCCAATGCAGGGTGTAATTTTAGATATACACGTTCTTTTTCATTTTCACCATCCCCAACAGTTTCTTTCGTAAACGCCTCACAGAAAGTAGCTAAGAATAGACGGTCAGCTCCAACCGAAGTTTCTACAACGTATGGAATATAATTACCATAAGGTTTACCATTTTCGTCTAAATCTGCATCAAAATATTGTTGTTTCTTTTTCGAAAGTTCTTGGTGATTGCGTAAGTCGAAATCAGTACGTGAGTGAATTCCCTCAATTTCACGGAAACCAAATGGGAATTCATACTCAATATCAACTGCCGCATTGGCATAGTGAGCCAATTTTTCGTGGTCATGGTATTTTAATCTCTCAGTTGGTAAACCAACCGCCTTATGGAATTTCAAACGTGTTTCTTTCCATGCCTTATACCATTCCATTTCTGTTCCGGGGCGTACGAAAAATTGCATTTCCATTTGTTCGAATTCACGCATACGGAAAGTAAACTGACGAGCCACAATTTCATTACGGAAAGCCTTACCGATTTGAGCAATACCAAATGGCACTTTCATGCGACCAGTTTTTTGTACATTCAAGAAGTTTACAAAAATACCTTGTGCTGTTTCTGGGCGTAAGTAAATCAAGCTCGATTCTTCTGCCACCGAACCAACTTGCGTTGAGAACATCAAGTTAAATTGACGAACGTCTGTCCAGTTAGAAGTGCCAGAAATCGGACATTTAATTCCTTCCGAAATAATTAAATCACGTACTCCTGCTAAATCCTCAGCTCCAAGTAAACGACCCATTTCGGCTAAAAGAACTTTTGCTTTTTCAGTTTCGCCAGCTTTTTCAAGTTCCTCAGCTTTTCCTTCCAAAAGTTGGTCAGCACGATAACGCTTTTTACTGTCTTTGTTATCAATCATTGGGTCGTTGAAACCATCTACGTGCCCCGAAGCTTTCCAAGTAAGGGGGTGCATGAAGATAGCTGCATCAATACCAACGATATTATCGTGCAATTGAGTCATGGCTTTCCACCATGCTGCTTTCAAGTTATTTTTTAGTTCAACACCATTCTGACCGTAGTCATAAACGGCTTGAAGACCATCATAAATTTCAGATGAAGGAAAGACAAAGCCATATTCTTTGGCATGGCTGATGATATCTTGTAGACTATTTGCTACTGCTGGTTTACTCATTATAATTTATTTAACTATTAGAATCGAAAATATTTTCACAAAATTAACGAAAACCTTGCAAATACTTTGCCTATGAAGTAAATTTTGCCAATAAACAATTTTTGCTGCTGTAAATATGAAAAAACTTACGAATTTTATTCGTAGCCTCCTGAGCGTTTCGCCATCTGAGGCTAAAGGCGTAGTTATAATTTTCTCTGCTATTATTCTTCTCATTCTACTAATGTTTTTTTCGGAGAAATATTTTAGCAATTCTCAACAAAGTCTTATTATTTCTTCTCCCCAAATGCTTGATAGTATGACTGTTGTTTTAGATAGAAGGAAACCTCATTATCAGGATAATTTTAAGGGGAACACATATTACAAAAATGATTTCACAAAAAAATCATATAAAAGTTTCCCATTCGACCCCAATACTGTGAGTATAAGTCAGTTAGAAGAATTAGGTTTACCCAAATTCATTGCGGAACGGGTAGAAAAATATAGAAATAAGGGCGGAAAGTTTAGAAATAAAGAAGATTTTGCTAGAATTTATGGTCTTTTACCAGAAACTTATGAACGCCTAGAACCATACATAACGCTTCCTTCGGCTGAAAATGAATCATTACATACTCCACAAGCCGAGATAGCCGATTTGAATAAAAATTCAGAAAATTACATTGAAAATAAAGGTTTTGATGTAAAAACTACAGAAGTAAATCAAAAGTTTTCAAATAAACTTCCTACTCGTTTTGACCTAAATACAGCCGATACGACTATTTTGAAAAGTATCAAGGGAATAGGTTCGGGTTATGCCAAAAGAATAATCAAGTATAGAGAATTATTGGGTGGGTTTGTGAATCCAGAGCAAATTAGAGAGACGTATGGGCTTCCGCCTGAAACAGCCGATGAGATTTTGAAGTTTTCCTTTGTAAAGGGTGGGTTTCGGAAAATAAAAATTAATCAAGTTTCTTTATCAGAGTTTAGACACCCGTATTTAAAGTATTTTCAAGTTAAAGCAATTATTGCTTATCGAGACCAGCATGGAGTATTTAAAAGCAGCGAAGATTTGAAACAGATAAAAATTTTAGAACCCGAGGTAATTGAAAAAATATTGCCTTATATAGAATGGTAATATTATTCGTTTCAAATTTATTCGACAATATTTTTGAGGATTTATTTCACTATTATTTATGCAAATTCTTTTAGTTTTAACTGATAGATTCTTGTAAAAAACAAATTTGACTTCAGTCACACAATATATTCAGACTAAAATCAAATTTGTTAGTGTAAAAATATTCGTCAGTTTCATCTGACGAATTTGAATGAAATGGCAATGAATAAGGCTTCTTCCAAAATTCTGGATACCTGTATCTTTATAATTTTAGAATTTGAAATTATATGATAAAGAAGGAATTGGTGAGCCAAAAACCACTAATTTATAAGTACTAATGGCTGTTCCTGTACTTCGCACAAAGACAGAATAAGCGTTTTTCTTACCATAAACATTGAATAATGTGAAAGTAAAATGGCTTTTATATCGCTTGTTTTTCATACCGGGTTGATAGATATTCCAAGCAAAATCAAGGCGATGATAATCAGGTAAACGTGCATTATTTCTTACGCCATAATATGGGTAGCTACGTCCTTGATAAACCAGGAAACCTTCTGGTAAAGTATATGGTCGACCAGTACTGTAAGAGAAATTAAATGAAAAATCATGGTGCGAACCTTGATTGATGATTACTGAAGCGTTGAAGGAGTGCGGGCGATCATAATTGGCAGAATACCAATTTCCGAAATTAATTTGTTCTCCAAAACCACTTCCTTCATTTACTTTATTTTGCGAGCGAGAATACGTATAATTTATCCAACCTGTTGCTTCACCTTTTTTCTTCGAAAACATAACTTCAATACCATAAGAGCGATTTTTACCTTGTAAAAGTTGCGTTTCAGGATAACTCGATAAAAGAAAATCTGCTCCAGGTTTGTAATCAATGATATTGTTGGTTAGGCGATAATAAGCTTCAAGCGAAAGTTCATAAATGCTCCCTTTGAGATTATGGAATAAACCTCCCGAAAGCAAAGTACTTACTTGTGGTTTAATGTGTAAATCTGAGGTTTTCCAGCGTGAGGTTGGTAGGGGGGTAGTGGTATTTGTAGCCACTTGTACATACTGACGCATGAGATTATAGCCCATTTTGAGGGAAGTCCGCTCATTAAGCGAGTATTTTAAACCCATACGTGGTTCAAATCCACCGTAGGATTTCATCACTTTATTTTTGGCATAACTTACCGTATCTCTCGCCGAAAAGTCGTCACGTGGCTGGCCTCCTTCATAGATTTGTACATTTCCTGGCCCTAGTGCAAGGAAATTAGAATATCTTAAACCAACTGAAAGTGTTGCTTTGGAAGAAAACGAAATCTCATCTTCTGCATGAATAGCCGATTCGAGAGAATGTTCTTTAGGGGTAACAATACTTAAAACACTTTTACTAGTTCCAGGTATTAATTGACCCGGGTCAATATCATAGCGGGTTGTGCTTACCCCAACTTCAACACGATGTTTATCAGAAGAATAATTTAAGTTACTTTTAATTTGTTTATAAGTAATGCCTGATTGGATGGCAACTTTATTTTCAGAATTTAGCTCAGGAAGCAAGGTCTGCGGTAAATAATCGGCAGAAACAACTGTTGTCTGTAAATTATACTTATTATTGATGGCATAAAACCAACGAGCTGAAAAGCTTTTACTTCTATAATCATATTGAGTAGAAGTAGCATTGATTGCTCCAATGCCTCCTAAAAGTTTTGTTTGGAAAAAATCTTTGCTATAATATCCCGAAGCCGTAACTGTATTTCTACTATTTACTCTCCAAAAGATTTTAGTTACTAAATCAGCAAAATTGGCTTTGATATCTTTTAATTTTGGCGAAACTACCGGCAACATAAAATCATTAAATGCGGCACGCCCTGATACCATTACACCCAATTTTTCTTTAATTACGGGCATATCGAGCGTAAGGCGGTTTGAAACAAAGCTGATACCTCCATTCATTTTGAATTTATCGAGCGAAGGTTGTTGAAGTGTTACATCCATTACTGATGCTGCTCTTCCTCCAAACCTTGCGGGCGTGCTTCCTTTATAAACTTCTACACTCGAAGCGGCTTCTGATGGAAAAGCTGTAAATAAGCCAAACATGTGGGTAGGATTAAAAATCGGAATATCATCAACCAATAAAAGGTTTTGGTCTGTTGTTCCGCCACGAATATTAACTCCATTAGATGCTTCACCCACACTCGTTACCCCTGGAAGCATTTGTAAGCCACGAAGAATATCCACCTCGCCAATGGCTGCCGGTAGTTTTCTAAGTGTTTTTACACTTAACTGACTAACGCCTAATAGTGGTCGTTGAATATTAGATTCTGCCCCTTTGCTTGATACAATTACTTCTTCAAGTTCATTTTCTATTAGTTTTAAAGCATATACTTTATTAACAATATCTCCTCGTAAATAAATTGTTTCACGGAAGGGGCGATAGCCAACAAACTTTACACTTATGGCATGCTCACCCGATGGAAGAACAATATCAAAATGGCCTTTATCATCGGTTAATGCTCCGAATTTCCCAAAGTCAATATTTATTGAGGCACGTGCAAGAGGCTTATTATCGAGCGTATCTCTTATATACCCACTAAATCTATAATTTACTTGAGCACTTGCCGCCCAACTGATGAGTATAAGAAATATAATATATATTTTTTTCATGTTTGGAAGTATCTTTAGGTAAGTGTTTTTAGTTTATCCAGCCATTGGGTTTGTTAGGAGTTCGATTAAGCCCTAAAATACAGGCAGCAAATGGAGGACGTGTTAGGTCATTGCCCATTGGTTCTGGAGTAAGCGGATGGTCAAGTAAACCAATTGGATTGATATTGAGGCCTTGTGCACTTTTTCTATCAATCCAGTATTTTACAGTACGCACACTTGTAACCATGAAAAAGCCCGCAATTGCTTCATTTGGATTTGATACATTCTTTACATTTCCAATCAGTGCTGCAGGGGGAGTATCTACTAAACTTCCATTATTTTGAACTTGATCGGCCAATAATTTAAAATAACGATAAGCCGCAGGTGAGATTGACTGTTGTTTTACTTCAATTAAAGCACCTGTATAATTATAGTAAGGTATTTTAGCAATAAGTTTATTCGTAATCGGTTGTCCATTTGAATAAATATCAGTAAAAACAAGCAAGTCTTTATTATTAAGTATATCCCAACAGTCTCCCGGGCACATGTAATCAAACATCTGTCCTGCATAATTTCTTTCCTCGCGGCATCTGGCTGGAGCGGGAGTAAGAAAATATCGGCCATTATAGCAGGTTGCACAAACATTTTGTCGTTCCCATAATTTCCAAGACCATAAATAATTATTTTTATCATTGGCAGGGTCTTGTGTATCCAAGTAAATATAATTGGCTGGTTGATAATAATTTTCACCTATTTCAATTCCCTGAACTTTAAATTCATCGTGCATACCAATTATTTCTGGTACTTTAGTTACTTGGTCTTGCTCAGATTCATACTTTGTTCCATCTTGTTTGGTAAATACTAATTTGTAATTAACACCTGTTTGTAGTTTAAAACTACTTGGAAGGGCATAAACACCCTGTCCTTTTTCAGTAAAAGCTATCTTCTGAGCACCTTCAACAATTAGTTCAGCAGTAGCTTTCAAAACTGGTTGAGAATAAGCCGAACCATTTGAGTTGACAGACTCTGTGATTGTAATTGTTTGTTCTTCAGCAGTATCAGTAATTGTTGCATCAACGGTGAGTATTCTTAAATCACTTTTGATATTCAAATTAAAAGGCTCAACACACGAACAGACCCATAGTCCTAGTGCTATGGACAGCAGCATAACTCTTTTTATTATCACGGTAGTAGAAAGGTAATTTAATAAATGTATATTTGACAAATATAAGGATTCTAAGGAAAGATAGAAATTAAAAAACAATGAATAAGTAAATATGAGATGAATCGAAAGAATGTGTAGCTTTAATGTTCATTTATAGTATATTATTTGGAATTAGTTTGGCCAAAATAAAGGCTTAATAGGTGTTCTATTCGATCCTAAAATACATTTTACAAGCGGTGGTCTACCAAATTCATTTGGTATTGGAGGTTCTGCACTGTAAGTATGATCACGTAATCCGATTGGTAAAATTTTTAATTTATTAGGAATATGTCTATCAATCCAATAAGATGTTTTCACAATACTAGTGACCATAAAAAGGCCTGCAACAGGCTCTTTTAAGTTATTTACATTCCTTATGTTTCCAATCAAGGCAGCGGGAGGAGTATCTACTAATGTTCCTGTATTTTGAGTTTGGTCGGCTAGTAATTTAAAATATTGATATGCCTCCTTTGAAATAGATTGTTGTTGAATTTCAATAAGTGTACCATTGGTAGTGTAATAAGGTATTTTGGCAATTAATCTATTACTGATTTCTTTTCCATTTGTTAGGGCATCGTTCATTACATTTAATTCAGTACTTTTAAATATCTCCCAACAATCACCATCACAATAATAATCGAAATACAATCCTTGGTATTCAGGTTGAATTCTACAGCCAGTATTAGGGTAATAACGACCACCTGCACAGGTTTCACAAATATCTTGTTTTTCCCATTGTTGCCAAGTCCAGAGATAATTATTTCCTAATGCTTCTGGGTCTTTTGTATCAAGATATATGAAGTTGCCCGGAAGATATTTTTGATTTCGTTCAATTCCTTCGGGCATAAATTCATCTTTTACGTTTAATATTTTGGGAACTTTTATTAATTTCTCTACAGTCGATTGGTAGGTGTTTCCATCTTCTTTTTTGAAGTATAATTGATATTTTGAACCTTCTTCTAATTTGAAATTTAGTGGTAAACTATATATACCAGCCTTGGTTTCAGTGAATTTAATTCGTTGTGTACTATTTACGATAAGTTCAACTTGCAAATTTTGAACAGGAGTATTAAAGGGTGTGCCTTTGGCATTGGCAGATTCCATAATTGATATTTGCTGCGTAGAAGCAATATCACTGAGGGTAGCATCAACAACTAAAATTTTTAAACCACTCGATATATTTACTTGAAATAACTCTACACAAGAAGTTATCCAAACAACAATTACAATCGTTGATGCAAGAAATTTTAGTTTCATGTAATAGCTCTTTATATAATATTTCTTAGAAATCTAACTGATAACTGAAAACTGGCACAAAGCCATTGCCTGACCTTCGGGGTTCTAGGGTATTCTTAACACTATTATACTGAACACTAGTATAATTGATTTGATTAGTAGCATTTTGTACATCAAGAGAAACCACCGATGCAAATTTCTTTCGATTGGTTCGGTAAGACACACGCCCATCTATTCTGAAATAATTTGGAGCAAAAGCCGAATAGTCAGCACCTTTAAGTGGAACGTATTTTTTCTGTTTGGCTGATTCAGCAACATCAAGTGGTGTATAACGATACCCTCCATTGTAAATAGACCTTGCCCCAACTTGAAAAACAGAACCATTCTTAAACGTAAATTCACGCCCGAATGTGAAGGCAGTGCTGAAGCGGTCGTTGAATGCTGAATTATAAATGCTTCCATCGTAGGTTTGGTATTTGGCATCAAATATTGAACCTGTAAGAAGTAAGTAATATTTTTTTGAAAAGAATCTTTCAATAGAAACATCTATTCCCTTATTCTTGCCTTTCCCTCTACTTACAGCTGATGTTTCGGGGAAGCTATCTGAGTAATTAAGCATCCAGTAAGATGAACCCACTTTGGCTTCTACTGGAACTCGGTTAATCATTTGATAGTAAGCTTCTATTGAAAATTTCCAAAGTTTTGGAGCAATGTAATTATAACTTAAAATAAAATGATTTGAGCGTGGAAATTGTAAATTAGCATTGGCTTTTGTAGTAATGATTTTTCCATCTAAACTATCTTTTCTTACATAAAAATAAGCACTCATTGGCAAAAATTGGCTATGCAAGCCATAAGCAAAACTAATATTGTGCGATTTTGGAGAACTATATTGAATAGAAAGACGTGGTTCTAAAGAGGAGGTGTTGTTTAGAAACAAGTGCATATAATGCAAACCTGCATTTAAACTTAAACCTTTGGCTAGATTCTGAACTACTTGAGCATAAACCTGACTTGTTTGGGTGTTTCCGCTTCCACTGACTGATGTTTGTCGGCCTACATTGAATTGATTGACATCAGATACGTTGTTTCTTGGAGCTGTTTCTTTGAAAAATACAAAGTCGATGAAGTTTAGAATTGCTCCACTTTTGAAGCGAGTTTTAGGGCTGATTTTGTAATTATAAGCTACTGAAGAAGCTAATCTTGACTCTTCATATTTTTGGGTTTCATAGCGGAAACGAGTATTTTGAAGGTTGAGTGTATCGCTCATTCGATTAATTGAACTTCCGATTGCTGCAACGACAAATTTTATTGATGATTTTTCGTTTAAGTTGATTGTATGTGTAACACCCAGTGCCCCCATATTTGCAGGACGAATTCTATCTTCCCAGTTATCAGATTTTCCTAAAACCCTTTTTTGAGGATCTTCTACAGGCATATAATGTTCTTCGCTGAGGCCTCCTAACCCAAAAATAGTGGTAGTTTTTTTCCCGTCTTTACTATGAAACGCTAAATTGAAAGATAAATCTTGAAAATTATTGGTTACTCGCTCTCCAACTAAATAAAAACCCATTTGACTCAAAAGACCTAAGGTAGAGTAGCGATAATTAACTAAATAAGAAGAACGCCCTTTTTGAATGGGGCCTTCAGTTGAAAAATCAAGTCCTAAAATACCAAATTTTGTACGATATTCTCTTTTTTGCTGGTTCCCTTCTCTAAATCGTATATCAAATGCTCCTGAAAGGGCATTACCGTATTCGGCAGGCATTCCTCCAGTGAAAAAGTCTGACCTACTCATAAGCTGGGCAGAAAAAACAGTAATTCCGCCACCACCCGAACCCGGTTGGGCAAAGTGATTTGGATTTGGGATATCAATGCCTTCTAAACGCCAGAGAATTCCGAAAGGAGAATTACCACGAACAATAATCTTATTTTCATTTTCATCACGTCCTGCTTTTACACCGGGGTATGAAAGGGCCATTCGACCAGGGTCATTGACAGAGGCAGGAATACGTTCGGTTTCTTCAGTTGTGAAAGACCTAGCACTCACATAAGCTAAATCGTTTACAGGACGACTGGTATTTTGAGAGGCTGTAATTTTAACTTCTTGTAATTCTCCAGTTGATTCTTTCAACTCGATATTGAGCGATACTTCTTTTACTGAATTCAAAATAAATTCTTCGCTTAAAAATGTTTCGTAGCCAATAGATGTGCATCTAACTGACTGGCGACCAATAGGTACTTGGGTGATGACAAACTTACCCGAAGCATCGCTTATGGCTCCTTGAGTACCGCCAATAATGGCAACAGATGCCCCAATTACTGGCTGACGAGTTACTCTGTCGATGACATTTCCTCGAATAGTTTGAGTTTTATTTTGAGCGTGAATTTTAAAGAAAGAACATAATAATAGCACTACAAATAGATGCAATAGAGACGATTTCATAATTTATAGGAAGGTTAAGTCGATAGTAATTCAAATGTATAAAAAACTTTTATTATTTCTTATGCTTAGATTTTTTTTGAATACTATTAACTAAATTTATCAAAAAAATAAACTTATTCAACATGAAGAAACACTTCCTAATATTCCTATTATCATGTTTAATCATTAATGTTAATGCTCAGAAATTTTACTTCCCCAAAGCTTATTACGCTGATAGTATTAGTCTCTCGAAAAATATACCGAATTTAGCCAAACAAGTGTTGAAATTTTATAAGGAAGCTGACCAGAGTGTCTATCAAGATAATGCTTTTCGCTTACGAATAGTAGCACAACAATATGATGAAGCATTAAAATCAATTGAAATTTATCGAAGTTTACAAAAGTCATCAGACGCCAAAAGTAATGGAGCAATAGGTGGGCAATTTGAGGTTTTTATTCGAACAAAAATCCGACAACAACAAACAAAAGAGTCTTTTGTGGTAGCATTCAAACCTACTTTTGCTGCTAAACAAAAAACGCTTAATGCAAATTCAAAGCTTATGTTTGAAGAATATTTTGAGATTAACTTAAATAATATCAAAAATACGCTTAAAAATTTACTTGAAAATATTTCCTCTGATAGTTTGAATTTGACAGTTGCTCGTCAAATTTGTAGGGCTTATAATTCTGCGAATGTGTATGCAAATATTTTACCAATTGGTAAACCTATTTTATTGGCTGAAGAGAAACGAGATTTTATCATTAATGATAGTATCAACATAAAAACTCGTGAGGGAATTCTTATCTCGGCGATTATTGTGCGTAATAAGAAAGCTATGCTCAAACAGCCAACAATATTAATTTTCAGTATTTATAATCAGAGTCAAGATAAAAATAGGGCAAAGTTGGCAGCCTTGAATGGATATGTGGGTGTAATAGCATATACACGAGGGAAGAAAACGAGTCCACATGAAATAGAGCCTTTCGAACATGATGCTCATGATGCTTATGAGATGATTGATTGGATTTCGAAGCAGCCTTGGAGTAATGGCCAAGTTGGTATGTATGGAGGAAGCTACTTGGGATTTACTCAATGGGCAGCAACCAAGAAAATTCATCCAGCACTTAAAACGATTGTTCCGCAAGTATCAGTGGGAATTGGCGTAGATTATCCAATGGAAAATAATGTTTTTATGAGTTATATGCTACAATGGATTCATTATGTGCATAATTCCAAAGAAACGGACTTTGTAGATTTTGGCAATTTCGAACATTGGTATGCTACTTTTTACAAATATTATCGTGAAGGAAAAGCATTTCGCACGCTTGATACCCTTGAAGGGCGGCCGAATCAGATTTTTCAGCGTTGGCTCAAACACCCAAGTTATGATTCTTATTGGCAAAATATGCGTGCCAGTAAAGAAGATTTTGCTAAAATAAATATTCCGGTACTAACCATCACAGGTTTTTATGATGATGACCAATTGGGAGCAAGGCATTATTACGAACAGCATCAACAGTTTAATCCCAAAGCAAATCATTATTTTGTAATAGGCCCATATAATCATGGTGGTGCACAGGGGCATCCGAGTTCAGAACTACGTGGTTATACAATAGATTCAGTGGCAAATATTGATATAAGTGTATTAGTTTTTGATTGGTTTGATTTTATTTTAAAAGGAAAACCGCAGCCATCATTACTAAAAAATAAAATTAATTATCAAGTAATGGGGTCTAATAAGTGGAAACATGAGGCATCAATGGCAAAAATGAATAACGATACTCTTAATCTGTATTTGAGTGCTAAGACATCGGGTGAGGAGTTTTTACTTACTACCAATAAAGGTGCTTCAACAACGTTTATTCCACAAATTGTTGACTTCACCAATCGAGCTGATTCATTGCAAACTATTCCGGGCGAAGAAGAAATTTTGTCTGATTCATTAAATCCACCTAATTTGGCTAATTCTTTGGTATTTACGACGCAAGCATTTCAAAAATCATTCGATATTAATGGAGCTTTGGTCGGAAATTTATCATTGAGCATTAATAAAAAAGACATGGATGTTTTAATGAATCTCTACGAATATACTGCAGATAAAAAATACCACTGGTTGGGGCATTATCTTACAAGGGCAAGTTATACTAAAAATCGAAGTGAACGTCAATTACTAATACCAAATCAAAAAGAAAATATTCCGATTAATAATGCCTTTTTTACTTCAAAAAGAATAGGAACAGGAAGCAAATTGGTAATAGTTTTAGGCCCGCATAAAAGTCCACATTGGCAGGTGAATTACGGCACGGGCAAAGATGTAAGCGATGAAACCATGCAAGATGCACAAGTACCACTCGAAGTAAAATGGTTTACAGATAGTATCATTAAAATACCTATTTATAAATTTTAACCCTTTCTAAAAAAATCTTCATCATGAGAAAAATTGTAGTCTTACTTTTTACTTTTTGTTTTTTTAATGAAATCGTTGCCCAAAATAGTATCCCGAAGATTTTGCCAGAACGTGAGCGAGCTGCGGTGATTGATGAAATTTTGGAAGACCGAATGGTCAATCTTTTGCCCAAACTAATGAGAAAAGAAGGCATTGATATGTGGATAATTATATCGAGAGAATATAATGAAGACCCTGTTATGAAAACTATGCTTCCATCTGTTTGGCTTTCAGCAAGACGCCGAACAATCATGGTTTTCTTTGATAAAGGTGAAAAAGAAGGCGTCGAACGCTTTGCAATTGCCAGATATGATGTTGGCAATCTACTAAAAGGCGAATGGGATTTGAATACAAATCCTGACCAATGGGATGCCTTGATGAAAACTATTAAAGAGAAAAATCCAAAGAAAATTGGACTCAATTTTTCAAAGTATTATGCTCACGCTGATGGATTAACCTACACTGAGCATAAAGAGTTCATGGAAAAACTCCCCGCTGAATTTCAAAATAAAGTTGTTTCAGCTTCTAATTTAGCTGTAAACTGGCTAGAAACTCGCACCGAGCGTGAAATGGCTATTTATCAACAAATCTGTAGAATCTCACACGAAATTATTCAAGAAGCTTTCTCTGATAAAGTTATTCAACCAGGTATTACTACCACCGATGATGTAGTTTGGTGGATGCGTCAGCGTGTAACAGATTTAGGTTTGGAAACTTGGTTTCACCCTACCGTTGATATTCAAAGATATGACCCTGAAAACTTCGACCACCTTCGTACTTTCTCAAAACGTCCACAGAAACAAATCATTATGCCAGGGGACTTGTTGCATTGCGACTTTGGCATTACCTATTTACGACTGAACACTGACCAACAACAGCATGCGTATGTATTGCGTGCAGGTGAAACTGAAGTGCCTTCTTTCTTAAAAAATGCATTCAAACAAGGGAATCAAGTGCAGGATTGTTTAACAGAAAACTTTAAAGCAGGCATGAGTGGTAATGATATTTTAGCAAAAGCACTTGAACAAAGTAAGAAAAAAGGCTTGAATGGAACAATCTACACCCATCCAATTGGTAATCATGGACATGCGGCTGGACCAACTATTGGTATGTGGGATAACCAAGGAAAAACAATCGGGGCGGGTGATTATCCTTTGAATTTGAGTACGGCTTATTCAATAGAGTTAAATGCAGCCGTAGAAATTTCAGAATGGAAGAAAACCATCAGAATTATGCTTGAAGAAGATGGTTTCTTTGATGAAAAGGGTTTTCGTTATATTGATGGACGCCAAACGGAAATCATTCAAATACCAAAGATTTTGAGTGGAGTAAAGTAACTTTGTGCTATTTCATTTGCTAAATTTCTATTCAAAATTATATATTGCTTCATATTTCCCACGAGATTACATTCTTTGGGAAATATGATTGCTACTTTTGCTCTACATATACCATAACTCTACACTAATAACTTAACATCCTACCTTTTTAAAACCAAGCTCTAAATATTTCCAGCAAAATCAATCATTAAATTGATAATATTTAACCTTAATTATTCAAAACTAATTATGAAAAAACTGTACAATTATTTCTGGTTACTTTTTATAATCGGATTCCTAAATAAGTTGAATGCACAAAGTGTGCTAATTGACCCTGCAAATACTACATCTATTTTAAATGCACAAAGCACAACAAAAGGCCTACTTCCACCTCGCCTGACAGAAGCACAACGAAATGCAATGACAGGCTTAACGGCTGGTACTGTTATACATTGTAGCGATTGTGCAGGTGGTGTTGGCCCATATAGCTATAATGGTTCTTCTTGGGTAGCTATGTTTTCTTCAAATTCAGTAAGTTACTCTGTTGGTCAAAGCAAGTTTGGTGGAGTTATATTTTTTGTAGATGATTCAGGTCAACATGGCTTAGTCGCAGCAACTACTGATCAAAGTGTAGGTACAACATGGTATAATGGAAATTATATTAATACTTTAGCTACTCGAACAGGAGTATTTGGTGGTGCAAACAATACTGAACGCATCATTACAGAGCAAGGTGCTGGAAATTATGCGGCAAGCATAGCTTCTCAAGGGAGTAATGGAGGTTTTGGCGATTGGTACTTACCTTCGAAAGATGAAATGGCAAAAATGTATCAGCAAATTGGTGTTATTCCGAGTATCACGGCTGGTGCAAATTACTGGAGTTCAACGGAAGAAAGTGTATCTAATCTTCAGTCAACTTCGACTAATGCCTATGTTACAGTATTGAGTACTGGAGTATCATCATTACAAAGTAAAAGTAGTAATGCTCGTGTGAGGGCTATTCGTAGATTTTAATTTAACCTTGAAGAAAATGAGAAAAATATTTACATTTATTTTTTTGATGGTATTAACTAATACTATTAGTTGGGCACAAGCAACCAGAACTTGGGTCTCTGGTGTAGGTGATGATGCCAATCCTTGTAGTCGTACGGCTCCTTGTAAGACTTTTGCTGGTGCTATTTCAAAAACCGCAGCGGGTGGTGAAATTTCTGTACTTGACCCAGGAGGTTATGGAGCAGTAACCATCACAAAATCAATAACTATCAATGGAGATGGTACTTTAGCTGGAATTATAAATTCAGGTACAAATGGAATTGTAGTTAATGCAGGTGCGACAGATATTATTGTAATTAGAAGTATTTCAATTAATGGTTTTACTACTGGATTAAATGGAATTAGGTATCTGGCTGGTGGACAGCTCCATGTAGAAAATTGTGCAATTAGTGGCTTTACTACTCGCGGCATAGATGCAAGTTTGGCAGCCAATGGAATATTAACCGTTGAAAATACAACTATTAATGGGCCATCAGTAAATGCAACAGGAATATATATCAATACCACGCTAGATACCATGCGTACAAGCTTAACAAATGTAAGAATAAATGGTGTGGGAGTTGGTGTTGATGCAGAAGCTACTTCAACTGTCAATTATGTTTCTATTTCAAACTCAAATGTTTCAAACAATTCTATTGGCATTAGAGCCAACAATAATGCACAAATTAATATTGAAAGTTCAAATGTTTCGAATAATGATATTGGAGTTATTGCCAATAATGTGGCATCAATTGTGCGTCTTTCAAATGTAAATTTATTTAATAATTCTGTTTATGGCGTTGGTGTGAGCTTAGGTAAAGTTATTTCGTTTGGTAATAATAGTATCGCAGGAAATGCAGCTAATCAACCTTTGCTAAATATATCAAAGCAATAATTCAATAAATAAACTTATAAACTTAGCACGGTTTTGAAATTCGTGCTAAGTTTTTTGTTTTTTTTTAAATTCAAATAGATTTTAAATGCCCGTAGAATTAGATAAATCAAAAATAAAAGCACTCATTTTTGATGTGGATGGTACCTTACGAGATACCGATGATGAAATGGTGAGAAGCCTTGAATTATTACTATTAAAATTTGAGTTTTTCTTTTCTTCAAAAAAAGCCCAAACTTCGGCTCGATGGATTGTGATGAACATGGAAAATCCAGCACAAGTAATTTTACATTATGCTGATAAATGGGGTTGGGATACTTTAATTCATAAATTTGTTCAAGTTATTCGGTGGTTACTCAAGCCACTTAAAAAATCAACGAACTTTCAAACTATTGAAGGGATAGAGGCAATGATTGCCGAATTATCAAAGCATTATCCACTGGCTGTTGCAAGTGCTGGCGAGGAAGCAACCGTTAGAAACTTTTTAAATCATGCGGGTATCGCACAATATTTTACCTGTGTAGCTACTGCTCTGACCTGTCCACATACTAAACCCTTTGCCGATCCCTTGGTTTGGGCTGCACTGCAAATGGGTGTGAAACCCGATGAGTGTTTGATGATTGGAGATACTACTGTTGATATTTTAGCAGGGAAAAATGCAAATACTCAAACAGTAGGAGTTTTATGTGGTTTTGGTGAGCGTGAAGAATTAACAAGCTTAAAACCTGAATTAATTCTAAATACTACTTCCGAATTAACTCAAATTTTATTGAATAACTGATTGGAGACCAATTAGTGTTTATTTTTCATAATGAATACATTATTAATTAAACTTTTTTTAATGCCTACCGTCATTGGTGGGGTGACGATTGCCAGTAGAAAATGGGGAAATTCGGTAGGGGGATTAATCGCCAGTTTGCCTTGGATTGCTGGACCAATTATGCTTTTCTTTACGCTCGAACAAGGTGTTGATTTTGCTGTAAGTAGTGTAAAAGGAATAATGATGGGGGTAATTGGCATTCTCGGATTTTGCTTTGCTTATATTTATTCTGCCATGCGACATAAATGGTATGTGAGTCTTTCTTTGGCCTATTTGAGTTTTGTTGGAGTTACGATTATACTTAAAAACTTTGAAGCCTACATGGGGCTGAATGGTTGGTTTATCTTAGCAGATATTTTAAGTTTGGGAGGATTAGTTATTTTCCCTAAAGTAAAACCAGAAAAGGGTGAAAGTAAAAGCTTGAAATTTGATATTTATTTGAGAATGATAATCATCACGGTTTTTGTGGCTTTAATTACATATTTAGCTAAAATTTTAGGCCCTACGTGGAGTGGAATTCTCACGCCTTTTCCAATTATTACCGCAATTTTAGCTGCATTTACGCATTATACACAAGGAGCATACGGAACATCGCTTATCTTAAGAGGAATGTTGACAGGATTTATTGGCTTCGCTGCTTTCTTGTTCTTACAGGCAAAATTATTGCCGAATTTTTCTATTGCTTTGGCTTTTTTAATAGGTTTTATTGTAAATATTATACTCAACCTATTAATGCGTGCTTTTGTCAAACGATTCTTGTAAGATAGATTATAATTGGCCGTTGTAAAATTTGAAAATCTGAATCAAATCAGTTTTATCTTTTACTGATAAATCATTTTGTTTTATGAAATTCTCAACTGCCGATTTCTTATCTTCCATTGGAGTTAAAACATCTTTTTTGTTTAAGCTGAGTTTTAAAACTTCTTTGTCTTGATTAAAAAACAACTGTCGCTCCTTGGTGATTTTCACATCTCTACTACCCGTATTAAACGCTTCAACATAGTCTGGTTTTTGAATATTTATTTTGGTATATTCCAATAATTTCACCTTGCCATCAACTAATAATTCAAAGAAACTAGGCTTAGTTTTATCATAATTATCTACAAATTCAAGCGTACTTAAATAGGTTTTTGGAAGTTGATTTTGTTTATAAGTAGTAAAACTTTTTACTAATGCTCCCGAAATAACTTTTACACCTTCTGGCGTGTTAAATTCTATATCGTTTCCCTGTAAATTTACCCTAATTTGAACGTCAGCGAGTGAATCAAGTTTCACAGTGCCTTTAGGAGTAGAAATGGTTTTTGAATAGAACCTTACAGTTGCTAAAGTCCAATCTTGGTCGAGGTAATATGACCCAAGTACTTCTGAAGTGCGTGTATCGAACCCATACAGCATAGTAGAGTTATGTTGCCCTATCTTAAGTCCACCCGCATTGAGGGCATCCTTCGTGTTTTGCATCATTGTGTTTTGTGCCCATGCCGCTGTACTCGACAAGGCCCAGAATAGGTAGATAAGCTTTTTCATAGGGTAAATAAATATCTTTTTAATGATTAGTTTATAGTTTTATCGGAATAAACCATGAAGTTAAACGCGGAAGAACTAAAAAACAAATCATGATTTTCTGCAAAAGAAGATTAATTCTTTTGCAGAAAAAAAACTCAAATAACTAAGTTTACAACTAAAAGTAAAGCTGTAAGTGTAATTAAAAGTGTTGTTTGTCTGAATTCGGTACGAAAATTTTGACCATCTTTTTTTAGACTTCTTAGTGAAAGTAATTCAAAAAATAAACAACCACCGCCTAAAACAGCTAATGCAATTGATTTGAAAGTAGGGGATGGCATTTGAGCTGGAGCAATAATCAATCCTAAAAATAAGATTATTATTGTCCATTTATAATTTTGATTTGTGAAAAATGTCATAGCATTATTGATTTTGGTTTGGTGTTTCGGCGTTATCTTCGCTAATATCGTTTTTAGGTTCTTCCGTCAATCTATATTGCTGGTCTTCCGCAACTATTTCTGCAACTTCTTGATTTAATTCCTCATTTAATGTCTCTTCTGCTTCCAAATTTTCACGTATAGCCTCAGCCGATTCCTCCTTCACTTCTTCAATTGGTTGATTGGTCGTGCTAGCATAGCTTTTAGCACTATGGTCGTGTTCAAAGAATTTTTGCTGGAAAACTAAAATGCTTACCACACCACAGAATATGCAAGCATCGGCAAAATTAAAGATAGGAGTTGTATTATAATCGCCACCAAGGAACGGAATCCAATCAGGATATTGGCCGTCAAGGCCATACGCATAAAACATATCGATTACTTGACCATGAAACCACGGCGTAGAAACACCTGCGGGTGCGTTATCGAGCCAAACGCCATAAAATGTACTATCAATTACGTTGCCAATCGCACCACCCAAAACGGCAGCGATTGACCAAAGGAGTCCTGCATGTGCATTGCGTTTGGTCAAATAAACCAAATACCAGCAAATGCCAACCATTGCCCCCAAACGAAAAGTGGTAAGAATTAATTTTCCGTATTCGCCACCTAATTCCATGCCAAATGCCATTCCTTTATTTTCTACATAATGGAGTTTGAATACATTTGGAATGATATCAATTTCACCATAATGATTGGGTAGTACATCATAATACATCCAAAGTTTAATGGCTTGGTCAACAAGGATTAAAATAAGCGTTAAAAATAAGTACTTATAAGGCGATTGTCCTTTAAAAGCAGTGTCCGACATGCGTAAAATTTCGTTTACTGAAACAATTTTTAATTTTGAATTGACAAAAATAGCCTAATCTCTCGAATACTACATCAATTTACTTGATTTTCAAGTTAGGCTGCTTTTTTAGTGCGTCTTTCACGTTCTTTTTTGACTAATAAAAACTCTCTACTGCTTTGGCCTGCAATAGAAGTATTTTCATCTGCTCGACGGAATAAATAGGGCATTACTGCTTCAACAGGTCCATAAGGTACATATTTTGCTACGTTATATCCAGCATTAGCTAAATTATAAGAAATATTATCACTCATGCCTAACAACTGGGCAAACCAAATGCAACTGTCATTCTTTGCTATTCCTTTTTCCTGCATGAGTTTCACACAAAGTAGGCAACTATCTTCATTGTGAGTTCCCAAACAGATTGAAAGAACATCTGTATTTTCAACGGCAAAATAAACAGCTTTATTGAAATCTTTATCAGTATCTTCTTTAGTTGCTTGAATCGGGCTTTGGTACTCCATTTCAGCAGCACGACGACGCTCTTTTTCCATGTATGCTCCACGTACTAATTTAGCCCCAACGGTATATCCACTTTTTCTAGCATTTTCGCAGGCATTTATCAAATTATCGAGGCTTGCCCAACGGTAAAGTTGATAAGTGTTATAGACAATTGTTTTTCCGCCAACGTTATATTTTTTCATCATCTCGTAGCATAAATTATCAATGACATCCTGAATCCATGATTCTTCGGCATCTAAGAAGATTCTAACATTGAGTTGAGCGGCTAATTGACATAAACGATTCACTCTATCATGAATTCGTTGAAATGCAGCTTTGTCTTCTTTAGTGAGCATTTCTGGCCTTTCTTGTACTTTTTCAAGAAGCTCAACTGAACCTACGCCCGAAACCTTAAAAACTGAAAAAGGAATGTTTGTAGCTTGTTGAGAAGCCCTAATAATAGTACGTTCTACCTCATCCGTTGTTTTGTCGAAATCATTTTCATTATCTTCTCCTTCAACCGAATAATCTAGGATTGTTCCAACATTTCCTCGTGCCAAATTTTCTATGGTTTTTTGGCAAGTTTCGATGCTTTCTCCACCGCAAAATTGTTCAAATAAAGTATTTTTTATAAGAAATTTTACTGGTAAACCTATTTTTAATATAAACTTTATAAAAAAAGTTCCTATCTTTACGAGCCAATTTTGGTTCATCATTGCAAAAATCAAATATGTTTTTTGAAGTTTGCTATCCGATTGTTGAGCAAAGGCTACCGATGTGTCCTCAAAACTAAGTAGTTGATTCTGCGGAGCAGCTTCCATTTTATTAATTTTTTAGTTTGTTTTTTATAATTTGATGAATTATATGAAGTGAAAATTGTATTTTTCTAATAAATCAAAGCTTTTTTGTGATGATTGATTAGAAATACGATGCAAATATATTATTTTTAGAAGAGTATTTTTTGATTTTTTATAAAAGCGAATCTCATCGCTCCTTTAATTAACTAATGAAAGCAAATTTAGACGTACTTCCTCTTAGCAGTTGGATTGATACCGCAGGGAAGCCATTAATTATCGCTGGTCCGTGTAGTGCCGAGACCGAAGAACAAGTTTCGGAAACAGTATCACGCATTGCCAAAGAAGGTTATGCACATGTGATACGTGCGGGTGTTTGGAAACCTCGTACACGTCCGGGTAGTTTTGAAGGTATGGGTGAAGCTGCTTTACCTTGGTTAGCAGCGATGAAAAAAGAAACAGGTTTGCCAATTGCAGTTGAGGTAGCAACCCCGCAACACATTGAATTGGCATTGAAATATGGCATTGATATCCTTTGGATTGGTGCAAGAACTACCGTTAACCCTTTTAACGTACAAGACCTAGCGGATGCACTTAAAGGTGTTGATGTGCCAGTATTAATCAAAAACCCAGTAAACCCAGATTTAGCTCTTTGGGTGGGTGCATTTGAGCGTATTGCTGGTGCAGGTATCAAGAAAATGGCGGCTATTCACCGTGGTTTCTCTAATGCACAAGAAACAAAATTCCGTAACTCTCCAATGTGGCAATTGGCGGTTGAGTTAAAAACGCTTTTCCCTCAATTACCAATTATCGGTGACCCGAGCCACATGGCTGGAAAACGTGCTTACTTATATGAGTTAGCTCAACGTGCATTAGACCTTAACTATGATGGTTTAATCATTGAGTCTCACCGTAATCCGGACGAAGCATGGTCTGATGCCTCACAACAATTAACTCCTGAAGCACTAGGTGAAATGTTGAAGTCATTAGAAATTCGTAAGGCTTCGTATGGTGATGATTTCCAAAGCGAATTAGATAAATTACGTCAGAAGATTGATAATATCGACCGTGAATTATTAGAGGTTTTAGCTGCTCGTATGGCAGTGGTTGAAAAACTTGGTGAATACAAGCGTGAAAACAATGTAGCAGTTCTTCAACTTGACCGTTGGAAACAATTACATAATAGCCGTGCTGATTTGGGTAAGAGATTAAATCTTTATCCTGAATTAGTAGAAGAGTTATTCAAATTGATTCACATGGAGTCTATTCGTAAGCAAACAGAAGTAATGAATCAGCAACCAGCTTGATTTCATTAATAAAATACTAAGCGAGCCAAATTTCTAAAGTTTGGCTCGCTTTTTTTATGTCTATTTTTATTTGTTTCGACCCACAAACCAACCCCACATTTTCATTTTAAAAAATAATATTTTTGTTTGTTTGGTTAAGGGTTCAATATTGATTTCTGGGTTGAAGCATATTGAGGTTTGAGAGGTTAAAAGATAATAACAGTCTCGTTTTTTTTGTAAATATTGTGCAATGGAAAGCGTATTAGCTGGAAATATTACTTTGTTGAAAATTGGTGGTTTAGTTTTGTTCAGACTAATTGTTGTAACAAACGTAGATTTCGAACGATAACTATCTAATTGGGCAAAAGAAAAAGTCGAAATAAATAATAGCCCCCAAAAAACAAGTAGTATTTTCATGTGTTTATGTTTAGCAGGTTGTTAATTTAATAACGATTTTTCTTTTCATAAATTTTTACGGAATTATAAAGATACCTTTTGCAATTAAAAATGATGGCAAACCGATGACACTGATTTTGCTGAAAATGACATAAAATCTGTGAAAATTAGCGTTAATAAAACTGCGTCATCTGTGGTTTAAAAATGTGTGAGAACAGCTTTATAATTCTGAATTTTTTATAGTTATTACTTAAAGGTTGAAACTGCTTTGAATGATAAAAAAAAGCCTGTCAGAAACTTTCTGACAGGCTTTTAAATTGATTTAACCTATAATGAAATTTAATTTCCAGTTCTTACACGACTTTGCTCGGCTTCGGTTGCTGTACTTCTACGACGGGCGGCTTTAACGTTTTGATTACCAAACTTATAAGTAAAGGTCAAACGAACATTTCGACTATCCCAACGATTACGAACACTTAAATTAACATTTGCGAAATCGGTTCTGCCACTAAATTTGTTTGTCAAGAAAATATCATTGATATTCAATCTCAAACTTCCCTTCTTATTCCAAAAACTTTTCTGTAAACCTGCACTTACTGCGTATTGTGGATTGCTGTAAAGTGTACCATAAACATTACGTGAATTGTACCACATTGAAATTTCACCCGATACTTCTTTTGGCAACTTGATATTATGTGAACTATAGAAGTTATATGCCCATTGTCCCATATCTAAATTTTGCCCAAGGAGTTGTCCGCTGTATCTATTATAAAAAACTGATACATTATTTTGAGCTGTCCACCATTTAGTAATTGGAATTGGGAAACTCATGTTTACGTTTAGATTTTCAAATTTGGAAATATTTTCTCTGGTTTGGAACGTAATTTTCTCAGGGTCAATTCCATCAATATTATTATATTTTTTGATTTTTGCTAATACTGCTGGGTCACTTACCGCATTTTTGATAATATCAGTCATGAAATCGTTTGTTACACTGTAGCCAACACTTGTAATAAATGCTTGCTTAAATGTATGTGTAAGTTCAAATGAATTCGTGAACTGTGGCTTTAAGTATTCATTTCCTAATTGATAAGTATATGGGTCAAGGAAATTGATAAACGGATTCAGTGAGCCATAATCAGGGCGTTCGATTCGACGGCTGTATGAATAAGATAACTGATTATTCTTATTGATATTTTGAGTAAAGAAAACACTTGGGAATAATTTCGCATAATTACGTTCGCGGCTCTCATTCAACGTTACCGAAGTACCTTTTGAGTGTGTATGTTCCATACGTAAACCTGCTTGTATGCTCCACTTTTTGTTTAATTCCTTATTAAAATTAGCGTAAGCAGCATTGATATTTTCTTCGTAAATAAAGAAGTTAGTACGACCTCTGTCAACTACTCCATTTTGAAAGAACTTAATATCATTATCAGACTTCACCCAGCTACTCTTCAAACCAAATTCAAATCGTGCTTTTGATTTTGGCAATGGATGAACATAATCTGTTTTTAAAGCAAAAATGTTGTATTTGTTCGGAATTGAGCTTGTGATAAGTAATGGAGTACCAATTTCAATTTGTTTATTATCAAAGTACTTATAAAAACGTGAAACCATGCCTCTTTCACGGCTATAATTATTGTATACTGAATAATCAATATCGGCGGTTAATTCTTTGCCAGTAGAATCGAAAGTATGCTTAAAATTGCCATTTACTGTAATATTTTTCCAAGTTTGATAACTACTTGCGTTTGTAATTAGGCTTGAATCTGGAATCGAACTTCCAACATTTTTAATATAAGTTGTGTTGACATTCGGAGAATTTGGATTATTTTGCCAAATTCCTGCACTTCCATTTACCAAAACACCCAGAGTTGTTTTCTTAGACATGTAATAATCACTACCTAATTTATAGCTAAAGTTTTGGCTTTCGTTGTAGCGATACGCATATTGGTCGAATGTTTTACCTCCTATATTTCTTGATAATACATTGGTATTGAATCGCTGATTGTCTGAAAATGTAAGGTTTGTAAAAGTATTAAATTTACCTTGGCGATTATTCAAATTTAAACTGCTATTATATTTAGGCATTAAGCCCGGTTTTACAGTTTCTACTTTACTGAAATCTTCGCTCAGGCCCTTGTATAAATCTGGGGGCAAACTACCAGCAAAACCAGCAGAAATACTGCCATTTGTACCATAACTCTTATTCTTCTTAGTGACAATATTAATTACGGCTTTTCCTGCAGCATCGTATCGAGAAGAAGGATTTGATATAATTTCAATTTTCTCAATTTGGTCGCTACTCATATTTTTTAATTGATTCGCCAAGTCACTTTGCGACATATACGTTGGCTTGCCATCCATGATAACCAAAACCCCTTGCTTGCCCTTTACACTGATATTATCATTGTTATCGACGGTTACCCCCGGTGCTTTTTGTAATACTTCTAAAGCAGTGCTTCCAGTTGCTAAAATGCTACCTTCCACATTGACAATGAGTTTATCGGCAGCTTGTTCGATTAATGGCTTTTTTGCTGTTACGGTTACCTCTTTAAGGTTTTGTGTATCTAAGTCTAATTGAATTGATGAAAGTTTTACTTCTAAATTTTCATCGTTGAGTGTAATTTTTGGGGAGAAATATTTTCGATAACCAACCATTGATACCGACACAATATATTGTGTTTCGTTTCCTACCGCAATTTGTTCGAAGACAAATTTACCATCCATATCACTTACCGCTCCTTTTGTAAGAGTCGAGTCTTTGGCTTTGAGTAATAGAACATTTGCGAATGGGAGAGCTTGCTTTTTTTCATCAAATAAAGTGCCCGAGATTTTGCCTTTATAGGCAACTTGATTATTTTGGGCAAAAGATAATACGCTCGCAAATGCGAGTAGCATTGTTTGTAATAGCTTTTTCATTGTTGTAGTAAAATTAAGTAATAGCTTTTCTTTAGTTTCTTTGTTTTGTTCAGTTTAACTGAATAAATATTAGATGCACATTTGGTTTAATTGGTTACAATCTTTTAGCGTTTAAAACTATTAAGAGTGATTATTAATAGTTGAAATTTCTAAATTGAATGTACTTACTTTTTCTTTTTCATAATTTATATGACAAATATATCGGTACTTTGTAATACAAGGTAATTGATAATACATAAGTGGTTCTAAATTTGGGATGAGTGGTCTATTGTTCTAAAGAAGGTTTTTTTAATAGATGCATTTAAAGAGAAGAGCGTTGCTTGTGTATGATAAAAAAATATAAAGTCTCTAAGTTGAGGGATTTCAACAAAGAGACTCTTTAAAGTTTATTTAGGCCTATTTTTCTTCGGGTGTAAATTCTAAAATATCTCCCGGTTGGCAATTTAATGCTCCACAAATTGATTCTAAGGTTGAAAATCTAATTGCTTTAGCTTTTCCTGTTTTAAGAATAGAAAGGTTAGGAAGGGTAATATCCACTTTTTCAGCGAGTTCTGATAATTGCATTTTCCGTCGTGCAAGCATCACATCTAGGTTTACGATAATAGGCATTTTCTAAACGGTTAATTCGTTTTCTTCTTGAAGTTCTACACCACGTCTGAAGATTTGAGAAATGATATAAACTATTCCAGCCATGAATAAATACATTTCATTATCAAAAATATGTATCAAATCGACTGATGTCTTCTTGAAAATATATTTCATGTAGCTATTGGCAAGTACAGCAACGAGCCATAGTCCAAAAGTAAAATAACCCAAGTTTTGTATTTTAACTGAAAATTTATGATTAAAAGGGGAATCTAAATTTAGCTTTAGCAAGAAATCAAAAAGATAATACCAGATAAATGCCTTTAAGCCTGAAATCATAATTGAAAAGCTCATGGTTATGTAGAAGTATTTTTGATGTTCGCCATAAAGTTCATAGATTTCTTTGATGACCTTGTAAGTATTTTGTGCGATTGAAGGGTATAGAAAGCTTATAACTAGAGAAAAAATCTGACTTCCACATTCAATTGAAAATCCGATTGCAGGAATTAAAGTTAAATACTTGATAATGTTTAAGATGTCTTTGCTTTGCGATTTCATAATATTATTTATTTATTGAAACAAATGTAGTAAAAATATATTGATAAACAATAAATAAATACTGAAAATCATTATATTGTTTATGAATAACAATTTTTTCTATGAATATTGACCTACAGAAAATATAATAATGTGCGTTGGAGTTTAAGAATATTTAGATTTAATTCTTAATTAAATAATTATAAGAAATAAAACATATTGCTTCATTTCATTGAAGATTTACATTATTGTTGAATTTGTAAAAAAGTTAATAATCAATTAAGCTGTCGGCTTTAAACTTGAAGGTGAGAGATTTTGTTATATTTGCAAAGACTTGAATAGATTTTTAGATTTTAAAACAGAGTAAAAAACTGATGAGCGAGAACATTTACTCATTTGTCAATTCACTCATTCACTCATTGATTTAATGAAACTTATAAAAGTAGCAGCTGGTACGCTGAACCAAACGCCATTAGCTTGGGAGCTGAACCAAAAAAATATTATTGATTGTATTAAAGAGGCTGATAAGCAAAATGTTAGCCTTTTGTGTTTGCCAGAATTATGTATTACAGGCTATGGTTGTGAAGATGCCTTCTACTCATGGGATTTGGTCGAACAAGCCAAAGAAAGCCTTCTTGAAATTGTACAACATACCTCTGGAATGATTGTTTCGGTGGGTATGCCTATTCGTTTCAACAATAAAATCTATAATACGGCTTGTCTAATAGCTAATAAGAAAATCTTGGGTTTTGTTTGCAAGCAGCATTTACCAAATTATGGTGTGTTTTATGAAGACCGTTGGTTCCATCGTTGGCCTGCGGGTATGCGTGATGAAATCGAAATTGATGAATTTCGTTATCCAATTGGCGATTTAGTTTTTGAATTGAGTGGTGTAAGAATAGGATTTGAGATATGTGAAGATGCATGGGTGGCTAATCGCCCAGGACGTGCAATGTTCGATAGAGGGGTAGATATTTTACTGAATCCAAGTGCGAGTCCTTTTTCATTTTCTAAGTTTGTCACTCGTGAGCGTTTTGTGATAGATGGAAGTCGCTCATTTTCATGTAGTTATATTTATACAAATCTACTAGGTAATGAATCAGGTCGCTTAATTTTTGATGGAGATTCAATGATTGCATCTGATGGAAACTTACTGGTTTCATCTCCACGATTTGGTTACGCTGATTTCTACGTAACTTCGGCTGTCATTGATATTGAAGCACCAAAGGTGAACCATTCTCAAGTAAAATCGCCGCTTGCACAAGGTAATTGGAAAGTTCAAGCACTTTTCGATTGGCCTGAAGTGAAGCCAGTTGCTCCACAAATTGCCGAATTAGAGAAATTTGAACGTGGAGGATATTTAAAAGAAGAGGAATTTGCTCGTGCTGTAAGTTTGGCCTTATTTGATTATCTCCGAAAATCACGTTCGCAAGGTTTTACTATTTCACTTTCAGGTGGTGCAGATTCTTGTGCTTGTGTGGCTCTTTGTGGCTTAATGATTCGTTTGGCTGAGGAAAGTATTGGTTTAGATACTTTCAAACAAAAACTTTCCCATATTAAAAAAATACAAAATTGCCCGTCGGTAGAAGAACTAACAAAAGAACTAATACATAGTATTTATCAAGGTACCGAAAACAGTTCGAGTGATACTTATGAGTCAGCAGAAAGTTTGGCCAAAAGTATAGGTGCAACGTTTTATAGTGTAAATATTAATGGTTTAGTAGAGTCGTACAAAGATTTGGTTGAACAACAAATAGGCCGAAATCTTACGTGGGAGACAGATGATTTACCACTTCAAAATATTCAAGCTCGTGTACGTGCTCCAAGTGTTTGGTTGCTAACGAATCTCTATAACCATTTATTGATTGCCACCTCAAACCGTTCAGAAGTAGCCGTAGGCTACTGCACAATGGATGGAGATACGGCAGGAAGTATCAACCCAATTGCGGGAATTGATAAGTTTTGGTTGAAAAAATGGTTGGTTTGGTTGGAAACCATTGGTTGCGATGTAAAAGGCAAGCATATCAAGATTGAAGGTTTAAACAAAGTAAATAGCCTACAACCAACTGCCGAGCTTCGTCCGCTCGAAACGAAGCAAACGGACGAGAAAGATTTGATGCCTTATGAAGTGCTAAACTCAATCGAAGGTGCTGCTATAAGAGATAAGAAGCCACCATTAGAATGTTTATTGTTTATGGAAGCACTCTACGAAGGCCGTTTCGAACGCTCAACTTTGGCCAATTGGGTAGAGAAATTCTTTAGAATGTGGAGCAGAAATCAATGGAAGCGAGAGCGTTATGCTCCGAGTTTTCATTTAGATAGCTATAACCTCGACCCACGAGGTTGGTGTCGATTCCCGATTTTATCGGGTGGGTTTGAAAAAGAACTGGCTGATATGCGAGAATATCTCGAAAAAGGCGACCGCCGAAAATCGAGAGGAAGGATTGGGTTTTAATGAATACGATTAAAAAGTTTCGTAGTAAAGTTTTACCACGAAACTTTTTAGTTTAAATTATTTATCCAACCAATTTAACTGATTCCAGTAAGTAGGGCCATCGTTGGTTTGAAGTCTACCTTTTGTACTGCGGCCATCTTGAATCTGCTTAGTGAGCAAATTGGTCAATTCTTTCACTATTTCAGGGTTTTGAGCATATACATTTTGTGTTTCTCCAATATCCGTAGCTAAATTATAAAGTTGAATTGGAGGAAGTGTTTTGGCTTCTTCGCTGGTTTCTTTGGGTTTTCCATTTCCGCCCGAATGCGAACACATTATCAATTTCCAATTATCTTTACGTATTGCAAAGAAGCCATCAGATGAATGATGAATTACTGATTTTCTGACATCTATGGTTGGTTTTTTACCCGTAACTTCACTTAAAAAGCTAAAACTATCTTCTGCTACATTATCTGCTAATTTTTGTTTAGTAAGCTCGGCAACTGTCTGAAAGAAGTCAGTTGTACATACTAATTGTTTACTTACTTTAGGTGCTTTGATTGTATTTTTCCACGAAACAATGAATGGAACATGGTGTCCTCCTTCAAAAATATCAGTTTTTAGACCTCGATACATCATTGAAGGATTATGCCCTTTACTTAGTTGTGCTTTCAAATCAGCAGGATTGGCGAAACCATTATCAGAAGCAAAAACAATCATGGTATTTTCATAAACACCATTTTTTTTCAATGCTTCAACAACTTGTCGGACTACATCATCTACCATCAAAACAAAATCTGCATAAGGCGAAACATTACTTTTGCCTACAAACTTACCAATAGGTAAAATAGGCGTATGTGGTGCCGCCAGTGGAAAATAAAGGAAAAATGGTTTCTCCTTATTGGAGTTTTGGTTAATGAAACTAAGTGCTTTTTCAGTAAATTTTCCTAAAACTTCTTCTGGCTGAAAATCAGGAGCGATAATACCTGCACGAAATAATTCAATACCTTTTCTTCCGATACAAGTATCTTTCGGAATTGCCGTGCAGAAACCGTTTTCTACGTAAGCATACGGAGGCATATCGAGTGATGCAGGAATGCAAAACGAATAATCAAAACCATTTGTATTAGGGCTATTTCGAACATGCTTCGTGAAATCTACATTTTTCTCACCAGCCTCAATGTTTCCCCAATTCCATCCCAAATGCCATTTTCCCACAATACCTGTTTTGTAGCCTTGTTTTTGCAAGAACGAAGCAACTGTTTCTCTTTTCGGGTCAATTAGTGGTGTATCATACCCATGGAGTACACCTTTTTTTAGTGTAGTCCGCCAGTTATAACGTCCAGTCATAATTCCGTAGCGAGTAGGCGTGCAAACAGCAGAGGTGGTGTGGGCATCAGTAAATTTTACACCATGTTGAGCCAATTGGTCAATGTTTGGCGTTTGGATTTTACTTTCTGGGTTATAAACTGATACATCACCAATACCCAAATCATCGGCAAGGATATATATTATGTTTGGTTTTTGGGCAAAACTTCTTGTAATACTGAAACATAGTAATATAAGAATAATAACTTTTTTTTTCATGTTTATTTCTGGTAATTGGGTTAAAAGAGAGCAAAGTGAAATCGATTTTATTGACTCGGAGGTGTAGAAAGTTGTTCCAGTTCTTCTATTGTCCAAGGTTCGGTTTTTGCTGAGTGCTGCTCTCTAATTTTCTTTACATCAGCCACTTGTACAACTGCCGATTGTCTTCCTTTGCCCACTCGCATCGATGTTCCAACAAATTCGTAGCGGATATAACTCACTACTGAAGCAATCCATTCATCAGAGTTATCATTCATGGCCAACATCACACTTGGGTAAGATTTGCCTTCAATTGGTCCTTTCAATCCATTCATCAGGATTCGAATTGCAATATCTTTATCGGCGTTGATGTGTTTTGCTCCTCTTAAAGCAGGAGCAGCATTGGTGGGTAAACCTTTTCCATCAGCACCATGACATGCCGAACAAAGTGATTTGTAGATTTCGCCCCCTGCCAAAATCAATTTTCGCTCGGGAGCAGTAAATCCTGCCAGTTTTATGCCATAAATCTTGGCATCTTCGTTTTTATCAATGCTCTTTTTTACGCTCGTAATCATCTGATTATTGGCGTTTTGTGTCAGAATTTCTTCCATAATTTGCTTTGCTAATGCACTTTTATTCGACCCCAACGAAAGTAAAATCTGAGTTTTGATGTCATAATTTTCATCGTTTATCATTTTACCGATGGTGGCCATCATGGCTTGGTCGTTTTGCTTCAAAAAGATTTCCGAAATCCAAATAGCTGTTTTTCTAACTTGTGGGTCAGGGTCTTTCAAAGCGGTATAAATGATTGGTCTATCAATCGCATTCAAACCTTCGAGTGTCCATAATGCGTGAATTCTTCCAAGTGCCGATGTTCCATTTTTGCCTGAAGCCATTGCCTTTAATGCAGGAACTACCGATTTATCCTCTAAGATAATAATTTGCTTTTGGGCATTGTCTCGCCACCAACCGTTGGGGTGGTCTAAGTATGCTAACAGAGATTTTGCTGGTACATCTAGCATTTTTGGCTGAGGCCCTCTTTTATAATCATCGTGCACTAAACGCCAAATTCTGCCTCGTTGGTTAACTTTGCCAATACCATAATAATCTATTTTACCTCGAAGAAAAGAGCCTTTCGGAGTCCAGTTTGATTCTTGAATAATGCCTCTGTTCATGTCCACGATATAGAGACACCCATCAGGGCCAGTATAAGTATTGGTTGGACGGAAATAAAAGTCAGTGCTGGCAATAAACTCTTTTTTGTCGTAAACGTTTTCGAGCTGGGTTTTACCTTGATTATTAATGACTTTAGCACGGCGAATGATACGAGCAACGGGTTCGTTGATGAGATAATCGCCAACTAAGTCGGTTGGAAGACGGTCGCCTCTAAAGATAGATTGCCCGTTGGCGGCAGTGAAGTGATTCAATGTACTATCTGGATTTAGACGTGGTTTTCCACCTTGTACATCGGGCGTAGCAATGATTGGGTAAATACGGTTGAATTTTTCCTCATTGTAAGCATCCGAAAACTCTAACTGGCCATATTTAGGGTTAATTTGAAAACCACTTCCTGCGTTTTCGCCACCTGCACGGCTAAAAAATAATCTTCCGTAATTATCGTGTGTAAGTCCCCATTGACCATTCGAGCCACTTGGCATAGAATCGGGTTTTAGTACACCATTTTTGTATCTAAAACGAACGGCATCGTAGGTCTGATAGATATAATTATCCAGATTCCAGTCTAAGCCACTTCTTTGATGCTCCAAATTTCCACCTGCAACTTTCCCTAAAATGTAGGCAGGCTTTTTTACATCAGCTATCCCATCGCCATTAGTATCTTTATAGCTGTAGATATCATATGTATCGGTTTCATTGACCAAAAGCTCGTGATTTACGCACAAAATCATACGTGGTAAAAGTAGGTCTTTGATGAAGACTGAACTTTTATCCATTTTTCCGTCATTATCTGTGTCTTCAAGTAGCATCACACGACTTCTTTTTTCTTTTGTGCCTGTACCATCCGCATCCTGCGTATAAGTTTCCATTTGAGCAACATACATTCGGGCGTTTCCGTCCCAAGCAATGGCCACTGGTTCAGTAATCATGGGTTCGCTCGCTACCAGCTCCATGTGATAGCCCTCAGGTACATGAAATGCCAAGCGGCTTTGTTCGGGCGAAAGTAGGGGAGGGGTTATGGACTTAAGACTATCAGTTACACCAAATTGTAAGTTTATTTCAGAGTTGGTTTCTTGAAATTTGAAAAAATAGGATAGGCCTAAAAAGGTCAATAAGCTGAATATCAGGTAATTAATTTTCATAGTTTTGTTTGTAGAGGTTGAATTTTTGAAAATCTAAAAAATGCGTAACTGCAAAAACTACTCATAGCTGTAAGTAAATGCCATATTGCATGACCTTGGTAAAGTGAATGAGGATCACAGTTGATTTTTTGTACATCTAAAGTACGAATTTTAACCGCTATAAACATTAAAACAAATCCTAAAATTGCCAAAATAAATGATTTTTCTTGGCGAAATTGAATATAATGAATAGCAATGCTTATTAGTAGTAGTAAAATCATGAAAGGTAAGAGTTTACTACTTGAAATTATAAGTGAAAGAGGAAGAAAAGCTATGATGATTAAGATTAAAACACCAAACCAAAGTTTTTTTATAATTTCTGAGAATTCGATTTTATGTAGAAGATGATACCAACCAATTCCCAACAAAGCAATAGAGATACTGTAAGTACCATTCATATCAACCCTTTGCCCTAAATAGGTAAGTGAAGCGTGAAAAAAGGCACTTCCAAAACTCAAATAAATAAAACAACAACTCATTAATACTGATAAAAGCGGGAACTTTTCAAGCTTATTTTGCGTGTTATTTTCTTTATTTCTGAAATCAAATTGGGCAATTTGGAAGACTAAAATACCAAAGAAAAAATAGGCTAAATTTGAATAAGTATTCATTGATTGATGAAAAAAAGCCTCTGAATTATTAAACTCGCAATACTCCACTGTCAAAGCCGATTTACTTAGGGTCATTCCATTCCAAACACTTCCGCTCAACCACGTGTTTAAACACGCCCAAATTGCTATCATTCCGAAGGTATAAATGAAGGCTATTCCTAAAAATCTGAAAAATAATTGCTTGTTCATGTAGCTTATTTTTGGGGAGTGATTTCAACTAAAGGCTTTTTAATATCCCAATTGGCAGGTATTTCAAAAACTATTTTAAAAATACCAGTAATTTCGTCAGAAACTGCATAGCCTTCGTGTAGTTTTTTATCTTCAATGCTATCAATTTGGGTAATTTTTAAAGTGGTGTTGATACCGAGTGTCATGCCTGAGAAGTTCCATTTCGTTGGTGTAAATGCTTCTTTCGTTAAATTTTTTGCATAAACAAATACCTCAAAACTACTGGGTTGGGTTTCATTGGCAAAAATACTCATTTGAGTTTCTGATACTTTTACATTGGTTTTTCCGTCGCCCAAGGTCATTAGCCAAAAAATATCTCCATCGGTTGTTTTCCAATGAATTGTTCCAGTTTTTATTTGTTCCCAAACTCTTTTATTTCCCCATAAACCACCCATCATCCAATCTTTATTCATCATGGCAGTTACTTTCTTGATGCTATCGCCTTTGTAATTATTAGGAATATTACGGGTAATAAATTGAGGTTTTGAAAATGCTTTAAGTTTCATCAAATCATTTTTGGGAATCGATAAACCCAAATTAAAAATAGGGGCGAGGTTGCTCATTTCGCCATATTTTGGGCCTTTCTTTAGAGGCATTGGAGCCAGTTTTTCATCGTCAACTGCAAGTGCAATCCAAGTGCCAGTAATGGCAAAATATTTGGTCATGTCCATGCCATAAGCTCTAAAATACGGGCCTGGCATATTTTTTAGAATAGGATTATAAAAAATAGTGATTTCGTGCCAAAAATCCTTTTCGAGAGCTTTACCCATTTCTTGAATTTCTTTCGAAAAAGCGAATTCTCGCCATAAACCAAGACCAATCAGCGTTACGCCATAATAAGTTGGGGAGTTAAATTCACTAAAAGTTTTATTGGTTTGATAAAGTTTGAAAATTTCACGAGCTTTTTTCAAACCCGCATTTTTGATTTCGTCTAAGCCGAATTCCGTCCCGACGTATTCCATCAAAAAAGTACTCATGATTGAAATATTGGTGTAATCGGGAGCAACGTTTCGTTTGAAAGCTCCTCTGGCTGCGTGAATAATGCCCGTTTCAATGTCTTTGATGATATTTTCGGGAAGAAGATTTCTAAACTTGTTCCTGATAATAATCAAATCACAACCAATAAATTCACGCCAATTTTGGTCAAATTTATCGTTTTTGATAGATGTTTTCCAGATTCCGTAAATTTTGGTGTTTTCGTCTTGGTATTGATTTTTTAAAATCCAACGTAAAATTACAACGGCTTTTTCTTTATCTCCTGTGGCATTTCTAAACAAAAGGGCTTCTGCCAATCGGGTTTTGCTGCGTAGGCTGGTGTTATCTGTGAGTACGTCTTCAATGGAAGTTCCAGCAGGAATTTCATCAGCTAAAACCTCTTCAAATAAACGTTTTTGATAAGTCGAAAGAGTTTGATAAGTATATTTTTTTGTGTAAATATCATCGTTTTCAGTAGCCTTGGCAACAAAAAACTGTAAAGTGAAAAACACATATATGACTAATGATTTTTTCATACGTAGTTGATGTTTATTATTTCTTAACCACTTCTTTTACTCCCGTTGATTTTGCCCAAACTTCATACTCAGACTTTAAATCGGTAAGTATTTTAGGCTCTTTAGTTGCAAGATTTTTTGTCTCACTTGGGTCGTTGCCGAGGTTATATAATTCCCAATCAGTATCTTCCAACTCTTTCACTAATTTCCAGTTACCTTTTCTTATAGCTTTGTTACCTTCATGCTCCCAAAAAAGTGTTCTTGAAGGCATTTTTGCTCCATTCCAAAGGTAGCTTAAGCTTTTACCGTGAACGTCTGAAGGCTGTGTTTGTGCCAATTCGAGACTGGTTGGTAGGAGGTCAATCACATGACTTGGAGCATCAATGAACTCTTTTTTAGGTTTGATTTTGGCAGGCCAATGAATAATACACGGACTAATGATGCCGCCTTCGTGCATAAATTTTTTATAAAGCTTGAAAGGCGTATTCGATACATTAGCCCACTGGAAATCGTAAGTGCCATAAGAGCCTCGTTCTCCAATTCGCTTATTGGGTTCGCCGAGTTTTCGGTCATCAACGTTTTCGGGGCTGGCTCCATTATCTGCTAAGAAAATGATAAAAGTATTGTCTATTTGCTGGCTTTTTTTCAAGTATTCAACCAGTTTTCCAATGTTTTTATCCATTCTATCAATCATTGCGGCATATACGGCCATTTTTCTTGCCCAAGATTTTTTTTCTTTAACATCCTCCCAAGGTTGAATATCGTTTGGACGTTCAGTGAGTTGATAACGCTTATCGAGTAAGCCAATTTTTTGCATTTTCTTGAAGCGTTCTGAGCGAGTTTTGTCCCAGCCTTGTAAGTAAAAGTTTTCGTATTTGGCTATATCTTCTTCGTAGGCGTGTAGCGGAAAATGTGGTGCGGTATAGGCCAAATACAAGAAAAATGGATTATTTTGTTTATCACTCGATTCAACAAACTCGATAGCTTTATCTGTAAAAGCATCGGTTGCATAATAGCCGTCTTTAGGTAAGGCATATTCTTTATCATCTTGTACAAGAAACCTTTTACGTTTTTCTTGTAAGACTTCAAAATAGCTTGAAGCTCCAGAAATTAGACCGAAATATCGTTCAAAACCACGCTTTAAAGGCCAATAAGCTGGACTTTCGCCCACGTGCCATTTGCCTGTCATATAGGTATGATAACCCACTTTTTTCAAGTCTTCGGCAATGGTAGGAACGCTTGGTTCGAGATAGCCCTGATAGTTGCCTTTTGGTACTTTCTGGTCTTCAAAAGAAACCATGTTGCCCATGCCAACGGCATGTGAATATTTACCAGTAAGCAAAGATGCACGGGTTGGGCAACAACGGCCAGCATTGTAGAAGTTTCTTAATTTTAGACCATTAGCTGCCAATTTATCAAGATTTGGGGTGCTTATTTCGCTGCCATAACAACCAATATCCGAGAAGCCCATGTCATCAGCCATGATAATGATGATGTTGGGTCGAGACAATTTAGTTTTGGAAGAACTTAATAAAATAAGCCCCAAAGAAGAAATGATTATCAGCGATGTGACAAACTGCCATTTTCTTTTCATTTTGATTGAATTTTAGCGTTTTTGAGGAAACATTCTGAGCATTACGACCCCATGATGACGAATTTCGGTGCTAAAAGAACCATTAAAGGTCCCTAAATTTTTCTGACGCCACACATCTCGTAAGTTGAATTTGCCTTGCAAGCCAACTTTCGCAAAATCAAATGTAAACGACTTCGCTGTTTCATTGCCCCAATTGAAATAAGATTCGGGCGTTTTGCCATAATTTCCAGTATTGAAAAGTCCGACGGCAGAGGAACCATCTTCTAAGGGCTTTACCCAAACTTGTATGCCATTTTCTTCCAATAAAAGCCTACCGCCTTTGCCGAGTGGGTCTTGGTTTATCTCGATAACTTCATCGTTCGATAAAAGATTGAGGGTGAAAGCATCAAGTTGTTCAATTGGACAGCCAATGAGTAGGGGAGCAGCCAATAGGCTAAAAATACTCACGTGGCTGTATTGTTCGTCGGGCGTTAGGCGGGTGTCGTGCATAATTGGGCCAATCGAAACTTTACCAACAATCATCATGTCGGGGTCTGCCCAATGCCCATGCCCTGTATAAGGAGACCATTTATCGAGCGAGAAGGTATTAAGAAAAAGGCTCGTCCAGCTATCTTTAATGTCTGGGCCTGTTCGGTACATATTCGTTAGTCTTACCCAATCGTTTACCTTCTCAAAAGGAGCGTTATTTGAAATACTAAACACGATATCACGCCCCGATTGCTTCAAGGCAGTAGCCATGCGTTCGGTAGAGTTTACATCAATACGCCAATCATATTTCAAGAAATCAGTTCCCCAATCGGCCATTTGTTTGGCATCAACTGTTTCAAATCTATATTTTGCAATGTGGTTAAATGCTCTTCTATCGACCATGATAGACTGATGAGACTCGCCACCTTTTTCAAAATCAGAAGAAGCTCCAGTATAACCACCATAACTTGAAATATAAGGAGTTGAATAAAGCCCTACTTTTAAGCCAAGCGAGTGAATGTAGTCGAACATTCCTTTTATCTCTGGAAATTTTTCGTTGGGTTGTAGTGCTAAATTTGGGCCACCACGTACGCCTTGCCAAGCATCATCTATGTTGATGTAAGTCCAGCCATGGTCACGCAGACCTGTTTTTACCATTGCATCGGCTGAGGCAATTACTTTCTCTCTATCAATGTGAGCCTCCCACGAATTCCAGCCATTCCAACCAATGGGTGGCGTAAGAGCAATGGTATCACCTATCTTGATAGTTAATGATTTGGTTGCTTCACCGAATACGTTTTGTGCTTTGAGTGTAGTTTGATACGTGCCACGTTCGCTTACTTTACCGCTAATAATGCCTGTTTGTTTGTCAAGTGCAAGGCCTCTCGGAAGGTTAATGGCCGAAAAAGTCATTGGCCGTTCGCCAGTAGCAGCTATCGTGTAGAGAAATGGATTGTTGGGGGTAGCCCCGAAAAGTTTAGCTGAATTTATTTTAGGACTTTTACCTGTCGGTGGCGTAAGAATATACTTTTCATCAGTGTTTACCGTGTGTTCGGGCTTGGCATCGCCAATCATTTCCAATTGTGCATCAATCCAATTGCAGTAAGTTCGTTTATTATTGATGCCACCTACTTTATCGGTTACCAACAAGCCAAGTTGTTTGATTCCCATAAGATTGAGGTCAATTTTGATTGGGTCATCGCCAATCTTCATTTCCTTACTTGCAAAAAGCACTTTTCCATCGCCAACTACATAGAATGTGAGGGCGATTTCTTTATTTCCTAAATCATCAGCTCCAATCAATGCTGAAAAACGAGTAGCTTGTTTGTTTAATAAAAAGACCAACACACAAGGAGATTGAGCCCCCAAACCTCTTGAATACTTCTTTCCATTGATTCGTAAAGTATCGTTTGAATAATTTTTTTTTGCTTGTACGGGGCGAAGACCTTCAGAAAATGTTTGAATCAATAAATCGTCCAACCATACAGTTTTAGTCTGTTGTGCCGAAATACTCGTATGCACAAAAAAGGAAAGAAGTAATAGAAGTTTGGGTATTTTTATCATGATTAGGTTGAATTTTTCTTAGAGAATCGTCTCTTTAAAGTCTCGTTTAACAATTAGATTCTTTAAAGATTATTTTTCAAAATCTGTTTCGAGTAATTGTTTTTCACTGAATACTCCACCGCCTAGAGGTTTTTTATCTCTCAACTTTTTTACTTCACTTGCCGCAATATTTTTTCCATCTTTGGCGAAAGCATTTTGTGTGAAACGAATAATATCAGCTATATCTTGGTCGCTTATATCTTTGTTGTTGGCCAAACCAGGCATTTCGTTATTTAATAAATATTGTTTTCCATTTACAGTTATTGGTCCGCTTAAACCGTGTAAAATAATTGAGGCTAATCTTTTCATTGAGCCATTGATGTATTCTGAATCTTTCAATGGTGGAGCTAAATCTTGGATGCCTTTTCCGTCAGCTCCATGGCAGGTCGCACAAATTGAGCGGAATAATTGTAATCCTTTAGTACGGTTATCTACTGCATTTTTCTCTTTTACAAAAATTAGATTTAGCTCTTTTTTCTGGCGATTACTGATTGCCAAAGTCAAGTTGTTCTTCAATAATGCTGATGGATTCTGAGTATTAAGGTATTGCTCTTCCTTTCCATCAAGACTACTTACTATTGCTTCTTGGAAAACTTGTTTATCGGCATATTTTTTCTCAATTTGAGCTAAATTTGACAAAAGGCTAGTGTCGCCAGTTTTGAGCCAAGAATTTAAGCAAATAGCTAAATAAAGGTCGATTGTTTCGTTGTTTTGTGACTGTAAATCTTTAAAAATAAGCTTAATCTTGGCCAAATTTGTTGTATTGGCAAAATGCTCAGTAAGAACTAAAGCATGAGCAAGGGTTTCAGGTTGTTTTGATTTTGTCAAGACATCAGATACTATTTTAAAGCTCAAAGCATTTAATCCATCCAGTACATAAAGAGCATGAATAGCGGTTGAATAATCGTTGTTGATTTGCGTAAGTGCTACTAAATCTTTAACGATTGAGATATCTTTTTTCTGAATTAATAATTGTTGGGCTCGGTCTCTCAACCAGCCATTATGGTGGCTTAGTAATACCAATAAATCTTTGGAGTTTACTTTGCTCAAGTCAGGAATCGGATGGAGTTTGGTTGATTTATTTACTACTTTCAAAATACGTCCTGCATTTTGTAGGGTATCTAATTTTTTCTTGGAAAGTTCTTCAGTTAAATACTGAGAAATATAAGCTTTATGTTGAATAATGCCTCGGTGCATATCAACGATATACATAGCTCCGTCGGGTCCATTAAATAAATTGACTGGACGGAATCCTTCATCGGTTGATGCAATAAATTCTTTTTCAGCAATAGCTTGATTAGCAGTGGTTTGGGTGCTGTTGAAGGTTAGAATATTGCGTTTGATTAGATTGGCTTCTGGCACACAAACAAAGGCGTTTTGGTGGTAAGCATTGGGGAAAGCTCCACCTCTATAAATCAATGGCCCACAAGAGGCAGTTACGTTTGTGAGATAACCTTTTTCATCTAAAACATCTTTTTGATAACCACGATTTACGGAAGTTTGATGAATTGGGAAAACTCGATTGTTAGAGAGCTTTTGTCCTTCAGCTATCAAAGGTTTAAAGTATTTATTTCTGATAACTTTATTTGGTAAAACAAAATCGCCTTGAAGTTGAACGCTATTGTTGTTGTAATAAAGCCTTCCGAAGTTATCATGTGTTATCCCCCATTGACCTCGATTAGTAGTTGGTTCTTTCAACCATTTTCCATTTTTTAGTTGATATCTGAAATTATAATTAGCATTATAAATCCAATTATCAATATTCATCATTAGTCCATTGGAGCTATGTTCTACATTCCCACCTTCTGCGTAAATTGGGTCAACGAGTGTTTTTTTGCCCGGTTTATCATTTTTAATCTCTACAAACCAAAGTTTTGGGCCATCTGTATATAAAAGGCCTTCATACACAAGAGCCATTGCACGAGGTAAAACGAGTTTATCTAAAAAAACTTTTGAATGGTCAATGATTCCATTTCTGTCACGGTCTTCTAAAATTGAGATTCGTCCATTGGGTTCGTCTTCACCGATACCTTCAAGATTAGGCATATAGCCAATCATTTCTACCACCCACATTCGACCTTTATTGTCAAAATCCATGCTTACTGGTGCTTTCAGTAAAGACTCATAGGCAATGACACTCAGTTCAAAACCATCTTCGATTTGGTAGCCTTCCAACGAAATTTTAGGCTCGTTAAAAGAAATTATTTTAAAACCAGCAATGAATGTAGAAAGTATCAGTATTGAGGCAAATACTCTTTGAAATGATATTTTAGTCGTCATTTTTGTTTATTGTCTAGTTTTTTGGAAATACTCGAAGCATTATTACTCCATGATGAGGTATGCTTGTTTTGAATGTATTTTTAAAATTTCCCAAGTCTTTCTGTTGCCAGACATCTCTTATACGGAAATTACCTTTAAGTCCAATTTGATTGAGTTTCAAGACATAATTTGTGGATTTTTCATCGCCCCAACGGAAATATGATTCAGGTGTTTTTCCAAAATGAGCAATGTTGAATAGCCCAACCGCATACGAACCATCCTCCAATGATTTTACCCAAATCTGTATGCCATCATCATCTGAAACTAATCTAGCGGGTTTCCCCAATGGGTCTTGGTTGATTTCTATTACTTCATCGTTGGTTAATAGGTTTAGTGTAAAAGCGTCTAACTGCTCAATGGGGCAGCCAATCAGTAAAGGTGCTGATAGTAAGCTAAATAGACTTACATGACTATACTGTTCATCGGGCGTAAGGCGTGTAGGATGAAGTTCAGAGCCTGTTGTAACATTGCCCAAAATCATCATGTCGGGGTCGAGCCAATGGCCATGTCCACCGTATAGAGCCCATTTGTCGAGTGTAAAAGCAGATAGATAAAGGCTCAACCAAGAATCTCTGATGTCGGGGCCCGTACGAAATGTATTGCTTAACCTTGCCCAATCTTTGGCATTTGAAAAGGGTGCTGAATTTGAAATACTGTAAACAATATCTCTTCCTGAGTTTTTTAAAGCCGCCGACATTCTTTCGGCCGATGGAACTTCAATTCTCCAATCATATTTTAAATAATCTACTCCCCAAGTAGCCATTTGTTTGGCATCATTTTCTTCAAAATGATATTTGCCAACATAGCGAAAAGCTCGTTTATTGTTTTTGATAGAATCAGTGATTTTTCCATCAACAAAATCTGAAGAACCGCCAATGTAACCTGCGTAGCTTGTTATCATGGGCGTAGAATAAACTCCAAGTTTCAGCCCTTGACTATGGATATAATCGGCCATTTCTTTGAAATTTGGAAATTTTTCGTTGGGTTGAATGGCATTAAAAACGCCACCTCGCTGCCCTTGCCAAGCATCATCAATATTTATGTACGTCCAGCCATGTTGGTTGAGTCCCATTTTTATCATGGCATCGGCCGAGGCGATTACTTTTTCTCGGTCGATGTTTCTTGCCCATGAATTCCAACCGTTCCAACCGATTGGAGGAGTAAGAGCAATCGTATCTCCGATGATAATTTTTAACTCCTTTTTGATTTCGCCAAAGGCATTTTTAGCCACTAAAGTGCTTGTATAAGTGCCTTTTTGAGCTACTTTTCCTGTAATTTGCCCAGTTTTTGAATCAAGTGAAAGACCTTGTGGTAATTTTTTTGCTGTAAATTTCATCGGTCGTTCGCCCGTAGCAGCAATGGTATAAAGGAATGGGTTATTGGGTCTTGCTCCAAAAAGTTTAGGTGAGTTAATTTTAGGCTTTTTATCAGGTTTGGGTGTTAGAATGTATTTTTCACCGGTATTTGGCATCGTTTGCGGAATAAAATCATCTTTCATAACAAACTTAGCATCTGCCCAATTGGAGTAGGAACGATTAAATCCATTTTCTTCAATCGTAACTAAAAGCCCTAAGCGTTTAACGCCTACAAGACTTACTTTTACTTGTTTGGGGGCATCTCCAAGTTTCATTTCACCACTTTCAAACAGTATTTTTCTATCGCCGATTACATAAAATTTTAGTGGTAAATCTTTTACTCCTTTATCGTCAACCCCAACCATGGCCGAAAACTCGGTGGCGTGGCCATTTAAAAAAAATGATAAAACACTGGTTGAGCTTACACCCACACCGTGTTTATAGAGTTTACCATTTATTTTCATTGAATCCCCGCCTGCATTGGTTTTACCTAAAACCGCAGGAATTCCCTCTGAAAATGATTTTATTTTCAAGTCATCGAGCCAAATAGATTTTGTTTGGGCAAAGCTGTGTGTATATAACCCCAATACGGTAAGAAAAATGATTATTTTATTCATGTGATGTGTAATGAACCGTTATTTTTTAGCAATTTTATTGGCAATCAAAGTCAAAACAGCCTTATCGCTCCATTCTTGCCCATGCCCCGCCATAGCAGTAAATGAAACTTTTGCATCTGATTTAGGATTTTCGGTTTTATCTAAAAACTTTTGTAGAAACCTTGTGGCAACATTTGAGTAAAGTCCATCCATATCGCCCATCCAAATCCATATTTTGCCTTGTAGCTTTGGGCCAAGTGTTGGCCAGTTTTTCTCTAAAACCTTTTTCAAATCATACTTCTCCCATTGTTTAGCAATGGTATGGTCGATTTTTCCCGTGAATGGGTCAAACATCAGTGAAGGTAAATTATTCGCTCCTTTTGGGCCAAATACAGCATTATAGGCTCCAAACTGACCACCAGAAACTAAATAATTACCTGTTCGACTATTGAGGTTTTCTCCTGCAATCCAATCTTTCATCGAGAAAGTTGGTTCTCCATAAATTGTTCTTCGGCCTGGTTGTAAATAGCCATAGCGATTATAAAAAATAGATTCATCTTGATAGATATTAATGAGTCCGTAGTGTTCAAAATCAACGGGGTCTGGGCTATATGACCACGTGCCATCAAAAAAATCAGGATAAAAGATTTGCAGAGCTAGCGATACCCAGCCTCCAGTAGAATTTCCTGTCAGAAAACGCATTTTTGATTCGGATTTATAGCGAACTTGCCTTTCGATTTCTGGAATTAATTCTTCAAGCAGTGCTTTGCCACAAGGGCCATTATTCTCGGAATCAACTTGGTAGGTATCGCCGTAAGGGCCTTGCGAATCAAGAAAAACGTAGATGATTTGTGGTGCGTTTTTACTAAACCACCAATCCGAAAAATCTTTGTTATTGACTATTCCGTTGATGGCCGTGTAGCGTCCGTTTAGCCCTGCTGCTCGGTAGCAAATCGGATAAGTTTTGTCAGGGTTTTCAAAATAACCCGATGGCAATAAGATTGAAGCCTTCAAAAAACGAGATTTACCCGAAAACTCTGAAAGTATTTTGCTCTTTATCTCAACTGCGGTTACAAACTGATGCTTAATTATACTCGTTGGCTGAATAATTTGATTGAGTGTAAGATTCAGTTGAAGGTTGTTAGAAAACAACACCGAATCTATATTACTATACAGATTTCCTGCAACATTCTCTTGGCCATCTTCAATGTTTTGTTTGTAAACTACCTGAAAATAATACTTATCAGAAGCATTTGGTTTGAGCTTATCTAAACCAATATTTAAAACATTTTTATCTTTTGAGTCCATTAAAAAAGTTGAATTTGTTTCCCAATTCTGGGGCGTTACGCCAAAGACAATTTCAGAGCGAAGCCGAGGCTCACGCTCATGTTGCTTGGTTACGTGTAGAATTAATCGCCCACCTTTGATAAATGATTTTCTAATTTCAGGAGCAATCGCAATTTTTACACGCCAAGATACGAGGTCTTGAGCTTGTACGAGAATCGGTACAAACAAGAGCAACAAAAAAACCATGTTCTTCTTTTTCATTTAAAATCTATCACTTTAAATTAGTGGTCATTGATGGTGGTGCTTGCTCAGGCTTACTACCCCAGTTTTTATTAGGATTTGCTCCCATATCTAAGGTTAATTTTCCGCCTTTTATAACTGTTTCGTGCAGAATCCAAGGTTTTTCTAAGGCTTTATCGTTTAGTTTAGCCGACTGGATATAAAGGTTTTTTGATGAATTATTCTTGGCCTCAATCGTAAATGTTTTGCCAGAATAATACTTCGGATTTAGGTGAAATGTAATTTTTTTGAAAATCGGACTACTAATTTCGTAGAACGGGTCGGGTGAAGTACCGCCATTGGTTGAGAAAATCCCCGATTTCATTAAAACCGCCAAACTTCCCATGAGTCCTTGGTCCTCATCGCCACTGTAACCAAATTGGGGTGAAAGTCCACTATAAACCTTGTCGATTACTTGTCTTGACCAATATTGAGTCAACCACGGCGAACCAGCGTAGTTAAACAAATAAGCTGTTTGAATACTCGGCTGATTACCATAGTTGATATATACTCGGCGTAGTTCCTCTAAAGTTTCTTTATCGTGCGATTTCCCCGAAACAAAATCGTGTTTTTGTGCTTTTTCAAACGATGAATTAAGCTTTGTAGTAAATGCTTCTCTGCTTCCCATTAAATTTATTAAGCCTTGCACATCGTGCGGCACAAACCAAACATATTGTGCGGCATTTCCTTCTTCCCAACCATTATCGTAGCGTAGAATATCCACTGGTTCGGCCCATTTGCCGTCGAGTGTGCGGTTCCACATCCAACCAATATCAGCATTCCAAATATTTTTATAGTTGGTTGCACGCTTCATAAATAGCTCATAATCTTCATTTTTGCCCAGTTTTTTAGCCATTTGTGCTAAGGTATAATCTTGATAGGCGTATTCGAGCGTTTGGGTAGAACCATCTTGATGAAAACCATATTTAATGTTACTAATTGGGTGTGGCACATAGCCTCGTTCCATGTAGTATTCAATACCACCGCCTTTGAAAGTGTTGTGTTCGTAGCCTGCTTTACTCATCATTCCACCAGGAAAATGATTTTTTCGTAAACCTTCATACGCTTTTTCAATATTAAAACCCTTGATTCCTTTCATGTATGCACTTACAATAAATGGTGTAGTGGCTGCACCTGTCATAACATAGGTGTAATTGCCGCCCGCAGGACCACGAGGAATGAGTCCACCAACTTGATACATCATGACCATTGAGTTGATAAACGATTCGGTAACTTCTGGATAAACTAAATGCCAGAGAGTATTGATTGTCCATTGTGCCCCCCAAAATGAATCCGAATTATGGTGATTGTAGGTTGGTTTACCATTTTTATCGAGCGGAATTTGTCCAATTCTGCGTTCGGGTCCCGTCATATCAGAATATTTACCATTTACATCTGAAATAATACGTCTTCCTTGCAAAGCGTGCCACAAATCCGTATAAAAGCGACGTTTTTCGGTGTCTGTTCCTCCTTCAATTTCTATTCTGCTAAGCCATTTATTCCATTCCTCACGGCTTTCTTTGACGGTTTTTTCAAAATCCCAATGTGGCAACTCACTCGTTAGATTCAATCGGGCTTGCTCTTCACTCACATACGAGATGGCTACTTTCATTTTTCTAACTTCACCTGTTTGTGTCGTAAAGTTTATGTATGCCCCAATTTTTTCGCCTTCAATGCTACTATTTACTTCTTCTAACTGACCTCTTCTCCAGCCTTTTAGAGAGTCGAAAGGTTTATCAAACTGTGCCACAAAAAAAACAGTTAACGTTTTTGGACGGCGAATCGTAGGAGCCATGATGGCATAGCCTTCTATTTCTTGATTATTCACTTTTTTTATAAAGCCTTTTTGGGTATCAGAAGGGCCAAGAAATGTTGAAAAATCAAAGAGAATTTGGCTTTTTGCTGATTTTGGGAATGTATATTTATGAAAACCTACTCGGGTGGTTGAAGTGAGTTCGGCAGTTATTCCATAAGCATCTAAAACAACTTTATGATAGCCAGCTTTGATAATTTCGGTTTTGTGTGAAAATTTAGAACCATATTTGCTTGAACCTAAATGACCTTTAAATTCTCCAGTTGTGGGCATTACGGGAATGCCAGATAACTGCCATCCATGCACATGACTAAAGCATTTTATACTGTCTTTTTCGTAACGATATCCTGCATTCCAGTCGGCATCAATGGCGTTATCGGGGCTGAGATTGACCATCCCAAAAGGGCGAGTGGCCGAATTGAAGAAAAACCAACGAGAATTGGCGGCATCTACCAATGGATATACCAAATCAACAGGTTCAACCTTTGCCTTTTGAGCAAAAACGTAACTTGAAATAAACAGAAAAAATACTAAAAATCTTTTCATTATTAATTTTGAATTTATGAAAGTTTAATGGTGTGTTTGAAAGGAGTAAATCCTGTCAGATAAACGGTTGGTGCTTCTAATGGGGGCAATGCTCCACGCAAGATAATATTCTTATGTTCGAGCTTCCCCGAACTAAAATGAATACTATCATTACCTACGGTATATGAGCCTTTTTGCTCAGAAAAAAGATAGGCATTATCTTTTTTTGTTGACTTTACTACTCCCGAAAACGTACCACCTGCTCGAAAAATCAATTCAAGTGAAACTGGAACACCATCGGTGCCGCTCATACTGATTTCAATTTCAAGGCCATTTTCTGTCTCTTTTATCTTTACAACCGTCCCTAACTGTTGAATTTCGCTTTGCTTACGGAGCGTCCTTGGCATTTTGTCCAAGTCGCCATCGGGAGATATTTTATCTTTGTCAAGTGGTTGATAATAAGGGCCTTCGAGCGATTTTTGCAAAACCCAAGTATCGCCTTGTTGTTCGATTTTTTCTGATTGAAATTGACCTTTACCAAAAAACGAAGCTGCTACTCGCATAGCTTGCAAAACGGCATTGCCTTTATGAAAAGTAAGCCAACCCGTGTTGTTTGATAGAATGGTAGTATCCCAATTATTACGTCGGATACGCACCACGCCCGAATATGGAAATGCCTTTGCGTAGCTAACGGGTAGGGGCTTATCGGCTGGTAATTCCTTCCAAAGTGTTGGGTCTTCTAAAAAATAATCAAGATACCCTGCCAGTTGCTCTTTCGTACTGGTTTTTTCAATTTGTCGAGCCATTGCCGCCATTTGTCCATTGTTTTTATGCAATGCTATAAAACGGTAGCAATAATAGTATTTCGACATATTGCCGATTGTTCCTTTATCTTGTCGGTTTGATGCTTCCGTAACGACCTCGCCATTAGGATGAACGTAGTACAGGGTCATTTCGAGGTTTTTCAGCACAGGCTCTAAAAGTTCGGGTTTGTTAAGTCCCTTGGCCATAATTATCAACGAGCGATTAACAATAGGAGAGTAGCTATTGGTACTCTTTTCGGTATATTGTCCATCGGGGTCTAAATCAATATGTTCGGCAAGCCATTGGTCAATACGATTCAAATAGCGTTTATCAGGAAATAACTCATTTAATTTTGTTAGAGCTGCCGAAACTACCCAACGGTGGTTTGGTGTGTGAATACCACCCACAATTAAGCCTTCTCCCGCATTTTTTAGAAATTTCTGTAATAAATCAAGGGTATTATCAGCACCTTTGGTATTTGATTGTTTTAGAAACTTGTAGGCAGGAACCATGTTTTCTAAAATAAAAGCAGTATCTGGCGTTGAATGAAAATTAGTTGCTAACAAATCAATCGTTCCATCGCTGTGCTGAAATTGAAGCATTGCTTTGGTAGCAGCTTCTACATCTTTCAAAACCTCGTTTGATTGATAAAACGAAGACTCTGGACACGACATCAGCATACAAGCCTTGCCAATAAAACCACTCGTTGAATGTGGATTTGGAATTTCCACATCATCCATGTAACCACCCACGTATTTATGCGATGGGTCAGTCACTTTAAATGTCTTGAAACTAAGTAATTGTTGGTCATGAATTTTAATCCATTCAAGTAGCCAAGTGGGTTTAGTTGCTGATTTTTGTTGAATTGAACTAAAACCAACGAAAGGCAAGGCACAAAGCGAAGTAGCTCCCATTGCTACAAAATTTCTTCTATTCATGGGTGGTAGATATTTTAATAAGTTTGTTGGTGAAGTATTTTGCTTATAATTCTCTGATTTTTATGCTTCTGAAATGGACCTCATCGCCGTGGTCTTGCAAGAGGATATGTCCAGAAACCGCTTGGGCAAAATTTTGATAACTATTGTATTTGCTCTTCGCAACGAGGTTACGAAATATTTGAGAATGGCGGTCGTATTCAACCATTTTTAGGTTGTTTAACCAGTGTTCTACGTGTCCATCTTTTGAAACGATGCGAAGTTTATTCCATTTTCCTGGCGGATTCATTCGTTTATCATTATTACCTTCCGAAAGATTTTCAGCTGTAATTAAATCATAGAGTGAACCCGTAGTGCGGTTACCGTTTACACCTGCTTTGGCATCTGGGTGAACTTTGTCGTCGAGCATTTGAAATTCTGGACCTAAGCCAGTACCCGCTCTTTTCTTGCGGTCTTCAACGACAAAATATTTTAAGCCACTGTTTGCACCAGTTGTAAGTTTGAAATCTAATTCAAGTTCAAAATTTGAAAACTCTTGATCGGTTATGATGTCACCGCTTTTTATTAAGGAATCTTTTTTAGTTCCGAGAACTTTCAAAATGCCATCTTGAATCGCCCAACCGACTGTCGGAAATTTATCATCATTAGCTAAACGCCAACCTGCGGTAGTTTTACCATCCCAAAGTAAACGCCAACCTTTTCGTTGCTCATTTTCGGATAATTGATTGATTAGATAGCTAACTTCTGGGGCTTCTTCACCACCTCTCCAAACAACATCTTTTAAGTTTTCGGTGGCAATTCTGATATTTTTCCATTGTACTGTTAACCCAACTTGTTCTTCTCGCTTGATTTGATGTACTTGTAAAGCAATAAAGCCACGAGCTGTTTGTGGGTCTAAGAGATTCGCACAAGGAATACCATTGACCCATGTTTTTATGCTATTTCCAATCGCTTCGATATGATATTTATTCCAATTACCCGTTTTGAATGCCCTTCGTCCTTTCGGATTAACTGATAGTGGGTATAACCAACCATTACGTCCTTCGTCGAAGATGCCACCACTCCAAGCTCTATCACCAGGGTCAATTTCTACTTGGTATCCGTGTACTTTACCTGCTTGAATATTTGGGTCGCTAATGCTTCTGATTTGTATTCCTGAATTTAAACCCGTTTCTACTTTTACTTCTAATTCTAAGACAAAATCGCCGTAAAGCTCTTCGGTGCACAAGAATGAATTAGGTGTATTGAACTGAGAAACACCAACTATCGTTTTGTTTATAATTTTGTATTCTGCATTGCCATTTTTCTTGGTCCAACCTTTTAAGTCTGTCCCATTGAAAAGGTTTTTCCATTGGGCATGGACAAATGAAAAATTACAGATTAGCAAAAAAGTGCTAAGGGTTGAAAGTATGTTTTTTTTCATGTTTAGGGTTGGAATGATGGTTTGAGAGGAAAAAAGAGAAGAAGAAAGTTCTTCCTCTCTTTCAATTTCTAATTATTAACAAATCTACTTTAATTAATATCCAGGGTTTTGTTTCATCGCAGGGAACGACAAGTCGATTTCGCTTTGTGGAATTGGACGTAAATAATGCTTTTCGGCAATAGCTTGTCCTTTCACCCAAGGGTTGTACTTTTTCACTCTATCAACTAATTTACCTGTTCTTTTTAAATCGAACCAGCGGCTATATTCGCCCATAAATTCTCTAGCTCTTTCATCCAAAATCAAATCAATTGTAATATTAGATGCCGTGGCTCTGTATGAAGCTGTTTCAAGTGATTTTTGGTTCTCAGGAGCAGCGGCACATTGTGGGTCTGTACCTTTTTTAGTACCTAAGGCACGGTCAAGAACACGATTATAGTAAACTTCTGCACCACCTAGTTTGCTTCCTTTACCACCTTTAACAATAGCTTCGGCTGCAATTAAGTAGGCTTCAGCCGAACGGAAGATACACTCGTTGAATGTTCCGTAAGCATCACCGTAAGGAATACCCGGCTGCCAAAACTTCCACATTAACGGAGCCTGAACATTTAAACCCGAATTATCAATTGGATAGCCACCTCCGTATTCATCGGTATTTACAACTGCATAGTTTTTCTTTCCGCCTAAGTCAACACCTCTTTCGGCTAATGTTGTTGCAGGTTTGTTCCATGGGCGGCATAGCAATACCGTATCGCCAGCGGCAAAGCTTATTTTTAAGTTTGGATTAGAAAGAGGAAGGGGTTTATAGTCTTTTACTGCCGATAGAGCATAACCAACACTCACAAAATTATGAGCATAACGAGTATCATTATCAGGGTCGAAGAAGCGATAAGTGGCCGTATTGATTTGATGAACACCAAGACAACGATTATAGTCGGTTGTGCGTCCTTTGCTACCAATGAAACCTTCGCCACTTGGACCAAATTTAGAATGTAAATCATTCCCACCTGCCGCATCTTGTGTAAAGGCAGGGTCTGTTTTATTAGTCAATACATCACTATTATATTGTACTGCGAATATAATTTCTGGATTTTTATCATTTTGAGCTCCAGTATATTGTGTCAAGGGATTATTTGAACGTTTTGGAAATAAATCACTGTAATTAGTGGCTAAAGGATACGCATCAATAATTTTATCGGCGTATTGAAGAGCTAAATCGAAATCTGTGCTTGAGCCACCAAGTGAGTTGTTAAAATTCCAACCTCTCGTTAAATAAACTCTCGCTAATAAAAATTGGGCTGCTCCTTTCGTAATGCGTCCGTAGTTTGAAGCGACTGTCGGTAATTTTGCTTCACAATCAAGCAAATCTGCAATGATTTGTTTGTAAACATCGGCCGCAGGCACACGAGGGAAATCCTTCTGTGGAGTAGTTGTTTCGGTCAATGGCATTGGAATATCACCCCATTGTTGTACTGCATAGAAAAAGCATAAAGCTCTCAAGAATTTTGCTTCTGATAAGCGTGTGTCTTTCAAGGTAGCATTCATGGTTGTGATGTCATTGGCACGAGAAACTACCGTATTTGTTCGAGCGATTTCGGCATAAAGTAATTGCCACAGACTTTGAACCTCAGGCAATGTTGCATTAAAACGGGCATCATATACATCATATAAGCTTGGTTGATTTTCTTTTCCATTGACCGCCGAAGGGTTCCAACCACCTTGTGAAGAGAAAATATCAGTACCATTCAGAACTAATATTCTGTTTTGATGAATATTTCTCAATAAAGGATAGCACGAACGAACCAAATCTTCAAAACCAGCTTCTGTTTTGTAATAAACATCGGTAGTAAGGGTTGATTTGGGAACTTCATCCAAAAATTGGTCTTTACAACTTGTTAAAACAAGGAATAAACTTGTAACAAGCCAAAAATTATATCGTTTGAATAATATTGTTTTCATTGTTATTCTGCATTTTAGAAATTAAAAACTAACATTAAGACCAATACTTACCGTCATTGAAGGTACATCGTCTTGGTAAATGGCTGAGTTAAACTCTGGGTCAAATCCTGTGTATTTTGTGAAAATAAATGGATTAAGTACCTGCGTGTATATACGTGCAGTTGAGAGTTTGAATTTCTCCATTGCACCTTTGGGTAAGGTATAACCAAAAGTGATGTCAGAAATTCTTAAGAAGCTAGCATCTTGATAAGTAATAGCTGCACGATAAGGGTTCGCAGCTACTGCTCCAAAATAAGTGTTCGATGGATTATCACTTCTCCAATAGTCTAATGATGCTAAGCTATTGTAGCGTGTACCGAGTTCACCAAAAGTGCCCGATAATGTATTGTTTTTATATTCTGTTCCGTTTCTATAATATGTAAAGAATGAAAGGTCGAAGTTTTTATATTTGAAGCGATTTGTAATACCTACAAGGAAATTAGGTAGGGCAGTTCCTAAAATCATACGGTCATCAATGCCTTCGGTTGAAGAAATTTGTCCATCATTATTGGCATCAACTACTCTTACTGAGCCAGGAACTTGTTTGTATTTGGTAGCTAAGTCTTTTTCTTCAGTTTGCCAGATTCCATCAAATTTATAATCAAAATTTGATTTAATCGGATAGCCTACAAATAACTTATTGCCTTTGTCGATAGTCTGACCTTCACCGTATAGTGAAAGTAATTTATTATTATTTTTAGTGAAAGTTAAGGTTGTATTCCATGTAAAGTTTGTTCTTGCTACATTGACTGTATTCAATAAAATTTCAATTCCCTTGTTCTGAATTTTACCCACATTTGAAATTACTTGCGAGAAACCCGAAGTAGTTGGTAGTTTTTGACTTAAAATCAAATCAACTGTTTTTCTGTCGTAAACTTCCACTGTTCCAGCAATTCGGTTTCTGAAAAATCCAAAATCTAAGCCTAAGTTTAATTCTTTACTTCTTTCCCAACGTAGGCCTTTATTTCCTAAGTTTTGAGGAGCAAAACCGTAAGCGGCTGTACCGTCAAAGTCATAACCAGTATTTAATAAACCCGCTTGTGTGCTGTACGGATTTACAGTTGAGTTTCCTACTTCTCCATAACTTGCTCTTAGTTTTAAATTCGATAGAACTTTTACGTTTTGTAAAAATGATTCATCAATCAATCTCCAACCTAAAGCTACCGATGGGAAAAATGCCCATTTATTGCCCGCAGCTAGTTGTGAAGCCCCATCAGAACGACCAGTTACTGTCAATAAATATTTATCATTGAACGTATAATTGATTCTACCCATGTATGAGGCAATTGAACGCTCAACTAATGAACTTCCGAAAGAAGTAATAGTACCAGTATTTAATGAATACCAGTCAGAATCAAATGGTAAATCTTTTACAGCAACTGTGTAGCTTTCGTTTCTTTGATAAAATGCACTTTGCAAACCCGTTAGTGTAATTTTATGCTTACCCAAATCAAGATTATAATTAATGATATTATCGAGGGTATAGCTGCCTATCAGACGGTTATCGTATTGTGTACGGGGTTTAGTGCCGATTTGAGATTTTGACCACATACCTCTAAAATCACCGATTCTTGAAGTTCCATAAGTAGCCGAAAGAGAAGAACGTATGCTCAGACCTTTAATGGGTGTGTACTCAACATAGGCATTTCCCATGATATTAGCATTAGTTGTCTGTAATTTCGATACTTTTGGGTCGGTATCGCTCAGTGGATTTGGTACTTGCTTATCGTTGATACCCATCCAAATTGCCAAACCATTGAAGTTTACATCTTGGTTTTCACTTGGGTTTGCTAAATCAGCATAATAAACCGTTCCAGTTGGGCGTGCTCGGTATGCTCCTCTCAAAGATTCCTGTGAACCTAAATTTTGGTCTGAATAAGTAACATAAGAAGTAAATCCAACTTTAAAGTGTTCGCCTAGTTTACTATCAAGGCCCGCATTAAGGTTATATCTTTTATAATCAGTACTAATTACATTACCTTGCTCTAGTAAATATCCACCCGAAAAACGATAGGTTGTTTTTTCTGTTCCACCTGCTACACTAATATTATGATTGGTTTGAGTCGCTGGTTTGGTTACTAGACCAACCCAGTCGGTTGTAACCCCATTTTGAATATTGGCCATTTCGGCCGATGTAAAAGTTGCTCCTGTAGCACCTTCTAAAATTCTATCTGTATATGCAAGTTTGTAAAATTGCTCACTGGTCATCATTTTTGGTAAGTGGGCAGGATTTTTAACGCCAACGTAAGAATCATAGCTTACTTTAGGTTTTCCTGATAATCCTTTTTTCGTGGTAATCAATATTACGCCGTTTGCTCCTCTAGCTCCATAAATAGCAGTTGATGAAGCATCTTTTAATACATCCATCGACTGGATATCATTGGGGTTGAGCGTATTGATATCGCCACCCATCAATCCATCAATTACAACTAAGGGTGCGGTAGAGTTATTGATAGTATTTTCGCCTCTAATCGTAATATTATACCCACTTCCTGGGCGGTTATCCGACTTCGTTACCGTAGCACCAGCTACTTGTCCTTGTAAAGCTCTTGCAGCAAGCGTTGGATTGGCTCTGACGATATCTTTCGATTGAATAGATGATAAGGCACCAGTTAAATCACGTTTTTTCTGTTCACCATAACCTACTACAACTACTTCTTCAAGGGCTTTATCATCTGGTTTGAGCGATACATCAATCGTTGTGCGGTTTCCAACAACTATTTCTTGCGTTGAATAACCAACAAAACTAAAAACCAAAATGGCTTTATCACTCGGTACTTCTAAGCGATAGTTTCCCGCAACATCAGTTGTAGTACCTCTCGTAGTACCCTTAATGGCTACACTCGCACTTGGAATGGGTTCCCCTTTTTCATCGGTAACCCTTCCTGAAAGCATTTGTAGAGCTTTAATGGTTTCGATAGTATTTTGTGGTAATGAAAGCTGAGGCTCATCAATGAAACCCATTGCATTTTTGAAAAGCAAAATTTGCTTTCCGTTTACCTCGTACGAAATTTGTAAAGGTTTGAGTAATTTATCTAAGACCTCTTTCAAAGACTCATTCCTTACTTCAATAGATATTCTTTGTCCAATTCTAATTTCTCTCGGATTATAGACAAATCTCACGCTGGTCGTGTGCTCAATGGTACTTAGTGTTGTTTTCAAAACATCATTGCTTGCTTTGATGCTTATTTTTTGCTCAAGCACATCTTGTCCAGTTACGGTGTGGGCATAAGAAATACCAACTCCAACCAAACTAATTAGCAACTGTAAAAATGAAACTTTCATAAGTTTCTTTATTAATTGAGGGTGAAAATACTCATTCATTAGATTTTGATAAAATTTAGAGTTAATGTATGTATTATCAAAGAAGAAATATAATTATTTGTATTTTATTGAAAATGACACAATACAATAATCACCCACTAAAGATTTTTAGCGTAAAGGGTAGGGCAAATCGAATATACTTAAATAGGGGTTTTGGTAAAAAAGTATCCATAGTAGCTAGGTTTTAACTATGGATAGCAAGAAGTTGATTTCGATACTTGTTTTAATGAAGTTTTTTTTTGAAATAATACAAAATTTTATTTTTTAGCAGCCTTTGCTATGTATAATTATTTGAGCATCAACAATTTCGTAAGTTGAGTGCGTAATTTTACAAATCAGATTTAGCTTATCATAAAGCGATTCATCAGAAAATGAAGCCGTTAAAAAACAGTTCTCCATATTTTTTTCATCGAAAATAATATTGAGCCCATAAGTTTTTTCGAGTATTTCAAAAACCTTCGAAATTGGCGTTTCATCGAAAGTAAAATGCTTTGGAGAGTTTGCGATTAAAACTTCTGGTCGATTGATAATTGATTTTAATAAACGTTCATCAGTAATTGAATAATCTACTTCCTGATTTGGCGTAAGTATTATGCCAACCATCTCGTTTTTCTGTTGGAGTTTTGCTTTTTCAAGGTCTTCTCTCCGATACACTGAAACTTTCCCGGAATGAACTTCAACTTTGATATTATTTTCATTTTCAAAGGCTTTTACCATGAAACTTGTGCCTAAGACCTGCGTTGAAATATGACTCGTATAAACCCAAAATGGACGTTTAGGATTTTTGGTCACATTAAAAAACGCTTGTCCAGTCAGATATACTTCTCGGAGTTGGGTTGAAAATTGTTTAGGGTATCGGATTTTACTCTTAGGATAAAGTGTAACGATACTCCCATCTTGAAGGGTAATTTGTTGGTTTGTAGTTTTATTATTTTCAGTTTCTAGGTAGTTACTACTCAAATTAGAATTAATTTTTTCAGAAGTAATATCACCAGATTCTTGATAGAAATATTTTAGTCCAAAGAAACCAATGCTTAGTAATAGTAGCACTGAAGCTGCCAACTTGAACGCCCTAGTTGTCCAGAAAGGTATCACTAAAGGGGCTTCTGCAACAATCTTATCGGTAATCGCGTCTAAATCCTCATTGTCAAGAGAAAGGTCTTTTTCTTCAAGGGTCAATAAAAATGCTTTAGCTATGTTAATGTTTTCGGCACAATCAGGATTTTCTGCTATCCAGTTTTTCCAAAATTCATCATTTTTACTATCAGTATTAAACACCCATTGACGAAATGCTTCATCTCGGCTGAAATCTTCAAAGCTATATTTGCGATAATTTATATTCATCTATATGGAGTATTATTGGTAAGATGCCAAGGCTTGGCCTTAAATACTGTTTTTTTATTATTTTTTTAAGAAATGAATTTGATAAGAAACAAATAATGCATAATCAATCCCGACCAATTCTCTCGAATAGTCTTGAATGCAGCTTGTAATAAGTTAGAAACCGACTGTGCATTTACCCCCATAATTTGTGCGATTTCGTCACGTTCGAGGTTTTGGTAAAATCTCAAATAAATAACTTCACGTTGTCGTTTAGGTAACGCATTTAATAAACTAGATATTTTCTGAATAGTTTCTTGTGAATTTTCTTGTTCAATTATGGCTAATTCCGGTGAAAATTCAGCAAATTTTAAATCATTTTCAATATTAACTATTTCATCCCCATCTGTCTTAATTTTTTGTCGAAAACTTTCACGCAGAATTTTTTTACGAACAGAGCTTAGCAGATAGGCACGTACACTATCGGGTTGGCTAATGTTTTGTCTTCTACTCCAAATTTCCACAAAAACTTCTTGAACACAATCTTTTACGAAGTCTTCGTTTCTAACAAATTTATAACCGTAGTTTAGTAAGGGATTGAAATACTTTTTGATGAGTTTCCCCAAAGCCAATTCACTACCATTCTTTAACTGTTGCCAGAGCTGAGAATCGTTTGTAGTATTTGTTTGACCTTCTTGATAAATCATGGTTCCAATAAAAGTATAAGCCGACTAGCAATTTACATCTTTTTATTTTTTCTGAGATTTATTATAGATAATATTTGTTGAGTAAAATCTTTTTTATTCAAAAAAGGGTCTTGCTAGATATAAAAATCTTTGAAATCATCAACACTCGTAATTTTGGTACCCGGGCTTTCAGCTTTAAACTGAAAAATTTGAAAGATTTTTAAAGAGATTTTTCAAAATAGGAGAGAGGAGTTGTAATAAAATTAACGAAGGTATAGTTCTGAATATGTTGATTATTATTGTGTGAGACATAAATACACAAAAAGCGTGTATCTCTTTCGAAATACACGCTCTTATATATTTACAAAGCTATAAATTACGCTTCAGCTACTACACTAACAGCTACTTTGTGCTTAACTTCTTTGTGAAGGTCAAGCGTTGCTGAGTAATCACCAACAAATTTAACATCATCCATAGTAATCTTCTTACGGTCGATGTCGAATCCTTTTTCTTTCAAATAATCTGAAACTTGTGTGTTTGTTACACGTCCGAAGATTTTACCACTTTCACCAGTTTTCATAGCGATAGTGATAACCATATCTCCAATTTGTTCAGCAATATTCAAGGCTTCTGTTTTGATTTTTTCTGCCTTGTGAGCCACTTGCTTAAGATTTTCAGCTAAAATCTTGCGGTTAGACTCAGTTGCTAACTGAGCAAAACCTTGTGGAATTAGATAGTTACGAGCGTAACCTGGTTTTACACTTACCAAGTCATTCTTATATCCAAGACCAGCAATATCAGTTTTTAATATTATGTCCATTTTTTAAAACAAATTAAAAATTAAGAATGTAGAATTGAGAATGTAAGAAACACAAAATTGAGAATTACCTCTCATATCTCATATCTCATATCTCATATCTTATTTAAGTCCATCAGCTACGAATGGCATCAAGGCTAAGTGTCTTGCACGTTTGATGGCAACTGAAACCTTACGTTGAAACTTGAGGCTGTTTCCAGTCAAGCGGCGAGGAAGGATTTTTCCTTGCTCATTCACAAACTTCAATAAGAAGTTCGGGTCTTTGTAATCAACATATTTAATACCAGCTTTTTTGAAGCGGCAATATTTTTTACGAGCCTGGTCTTTTCTATCAACAGGGTCGTTAACAAGTGACATTGCGTTATTTTTCATCTTATTCTTCAGTTTCGTTTGATGCTACCGCTTTCGGAGCAGATTCTACATTTTTCTTGCCAATTAAGCCTTTGCTACGGCGTTCGCTATAATCAATGGCATATTTGTCTAATTTCGTAGTCAAATAACGCATTACACGCTCATCACGTTTGTATTCAGTTTCAAGTGTAGCTACAGTAGCTGGAGCTGCTTTGAACTGGAATAATTGATAGTATCCCGTATTTTTGTTTTGAATGGTGTAAGCAAGCTTACGAAGGCCCCAATGTTCTTCATGAACGATTTCGGCACCTGCATCAGTCAATGTTTTTTTGAATTTTTCGACAGCTTCCTTTATCTGTGTGTCAGACAAAACGGGAGTCAAGATGAAAACTGTCTCATACTGGTTTTGAAACATACTAAAAACAGTGTTAAATGGTAAAATTTATTTTCCTCAAAAATGAGGGTGCAAAGGTACAAATAATAATGTATAATGAAAATGATAGATTAAAATTTTTTGACTTTTTGTCAAGAAAAGCCTCTGAATAACAAGAATTTACCCTTCGAATGCAGCTTTGGGCAAATCTTTGAGTTGTTCAAACTTACCATTTTCAAAATCTACCTTAAAACAAAAGGTGCTCAGACCATTCGTAACCGCTAAATAAGGGCAGCGTAGTGTAAGATTGTATCGTGAAGCTTGAGCTACTACGGCTTGGTTGATAGGCACATCGGCCGCCTTACATTCTACCAGCAAATATGGTTGACCAGTATTTTCAAAAACAACGATATCGGAGCGTTTCTGAAGTTTATTGTAAGTCAATCCACCTTCAAGTCTAAGTAAACTTTTAGAATACCCATAGTGAGTTAACAATAAATTAATGAAATGTTGGCGTACCCATTCTTCTGGCGTCAGAACAAGGTATTTCTTTCGAATCGTATCATAAATATAAGTTTTACCTTCTGATTCCTTGATTTTGTAGGCGAATGTCGGAAGATTAAGATGCTGCATTAAAAAAGATTTTTTGTATGAGTGAACTAAATTTATCAATTTTCGGTTGGGTACTCTAATATCCTGTACTGAACAAAAAATTCTTACAGCATTTATTAACAAATTTACGTCATAAAAATTATGCAGACAAAAGAAGAAATCGTCAAAAACTGGTTGCCTCGCTACACTGGAACTCCACTCGAAGAATTCAGACCATACATTTTACTTACTAACTTCGGAAACTATGTGGAGATGTTTGCTGAGAAATTCGGAGTTGAAGTAAGAGGTCGTGACCGTGCAATGCAAACGGCATCTGCTGGAAATATCACCATCATCAATTTCGGAATGGGTAGTGCGGTGGCCGCAACAATCATGGATTTACTCACAGCAGTTTCGCCAAAAGCTGTTCTTTTCTTAGGAAAAGTTGGTGGTTTGAAAAAAACAACTAAACTCGGCGACCTCGTACTTCCAATCGCTGCTATCAGAGGAGAAGGAACAAGTAATGATTATGCTCGTCCAGAGATTCCTGCTCTTCCTTCATTCCGTTTACAAAGAGCGGTGAGTTCAATGATTAAAAAACACGAACTTGATTACCTAACAGGTACGGTTTATACAACCAACCGCCGTGTTTGGGAACATGATGAAGCTTTCAAAGAATACCTTCGTGAATTACGTGCAATGGCCATTGACATGGAAACTGCTACCATCTTTATAGTTGGTTTTGTAAATGCTATTCCTCATGGAGCTTTATTGTTGGTTTCTGATAATCCAATGATTCCAGATGGCGTAAAAACTGAAGAAAGTGACAAGAAAGTGACAGGTCAGTTTGTGGAAAGGCATTTGCAAATTGGTATCGATTCACTCAACGAATTGGCTAACTCAGGCGAATCTGTGAAGCACTTAAGATTTGAGTAATGTTGAAATATGGTGCTGATAGTGTAATTCAAGAACTAGTAAAAAGCTAAAAACCGAATATTTATGAAGTATAAAACACTTTACAATTTATTAATTCTTTTGTTTCTATCACTTTCAGTATCTTATGCACAACGTAAATATACCGTTTCGGGTGTAATTAGGCAGAGTAAAGATAATAAACCTCTTCCAAGAGCTGCCATCTATGTTGATGAAACAGGCTATGGCACGCTCTCCGACACACTCGGACGTTATCTGATTTTAGTACCTAAAGGCACATTCAATCTTACCGTAAGTTATCAAGGTTTTTTTACAGAACATCAACGTATCGATATTACTAATAATTTGTCGATAGATATCATGATGGATGAAAAAGCCAACGATTTAGAAGAAGTTGTTGTCTCTGCCAATAGTGCTTCTCAGAATGTAAAGCGTTTGGAAACTGGTGTAACCAATCTGAATATCAGAAATATGAAAAAACTCCCAACACTTTTGGGAGAACTCGATATCATCAAAAGCTTATTTTCGCTACCAGGTGTGGCTAGCGTGGGTGAAGGTGCTTCTGGTTTTAATGTGAGAGGCGGAAATATCGACCAAAATCTTATTTTGATGGATAATGCTCCGGTGTTTAATGCATCGCACCTGATGGGGTTTTTCTCAGTTTTTAACCCTGATGCACTGCGTGATATTAATTTTTACAGAGGAGGTATTCCTGCTCAGTACGGTGGCCGAACAGCCTCTGTACTAAATATTAACCTAAAAGATGCCAATGCCCAGAAGTTTTCTGGACAGGGCGGTATAGGGCTCGTGAGTAGCCGATTGATGCTTGAAGCTCCAATCATTAAAGACAAGAGTGGTGATGCTAAAGCTTCGTTTTTTATTGCTAGTCGATTTTCCTACGTTGGATATTTATTCAAGCTACTGCCACAACAAAATATTAAAAATACCAAAGCAGACTTTTACGACATCACCACCAAATTTGAATTCAGACCAACGACCAAAGATAAAATTGCTCTTACGGCTTTTACTGGTTTTGATAAATTTAAAGTAGCTGGCGACTCACTTGCAAACTTGGAAGTGAATGCTTCTTCTTCACTTTTCAATTGGAGAACAACTAATGCAACTGCTTCATGGGTACATTCTTTCAATAGTAAACTTACTTCAAAGATTTCAGGCGTTTTTAGCCGTTATGATGCCAATATTATTAATCCAGATTCGGTTTTAGCTTTTCGTTTAGAATCAAGTATTGTTTATAAAAATCTCAAAGCTGATTTCAATTTTCTACCTTCTGAAAAACAAAAAATTGATTATGGCCTAAGCGTTATTGACTATCAAATTCAACCCGGAAAGTTAAGTCCTGATAACAGCATATCTCAAATTAATCCAATTACATTACGCAATGAAAGTGCTTTAGAATCTGCGATTTATATCAATGATGAATATGAGTTTAACAGCAAGTTTTCAATTTTATTGGGATTGAGATATTCGCAGTTTATCAATCGTGGAACTGGCTATCAGTACAATTATCAAGCAAATCTGCCCAAAAGTATCGAAACACTCACCGATTCGGTGTTTTATTCAAAAGGTAAGACTACCCAAACTTATGGTGGTTTAGAGCCGCGTTTTTCGGCCAAATATTCACTTAATGAGCGTTCTTCTATTAAAATTAGTTTGAATCGTATGATTCAGTATATTCAGCTAATTTCTAATACAACGGCAGCATTGCCAACAGCTCGCTGGAAATCGGCCGATAATTACATTAAACCTCAAGTAGCCGACCAGATTTCGATTGGGTATTTTCAGAACTTAAAAGACAATAAAATAGAAGCCTCGATTGAGTTTTTCTATAAAAAGTTAACCAACGTAGCTGATTATAAAGATGGGTCGAATTTAATCTTAGAAAAGTTTCCTGAAACAGCTATTTTACAAGGAACAGGCCGTGCTTATGGAGCCGAACTTTATTTGAAGAAAAACATTGGTTTACTCACAGGTTGGATGAGTTATACTTATTCGCAAACACAATTTTTGATTAAAAGCAAGTTTGAAGAAGAAACGATTAATAATGGAGAGTACTTTTCTCCGAACTATAACAAACCTCACATTTTTAATCTAATTGCCAGCTATCAAGCTGCCAAACGAATATCATTTTCTACTAACTTTACCTTCAGCACTGGCCGCCCGATTACTTATCCTGCCGCTAAGTTTTATGTAGGTGGTTTGATAGTACCCTATTATGCTAATCGAAATCAAGCTAATATTCCAAATTATGTCAGACTTGATTTAGCAATGAATATTGATGCTAACCCTTATAAAAACAAAAAGCTAAAAGGTAGTTGGAATTTCTCGATTTATAATGTGCTTAATACGCGAAATGCATATTCAGTATTTTTTCGTACTCAAACGCGTTATGCTCAATATTACAATAAGGTTGATATTTATAAACTATCTATCTTGGGTTCGATGATTCCTTCTATTTCCTATAACTTTAAGTTTTAAACCCACATGTTCCACACAAATGAAAAAGAATTTGACACTGTTAACTCTTGCATGCCTTTTTGGTCTTGTAGCTTGTATAGATGAATTTGACCCAAAATTACAAGGTGGAAAACCAAAAATTGTATTTGAAGGTACATTAACAAATTTACCCGGACCTTATTTTTTTCAATTGAGTTATTCAGCAGGTTATAATAGTAAAGAAAGTGTTTTTGATAAGTTTGTGAATGCCGCTAAAGTTTGGATAACAGATGGAGAAAGTCGGGTTGACTTGACGGATTTGAATAAAGGACAATTCAGTACCCCGGAGAACTTTAGAGGAAAAATTGGAAAAACCTATCAACTTCATATTCAATTGAGCGATGGAACAACTTATGAAAGTGAGCCTGAAAAGATGAAAATGACACCTCCAATTGAAAAAATATATAGTGAGTTTAAGTTGACGACCACACCATTTCCCAAATATAGAGGTAATTTTAATATTTATGTTGATGTAAAAGACCCTGACTCACAAGGAGATTATTATCGTTGGAAATGGGTGCATTATGAAAGAGCAAGTTATTGTTCACAATATACTGTTACAGGCGATAGACCTCTAATTGTTTATCAGAAATGTTGTACTGATTGTTGGAACGCTACGAGTTGTTTAGGTTGTATTGTTTTAGCTTCTGATAATTTAATCAATGGGAATATGCTCAAAAGGCAACTTATTGGGCAAATTCCTTTCGATAATATTACTGGATATTATATGTTGATTGAACAAATGAGTTTATCTCGAAATGCATATAATTTTTGGCGAAATGTGGCACAGCAATCCAATAATTCGGGTGGGATTTTTGATATTGCTCCTGCATCAATTAGGGGAAATCTGAAAAATATTAATGATAATTCAGATGTTATTTTAGGCTATTTTCAAGTGTCTGCCGTTGAACAAAAAGCAGTTTATATTCAGCGGAATAATACCGGTATTCTACCTTTTGGTTTGAGTTTTAGTGGCTCAAATTTCAACTATGATGCCAATTGTGAAATCTGTAAAGAAAGTCAATATCGTACTGCCAAAAGACCTTTAAACTGGGTTGATTGAATAAGTTAAAAAACTATGAAAGCTATTAGTAAGCTATTTTTTGCCGTACTTTTTACTCTTTTTGCTTGTGTCGATGAGTTCGACCCAAAATTAACAGGGGGTGTTCCTTTGATTGTTTTTGAAGGTACATTAACCGACCAGCCAGGCCCACATTTCTTTTTACTGAGCTTTTCGGCTGGTTATAATAGCAAAGAGAGTGTTTTTGATAAATACGTCAATGCTGCTAAAGTGTGGATAATCGATTCGAAAGGTATTCGAACAGATTTGACCGATTTGAATCGAGGACAATTTAGTACCCCAACGGGTTTTCGGGGACAAATTGGTAATGCCTACACACTTCATGTACGCACAAGTGAGGGGGTTGAGTATGCAAGTAATGTCGAACCTATGCGTGCTTCGCCTTCAATTGAAAAAGTTTATACAGAATTTAAACTAACAACAATTCCTCGACCGCAATATCGAGGTATGTATAATGTGTATGTTGATGTAAAAGACCCACTTACTGAAGGAGATTATTATCGTTGGATATGGAAAAATTATCAGAAAGCAGGTTTTTGCGAAGTTTATACTGTTCCTCGTACAGACCCTCCCGTTAGGTATTTACGAAAATGTTGTGATGATTGCTGGAATATTACGCAATGTTTAGGGTGCGTAAATGTAGCTTCCGATAAACTTGTGAATGGTCGTACTTTGGCGAAGCAGTTAATTGGCCAAATCCCTTATGATAATACTACGCCCTATTATTTGTTGGTAGAACAGCAAAGTCTCACTAAAGAGGCCTATTTGTACTGGTCGGCAGTGAAAGAACAAACTAATAATTCGGGAGGGATTTTTGATACCGCACCAGCAAAAATCAGTGGAAATATTAAAAATCTTACCGATAGTTCGAAACCAATGTTAGGTTATTTTCAAGTTTCGGCACTTTCACAGAAAGCAGTTTTTATTCAAAGAAATAATGTAAGTGTACCTCCTTTTAGTAGTGGACTAATTGTTTATCCATTCGATACCGAATGTGCAGTTTGCAATGAAAGCCCTTACAGAACTTCTCGGAAACCAATAGATTGGGTAGATTAATCAAGGAAGTACAGTAATTACTAATATCTTTGATTTAATTACTAAACGACCTAGCCTTTCTTCTTGAAACTACAATTTTATCGCCTGTGGTAAGATGAGCAATATGTTCTTCACCTTGGCGTTCGATATGTTTTAGGTATCGAAGGTTGAGCATAAATTTTCGATGAACTCTGGCAAAATGCCCTTTATTAATTAGGTCAGTTTCGTGTGTTTTGAGTGTCCTTGATGAAACTACTTTTCTTCCACAACTTAAATGAAACTCTGTGTAATTTTCGAGACTACTCAAATATACAACTTCATCAGGTTGAATGCAGATTTTACCGTGATTAAACCAAATGAGTTTTGGGTCACAAAAGTTTGGTCTTGTAAAGAAAGTTTTCATGGCTATTAGAAATTTGTTGAGCCAAAATTGCAAAGAAAGTAATTACTATTTTAATTGTAATTATTATTTGGTAGGATTACTGGATATTTGGTAGGTTTGGGTTATTATTTGGCGGTACTATTTTTTTACTAAACGTAGTTTTACTCAATCGGTATCCGTACTGTTACGTTTGTGCCTGCACTTAGTCCGTTAGGTTGTTGCTTATCAATAATCTGAATATCTATAAACAATTCGCTAATTTTTTTAAGTAAATCTACCCTTTCATCATTAATACTCATACCCAAAGATTGATACTTTGGTGTATTCTTGCGAAGTAATGAGGCATTTTCACGCCCAATGCCATTATCATCAATCTCTATTTTTATTGTTTTTGAGTTTTCAATAGAAACTTTCAAGGTTATTATTCTAATGCCGTCTTTGTTCATTAAGCCATGTTTGATGGCATTTTCTATATACGGTTGAAGCAGCATTGGAGGAATGAGAATTTCATCGGTATTAATCGATGGCTCAATTTCATAGTTAAATACAAAGTTTTCTTCAAAACGGCGTTTTTCTAAACTGATATAGAGAATTGCTATCTCAAGTTCGTTGGTAAGCGTTATGAGTTGCTCTTTTGAGTATTGTAAAATCGAACGCATTAATGTTGAAAAATCAGTTAGATATTCCGATGCTTCGGTCGAGCGGTGAGTGAGGATATAACTTTTGATAGAATTTAGACTATTGAATACAAAATGTGGATTTATTTGTGAACGCAAGGTACGTAATTCAGATTCCATAATAGATTTTTGTAGTGATTTTTGCTCTTTTTGAATCTGATAACTTTTCATTCCAATAGCGATTGAAAAGAAAAAGACTTCGATTAAAATGCCCAAAGTAAATAATAAACTGGGTTCTACTCGAAACAATATCATGGGTGGATTTTGAAGTTCGTTGGATAAAAAACCAGCTAATCCACCAAGCATCAAAAAAGTGCTGCCGATTTTAATATACCGAGCAATGCGGCCTTTAATACGGAAAATAGTAAATAATAAAGTGAGATTTAAAACAGGCAAAGTATCCTGAAATATCCAAAAAATTCTTGTACTCCAGTCAAGGCGTTTGAATACAAAAAGAATAATTATATCTGCCAAAAGTATAGAAGCCAATGTGATTATCACCCAACTGAAAATCTTGGCTAAAAGAGGGAAACGTTTTTTTAATTCTAGAAATTCAAAAATGAATAAAAAATAAAAAATATGTGTAAGAAGAACATAAATATTGCTATTTCCGGTAAACTTTAAATTCGGTAAGTGTTTGAAAATCAGGTGGTTGTAGGGGGAGTGTTCGTATTCCCAAAGATTAAAAAGGGCAATCGAAATGGTATAAAAAGCATAATAAAGATAGTAAGGTTGACGGTCAAGAAAGTAAAATAATAAAACAAAAAGGGCCACAAAAAGCAGAACCGCAATCAAACAACCATTAGTGACTAAGTAAATATATTCATCATAAAAGGCATTTAATTTTTTTAGATTTTCGGTAGTTTTGCTTATGAAAATAGGTTTTATCTCAAAGTTTTCTCTGGGATAATCTTTTATTCTTGCATAAAAATGATAAGTACTTTTCGGCAACAATCTAAGTAAAATATATTGGTCATCAGATTTAAAAGACCTATCTTTTTTTCTTAACGCTTCATTAGCTTCGCCGATTTCTTTTAGAAAATTCAGCTTTGATTCATACAACGAAGTTCTCAGATGTAAGCCACTACTAAATAAAATGTCAAGTGTATCGTTTGTTGGATTTTCAACTTCAAATTTTAACCAATAGCTATATTTATATCCACTAATGAAGCTTTTAGGTAGCTGAAAACTATTAAGCGGACGAAATTCTTGAAGTGGAATTTGCTGAGGCTCAAGCTTATCTGTCGAATCTATATAAAGTTGTGTACTATCGCTAAAGTCTAATAGCCCGTTATGTTCAAGATTTGTATATAGTTTTACTTGTGCCGCTACCGAAACACATAAAAAAAGCCAAGCAAAACTTACAGCTAAGAGTTTTGTGATTATACGATTGATATGTATTTTATTCTGAACCAAAATCTTAAATTGGTAAAGTGATTATAACGGTTGTGCCCTCTGATATTCCCTGCGGTGTTTTTTTATCAACAATTTCTATATTAATGTGAAGGTCGGTTGTAAGACCTAAAAGTTGTATCCGCTCATCATTAATTGTTGTACTCATTGATTCATGATTAATCGTATTTTTTTGCTGGATGCCCGCTCTTTCTCGCCCAATTCCATTATCATCAATTTTAATATATATTTCCTCCGAGTTTTTCCTTTCAATTTTTAAAGTCAAAACTCGATTTTCTGCCTTACTCATGAGCCCATGTTTGATGGCATTTTCAATGTACGGTTGTAAAAGCATTGGCGGAATCAAAATATCATCAATATTTAAAGTTTCATCAATCTGATAATCAAATAAAAAACCACCTTCAAACCTAAGATTTTCAAGTTTAATATATAGTAAAGTGGTTTCGAGTTCGGCGGCTAATGAGATAAATTTATCTTTCGATTGTTGAAGTATTGCACGCATTAAGGTCGAAAAATCAGTAAGATATTCAGAAGCTTCCAGCTTACGGTCACGCAAGATGTAACTTTTAATAGAGTTCAAACTATTAAATATAAAATGGGGATTGATTTGTGAGCGTAAAGTTCGGAGTTCTGATTCCTTAACGGAGCGAATTAGCTGATTTCGAAGACGCTGGGTTAACCATGTTTTATATCCTAAAGCCGTAGAAAAACAGAAGATTTCAATCAAAACTGCATAGTTTAGTACAAAACTTGGAGCCAAACGCATTAATACAATATTATCGGGCTTTATTAGTAGCAACTGTTCTAAAAAACCAACGATTGCTCCAATCAATAATACAGTGCTACCAATTTGAATGTATCTCACGAAAGGACCTTTGAGTTGATATAATTGGTAGGTGATGTATATGCCAAAAATGGCAATAATTGGCTGACTAATAAGCCAGATTTTTCCTCCTAAAGAGTAATTGGTTAGTATAAAATTAACAAATGTGTCAATGATGAGTAGAATGACTAAAAATTTGACAAAGCCATGTAAAACTCTATTAAACTTAGGAGCATTTTGTTGTAACTCAAGAAATTCAGAATGAAAAAGGTAGTAGAAAATATTCGTTAGTAGCAGGTAGGTATTATTATTTCCTGAAAATTTAAGTACTGGAATATAACTGAAAATAAAATGAATATAGGGTGAATGTTCAATTGCCCAAAAACCAAAAATAGCTAGGAAAAAAATATAGAGACCATAGTATAAATAGTAGCGTTTTTGTTCTACAAAATACATGATAAACATATAAATAGTAGCAAATGTAAGAATAGAGAGATAGATTCCATCATGTAATAAATAGCCATATTCTTCATCAAATGCTTTTATTTTTGTTTCATATTCGGCTGCATAACTAACTATTTTGGGGGTTAATTTGAAGTAAATTTGAGGGTGTTCATTTACTTTTATTAATAAATCATAAGTCTGATTTGGACAGAAACTGAGCGGTATGAATTGTTCATCAAACTTGTATGGCCTTTCATTCGGCCTTAATGTTTGATTGGTTGATTGTAGTTTTTGTAAACTATTTTCTGAAATTCTGAAAACATCAATACTCTTATGTACTCCTGTAGTGAATAATACATTGATAATTGTATCAGTAGGATTCTTAATGCTAACTTTCAACCAAAAAGTATATTGATGATAGTCATTGAAGAGTGGTGGGAATTTGAATAAATGAAGTGGTTTGAAATTTTGTTTTTGAATATATTGAAATGGAATTTTACCTAATGAGTCAATAAATAGTTGACAATTGGGCTTTAAGTCAATTTCACCCTCATAGTTTATTTTTTTTGAAAGTACTGTTGTATCAAGGTTTTGTGAAAAAACAACCCTTGAGAGTAATATTAAGCTAAACGATATGATTTTTGATAACTGCAAGATTTTGAAATATTGGCTAAAGTTTGCTTAATATATTAAATTTAATAAAAGTTTTACCTGACTAAATCCATGAGTTTTATACGATTGGCTCTTGAAACTTGGAGGCTTGCTCCGTTATTCATTACTACGTACCCTCCTTCACCTTTGACATATTTTTTAATGAAAGCCATATTTACTAAATATGATTGATGAATCCTTACAAATGGATGATTGGAAAGTAGTGATTCTAAATCTTTTAGCGTTCGAGAAATAAGTATTTTATCTTTATTCAGCATATAGATTCTTGAGTAATTTCCATCAGCTTCTGCATAAATAATGTCTGTAATTGAAATAAACTCTAAGCCTTCGGGGGTTGGTACCGCAATGTTTGGTTTGTGGTGAATTCCTCCACGCATATTGGCAAGTAGTAATTCTAAGTTTTGGAGGTCAACATGTTTATTCTGTTTCTGTCTAACTTTATCTACTGCTCTGATAAGTTTTTCTTTTGAAACGGGCTTTAGTAAATAATCAATTGCACAAAAATCAAAGGCTGTTAGAGCAAAAGCATCATAAGCAGTACAAAAAATCACTTCGAAATTTATTTTTGGTATTTTAAGCAAAAAATCGAACCCATTCATTTGTGGCATGCTAATATCAAGGAAGATCATATCAGGAACCAATGTGTCGAGTAATTCTAATGCTTTTTCAGCCGATTGGCATTTCGCCAAAATCTTTACATCTGGGCAGTAGGTTTGTAGTTCAATTTCGAGTGTGTCTAGGCAACCCCTCTCGTCGTCTATTAAAATGGCGGTTAGCATATTATAAAGATTTTCAGAAAAGTGAAAATACAAAAAAAACTTGAAAATATAAATATCTATAGAAACTGAGCAAACTTTTTTGGTACCTTTGGAGTTATAAAAGTATTAGAAAGTGCAAAAAAATATAGTAATTTGCTCTGCAAAGATTAAATTATTGTTGCTATGACAAATATTTTGTTCTTAGTAGTAAAATTTGTACTTTTTTTATTAATATTGTCGTCGAATTAACAAAATAATTCATCAGCAAAATTCAGTAATACAAAATAATCTATATGTTTTTATGGCTGGTACAGCAGAAATAATACTTGACGGTAAATCATACCAATATCCCACCATTGAAGGTACGGAAGGCGAAAAAGCAATTGATATTGCCAAGCTTCGTGATGAAACAGGCTACATAACCATTGATAGCGGCTACAAAAACACAGGTGCAACTAAGAGTTCAATTACATTCTTAGATGGCGAATTAGGCATTCTGCATTACCGTGGCTACTCAATTGAAGACCTTGCTGAAAAAGCCAATTTCCTAGAAGTCGCTTATTTGTTAATCTATGGCGAACTTCCAACAACTGAGCAGTACAACAAATTTGAACATGAGATTCGAACGCACACTATCGTAAATGAAGATATGCGTCGTATTTTCAACGGCTTCCCGGTTAATTCACACCCTATGGGCGTGATGTCGTCGTTGGTAAGTGCCATGAGTGGTTTCTATCCAGATTCTTATGATGATAAAGCTCCAGACCGTACTGAGTTGCACATCATTCGTTTATTGGCAAAGTTCCCAACTTTAGCAACATGGTGCTATAAGAAGTCGCACGGACATCCAATCAATTATCCAAAAAATTCATTAGATTATTGCTCAAACTTCTTGCACATGATGTTTTCACTTCCAGTAGAAGATTATCATGTTGACCCAATTGTTTCAGCAGCTCTTAATAAATTATTGATTCTTCATGCCGACCATGAGCAAAACTGCTCTACATCGACGGTACGTTTAGTAGGTTCATCTAAAGCTAATATTTACTCTTCTATTTCGGCTGGTATTTCTGCTCTTTGGGGCCCACTTCATGGTGGTGCAAACCAAGAGGTAATTGAAATGCTTGAAGATATCAAAGCTGATGGCGGAGATGTACAGAAGTTTATAAATAAAGCGAAGGATAAAAATTCAGGCTTCCGTTTGATGGGCTTTGGTCACCGCGTTTATAAAAACTTCGACCCTCGTGCAAAAATCATTAAGAAAGCAGCAGATGATATTTTAGGTAAATTAGGTGTAAATGACCCCGTACTTGAAATTGCAAAAGGCTTAGAGGAAGCAGCGTTGAATGATGATTATTTTGTACAAAGAAAGCTTTATCCGAATGTTGACTTCTATTCTGGAATCATCTACCGTGCATTAGGAATTCCAACTAACATGTTTACGGTAATGTTTGCCTTAGGGCGTCTCCCAGGTTGGATTGCTCAATGGAAAGAAATGAGAGCAAACAAAGAGCCAATCGGTCGTCCACGTCAGATTTATACTGGTGCAACTGACCGTCCATTTGTTCCAATGGCTGAGCGTAAGTAATTCATACTTGCCCAAAAATATATAAAGGGAGGCAGCAATGCTTCCCTTTTGTTTATTTATACTAAAATGATTGTACTTCACCTCAAAATTTTAATTCTCTACTTATCATCATTTTCTAGACATAATTTTCTGCATATATTTTCCAAGAATATCAAATTCTAAATTGATGATACTCCCTTCTTTTAATTGATGAAAGTTTGTATGCTCCCAAGTATAAGGAATAATAGCCACACTAAAACCATTATCTTTAGAGTTAACAACAGTCAAACTTACACCATTAACACAAATTGAGCCTTTTTCAACGGTTATGTTATTGGAAGATGCATCGTATTCAAACGAAATTAACCAACTGCCATTTTGGTCTTCAATAGAAGTACAAATACCCGTTTGGTCAACGTGCCCTTGAACAATATGCCCATCAAATCGGCCACTGGCTGGCATACATCGTTCTAAATTTACTTTATCGCCGATTTGAAGTTTCCCTAAATTGGTTTTTTTTAAGGTTTCGTCAATGGCTGTAACTTTATATTGGTAAGTGTTTTCAACTAGCTGTTCCACCGTCAGACAAACACCATTGTGCGATACACTTTGGTCAACTTTAAGTTCATGAGCAATATTTGACTCAAAAGTAAATGTTAAGTTTGTGCCATTAGCTTGAATATCTGTCACTTGTGCTAGTGATTCTACGATTCCTGTAAACATAATTTTCTTTAAATTTTAAGCTGCGAATAACGGAAATTAAGGCCGTAAAACGAACACTTTTTTGCTAAAATTACTAACTTAGCAGAAGGAATTGTTTATTTACGAAATACTCATTTTTATAACAACATAAAGTAATAGATATGTTTAAAAACAAGCTATTTTTATTAATTATTATACTTGGTATTATTGGTATTGTATTCTACTCATTGAGCGGTTCAGAGAATTATATTGAAAATGTGAAGAAGCTACGAGAAGAATTTGTAGAAAATTTGAGAAAAGAAAAAGATTCGCCAATTGCTAATCTTCAAGATTTTTCAGGATTGAAATATTTTGAACCAGATAAAAATTTTATTGTAAATGCAGAATTCAAATCGGTAACTTCTGACGAAAAAGGAATGATTTTAATGACTGATAGTACTCAATCAGAAATTAAACGTGCGGGAAATGTAACATTCCAACTTGAGGGAAAAACTTTTACGGTTGCACTTTTTGATGAAGGTGAAATACTTATGTTACCGTTTCGGGATTTAACTAATGACAAGGAAACTTATGGTGGAGGTAGATATATAAATATTCCCAAAGAAAAACTTCAAGGCAGTTCGGTAGAAATAGATTTCAATAATGCACATAACTTTTATTGTGCTTATAATGAGAACTTTATTTGTCCGATTCCACCAAAAGAAAATTTTATTGGTGTAGAGATTAGGGCTGGAGAGAAGAAATATAAGGATTGAGTTAGTCATTGATTAAAATCACCGATTAAAGGGAAAAAAATGTGGTTATGATATTAGCTTTCGGACTTAACTCCGAAAGGTGGATAAAATATCCATTTTTCCTTTAAAAGGCGAATTTATTCGCTGAAAGAAAAGATAAAATTTTGCTGCATATTTAAAAATGAAAAAAATTACATTGCGTTGCATATCCATTTGATGTGAGCTGCATCTGAAGCCCCTTAACTTTTAGGTAGGTTTTTTCAATACATATTTAATCAAGAATCACAACTTGCGTTTTACTCTTTAGAGCAAGAATTGTCGAAATTTGAAGATTACACTGAATTTGAATCAATCGAGTAAAAAACACTTACATATCAATGATGATTAATTTTACTAAATTGATAGCAAAGAGCTATTGGTAAAGATGTAGATTTAAGTAAATAATGTGCAAAATATTTCATTTTCAAATTTTTAAAATAATATAGTTATTGATTTTTTTATATTTTCATCAAAACAACCATAGAAAATCTATGAAAAAACACTTCATTCAAACCCTAACATTACTCATTTTTAGCTCTTTTGCTTTTGCACAAGAGCTAAAAACTATTGAGGCGTTTACTGCCGGAATGGAAAAAAAAGAAGGTTTCCTAACTTTTTATTGGAATGCTAAGGAAAGTAAAATTTGGCTCGAAATAGATAAGTTCGATACAGAGTTACTGTATTATCCTTCTTTAGCTCAAGGAATTGGTTCTAATGACATTGGGCTTGACCGTGGACGATTAGGCCAAGAACATGTGGTAAAATTCCAAAGAACTGGTAATAAAGTTCTGATGATTGAGCCTAATTATGCTTATCGTGCAATATCAAACGACCCACTTGAACGTAAAGCAGTAGAAGAGTCGTTCGCTAAATCAGTACATTTTGGATTTGAAATTAAAGCCGAAAGCAATGGAAAAGTTTTGGTTGATTTAACACCTTTCTTAATGCAAGATGCGGTAGGGGCTATCCAAGATATTGCGAGAACTAAACAAGGAAATTATCGCCTTGATGTTTCTAAAAGCTCTATTTATTTGCCACATTCTAAGGCATTTCCTAAAAATACCGAGTTTGAATGTATCATTACGCTTACGGGTGAAAATGCTGGGCAATTTCTTAGAGAAGTTGTGCCAACGCCTTCAATTGTTACGATGTACCAACATCATTCTTTTGTAGAATTGCCTGATTTAACAAAGAATGAATTCAAAGCTCGTGAGTTTGACCCAAGAATTGGTTATGGTGGAATAGAGTATTTTGATTATGCTACTCCAATTAGTGAACCTATTACAAAAAGATATATTTCCCGCCACCGTTTAAAGAAAAAAGACCCAACCTCGATGATTAGCGAGGCGGTTCAGCCGATTGTTTACTATATGGACCCTGGTGCTCCCGAGCCTATTCGTTCAGCATTGATGGAAGGGGCTGCTTGGTGGAATCAAGCTTACGAAGCCGCTGGTTATAAGGATGCTTTTCAAGTAAAATTATTGCCACCCGATGCCGACCCTATGGATATTCGTTATAATTTGATTCAATGGGTGCATAGAAGTACACGTGGTTGGTCTTATGGTGCAAGTATTATTGACCCTCGTACAGGTGAAATATTAAAAGGCAAAGTAACTTTAGGTTCATTGCGTGTTCGTCAAGATTTTTTAATTGCTCAAGGATTTTTAGGCAACTATGAGACCGATTCTACGATGGTAAAAGAAATTACCAAAATGTCGCTTGACCGATTGAAACAATTGGCTGCCCATGAAGTTGGGCATACTTTGGGCTTACCTCATAATTATATTTCAAGTACTGCTGGTCGAGCTTCTGTAATGGACTACCCGCATCCGTTGATTGATTATGCCAATGGTAAGTTTGATTTATCGCGTGCTTATGCGATGGGAATTGGTGATTATGATAAAGCATCTATTATTTGGGGTTATCAGGATTTCCCTTCTACGGTTAATGAAAAGGTAGAATTGGAGAAAATTGTTCAAAATACTATTCGAAAAGGTTTACGTTTCTTAACAGACCAAGATGCTCGTCCAGAAGGCTCAGTGAGCCCTAATACCCATTTGTGGGATAATGGAGCTGATGCAACTACCGAGTTAAAGCGAGTGATGGAATTACGTAGAATTGCATTACAGAATTTTAATGAGAAAAAAATAACCAAAACTACGCCAATGGCCAATTTAGAAGAGGTATTGGTGCCAATGTATATGTTCCACCGTTTTCAAACGGAAGCTACTGCTAAAGCTTTAGGTGGTATTGATTATAATTTTGCTCTCCGTGGCGATGGACAATTAGTGTTGGAGCCAGTATCGGCTGCCAAGCAAAGAGAAGCATTTAATGCTTTGATGTCAACGCTTACCCCACAATTTTTAGCAGTTCCTGAGCACATCATAAAATTGATTCCTCCGAGAGCATTTAGATATGATCCTAATCCAAGAGAGACTTTTAAACGTCATACGGGCTTAGCTTTTGACCCAATGGCTCCTGCTGAAGCCGCGGCTGGTTTAACACTTCGATTAATTCTTAATCCTGAAAGGTGTGCTCGCTTAGCGAGTCAAAGAGGAGCTTTAAGAGGAGATTTACCGACTTTTTCGGAGATAACGAAGGAAATGAATAAACGTCTTTGGAAAAAAGCTGAAATTATTGAAAACATGAGTTACTATTCACAAATTGACCGAATGGTTGCCACGCAATATCTCGATTATTTGATGAAATTGGCGAACAGTAAAGAAGCTACAATTGAAGTTCGCATGAATGCCTATGCTGCTATTGAAGATATAAAAGTTTGGCTTTCGGGTAAATTATCTGATGGGGGTGGTTTTGCAAGATTGACTTTATTAAAAATTAAACAATTTGAAGAAAACCCTGAGGCGGTCATTCCATCTACTCCTTTGACTCCGCCAGATGGTCAACCAATTGAATCTGGCTACGATTGGTTAGGTACTGAATGTGAATGGTAATCTCCATTAGTTAACAAAAAATCCGTAGGTTAAGCCTACGGATTTTTTGTTAACAGACATTTTAAAGGAAGTTTTACCGAATTTCTTTTTTGACCAAAGTCCCTAATTCTTGCCAAGTTAATTCGAAATAAATTGCTCCAATTGCATAAGCTGCTGCCTCATAAGGATTATATAAAAATGAAAGCCCCGATTTCGTAATAGCTATATTTTTTGGTAAAAAGAATGGGCTTCCCCAGAAGTAATCTTCTTTATTGTACTCAAAATCATTGTCCTTGGCAAAGGCTTTTTGTGTTTTCTCAAATTTCAACTCGGCAATTTTTTTTAATGCGGTTGTATCAGAAACTATGTCTGTTAGTTTTAGTAAATCGCCTGTTTGGGCATTGAAGTTCATATAAGTGGTATAAAAATTACCGTGAGCTCCACCTAAAAATGAATAAACGCTGTAATAAATAGAAATGACTTTTGGTGAGATTAAAAGTGTATCTCCCGAGCCTTCATATTCCCAACCAACACCAAGGGGGATATCGGTATTTTCTTCATTATAAGTTTTGTATTCCTTTATAAAACTTTGGGCTATTTCTTCAATCGTGCCTACTTTTTGGGTTTGAACACTATCTTCTAAGCTATAAACTTGGTCTTTTACCATTTGCTCAATTTGACCATTTATTTTACCAATAATGCTTGCATCGCCACCAATAAATTTGGGGAATTTTACTTTGAATGAGGCAAATAAGGTGTCACCCTCTTTACTAACTTTTTTTGAGGTTTCGATTTTAAATGTGATACTGTCTACTTTGATTTCACTTGCAGAAATTTCATTGTTTTGGTTTTCGTTTTTCTTTTGACACGAATTTAAGGTTAAAATGCAAACGAAAGAGATAAATAATAGAGTTAGTTTTTTCATATGTTTTATTTAAGTATAGTCAGGGTCAAAGTTATGATTTTTATTTTGGAATTAATTTTAAATGGCATTATGAATATTAAAGCAATAATAGATTTGAAATAAAAAAGCCATTGTTCACAATGAACAGTGGCTTTGTAGGTATTAAGCTTATGTTTACTCAGGCGTATTATACAATTCTACTTTTGAAATGATTGGTTTAGCAAAAGCTTCATCAAATACAATTCTAAGTTCTTTGGCCGTTGTACGTGGGAAGTAAACAATTCGTTTATGCCCAATAGTAGTAGCAAAAGTTAAGTTTTTCCATTGACCATTTTCTTTGGCTTGAACATAAAACTTTTTAACTCTTTGTCCATAACGGATATCTTCTTGTACAACAAAACAATTGAAAGTTTGTGGTTTTGTAAGGGTAATATCGTAGGTATCTTTGCTGAAGTTTTTTGTATAAGTACCTGCTTTCATTAAGTTATTGCCAAAGTATTGTTCACGCAATTTTTTAAATTCCATCAATGATTTTTCATCATTTTCATGAATCAATCCACGGCCATCTACTGGAATATTTAATAAAAGATTTGAACCTCGACCCACCGATTTATTCCAAATATCTAATAATTGCATAGGTGTTTTTACTTTGCCATCTTCGTTTTTATGGTAAAACCAGCCCGGACGAATAGATACATCACATTCTGCAGGAATCCAATGCGTGCCATTCTCATCACCTACATTCAAATGGGCAGGCTTATCATAAGCCGGGAAAAGTTTATCACCATTAATGGTTGACCAACAAGTTTCGCCCGCAAATCCGTTTTCATTTCCAACCCAACGTATATCAGGACCCGCATCGCTAAAAATCAATGCATGTGGTTGATACGTTTTTACAGTTTTATTAAACAACGGAAAATCATATACTTGTTTCTTCCCATTTGGGCCTTCGCCATTTGCTCCATCGAACCATACTTCAAATAAATCACCGTATTGAGTAGTAATTTCTTTAAGCATATTTACATAAACTTGGTTGTATTCAGGTGTACCATATGTTGGGTGGTTTCTATCCCATGGAGAGATATATAGTCCCATTTTTAGTCCATATTCCTTACAAGCTGCCGAAAGTTCTTTTAAAACATCTCCCTTTCCGTTTCTCCATTTTGATTCACGAACGGTATGTGTAGAGTATTTACTCGGAAAAAGTGCAAATCCATCGTGGTGTTTGGCAGTTAAAATGATTCCTTTCATTCCCGCAGCTTTACAAACTCTTGCCCATTGACGGCAATCGAGTTGAGTTGGGTTAAATACTTCTTCTTTTTCCGTGCCATCTCCCCATTCTTTATCAGTAAATGAATTTGGGCCAAAGTGAATAAAGGCATAATATTCCATATCGTGCCATTTAAGCTGGTCAGGTGATGGCGTTGCTCCAAATGGTTTGGGGGCTTGTGCAAAAACAAGGTTTGTAATGAAAAGTACAAGGAGGATTTTTTTCATTTTTTGTAAAGATGGATAAGGTTAAGTCACAAATTTAGAAAATGGTATTAACATTCTCATAATAAATTCTTAATTCAACTGAAATAAGTTTTTTCTGAAAACATTGATGTTTTACATTACATTTGTGACCTATTTATTCAACAAAACTCAATAATTATGAAACACACTTTCATTATTTGCTCACTCTTCATGGTGAGTTTTGCCACTTTTGCCCAGAAAAAAACACCAATTAATGTTGCCACTTATAATTTAAGGTTGAATGTTGCTAGCGATGGAATCAATGCTTGGCCTAACCGAAAAGAGTTGGTAAAAGCTCTCATTAAATTTCATGAATTTGATATTTTTGGCACACAAGAAGGTTTTAGAATGCAATTAGATGGCATTGCAGAACTACCAGAATATGCGTTTACGGGAAATGGTAGAGATGATGGTAAACAAGGTGGCGAACATTCATCTATCTTTTACAGGAAAGACCGTTTTAAACTAATAGAATCTGGAGACTTTTGGTTGAGAGAAACGCCCGAAACCCCAGGGAAAGGTTGGGATGCTACTTGTTGTAACAGAATTTGTTCGTGGGGAAAATTTAAAGATTTAAAAACCAAAAAGTCGTTTTATTTCTTCAATGTACATTTCGACCACCAAGGCGTAGTAGCACGCCGTGAATCTGGTAAATTGATGGTGAAGAAAATTCAAGAAATTGCTAAAGATGCAACGGTGATTTGCACAGGTGACTTTAATTCAACACCTGAAACGGAGCAAATTCAAATTATGCAAACTTTATTAAATGATACCTTTCAAGTAACTCAAAATCCGCCTTACGGGCCTGTGGGTACTTTCAATGGCTTTAAATTTGATGCTCCACTTCAAAATAGGATTGATTATATTTTTACAAGTAAAAATATTGATGTGCTAAAATATGGCGTTTTAACCGATTCCTATGAGCAACGCTATCCGTCTGACCATCAGCCTGTTGTGGCAAAGATTGTAGTGAATTAAAAAATAAATGATATTAATTTACCTATATTAGAGAAAGGTAACTTGTATGGCTTTAGCTCGAATCTTTTTGGGTTAGCTAAAGCCATATTAATATTTAGAGGTAATTGAAGGTTTTCGCACAGTTAGTTTTTCATCCTACCTTTATTTCCCAGTAAATAAATCCATCAGCTTCATTGATTGGCGTAAAACTATTGTTTCGTAGTACACGTTGAGATGAAAGGTTATTTTTTTCTGTATTCGCTGAAACTTTCAATACGTTAGTCTGAGTTTTTGCCCAAGTAATCATCGCGGCTACTGCTTCGCTCATGTATCCTTTTCTTCTAAAGTCGAAATGTGTGCCATAACTAATTTCAATTTCTCCATCAATGCTTGGTTCGCCTTTAAAGCAAATATCACCAACCATTTTATTACTTTCCTTCAAAATGATTGTCCAAAGTGTAGAGAAGAGGTAGTTTTTTGATTCATCAGCTACGTTCGGAATTATTGCATATTCTAGTGCCTCACGAAGTTCGGGAGAGATACTTCGAGTCGATTTTTCAAGGTTTAAATCTTCTTCTAATGAAAAATCTAGAGCACTATATTTCATTAACTGTTCGTAGGTTAATGGTTGTAGTTTTAAACGTTCAGTTTCTATCATTTTTCTTTAATCTTATACCCGAATTACATCAACTTCTACACTAACGCGGTGCTCACCTGAACTAAAAATGATACCTTTTAAGGGAGCAACATCTGAATAGTCACGGCCGTATGCCGTAATAATATGTTTATCTTTGGGAATTAAATTATTCGTTGGATCAAACTCACACCAACCCATATCAGGGATATATACCGAAATCCAAGCGTGGGAAGCATCTGAACCTTGTAGTTTAGGTTTGCCGGGAGGGGGCAAAGTTTCGATGTATCCACTTACATATCGAGCTGCCAGACCCACACTACGTAGGCAAGCAATGGCCAAATGTGAAAAATCTTGACAAACCCCTTTGCGTTCTTTTAAAACAGTTTTTAAAGGTGTATTTACGCTTGTAAAACCTGATTTAAACTGAAATTCATGAAAAATTTTGGCAGAAAGTTTACTGACAGCTTCGAAAAGAGGCGTTTTTGCTTGTATACAGGTTTCGGCAAAAGCCCTTACTTCTTCATCCCATTTTATAAATGGACTTGGAAGCTGATATTGTAAAACCAAGGTTTTAAGATGATTTTCTTTCTTAAATCTTTCAATCGCCTCTTCGCAAGTTATTAAACTAATGGGTGGTGTATTTTTTTGTAAAATCTCAATATCACTGCTTGCAATGACTTGTAATAATTGATGAGATTCATGCAAAGAAAAATAATGTTGTGTGTTGCCGAAATAATCGGTTCTTGCGTGTATTTTAGTTGGGTGAGGGTCTATTGCTAATTCAAAGTTCTGACAGCTTTGAATCGGCAAATTCAAGGGTTCTAAGCAAAGCACACTTTGATAATTATCAACAGGATTTACATAAGTATAGACGGTTTTATGTCTTAGCTTATATTTCATCAGAATCTCGTTTTTCTATGGTTTCTAATAGTGAATGTTGTATCACCGAATGGTTGAAGTAAAGGCTCGTTAGATTTCCTGTTACTTTTGAAATTAGGTCATAAACTTGTTCTAAAGTTTTGTCTAATTCAGGTCGATATTGGGTGTCTTTATCCACGTTGAGCATACTTTCTGCATCAAATAGTTTTACTAATGTGCTGGCTTCTAGTACATTACGTTGGGCGATGTTCAGACGATTAGGTTCAATACCTTTAGGCAATTTTTCTAAATAACTTGATAACGAATCAAGTAAGTAAGAAAGTGTAAAAGGTAAATTAGTTTCCAATAAAACCATATTAAGCACTGCAACTAAACTCCAATGCGACTTATAAATATGTCGATATTGTGCCAATAAATGATGATTTTCGAGTACAGCCTCCATGATGACAGTTTCTACCTCATCATTATTTTTAAAACTAAATGCTGAGCGAAGTACCGAAATAAGTGAAAGTATTCTTTCGATTGTTTTACCTGCTTCAAGTAAATAAAAACCATTATCTCGTGGTAAGGTCTCGAAAATATTGCCATGAAAAGCAAATAATCGTGTATAAAGACGGTCGAGACCATGGCTTAATTGTATAATACTGTGAGAATCTCGGAATGATTGTAGATTATCTTCAATTAAATTTAAAATTCGACGAGTATCGGCATTCCATTTTTCACTTACTTGATTGGCCGTACGTAAAAGAGAAACTATATTGTAAGCAACTGAACCCGCTTTTCGGGTATCGGCAATAAGGCTAAACAATTCTGGCTCAGGGTTTTCTAAAAGAGAATCATCTTCTTCATTGGCAAAGCCTGGGTAAGTAATAGTTAGGTGAGTAAGCGATTTCAGTAAAACTACTAAGTATTCTTGACGCTTCTGACCTTTATCATTTACGTTTTCGTTGAGACGGTCGAGTACGATTTTTAAGAAACTTGTCAATGACATGGTTCGCTCAAACATTCTCCCAACCCAAAATAAATTTTCGGCATTTCTGCTCGTAAGTGATTGATTATGAAGGTTTGTAGTGTTTTTTCGCACAACCACTCTTTCATAATATTCACTCGGAGCATCTGTAACTATCCAAGTATCTTTTGATAACCCACCTAATTGATTAGAAATGACAAATTTATCTTTTATTGGCGAGCTACGAGTAAGCCCTCCTTGCATGACTTTATAGTCAGTTCCATCCGAAACCAAAAATGCTCTGATAGCTGCAAAACGGGGCACAATTTTTCCATCAATAAATGAAGGAGTTGTTGACAGGCTTACTTCTTCTTGAGCCACAAAATCCTTAGGATTTTGTAGAATCATTAAGCGTAGTTCTTCAAGTTCTGATTTACTAAGTAAACGGCCATAACGCGATTTAAACCCTTGTTTTCTATTGGCTTTTTTAATGATGAGTCTATGGAGGTTGTTAAGGACAAATTCAAGTTCTTTGGCTTGTCCACACCACCACGTTGCCACGGAGTTCATGATTAGTGGTTCATCGAGCAAAAACTTACAAATGTTCTGCATGAAGGCCATTAAACCATAGTTTTCTACGACACTCGCCCCCGGTGGATTAACCACTGAAACATTCCCTAAACGCATCACTTGTAATAAGCCTGGAATTCCCAAAAGAGAATCTTGTTTGAGCTCAAGGGGGTCGCACCATTCATCATCTACACGACGAATAATTACATCGACTCTCTCTAAACCATCAATAGATTTTAGCCAAACAAAGCCATCTCGTACTAATAAATCACTGCCTTGTACAAGTGTGTAACCTAAATAAGATGATAGATAAACATGTTCGAAATAAGTTTCATTACCTGGGCCCGGGGTTAAAAAGACCACATTAGGGTTTTCGTTGGAAAGGTTTCCTAAGGTAGAAACGGTTTGTTGTAGATGATTAAAATAGGGAGAAAGCCGATTTCGATAGATATTTTTATTAAGTTCTGGAAAGACCTTTGCCATGACCGTACGGTTTTCAAGGGCATACCCCGAACCCGAAGGTGATTGCGTTCGATTATCCAATAACCACATCTTACCATCTGGCCCACGTGCCATATCACAGGCATAGATGAGTAGTTGATTGGGTAGTTTTTGCTTAATATCGAAACATGGCAGGAGGAAACCAGAATTATCAAAGACAAGTTCTGGAGGAATGATAGACTCTTTTATGAGTCTTTGAGGCCCATAAATATCTTTCAATATCAAATCAAGTAGCTGAGCTCTTTGTTTGATTCCTTTTTCAATTTGCTGCCATTCTTTCTCATGAATTAAGAACGGAATAGGGTCGAGTTTCCATGCACGTGTGCTTCCGTTATCAGTATTATACACATTGTAGGTCACTCCGTTTTCTTTGAGCTTGCTTATGATTTCTTCATTACGCTGCTCTAACTCTTCAATACCTATCGACTCAAGTGTATCGAAAAGGGTTTTCCAATGGGGTTTTACTTGACCGTTATGGTCAATAACCTCATCGTAAGAGTTTAGCGAACTTTTATATGTATTGAGCAGGCTCAAAGATAAATTTTCTGTCATTGATGAATTTTTGTTCAAACACAAAATTAGTGCTTTTTGAGCAGAAAAAACCAATGTCTGGTTTATTTGTGGTTCATGAAGCCATAGAAAAAATTAAGTATTATTACTTATGATTCCTATGGCTTCCGAAAGCTAATTTCTCGACTTCCAAAAATGTCTTAAATCTAAAGTATTTGGATACTCTGGGTTGATTAGCTCAATCGGAGTATCGGCCTTTAAGTTAGTTTTTGTTTGTGCGACAAATCTTGAAACCGTAGGTGTATTTATCACTGGAGCGGTTTGTTCAATGGTGCTCGATGGTGTATGTCCAAAATCCCAGAATCTACTTATTCTGCGAGACTCGGCCTCGTAGCTGTTAATTGGATATGTATCAAAACTTCTTCCACCAGGGTGCGAAACAAAGTAAGTACAACCTCCAATAATACGATTATTCCAAGTATCAACAATATCAAATACGAGAGGAGCATCTACTCCAACATTTGGATGAAGTGCTGAAGGAGGATTCCAAGCCTTAAACCTAATTCCTGCTACGTATTCGCCTTTCGTTCCTGTGGCTCTGAGTGGTACTCGACAACCTTTACACAACAGAATATGTCGTTCAGGAATAATACCTGTTAGTTTTACTTGTAATCTTTCAACCGAAGAATCTACAAAGCGTGCAGTTCCTGCATTAGTTAGTTCTTCGCCAAGAACGTGCCAAGGTTCAATGGCTAAGCGTAAGTCGAGATTAATATTATCAACTGTAATGCCTCCGTGATGTGGGAAACGGAACTCGAAAAATGGGTCAAACCAAGAAATATCAAAATTGTAGCCAGCATCTTTGAGGTCATTTACTACATCAACCATATCTAAATAAGCAAAATGAGGTAATAAAAAGCGGTCGTGTAGTTCGGTTCCCCATCTGATTAGTTTTTTCTTATAAGGTTGTTTCCAAAACTTAGCCACTAAAGCACGCACTAATAAAACCTGAACAAGGTTCATGTGTTTGTGCGGTGGCATATCGAAAGCACGAAGTTCAAGAATACCCAGTCGCCCAGTAGATGAATCAGGCGAGTAAAGTTTATCAATACAAAACTCAGTACGATGCGTATTACCAGTGATATCAGTCAATAAATTTCTAAAAATTCGGTCAACCATCCAAAAAGGTACTTCTTTATCATCTGGAATTTGTTCAAAAGCAATTTCGAGTTCATAAAGTCGTTCATCACGTCCTTCATCAACTCTTGGAGCCTGACTCGTTGGGCCAATAAAAGGCCCTGCAAAAAGGTAGCTAAGAGCAGGGTGATGCTGCCAATAAGTAATTAAACTTCTCAGTAAATCGGGTCGGCGTAGGAGTGGACTATCTTCTGGTTTAGATGCCCCCAGTGTTACGTGATTGCCTCCACCTGTACCTGTATGGCGGCCATCAACCATAAATTTCTCTGTACCTAAACGTGCATAAAATGCTTCTTCATAAAGTGCAGTTGTATTATCTACAATTTCTTGCCATGATTTTGCGGGTTGAACATTTACTTCAATTACGCCGGGGTCTGGAGTAACCAGTATTTTTTCAATCCGATAGTCAGATTTTGGCGTATATCCTTCAATTCTAACAGGCATTTGTAATTTTTCAGCCGTTGCTTCCACCGATGCCACGAGGTCTAGATAATGCTCTAGATAATCGGTAGGAGGGAAGAAAACATAAATGATTCCATCTCGCTCTTCTACACACAAGGCTGTTGAAAAGGTATCAACTTCAAAAAGTAGATTCTCTTTTTCTGGCTTTTCAACTTTTGTTTTTTCGTTTTCCTCAGTTACTTCTTTTATGATTTTATTTTCAGTAGCTTTATAAGGAGATGCGATTGTGCCATATCGCTTTTCTAGTGATTGATGGAAATCTTTTAATACTGGTAAATCTTCAAATAAACTTCTTTCAACTGGAAATTCTCGTTTATTTTTTGAAGTTTTGGGTAAAGAATCTAAAGGTAATCTTAGCCCGATTGGCGAATTGCCAGGAACTAAATAACAATGCTTTCGTCTAAACTCCCAAGCACAGCTTACCCATTTATCTGTATCATGGAGCCATTTAATTGGCAAGACAAAGCCAGAGGGGTTATTAAGTCCTCTTTCCAATAATTTAGACAAAGTTTGGCGTTGGATTGAGTCTTTAAGATTAACCGAAAGTGGGTCGATATTTACAGGTAATTTGCCTTCTTCCAATGCCCAATAAATTGGGTCTTCATAAGTAGGCATGATATTTTTTGTATCTATTCCTAAGTATTTGCTTAATTCAATGGCAAATTTTTCGGCGTCATGAAATGTAAATTTCGTTTCTCCTTCTTTCGCAATTAAATCATCATTTTTCCAAATTGGTAAGCCATCTTTTCGCCAATAGAGGCCATATTGCCAACGAGGGAATAACTCACCCGGATACCATTTTCCTTGCCCAAAGTGGAGTAATCCACCGTGAGCAAAACGTTTTTTTAGTCGAAGTGATAAATCGTAGGCTAATTTACGTTTGAGAGGCCCATCCGCCGTAGAATTCCATTCGGCTGATTCAAAATCATCAATTGAAACAAAAGTTGGTTCGCCCCCCATTGTCAACCTGACATCGCCGTCAATGAGGTCTTTTTCAACGATATTCCCAACATCCATTATTTGTTCCCATTGGGTTTCACTGTATGGTTTTGTTACTCTTGGATTTTCATGTAATCTAAATACTTGATTATCAAACTCAAAGCTTACTTCGCATACGTCGGTGGCTCCGCTTACAGGAGCCGCACTCGCATAGTCAGGTGTACAACTAAGAGGTATGTGTCCCTCACTGGCAAAAAGCCCAGAGGTAGGGTCAAGACCAATCCAACCAGCACCGGGAATATATGTTTCAACCCAAGCGTGTAAGTCGGTGAAATCGTTTTCTGGCCCTGATGGACCATCTAATGATTTTACATCAGGTGTAAGTTGAACCAAATATCCAGAAACAAAGCGAGCGGCTAAACCAAAACTACGAAGAATTTGTACAAGCAACCATGCAAAATCTCGACATGAACCACTTCCAATGGTTAGGGTTTCTTCACAATTTTGCACACCCGCTTCCATACGGATATTATAATTGAGAGCATTATAGACCTGTTGATTGAGATAAACCAAGAAATCAACGATGCTGATGTCTGCTTTTACTTGCATTTGCTCGATAAAAGCTTTGGTTTTTACGCCAATATCTTTAATTTCTAAATAGGGAGTTAACTCTTTCTTGAGAAGTTCGTCGTAATTAAATGGAAATTTCTCTGCATAAGTTTCTACAAAAAAATCAAAAGGATTGATTACTTGCAGACGAGCAATTACCTCTACTTCAATCTTCAGTTCGGTTGTTTTTTCAGGGAAAACTACTCGTGCTTGATAATTACCAAATGGGTCTTGCTGCCAGTTGATAAAATAATTTTCTGGAAAAAGTTTGAACGAGTATCCCTCAATAGCCGTCCGAGAGTGTGGAGCGGGCCTTAGTCGAAAAATATGAGGTGATAAGCTTACACTCCTATCAAATTTGTAGGAGGTTTTGTGAGAAATGGCTACTTTAATCGACATAGTAAATTTAAGGCTTTGAATCAACTTATGTCAATATAGAATAAAAAAAACAGATATTTTAATTGCTTTAGCAGAAAACGATAAAAACCCTTGAATAATAATATTTTTGGGTAGATTAGTGCAAAGAAATACGCTTTAAAAATGAAAATTGGTCGAGACTTTTAATCCCGACCAAATGATTAAGAATTTAGGAATCAGTATTTCAAGTATTATGCTCCAACAGCTTTTTCAACTGAAGCTTTCATTTTCTCAAAACCCATTTTTGCAGCATCAAGGGCTGGCATTTTCCAATAATCTTCATTAAATACTTCTAAAGAAAGTACAATTGGTACATTTTTCTCATTCAGCATCTTGAAAATTGGTGTCAGTGGAGCCACACCATCACCCGGGAAAACTCGGTAACTATCGTTTATTTTTTCTCTTGAAACATTTGCAGGATAATCGTTTACGTGAAACATCTGCATACATTGGCCATTGAGCATTTTTAATGCATTTATTTCTGAACCACCTTTGTAAAGATGATAAACATCGGAAAGGATAACTGCTTTTGGATGTCCGCTTTCAGAAGCTACAAATAGTGCTTCGCCAAAAAGGTGTAAATTGGCCGAAAAACCCCACATTTCAAGTTGAGGTAGAACGCCCATTTCATCGCCTAAATCAAGCATTTGTTTGTAGCGGGCGGCTGCATTTTGTAGATTAATTCCCGCTTTGTTGGTAGCTCCAAATGGCGGAGCTGCAATTCGTTTACAACCGATTTCAGCCAACATCCCCATTTCTCGTTTGGTTTGGTCGAGTGCTTTCGCACGTTGATTTGGGTCATCAACAATCCAACTGGCAAAGCCGATGGCGTCTTCAATGGTTATTCCTAAATCTTTTGCCTTTTGACGAACATCTTTTAAATTTCCTCCTCCCGCTACAAATGCCTCAAGGGTTCTTATCCAAATTTCTATACCTGAATAGCCAGCTTTTGCCGCCACATCGAGTTCAGCCATTAAACCGATATTTTGCTTCATGATTGTACTGGTATTCAAGCAAAAACTAAAATTATGTTTAGCTATTTTTGGAGACTTAGCCGAGGCATTTTCTAGGCCTAAAGCTAATCCTGCCCCTGTTGCTAAGGTTGATTTAATGAGATTTCTACGTGATATATTTTCCATGAATTAATGATTTGTTAGTGGTTGATTGTTGGGATGTTACTGATTCGTTAGTTTAAAAATTAGTTTTGAGAATAACCAACTATCTAAAATCAAGCTCCTTTAACCTTCATTTTAAGTGTATAAACTGATTTTGAGGCTGTGATAAAAAGCGTTTTACGGTCTTTACCTCCAAAAGTTACATTGGCTGTCCAAGGTTCTTTTACATCAATATGCTCGATTTTAGTACCATTTTTATCAAAAACTGTTACGCCTTTGCCTGTCACATAAACATTGCCTTTTTTATCTAATGTCATTCCATCAGAACCCATCGCTGCAAAAAGCTTGCGTTCGCCTAAAGTACCATCAGAATTAATTGGGAATGCGTAGGTTTTCTGACCACTTATATCTGCAACATACAGGGTTTTTCCATCGGGTGTGCCAATGATTCCGTTGGGTGCAACAAATTCACGAGCAGCAATTGTCACAGTCTTTTTATCAGGCGAAAGATAATAAACTCGTTTTTCGGGCAATTCCATTTCAGTATGCTTCCAGTAAGGGCGTTTGTAGAAAGGGTCAGTGAAGTAAATACCACCATTAGGAGCCACCCAAAGGTCGTTTGGACCATTGAATTTTTTACCTTCAAAATCATTGACTAAAACGGTTATTTTTTGATTTTTATCAATACTTATGAGTTGATTCTCTAAATCTGCACAAGAAAGAAGATTGCCTTGATGGTCGAAATAAAGTCCGTTAGAGCGACCAGTTTTATCCATGAAAACCGAGATAGTATTATCTTCTGCCGACCACTTATAGATTTTATCGTTGGGTTGGTCGGTAAAAAATACATTACCTTTGGCATCAGCAGCAGGACCTTCCGTAAAGGCAAATTCACCCGAAAGCTTGGTAAGCGTTGCTCCCTTAGCAATAATCTTGCTTTGGGCTTCTTGAGCAAAACCTTGAACTGCAAAAAATAGGAGCATAAAAATGCTTATTGTAGTTTTTTTCATTGAGGTAGAATAGGGTTTCAAAAAGCAAAAAGGTTATTTCGCATGGCAAAATAACCTTTTTCTCGACAAGTCCCAAATAAGACTTCATGGTCTTAATATTAAGCAGAATAAACTATCGACAATCATCTGTTGTTAATCGACTAACTCAGCTAAGTTTTATTGGTAGTGAACGAACCGCCTTACCTGTTAAGTCAAGAATAGCACCTGCTATTGCTGGGGCGATAGGGGCAAGAGGGGGTTCTCCAACACCATACGGAATCTCGTCTCCTTCGAGAATATGGCACTGAATTTCAGGGACATCTGCCAAAGTTACCATTGGATATTGACTAAAATAAGCTTGTTCAATTTGACCATCTTTTACTGTAACTTCCTCATATAGAGCGGCACCGATACCCATCATGGTAGCACCTTCGATTTGTTGTTTAATACCTTCAGGATTGACACTTACGCCAACATCTAAAACTTGAGTAACTTTTTTAACCACGATTTTGCCATCTACAATGGCCAATTCGATGGCTGCTGCTGCGATAGTTTTGCGGTCATTTCCAATTGCAATACCTCGCCCGGTGCCATCAGCTTTTGGATTTTTCCATCCACTTTTTTCAATGAGTGTTTCTAAAACTTTCTTGCTTCTAACACTAATTTTATCATCATTTTGTAATAAACTCATTCTAAAAGCAATTGGGTCTTTTTTAGTTTGATGAGCCAATTCATTCATGAAGCTTTCAACCGCAAATGTATTTGGGAACATCCCCACTCCACGCCAAATTCCAATTGGAATTGGTACATCAGTATTCCAAACTGAAACAGATTTATTCTTGAAATTATACATGAAACTTGCACCGTGACCCGCTGAGATGAAATCTGCCCCTAAAATTTTCACTGGAAGGTCAGTTCCCATTAAATTTTTGAGCATATCAGGTGTGGCTTGGTCATGGGTGATGGCTTCAATTTCACCATTTTGGGCAATTTTTGCTTGTAAAACGTGGTGAGTATTTGGGCGATATAAGCTATTTTGAAATTCTTGCTGGCGGGAATTATATAGCTTTACTGGTTTTCCAACTGCCTTCGAAATCAATGCAGCTTCTACATAAAGTCCTTTTACTGCTTTTCTACCAAAGCCACCACCAACTAAAGGGGTATGTACCTCAACTTTATCTTTACTTAAGCCCAATGCTTTAGAAACGGTATCAATGACAATTTTTGGGCCTTGGGTTCCAGCAATAATTGTGGCTTTATCGGCTTCAACTTGTGCAATGGCCGCATTTACCTCCATCTGTGCGTGAGCAGCCATAGGAGTGCGATATTCTTGACGGAAAACAGTTGTTTTATTATCTTCAATAATACTTTTAGCATTGCCTTCTTTTTGAATATTAACTTCTTTTCCATTACCAACCGTTACGAGTTTAATCAAATCATCTTGTTGAATTTTATTCGGAATATTCCATTCAACATTAATTTTCTTGAAGGCAGTATCGGCAGCATAGTAGTTTTTAGCAACAACGGCCACAAGTTCACCCTCTCTCACAACTTTTACCACACCCTGCGATTTTTCTGCTTCTTTGGTATCAAGTGTTTTGATAGTTCCTTCTAAATAAGGCGATTGTAATAATATCGCATAAAGCATCTCTGGTAGTTCACTATCAAGGGTATATTTGGCAGTACCCATTACTTTAGCTTTTAAGTCAGTTCTTTTAACCGATTTACCCACTACCTTGAATGCTGATTTAGGTCTTAATTCAGGTGTTTTTGGAATATCCCAATCTTTATTTTCTTTGGCTATTTCTGCATAAGTAATTTTATTCTTGCCCGAAATTAATGTGCCATTTTCAGTTTTAATTTCACTAGCTTTTATTCCCCATTTTTTTGCGGCCGCTTCTTTGAGCATCTCTCTCATGGTAGCAGCTACCTCTCTAATTGGTTCATATAAGCTTGCTGTTGAACTACTTCCTCCTGTGTTCATTTCGTCGTATAGACCACTCGTTGTAATAGCGTGCTCAACCTTTATTTGTTCGTATGGAACATCTAATTCTTCAGCGGCAAGCATGGCAAGGCCAGTAAAAACACCTTGTCCGATTTCAATTTTTGGAGATTTGAGTGAAATGGTATTATCAGGAAGAACTTCAAACCAAAAATCGGGTTGTAATGAACTAATCATTGCTGGGAAGTCCATACTCTCAACTTTTTGAGCGGTAAAACGTCGCATTGGTGAACAGCCCAAATAACTCGCAACTACTGAGCCACCAAGTACAATTGCTCCTCTTTGTAAGAATTTTCTACGAGAAAAACCTTTTTTTGTATTATTTGTTGACATAGTTATTAGCTTTTTTGGTTAGAAATTTCAGCAGCTCTTTTAATAGCTTTTATAATTCGTGGTTGAGTGCCACAACGGCAAATGTTTGTGATGCTATTGGCAATATCAGCTTCACTCGGATTTGGATTTTCTTTTAATAACTTTGCCGCAGCCATCATAAATCCAGATTGACAATAGCCACATTGTGGTACTTGTTCTTCTATCCATGCTTGTTGGATTGGGTGCAGTTTTTCGGGACTTTCTGAAAGACCTTCTAAAGTTGTAATATTTTTACCAGCAATACTTTCAACAGGAACAGAGCATGAACGAGTTGCCTCTCCATCAATATGCAAAGTGCAAGCACCGCACATGGCCATTCCGCAACCAAATTTGGTGGCCGTTAGTTTGAGTTCATCTCTGACAACCCAAAGTAAAGGCGTGGCTGGGTCAACATCTACACTTGTTGGCTTGCCATTGATTGTGAAGTCGATTTTCATTAGTTTATTTGATTGGTTGATGTTATAGTTTAATGATTTTAAAATGCAAAATTTATTTATAAGCAATTGGTGCTCATTTACTTAATATTAAAATATCTTCAATTTCTATAATTTTTTTGGAATATCCTCTAATTGAGGCATTTATCATTGCAGATGCCAATTCTTGTAGAGTTGTAACGTATTTAGGAAATACTTTTCGCATGAATGGATAAAGCCAACCAATGTATTTGTAAAACGAAAGTGTATTTTTCAAGCCTTCGGTTGGATGCATATAACCGGGGCGGAAATTGTAAACAGCTTTAAAAGGTAATTTTATTAAATCGTTTTCTGTTTTACCTTTAACTCTCGCCCACATAGTTTTTCCTTTTTCAGTGCTATCTGTTCCACTTCCCGAAATATAGCAGAAAGCCATATTAGGATTCACGCTACTAAGTTTTTGAGCGAAATTGAGTGTTAGCGTATAAGTTAATCTATAAAATTCATCTTCTTTCATGCCTACAGAAGAAACTCCCGAACAAAAATAGCAAGCATCAAAACCCGTTAATTCATTGAGAATTGGCGAAATATCATTGAAATCAGCGTGTATGATTTCTTTGAGTTTAGGGTGACTAACGCCACAAGTTTTACGACCTATAACTACTACTGAACTTATGTCAGTGCGGTTGAGAGCTTCATGTAGAACGCCTTCGCCTACCATGCCTGTTGCTCCTGTAATGATTGCTTTTATTACCATTTATTTAAGTATTTTCTATTATTATTGTATTGATTATTAATGATTTGTGTCAAATGCTAATCAAGGTCCAAACCAATTCAAAACCTTGGTCTATTATTTCATGCTGTTGCCCTTTGGGTTTTGTGAGTAGGTATTGAAAAATACCCATCATTTGGCTATGAACCAAAGTGAAAATCAAATCGGTTGGCATAGGTTTCAATAAACCTTGAGATTTAGCTGATTCAATAAGCTGAGTGTATAATTTTGTTTGTTCTTGAACAACCTCTTCTGGAATTTTTGCTACGTGTGGCGAGAAATGTACTTGTTGGGTGAAATGAAATTTTTCGGGATTCTCTAAAGACCAAAGAATTGCATAAATAAATGCTTTTTGGGTAGTAGCCTTTATATCATCATTTGGGTCAATGACCGACAATAAGTATTGGTTTAATTCATTTTTTACATGAATATATAATTCTTGAATAAGAGTTTCTTTAGTAGCGAAATAATGAAAGAGCGTGCCATTGGCCACGCCTGCTTCTTTGGCAATTTTACTTGTGGGAGTTCCTTGAAAACCATCTTCTACAAATAGTTTCAGAGCGGTATCAAGTATTTTTTGTTCTTTACTCATGAATTATAGATTGACTAATCAGTCGGTTTTTAAAGTTAATAACATTTCTTTGTTAAAAAAGTTTCAAAATGTCATCGATTAAAAGAACAAAGGAATATTTTGTTTGATAAAAACTGAATAAATTCAGCCTTAGAAAATGTAAAAGATACAATTAAGACCAGAATAACTCAATCGCAGACTGAATTCATTTAGTTTAAATTAATATAAAAAGCCCATTGATTGACATTGAATTCATTCAATGCTACTCGAAAATTCTGGTAGGATGCCCATCAAAGCTAATGGTGTTTTTCTTTTCCCAATAGTCATGAATACCATCTTCGCCTTGTTTTTCTGCCCAGTTGCTAAGTTCTTCACGTTCGTGTCTATAGTCCATAAACGGTACAGCCATTCCACAAGAAGTTTGAACAACTTCAACATTTACATCAAAAATTTGACGTGCTCCAGCCATTTTGGGAAATAAATCAATGTATTCCGTCCATTCAGAATCTCGTGGGTGGTAAGCTTTGGCAGTTCCGTAGAGTCTTAAAATAAGTGGTTTCCCTTCGAATGCACAGAACATAATGGTCATTCTATTGTTTTCTAAAATATGTGTAGCAGTTTCATTACCGCTTCCCGTGACATTTAACCACATAACACGGTTAGGACCAAGTACACGGAATGAATCCATGCCTTTAGGCGAGACATTCACAATACCCATGCTCATGGCAGTTCCTACAAAGAAAATTTTTTGTTTTTCGATAAAATGCTGAATTTCAGGTTGAATTTGGTTAATTTTCTTGCCCATAATTTTGTGTTTGATTTATTGAGAAAATAAATTTACAACTAAAAAAGTTCGTCACTTGGTTTTGCTCCTTCTTTTTAACAATTTGCAATAATTTTCACTAAGTAAATTATTAATGTTTGTAGAATTACATTATCCTGAGTCGTTATCGCCACAAGAGTTAGATGCATATCTCGCCAATGGATGGTTTCGTATGGGGCAGTCTATTTTTACGACTAATTTTCTTCGCTTTAAAGATACAATTTATAGTTCCATTTGGCTGAGAGTTGATTTATTTTCTTTCCAAAAGAGTAGAACACTGCAAAAGCTAGAAAAACTCAATAGCAAATTTAAAATTGAAATAAAACATGCCCATCCAAGCGATGAACATGAGCAATTATTTGCCAAGTATCGTGAAAGTACGGCGTTTGAGCCAGCTCCTTCGGTTTTTCATTTACTTTATGGTCATAGTCCTGACCGAACCAATTTGCGTATTTTTGATACTTTCGAGATTAATGTTTATGATGTGGATAAACTCATCGCAACAGGCTATTTTGATTTAGGAGAAACGAGTGCAGAAGGGATTTCGTGTTTTTATGACCCGGCCTATAAAAAGCATAGTTTAGGAAAATACCTGATGTATTTGAAGATGAACTTTTGCAAGGAAAATGGATTTAGGTACTTCTACCCAGGATATTTTGCACCGGGATACAAGGCTTTCGATTATAAACTTGATTTGGCACGCCCATCGCTCGAATATCTTGATTTTGTGAGCGACGAATGGAAGCATATTTCGGCCTTTGAAGTAGAAAATGCTCCAATTCATCAGATGAGGCGAAAGATGAAGAATTTAGCTCAATTATTATTGGAAAAAGGTATTAAAAATGAGCTATTTTACTATGATTTTTATGATGCTGATATGATTCAGAATCTGAATGGTTTAGGATTGTTCGATTTTCCGATGTTTATGTTTTGCTTTGAATTTGATGAAGAGCAAAATCCACTTCCAATAGTCGTTTATGATGTCAGAGAGGATTTATATCACCTAATTCTTTGTCAGAAAGTTTATAAATCAATTTTTGATGAAGCGGCAGAAGGGCATTACAATGCCTATTTATTGCAAATTTCGAGGATTTTATACACTGGTGAAGTTGCAGAAGAAATGGCAGAAGTGCTCGAAATTTATGAAAGAGAATTGATGAAAATAGATGGGTAAAAGTCGATGATTTGAAGTTTTTTCTTTCTAATATCGACTTTTACCACAAAGAATATTATTTAATTACACCCAACTCTTTACCTACTTTTGTAAACGCTGAAATAGCTTTATCAAGATGTTCGATTTCGTGTCCTGCTGAAATCTGAACTCTTATCCTTGCCTTAGATTTTGGTACTACTGGATAAAAGAATCCAATTACATAAATACCTTCTTCTAATAATTTTGCTGCAAAAGTTTGTGCCAAAGGTGCATCATAAAGCATGATTGGAATAATAGGGTGTTCGCCAGGAAGTAAATCGAAACCTGCTTCGGTCATTTTTGCTCTGAAATAAGCCGCATTTCTTTCAAGTTTATCTCTCAATGCAGTTGATTGCTGTAAAATATCTAATACTTTGATTGATGCACCCACAATTGCTGGAGCCAAAGTATTCGAGAAAAGATAAGGTCTTGAACGTTGACGAAGCATATCAACAATTTCTTGACGGGCTGCTGTAAAACCACCAGACGCACCACCAAGGGCTTTACCGTAAGTACCCGTAACGATATCAACTCGACCAATTACATTTTTTAATTCAATCGTTCCGCGACCAGTTTTACCCATGAAACCAGTGGCATGACATTCATCAACCATTACCATGGCTCCGTATTTATCGGCTAAATCACAGATTTTATCTAATTGAGCAATCGAACCATCCATTGAAAATACGCCGTCAGTAACAATTAATTTTTTCTTACAATGACTAGCTGCAATGAGTTGTTGCTCTAAATCATCCATATTATTGTTTTTATAGCGGAAACGTTCAGCCTTACAAAGTCTGATTCCATCAATAATAGATGCATGGTTTAGCTCATCAGAAATAATGGCATCTTCTGCTCCTAAAAGTGGCTCAAATACACCCCCGTTGGCATCGAAGGCAGCAGCGTATAGAATACAATCTTCGGTGCCTAAAAACTCAGCTGTTTTACGCTCTAATTCTTTATGAATATCTTGTGTGCCACAAATAAATCTTACCGATGACATTCCAAAACCATGTGTTTTGATTGCTTCGATGGCTGCTTCGATTACTTCTGGATGTGAAGAAAGCCCCAAGTAATTATTGGCACAAAAGTTCAGCACTTCTTTATTTTGGGTAGAAATCTGTGCTGATTGTGGGGTTGTGATAACACGCTCAGTTTTGTATAAACCTGCTTCTTTGATAGCGGCTAGTTCTTCGGCGTATTGACTTCTGATATTATCAAACATATTTTTATGCGAATGTTAATTGTTGTTTTAATTCATGAATCATTATTTCTACGATGTCTTTGAGCGTATAGCTAGACTGCCAATTCCAATCAGCTTGTGCTTCTTTGTCATCAATAATTTGTGGCCAAGAAGCCGCAATATTCTGACGGAAATCTGGTTCGTAATTAATAACAAAATTAGGAATGACTTTCTTTATTTCTGTTGCAATTTCTTCGGGTGTAAAACTTAAACCAGCTAAATTATAAGAAGTTCGGGTTTTGATGGCTTCTTTTGGAGCTTCCATCAATTGTAACGTAGCCTTGATGGCATCATCCATAAAAATCATTGGTAAGCGAGTATCTTTTGCCAAGAAGCAAGTGTAAGGCTCATCGGCAACTGCTTTATGGAAAATATCAATAGCATAGTCGGTTGTACCACCACCAGGTAGGGATTGATAACCAATAACTCCAGGATAACGCAACGAACGAACATCTAAACCATAACGATTGAAGTAATAATTTGCCCAATTTTCGCCACTAGATTTGCTAATTCCATAAACAGTAGAAGGGTCTAAAAAAGTGAATTGTGGACAAACTTCTTTTGGAGCTAAATTACCAAAAACTGCAATCGTACTTGGATAAAAAATTCGGTCAATTTGTTCTATTCGTCCAACTTCCAAAACATTCAAAAGGGCTCTCATATTGATTTCCCAAGTGCGAAGTGGGTCTTTTTCACCATTGGCCGATAGAATGGCCGCCAAATGATAGATTTGTGTGATTTGATATTTTTTTACAATCGACTGAAGTGCTTGGAAATTAGTGGCATCTAATTCTTCAAAGTATCCATCAAAGCCCAATTTGGGGCGTAAATCGGAAGCAATGACATTTTCAAAACCGTATTTGTTTTGTAAGGCTTGGGTAAGTACTGACCCAAGCTGTCCATTGGCCCCGACTATCAGAATTTTAGTCGTGTTCATGATTATTTTATTGATGAAGTGTAATTTTGTTGTAGTAATATTTACTTGCAAAAGTAGTATATCAGAAATTAAGTTGGTTAATTATTGATAAAATCAGTAAAAATAGTTTTAAATTTCGTTAATAAAAGTAAAAATTACTGAATCTTTATATATTTATACTTCATCTGAAATAAATTTTATTGCTATATGGAACAATTGGACGAAACAGATAAAATTATCCTCCGAATTTTACAAAAAGATGCTAAAAAAACAGCTAAAGAAATTGCTAGTCAATTAAAGCTCACAACTTCTCCTGTGTATGACCGTATTAGGCGATTAGAAGGTTTGGGTTTTATCAAAAAATACGTAGCTATTTTAGATAAAAACTTGATTAATAAATCGGTTACTTCCATTTGCCAAGTATCTATGCGGTACCACAATGAGGCATTTATTGAAAATTTTGAGCAAGAAATCCAGAAATTAGAAGAAGTGCAAGAATGTTATCACTTGGCGGGGCAGGTAGATTTTGTGCTGAAAATTCACGTAAATAGTTTAGAAGAATACCACGATTTTATCAAATACAAACTTTCAAAAATCGAAAATATTGGAGTTTTGAATAGCACCTTCGTCTTGAAAGAAATCAAACATAGTTCGGAGTTTTATATCTGATTTACGGAAAATAATATTTATTGAATACGGTATATGTGTTTGATTATGAGGTGTTTATGTTTTAGAGCAGGAAATTCTTAATTCCTAATTCTTAATTCTTAATCAAGACCTCCTATCTTTGCACCTTAATTTTAAAAAGAGCATGATTTCAGTCGATAATGTAGCAGTTGAGTTCAATGGTGGAACGCTGTTTAGTGATATTACTTTCAATATCAACG
>OFDC01000052.1_pt1 | contig 153814 bp, 154 predicted proteins | sample 1520941 | NCBI WGS metagenome assembly OFDC01 (sample SAMEA94258168, study PRJEB24077) | hot springs metagenome | biome: Aquatic biome; feature: Water | place: India | collected 2012-12-06 | depth 5 m
ATGTCACCGGACGGATCGTGGCCCGCACCGACGACCCGGCAGGTCCCGCCCCGGCGACGACGATCCGTTACACCTTCGCCGCCGGTGGTCTGTTCGGTGTGTTGAACGGGTCGAGTGCGCTGGTCGAGCGCAGCATCTCCCTGGCGGGTGGTGTCGGGGTGTCCCTCCCCGCAGGGGGAGGGAGAACGTGGTCGTATGCGACGATCCACGGTGATGTGATCGTGGTGGCGGATGATGCGGGCCGCCGCCAAGGCGTCCGGGCATCGTTCGACCCCTTCGGTCAACCCATCGACCCCGTCACCGGCGACATCGGCACCCTCACCGCCGATGACGCGGTCCCTGACACCTCACCCGGGCAGGCGGACTACGGGTGGGTGGGTGTTCACAAGAAGCTGTATGAACACCAGGGCTCGATCGCGACCATCGAGATGGGGGTGCGGCAGTACGCACCCTCCCTCGGACGATTCCTCTCCGTCGACCCCGTCGAGGGAGGAGTCACGAACTCGTACGACTACCCCGCCGACCCCATCAACATGTTCGACCTGACCGGAATGCTGACAGCTGATAGCTACGAGAAGATCGCCCTTCGGGGCGGAAACCCAGTCTGGAACAACGGCGGCGTGAAGAGCGCGCCACCTCGTGGCGTCTCGTTCACTCCAAGCAATGTGGCTCGCGTGGCCGTGACGACTTACCTGAGCATGGCCCTAGTCGGGCTCGGAAGCACGGTCTGCCTAATTTCGAGATCAGAGGGCTGTTTGGGGTTCGCTGCCACTTTGGGCGCCGTTGCTGGGGCTGCTCAAGCCTCTGCTATGTCGAGTCTCCTGGGTCGCGACTCAACTGCAACTAACAGAGCGATAGTGGAGGGAGCAGCTGCGGGCGCCGGTCGGGCGGCATTGGAAGGTTACCTAGCGATGACGATCGGAAAATCGATGACAGCAGCCGCGTGGAGTACTTTTGTCAACGCGATCGTTACCACCGCGAATTTCAGTACCGTCTTCATCCCGGTCAGCGTGGATCCATCCATTTACAACAGCGGAGTGTGCGATCCTTCGATTTGTATGTCTTAGACATTCGTGAGCGAAATGACGGAAGGAGTCCCATGACGCGTCGAGTTCCGCCGCTAGCGATTGGTGTGGCGATCGTCGCGCTAGTTGTCGACATCGTTGTGATTCCACTTATGCAACTTTCGAGCTCCAACCCAGAATCGTGGATTTGGCTCGCCAGTCAATTCGCAGTGCTTGGCGTCGGGCTGGTCGCGATTCTGGTATTCCCGCGCTGGCGTAACAGAGCCTTAAGTCAGCAGGCGAGAAGTCAGATCTTAGAGGGGCAGGTTGCCTTTGCTGCGGCGATGAAGAATGAGCTTGGCGTCGTGTGTGCATCCAGTGAAGGTCTGGAGATCGATGGTCAGCAGACCGGGCCGCGATTTCTTACATGGGACAACGTGGATCGTTTGAACGAGGAGAGATTCGACGAATGGCCTCATTACCGCATCCGAATAGTGCTAGTCGACGGAGAATCCATGTGGGTCCAACCCCTTGATGCAAACGCGGTGCAACCGGCCAAAGAGGTTCAAGTCCTTCGCCACCTGAGCGCGATGGAAGGAGTCCGGACGCGTTAGGTGTGAGACCTAGATTTGCGGGCGCGAGCACTAGCTGATCGTCGAACTGCGCATCAGTGACGCGGGGGTCGCGGTCGAGTCGGGTCATCAGCGCCTGCCGAGCTGCGTCTACAGCGGCTCGCGCCGCTCGGCCCGGGCGCGCGCCGCGGCGTGCGCGGTGCGGAGCAGCTCGAGCGCGGCATCCATCGTCGTCGTCGGTTCGATGACCGACACCCAGCTCATCGGGCCGTACGCGGGGTGGGGGAAGAACTGGTCAGCCGTCGAGTAGTCGTACCCGTCACCCAGCGACCGCGGCTCGACCCCGATGAGGCGCACGAAGGTGTCGCGGTCGACCTGCATGTTCACGCGGGCGCGATCGGGAGCGAGGTCGGCGACGGGCTCGTCGGGGTAGTCCTTGACGACGATGGTGCCGTAGGGCTGCACGTTCTGTGGCACGGTGCCCGACGGGGAGTAATAGAAGAACTTGTCGCCCCAGGCGAGTTCGGGGAAGGCGCCGCCCGGGCCGGGCTCGAGGATGAGGATGCCGTCGAAGGTGCGAACCGTGTCGAGGAGTTGAGCTACCGGTTTCGATACGCCCTGCGGGCTACTCAACCACCGGGCGCCGCCCTGCGGGCTACTCAACTTCCGTTCCGTCCTTCTTCGTCAGGTCGATGCGCACGTTGCCGTCGTAGATGCCCTTGTCGTCGTCGCCGGGCAGGGGTGCGGGCGCGGGCAGGATCGTCTGGCGGTCCATCTCCACCTGCGCCTCGTGACGCGTGGGGTGGAAGACCTCGTCGCCGATTCCCGCGATGCCACCCGAGCCGGATGTTCGGCTCTTGTTGCTCAGGTCGATCCACCCGCGCCGGTGCGCAACGTACAACACCACGAGGGCCGCGGCGATGATCGGGAGCGCGATCCACTCCATCAGCGGGTGAGCAGGTCCTGGTAGTCGGGGTGCTTCTCGATCCACTTGGCCATGTACGGGCACTTCGCGACGACGCGCAGCTCGGTCTCGGCGCGCACGAGGTTGAGTGCGCCGCGCACGAGCTCCGATGCCAAGCCGGAACCCTGGTGGGCGGGGTCGACCTCGGTGTGGGTGAAGACGATCGAATCGTCTCGCAGAATGTAGTCGGTCTCGCCGACGTACTCGCCGTCGAGCAGCAGCTGGAACCGGTTCTGCGGTGCGTCCTGAACGACTTCGGTGGCCATGGGCCCCAAGTTTACGCCGAGTCGCGGATGACCATACGGGTGGGCATGACGCGCTCGCGCTCCGGCGACTCGCCGCGCAACAGGGCCAGAAGCATCCCCGCCATCTCCTCGCCCATCTCCCGCGAAGGCTGGTGCACGGTCGTCAGCCGGATCTCGCCCGAGGTCGCCGCCGAGCTGTCGTCGAAGCCGACAACCGCGACATCGCCGGGAACGGTGAGTCCGCGGTCGCGCAGCACCGAGATCGCTCCCGTCGCCATGAGGTCGCTCGCGACGAAGACGCCATCGAGATGTGGATCACGCTGCAGCAGCTCCCGCATCGCCGCAGCCCCCGACGCCATCGTGAAGTCGCCGTGCACGCACAGGTCGTCGGCGAGGCCGGCTTCGCGCACCGCCCGGTACCACCCCTCGGTGCGGTCGATCGCCGCCTGCATGTTGTCGGGTCCCGCGATCGTTGCGATGCGGCGGCGACCGGCGTCGATGAGGTACTGCGTGCCCATTGCTGCGCCTGCCGCATTATCCACGTCGACGTAGTTGTTGCGGTGGAGTTCGGGATGATACGGACGACCACCGAACACCACCGGAATGGTCGCGTCGAGCGTCGTGAAGAAGGCATCCCCCGAGTGGTGGGACACCACGATCGCCCCGTCCACGTTGCCGCCGAGGAGATACTTGATGGTCTTCTCGCTCGGGGCGGTGGGGGAGGCCAGCTGCAGGTTGAGTACGTAGTCGCTGTGTTCGAGTCCCGCGGTGATGCCCTGCACGATCTCGGCGAAGAACGGGTCTCCAAAGAATCGGCCGGTGTCTTCGGGCACGACGAGGGCGATCGCCATGGTCTGCCGGTTCGCGAGCGAACGCGCGGCGCGGTTCGGGATGTAGTTGAGTCGGTCGATCGCGGCGTTCACCGCGGCGAGCACGTCGGGGCTCACGTGGCTCGAACCGTTGACCACCCGTGAGACCGTCGAGCGCGAGACTCCAGCCTCGGCGGCGACCGCCTCGAGCGTCGGCGCGACGCGTCGGCCGGGCATTTCGAGGGTCATGGTCGAAGTCTAGATCAGAGCTCGCGCCCAGCAATTATGCGGCGGTAAGCGATTGCACTGTCCTTGAGCGTGCGTTCTTGCGTGTCGTAGTCGACGCGCACGATGCCGAACCGCTTGTCGTATCCCCAGGCCCACTCGAAGTTGTCCATGAGTGACCAGTAGAAGTACGCGCCGACCGGTACGCCCTCGTCGATCGCGTCGAGGATCGCGTTCAGGTGCGCCTCGAGAAAAGCGACTCGGTCGTCGTCGTGCACGGCACCGTCTGCGGAAACGACGTCCGCGTAGGCGGCACCGTTCTCGGTGACGGCGAGGCTCACGCCGGCCGGTCCCGTGTACTCCTCATGCACTCGCGCGAGTAGGCGCGTGAGTCCCTCGGGCTGCACCTCCCACTGCATGTCGGTGAGCGGCAGGTCGCGCAGGTGCCAGTGCACTCCGTCGGCGGCGGGGAAGGGGGAGCGTTTCGGTCGCTCCGACGGGGCCGCGGTCGACATGGCGTGGGGGGACGGATGCCCGCTCACCGCCTCACCGTGGTAGTAGTTCACCCCGAGAGCGTCGATGGGGGTCGAGATGATGTCGAGGTCGCCGAACCTCACGACCCCGTCGAAGCCGAGGCCCGCTACATCCTCGAGCACGTCTGCCGGGTAGGAGCCACGGAAGATCGGATCGAGGAAGAAGCGGTTGAACTGCCCGTCGATGAGCCGCGCCGCCTCGAGGTCTGCGGGGTCGGTCGGGTCGACGGGGTCGGCGACGGTGAGGTTGAGCGTGATGCCGAGGGTGAGTTCGGGGTCGCGCTCGCGCAGCGCCTGCACCGTGAGTCCGTGCGCGAGCAGCAGGTGGTGGGCCGCCGCGAGTCCGGCTGCCGGGTCCTGCCGCCCGGGCGCGTGCTCGCCGCCGATGTAGCTCAGGAACGAGGCGCACCACGGCTCGTTGAGCGTCGTCCAGTTCTGCACCCGATCGCCGAGCGCGTCGTGCACCGTGAGCGCGTACTCGGCGAAGCGGTAGGCGGTGTCGCGGTTCGTCCACCCGCCCTTGTATTCGAGCGCCTGCGGCATGTCCCAGTGGTACAGGGTGAGCCACGGCGTGATGCCGTTGTCGAGCAACTCGTCCACCAGCTTCGAGTAGAAGTCGATGCCCGCCTGGTTCACCGGACCCGCGTCGGGACGCACGCGCGGCCACGCCGTCGAGAAGCGGTACGCCTGCAGACCCATGTCGGCCATGAGCTTCACGTCGTCGCGGAAGCGGTGGTAGTGGTCGCACGCGACATCGCCGGTGTCGCCGTTCACGACGGCACCGGGCACGCGGCAGAACACGTCCCAGATCGAGTCGGTGCGGCCGTCCTCGCGGGCGGCGCCCTCGATCTGGAAGGCGGCGGTGGCGGCCCCGAACACGAAGGTGTCGGGAAAGTGGCGTGGAGCGAGGGCACTCATGAGCGCAGACTCCTCTCGCGAAATGGTCGTCATTTCTATTCTCGTCCCTGGCCGGTCAGCCCTTGACCGCGCCGGCCATGATGCCGCTGACCAGTTGCTTACCCGCGAAGATGAAGAGCAGCAGCAGCGGGATGGTGGCGAGCACGACGCCCGCGAGCACGATCGAGTAGTCCACGAAGTAGTTGGACTGCAGTAGCGAAAGCGCGACCGGCAGCGTCGGGTTCTGCCGGTCGAGCACGATGAACGGCCAGAAGAAGTTGTTCCACGCGCCCACGAAGGTGAAGAGGAACAGCATCGCCGCGGCCGGGCGTGCGGCGACCACGCCCACGGTCCAGAACGTGCGAATCATGGATGCCCCGTCCACCCGGGCCGCCTCGATGAGTTCATCCGGCACGGCTTGACGCAGGTATTGCGTCATCCAGAACACGCCGAAGGCGCTCGTGAGCGCGGGGACGATGATGGCGCCAATCTGACCGGTCCAGCCAAGGTCAGAGAAGAGTACGTAGAGCGGAACCACACCGAGTTGCTGCGGAACCGCCATCGTGGCGACGACGAAGGCCAGCAGGGCCGGACCGCCCAGGAACCGCAGCTTCGCGAACGCCCAGCCGGCGAGCGTTGACGTGACGACGACGGCGGCCGCAATGAGGAACGAGGAGTAGATCGAGTTCCACAGCGCGGGCCAGAAGTTGACCGCGGGGTTCGACACGACCGAGATGGCGTTGTCGATGAAGTTGCCCGATGGCCACCACGGCCGGCTGCGTAGCGACGTCGAGTCGCCCGACCCGATGACGAACGACCAGTAGAGCGGGAAGGCGGCGGCGACGAACACGACACCGAGCCCGGCGTAGACCCAGAACCCGGGACGCGACCCGCGGATGCGCGTGGCGCGCTCGCCGCGGCGGCGCTTGCCCGCATTCGGGATGCTCTCCTCGACGATGGCGAGCGGGGGTGTCGTGCTCATCGCGCGAGCTCCTTCCTGGTGCGGCGGCTGGGTTTCTCGAGTCGAGTGCCCTCACCGCGCACGAGGGCGCGCGTGACGAGCAGATTGAGCAGGCCGATCGCGAGGATGATGATGAAGAGGATCCACGCCATGGCGGCGGCCCGCCCGAAGTTCCACTGCCCCCAGCCGATGTCGTAGAGGTACAGCGAGATCGTCAGCCACTGTTGGCCAGCGCCGCCGCGACCGAACTGGTCGAACACGCGCGGCTCGTCGAAGATCTGCAGGCCGCCGATAGTCGAGGTGATGATCACGAAGATGAGCGTGGGCTTGAGCGAGGGCAGCGTGATCGCCGTGAACTGGCGGATGACGCCAGCCCCGTCGACGCGTGCGGCCTCGTAGTACTCCCGGTTCACGGCCTGCATCGCGGCGAGCAGGATGAGCGTGTTGTAGCCGGTCCAGCGGTAGTTGACCATCGTGGCGATCGCGACATGGCTCCAGAACGGCTCCTTGTGCCACGGGATGCCGTCGAAGCCCCAGTCCCGCAGAATCCCGTTGACCAGGCCGAAGTTGTCCGCGAACACGACGGTGAAGATGAGGCCCACGGCCACGGGGGCGACGACGAAGGGCAGGAGCACACTCATCCGCCAGAACGTCTTGGCACGGATGTTGCGGTCGAGCATCGCGGCGATGAAGATCGCCAGCAGCAGCTGCGGCACCGTGGAGAGCAGGAAGATGCTGAAGGTGTTGCGCAGGGCTGTCCAGAAGTGCGGCTGGTTCAGGATCCAGATGTACTGGTCGAAGCCGATGAACGTGCCGGAGTTGCGCACGAGATCCCAGTCCATGAACGAGATCACGGCGGTGTAGGCGATCGGGAAGAGTCCGACGATCGCGAACATGATGAAGAAGGGGGAGATGTAGAGGTAGGGCGAGACCTTGAGGTCCCAGCGACTCAGCTTCTGGGAGAACGACAGCACCCGAACGGGCTTCTGGTTCTGCGCGGTGGTGCTCATGGCTGCTCTCTCGCGGCTCGGGGTTGGCGTGGGGGAGGTGAGGTGCGGGCCGCCGAGGGGACGATGACCCGCACCGGTGTCGGGCCCTCTTAGAAGGCGCCCACCTCGGTCACCCAGGTGTTCCAGCTGGTCTGCGCGTCTTCGAGACCATCGAAGACGCGGGTCACAGCGTTCTGCAGAGCGTCGTGGTACTGGAAGTACTTCGGGCCCTTGAAGGTCGAGACCGTGATGGCCTCGGCGCGTGCCGAGAGGATCTCGCCGGTGGGGGCGTTGTTGAAGTACTCGTTGGTGGCACCAGCGAGCTCGTCGCTCGAGAGCGCGTCGTTCTGGCTCGGGAAGGTACCCGCGTTCGCGAACGCCTTCATCTGGGTCTCGGGGGAGGTGAGCCAGTCGGCGAGCTTCTGCGCGGCCTCAACGTTCGCGCCGTTGGCGGGAACCGTCAGGTACGAGCCACCCCAGTTGGCGCCGCCGCCGGGGAAGACGTTGGCGATGTCCCACCCGGTGATGTCGGGCGCGTTGCCGGAGATGACACCGAGCATCCAGCCCGGGCACAGCATCGCAGCGAACTCGCCGCTTGCCATCGACGCGAACCAGTCCTCGCTCCACTGACCGGCGTAGGCCGAGATCGGAACGGCCTTCTCGGTCACGGCCTGGTAGGCCGCAGCGATGTCGGGGTTCTCGGTCGCGATGATGGTGCCGTCCGGCTCCTCGTACGCGAACTCGAGCTGGTTCACCATGCCCTGCAGCACGGAGTTGGCGGAGTCGATGAACGGCTTGCCGGTCGCAGCCTTGTAGTCGGCACCGATCGAGAAGAAGTTGTCCCAGTCGCCGTCGAAGAGCGCCGCGACTTCTTCGCGGTCGGTGGGCAGGCCGGCCGCGGCGAAGAGGTCGCTGCGGTAGCAGATGCCCTGGGGGCCGATGTCGGTGCCGTAGGCGATCAGGTTGCCGGCGGCGTCGGTGGCTGCGGCTTCCTTCCAGTCGAGCCAGCGGCCCTTGAGGTCGTCGGGCACGGGCGCGAGCAGGTCGGAGTACTGCATGGCCTCGGTGAACCAGTCGATCTCGACGGCCTCGACGTCGGCGAGACCCGTCTTGCCGAGCTTCTGGAAGAAGTTGGCGCGAGCGTCGTTCGAGGTGGCGGCCTTGTTGTGAACGACCTCGATGCCGGTCTCAGCCGTGAACTCGGCGAGGAGCTCGTCGGTGTAGCCGAAGTCGTTGAACGTTGCGAGCGTCAGGGTCGTCGTGCCGTCGCCCGCGTCCCCACCACCCCCTGCCGAACAGCCGGTGGCTACGAGTGCGAATGCTGCGGCGCCTGCGACGGCCGCTGCGATGGTGCGTCGTGAGGTTCTCACGGTCACTCCTTTGTGTGCGTGGATAGGGGATACATGCGGTGTGTACTTCCAGCGCGGCGGTCGCACCGAGAAACCCCGGGCGACCGTGCCCTGATCCAATGGGAGCGCTCTCATGGAGGTTGGTGGGAGCGCTCTCACAGGATCGAGGTCAGGCTAGGTGGATGCCAGAAACCCTGTCAAGTGCTGGGTGGGAGCGCTCCCACGGCTGCAACCGCTTACTGCCGCATGAACACTGGCAAGCAGGGCATCCAAAATTCGCGCAAATTTCTTTCCCACATGCCCGTCCCACGTCACCCCGTCCCAGCCCGCCGCGCGCCGAACCGTCGCCGAGGTAGCCACTTCTGTAGGTGCGCGTGCTGCACCATCCACAGAAGTGGCTACCTCAACGCACGTGGCGCCTCGACGCGCGAACGGTGGCTGGGCTACTTCGTGGTGCGGGGTGCGGGCGGCGCATCATCCGCCGCCGCAGCGCTGTCGAGATCGACGTCGGGGGCGACGAGCGCACCCGTCTCGGCCGCGGCCAGCTGCGCCTTGAGAGCCGCATCGTTCTCGGCGTTCTCCTGCAGCGCCGACTTGTCGCGCAGCGGGGCCGTCTTGAGGAACCAGCTCAACACGAACGCGACCCCCACCACCACGAGCCCGACCCAGTACACGCTGATCGTCGCGTCGTTGAATCCCTCCAGGAACGGCGCCGTCAGTCGCGGGTCGGCACCGTTCAAAAACGAGGTGTCCCCGTCGAGTGCCGTACCCACGGAACCGCCCGCCTGTGCGGTCCGGAAGAGCTCGATGATCTGCTTATTTGCCGGATCCGCCACGACGCTGGGGTCGGCGAGTGCAGCCCCGATTCCCTCCTTCACCGAGGTGCGCTCGAAGGCCGCGGCGATCGTGTCGGGAATGCGCGTGAAGAGCACCGAGAACAGCACCGCGACGCCCAACGTTCCACCGATCTGACGAAAGAACGTCGACGAGGATGTGGCGACGCCGATGTCCCTCGGTCCCACCGAGTTCTGCGCGGCGATCGTGAGAGTCTGCATGAGCTGACCCAGCCCCAGGCCGACGAGGAACATGCCCACCATGATCCAGATCACCGGCTTGTCGGCCGTGAGGAAGGTGAGCCACAGGAACCCGGCAGCCATCAGGGCCGTGCCCGTCTTGGGGAAGATGGAGTACGTGCCCGTGCGTGCGATGATCTGCCCACTCGCAATCGACGCGATCATGAGCCCCAGGATCATCGGCAGCATGAGGAATCCGCTCTCGGTCGGGGTCGCCCCGTTGACGAGCTGCAGGTAGAGCGGGATCGTCATCATCGCGCCGAACATGCCGAATCCGACGAGCACGCCGAGCACGGTCGTCATCGCGAAGGTGTGGTGCGAGAACAGCTTGAGCGGGATGAGGGCGTCATCGCCCATGAGCTTCTCGCTCAGGATGAACGCGCCAACGCCGAGTGCGCCGACGATGTAGCACGTGATCGCGATGGGCGAGTCCCAGCCCCACTCGCGGCCCTTCTCAGCGACGAGCAGCAGGGGAACGAGAGCGAGGATGACGGTGGCCGCGCCCCACCAGTCGATGCGCACCGTGCGCCGCGTGTGCGGGATGTGCAGGAAGCGCAGCACTACCGCGAGGGCGACGAGACCGATCGGCAGGTTGATGAGGAACACCCAGCGCCACCCGGTGACGAAGAGGATCTCGGGCGTGCCCGAGAAGAGCCCGCCGATGAGGGGACCGATGACGCTCGAGATACCGAAGACGGCGAGGAAGTAGCCCTGGTACTTGGCGCGTTCGCGGGGCGCGAGGATGTCGCCCATGATCGCGAGCGGCAGTGCCATGAGGCCGCCGGCGCCGAGGCCCTGTACGGCGCGGAAGATCGCGAGCTGGTACATCGAGTCGGCGAATCCGGCGGCGACGGAGCCGACCAGGAAAATGCCGATCGCGATGAGGAAGAGCGGTCGTCGACCGAAGATGTCGCTGAGTTTGCCGTAGATCGGTGTCGCGATCGTCGAGGTGATGAGGTACGCGGTCGTCACCCAGGCCTGCAGGCTGAGCCCGTCGAGGTCGTCGGCGATGGTGCGCATCGAGGTTCCGACGATCGTCTGATCGAGTGCCGAGAGGAACATGCCGGCCATGAGCCCAAAGATCACGAAGAGGATCTGGCGGTGGGTCATGACTCCGCCGGCGTCGGCGATTGCCTGGGCCTGCTGCTTACCTCGGGACTGCGGTGATGGGGACGCGACGCGAGACATAGGGGCCTTTCGGGAAAGTTTGCGCAACGTGCAAACTTACGCCCGGCGCAACCTCACCGCAACAGCTCTCCACAGCGAACTAAGCTACTGCGGTGCTCTGGCCGAATCGTTTCGTGAGAACGGGTGCCATCGCGGTGCTCGCCACCACGGCAGCCGTGGCACTGATCGTTCTCTCTCTGGCGCCGGTCGCACCTGAGCCTCGACCCTTCACGTCGTCACCCATCGAGCGCCGTGTCCCCGTCATCCCCGTCGTGAGTCTGTCGATCGACGACGCCGCGAGCCCCTGGGTGGTCGTCAATAAGCAGCGCCCACTCGCCCAGCTCGACTACGTTCCCGCTGACCTCGTGCGCCTCGACGTTCCGTCGCCCCGTCAACCCGAACTGCGGGCGATCGCCGCCCACGCTGTCAGTCTCATGTTCGCGGCATTCACCGCCGAAACCGGGCTCAGCCTGCAGGCCATCAGCGCCTACCGCAGCTTCGAATCGCAACAGAGCGTCTACGCGGGATGGACCCGCTCCCTCGGCCAGTCTGCGGCCGACCTCACGAGCGCGCGGCCCGGATTCTCTGAGCATCAGACCGGCTTCGCGGTCGACGTGGATGCCCTCCCGGCCACCGCCTGCGCGCTGCAGCCCTGCTGGGGCGACACCCCGCACGCTCACTGGATCGCCGAGAACGCCCACCGATTCGGTTTCGTGGTGCGTTACCCCGCCGACAAGACGCCCATCACCGGATACGAGTACGAGCCGTACCACCTGCGGTTCGTCGGCGTGGATCTGGCGACCTCCATGCGGGAGGCCGGGGTCACCACGCTCGAAGAGCAGTTCGGTCTGCCGCCGGCACCGGGCTACTGAAGCGCGGCATCCACGATTCTCTTGGCCTCCGCTTGCACGAGAGCAAGGTGCTCGGGTCCCCTAAAGGACTCGGCGTAGATCTTGTACACGTCCTCGGTGCCGCTCGGGCGAGCCGCGAACCAGGCGTGCTCGGTGACGACCTTGACGCCACCGACAGGGGCGCCGTTGCCGGGGGCATGACTGAGCTTCGCGATGATGGAGTCGCCCGCGAGGGTATCCGCCGAAATGTCGTCGCCGCTGAGCTTGCCGAGTCGTGCCTTCTGATCCTTCGTCGCGGCCGCGTCGATGCGCTCGTAGGCGGGGTCACCGAACTCGGCGGTGAGCTCTGCGTAGAGCTGTGAGGGCGTCTTGCCCGTCACCGCGAGAATCTCGCTCGCCAGCAGGGCGAGCAGGATGCCGTCCTTGTCGGTGGTCCAGGCGGTGCCGTCCATGCGCAGGAAGCTGGCCCCCGCGGACTCCTCGCCGCCGAAGCCGACGCTTCCGTCGACGAGTCCCGGAACGAACCACTTGAACCCGACGGGCACCTCCCACAGGCGGCGCCCCAGGCTGGCGCAGACACGGTCGATCATGCTGCTCGACACGAGCGTCTTACCCACCGCCGCATCATCCCGCCACCCCGATCGGTGGGTATAGAGGTAGTGGATGGCGACGGCCAGGTAGTGGTTCGGGTTCATGAGGCCCGCGTCTGGCGTGACGATGCCGTGACGGTCGGCGTCAGCGTCGTTACCCGTGAGGATGTCGTAGTCGTGCCGCCGCGCGACGACGGAGGCCATCGCGGATGCCGACGACGGGTCCATGCGGATCTTGCCGTCCCAGTCGAGCGTCATGAAACCCCAGGCCGGGTCGACGGTCGGGTTAACGACGGTGAGGTCGAGCCCGTAACGCTCGCGGATGAGCGCCCAATAGTTGACGCTCGCGCCGCCCAGCGGGTCAGCGCCGATGCGGATGCCCGCGCTCTTGATCGCCTCGATGTCGATGATGTTCGCGAGGTCGTCGACGTAGTTGCCGCGAAAGTCGTACGTCTCCACGGCGCTCGGCTCGGCCCGCCGCACGTCACGGTTGCCCCCCGCGATGATCTCGTTGGCGCGGTTCGCGATCCACGTGGTGGCTTCGCTGTCGGCGGGGCCGCCGTGCGGCGGGTTGTACTTGAAGCCGCCGTCGCGCGGAGGGTTGTGGCTCGGCGTGATGATGATGCCGTCGGCCTGGCCGCCGGCGGTCGAGCCTGCCGAGACCCCCGCGTTGTACGCGATGATCGCGTGGCTGAGCGCCGGCGTCGGCACGTAGTCGTCGAACTCGTCGACGAGCACGCGCACGCCGCCCGCGACGAGCACCTCGAGTGCCGTCGTCTCGGCGGGACGCGAGAGTGCGTGGGTGTCTTTGCCGATGAAGAGCGGCCCCGTGATGCCCTGCTCGGTGCGGTACTCGACGATCGCCTGCGTGATCGCCTCGATGTGGGTCTGGTTGAAGGCGGTGTCGAAGGATGACCCGCGGTGGCCGCTCGTGCCGAATACCACCCGCTGCTCCGGGATGCTCACATCGGGTACGAGGTCGTAGTACGCGCGCACCAGATCGTGCACATCGATGAGGTCTTCGGGGAGGGCCGGGGTGCCCGCGCGGTCGGTCATCTGCTCAGTCTCGCACCGCCGCGCGCACGGTCACAGTCCCGCCCGCCGCTACAGTGGTTCAATGCCTGAGACCTACTCCTACCTGGGTCCCGCGGGCACGTTCACCGAGGCCGCGCTCAAGCAGGTTCCGGCTGCCGCGGGCCGTGAGTGGCGGTCGGTCAACAATGTGGGAGAGGCCCTCGACGACGTCGTGAGTGGCCGCAGTGTCGCCGCGATGATCGCGATCGAGAACTCCATCGAGGGTGGCGTGAGCGTCGCCCAGGATGCGCTTGCGAACATCCCCGGGCTGCGCATCATCGGGGAATACCTGGTCCCCGTGAACTTCGTGCTCGTGGCGCGCCCCGGCACGACACTCGCCGACGTGAAGGTCATCAACGCGCATCCGGTCGCCTACGCCCAGACGCACGCGTGGCTCGACGCGCACCTGCCCAGTCACGGGCACATCCCCGCGACGTCGAACGTCGCCGCTGCGGCATCCTTGCTCGACGGCTCGCTCGCCGACGCCGCCGTTGCACCCCCCGGCATCACCGAGCACCACGAACTCGACGTGCTTGCCGAGTCGATCGGCGACAACCCGAACGCCGTGACCCGCTTCGTGCTCGTCTCGCGCACCACGACCCTGCCCGAGCCGACCGGCAGCGACAAGACCTCGATCATCGCCGAACTCCCGGATGATACGGCCGGCCGCCTGCTCGAGATGCTCGAGCAGTTCGCCACCCGCGGCGTCAACATGAGCTTGCTCGAGTCCCGCCCCATCGGCGACGCCCTCGGACGCTACCGGTTCGTCATCGACCTCGACGGTCACATCCTGGATGAACGCGTCGCCGACGCGTTGCTCGGCCTGAAGCGCTTCAGCCCCAACGTGATCTTCCTCGGCAGCTACCCGCGCGCCGACAAGCTCGCCATCAGCGTCATCCCGCGCTACGACAACGACGCCTTCGTGGATGCCCGCGACTGGCTGCGCGGCCTGATCGCGGGCGAGCAGTAGCCGCGCCCGCGCGCTTTCTGCCGCCTCCCGCCCCCTTCTGCCGCCTCCCGCCCCCTTTCGTCGAGGTAGCCCGATCTGTGGATTCTGCGGCTCAAGCATCCACAAAAGTGGCTACCTCGGCGCCGACCGCCAGGGCACGGCAGCGCGCCGCGTCGCAGCTCAGCTCGCGGCCGGCACCTTCACCGTGAGGGCGCCGGCGTCGACGGTGGCGTGCACAACCTTCGCCTCGCCGAACTCGTCGCCATCGAGCTGGAACTCCTGCGGGTGCTCCACCTCCATGTCGAGGGATGCGCCCTTCAGATAGGTCACGTCCTTGACGTCTTTCGAGAGGTCGATGATCTTGCGGCCGATCGCAGACTTGCGCAGCACGCCGTTCTCCCACGCGACCTTCTGCCACACCTTGGCCCAGCCGAATGGTCCCCGAGGCCGCAGCGCGGCGATGTCGAGGATGCCGTCGTCGGGGGAGGCGTCGGGCATGAGCAGCAGCCCGCCGGGCAGCACGCCGCAGTTGCCGACGATGATCGTGTGCACGCTCATGGCTCGGGCCGCTGCGCCGTTGAGGCGATAGGTGACACGCACGGGCTTGAGCTCGGGCAGCGATCGCGCGATGCCGTCGATGTAGGCGAGCCAGCCCACGGCCTTCTTGAGCTTGGTGTTGGTGTTCTTGATCATCTTGGCGTCGAGTCCGAGGCCGGCCATCACGAGGAAGACGTGCTCTTCACTGTCCCCATCGGCGCGAACGATCTCGGCGATGCCGAGGTCGATGTCGCGATCCTCTCCGGTGAAGGCGATCTCGACGCTCTGCTCGAGGTTGGTGACGGGAATATCGAGGTTGCGCGCGAGCAGGTTGCCCGTGCCAGAGGGCACGAGTGCCAGCGGCACCTTGCTGTCCCGCAGACCTTCGGCCACGGCGCGTACCGTGCCGTCTCCACCCGCAGCGATGACCACGGATGCCCCGCGTCGCAGTGCGCTCGCCGTAACTCCCTGACCGTTGTCTTCCTCCGTGGTCTCGAACCACGCGGTCGCACCCCACCCCGCAGCCTTCGCGCCGGCATCGATCGCGTCCTTCAATTTGTCGAAGTCGGCTTTGATCGGGTTGTACACCACGGCGGCAAACTTCTTGCGCTTGGGTGCGGAGGTCGCCATGAGGCTAACGGTACGGCATCGCTGGGTAGGCTGTAACGCGTGATCGACGCGCAATTACTCCGCGATAACCCCGATGATGTTAGGCGTTCGCAGGAGTCGCGCGGGGCATCCGTCGCTCTCGTCGACGCGGCACTCGCCGCCGACCAGAACCGGCGCGCGCGCATCCAAGAGTTCGAGTCGCTGCGCGCCGAACAGAATGCGTTCGGTAAGCAGGTCGCCGCGGCGCCGAAGGAGCAGAAGCAGCAGCTCGTGGCCGAGGCCCAGACACTCGCCGCGCGTGTGAAGGCAGCACAGCAGGTGGCACAGGATGCCGAGCTCGAGTTCGCCCAAAAAGCGGGCGCCCTCGGCAACGTCATCATCGATGGTGTGCCCGCGGGCGGCGAGGACGACTGGAACCTCGTGCGTGAAGAGGGCACCCCCCGCGAGTTCGACTTCGAGCCCCGCGATCACGCCGACCTTGGCGAGCTTCTCGACGCGATCGACATCGCCCGCGGGGTGAAGGTCAGCGGTAGTCGCTTCTACTTTCTCAAGGGGGTGGGTGCTCGCCTCGAGCTCGCGCTCATGAACCTCGCGCTCGACAAGGCGATCAGTGAGGGCTTCACCCCGCTCATCACCCCCACGCTCGTGCGCCCGGAGATCATGGCCGGCACCGGATTTCTCGGCGAGCACGCCGACGAGGTCTACCGCCTCGACAAGGGGGATGACCTCTACCTCACCGGCACGAGCGAGGTCGCGCTCGCGGGGTACCACTCCGACGAGATACTCGACCTCGAGGCCGGTCCGCTGCGCTACGCAGGCTGGTCGACGTGCTACCGCCGCGAGGCGGGCTCTGCGGGCAAGGACAATCGCGGCATCCTGCGCGTGCACCAGTTCAACAAGCTCGAGATGTTCAGCTACGTGCTTCCCGAGAACGCCGAGGCGGAGCACGAGCACCTGCTCGAGTACCAGGAGTCGATGCTCAAGGCCTGCGGGCTCGCGTACCGAGTGATCGACGTGGCCGCGGGAGACCTCGGGTCCAGCGCCGCGCGCAAGTTCGACATCGAGGCGTGGGTTCCCACCCAGGGCACGTATCGCGAACTCACGTCGACGAGCAACTGCACGACGTACCAGGCCCGCCGCCTCGACATCCGGTACCGCACCGAGTCGGGCAAGACGAGCCCCGTCGCGACTCTCAACGGAACACTCGCGACGACGCGCTGGCTCGTCGCCATCCTCGAGACGCATCAGCAGGCCGACGGCTCCGTCGTCGTTCCCGAGGCGCTGCGCCCGTACCTCAGTGGACTCGACGTGTTCGAGCCGGTCGCGTGAGCGCGGCATCCATGGATCGCTGGCTCATCGCGCTCGACATCGACGGCACCGTGCTGCGCGAAGACGGCGTCATGAACCCGGCGGTCGTGCAGGCGGTCGGCAGGGTGCGGGATGCCGGACACGAGGTCATGCTCGCGACGGGCCGCTCCGTTGCCATGACCCTTCCCATTCTCGAGCGCCTCGGCATCGGCCCGGAGTACGTCGTGTGCTCCAACGGTGCGATCACCCTCAGGCGCGACCCGGATGCGCCCACCGGGTACTCGCGTGAGTTCGTCGCCACCTTCGATCCGAGCGAGGTGCTGACGACCATCCGCGGCAGCCTCGAGAGCGCCAATTACGCGGTCGAAGACGAGACGGGCCTGTACCGCTTCACGGGCTACTTTCCCGACGGCACCCTGGGGGCCGCGAGCGAGAAAGTCGAGTTCGAGGATCTCTTGACCGCGCACGCCACCCGCGTCGTCGTGATCTCGCCCGAGCACGCCATCGAAGACTTTCTGTCGGTGGTCGAGCGGATGGGGCTGCACAAGGTCTCCTACAACGTGGGCTGGACCGCGTGGCTCGACATCGCCCCCGACGGCGTCAACAAGGCCACCGCGCTCGAGCGGGTTCGTGAGCTTCTGAACATCCCCCGCAGCCGTGTGCTCGCGATGGGCGACGGGCGCAACGACATCGACATGCTCGAGTGGGCCTCCGCGGAGGGTCGCGGGGTCGCCATGGGGCAGGCTCCCGACGAGGTGCGCGCTGTCGCCAACGAGGTCACGGGCACCGACCTCGAAGACGGTGTGGCCGCGGTTCTCGGTTCTTTCTAGAAAACACCGCTCTTATAACGCTCGGTACCTTCCCTACCGATTTACAGGGTCGAGAATCGCTCATCGGTTACACTCGGAACTCGGTCATCCGGGAGGGCTGTCCGAGCGGCCGATGGAGCCAGTCTTGAAAACTGGTGGGCAGAAATGTCTCGTGGGTTCGAATCCCACGCCCTCCGCTCCCCAGCCACCCCCGCAGGGCAACGAAAGGTTTCTGTCATGAGCGAGTTGAGTCCTCGCCCCGACGAGGCGCAACCCCAGGTTTCGTCCGAACTGCGTCTTCGTGAACGCGGTCGCGCATCCGCCAAGCTCCCCGGTATCGCCCGTCACGGACGCCTCAAGAAGTCGAGCCCACTCGGCGTCATCTTCGGGTTCGTCGCTGCGTCGCTCGCCGTGCTTCTCGTGAGCGGGGCGACGCTCGGTGCGCTCGCCGTCAACGCGCTCAACTCCAACCTGCAGGCCAACACGGTCACCCTCATCGGTGAGACGGATGGCCCGCCCCCCAGCATCGGCGCGTACGAGGGTGGCTTCAACATCCTCATCGTCGGCTCTGACACTCGCTCCGGGCAGAACGGCATTGGAAGCGAGGACGGGGAAGAGGACGGTGAGCTCAACGACGTCAATATTCTGTTGCATGTCTCGGCCGACCAGACCAACGCGGTTGCAGTGAGCTTCCCTCGTGATCTTGTCGTAGGCATTCCGGAGTGTCCCGATTCCGACGGAGACACGAAGGGTTACTCCACAGAGCCCATCAACGTGGCGCTGTCTTACGGCGGTCTCTCGTGCGCCGTCTTGACGGTGAGTGAGCTGACCGGGCTTCCGATTCAATTCGCCGGTCTGATCACGTTCACAGGTGTAATCAACATGTCCGACGCTGTCGGCGGCGTTCCCGTATGTGTTACCGGACCGATCTACGATGGCGGTATTGTCTTTCCTGAGGCGGGAACCTACACTCTCGTCGGCACGGATGCTCTGGCCTTCCTCCGCAACCGGTCGGGTGTCGGAGATGGTAGCGACTTGACGCGCATCAGCTCCCAGCAGGTCTACCTATCTTCGCTCGTTCGCCAGCTGAAGTCCTCTCAGACTCTCGGTGATCCTTCTCGGGTTTACCAACTCGCGCTCGCTGCGTCGCAAAATCTGCAACTGTCCTCCAGTCTTGCGGATATCCCTACGATGATGTCGATTGCCCTGGCTCTGAAAGACATCCCGCTTGAGCGGGTGACCTTCGTGCAATACCCCGGGCGCACCGGTGGCGATGGAATTTATGCAGGTAAAGTTCGACCCGACAGCGTTGCAGGCGACCAGCTAATGGCATATATCGCAGCCGACCAGCCGTTCCTCTTGACGCAGGCGGGCGACGGTCGCGGATCCACGATCGACCCGAATGCACCTACGGCTCCTGTGGATCCGGATGCCCCAGTCGTCGACAACACTGGCCTTCCCACACTTGATGGTGTGAGCGGTCAGACCGCGGCGAACTACACGTGTTCGGTCGCCAACAACTAACGAGACAAACGCTGGCTGGCTCCGATGTGACGTCAGGAGCCAGCCAGACGGGTGTGATGTCAGCGCGGGGGATTCGCTGCGGGATCACTCTACGTGTCCTCCAAAATGAGGACAAGTGGATGCCCACCCCCAATGTGCGTCACACGCCGATTCCCGGCACCGCCACCCTGTGACCTATGATTGCTCTCGTCACCAGGAGACGTCGCATAGTTCGGCCTAGTGCACCACCCTGCTAAGGTGGAGTACCCGCAAGGGTACCGAGGGTTCAAATCCCTCCGTCTCCGCTCTGAAAAGGCCTGATCAGGCGCCTAGATTCTTTGTCGGCTTTGGGTTCCTGCCGACGTAAAACTTCGGTGCGGCTTCCGCCAAGTGTCCCCTGAGTGTCCCCAGGAGTGCTCCACCTTGGAAGAGTGGATGCCTAGTCGTGGCGCTCCTCAGCGCTTGCAGTGATACTCATCCAATGGACACGGTTGAGCTCCCGGACGAATGGGCCGCCGCACTAGGTCAGATTGTCTTCTATGGTGGGCGCGTTGACTTGCTGCTCGGTCAACTCGTACCGACAGAGGGCGACAATCCGGGAGCCCGCGGGCTTAGTGGAACACCCCTGGTCAAGGAACTGAACGACCAAAGGTCGCGCGACGAGGATCTGGCCAACGTGATAACTGCCTACGAAGAGCAGTACGTCTGGCGGAATCGGCTCATCCATGGCGCGATGTCTTTCGCAAATGGGACGCTCTGGATCTGGCATATCCCTATCAGGGGCCGCGGTGCGTCTGCTCAGAGCTACCAGTTGCGACTCGACCAACTTCAAACGTTCGCAGAGAGTTGGCGGAACCTTGCGGAGGCGACGCATCTTCTCTTGCACCGCGCGGGCGGCCAAGCCATGGGCAACGGTGCAAACTTGACGCCGTAGTCGACCGCGACGCCAGGATTCGGACGGCATGGAACCTACTCGTTGTGGGACCCTCGCGAGGGTCCCACAGGCAGTACAGTCATGCCGAAGGAGCCAGCATGACCACTGGAAGTTTCGATGCGCTAGTCGCCGCCGTCTTGGCGACGTCAGTGTCGAAAAGCTGGCCCGTCGCCGTCACCGAGTGGGAAGTCGTACAGCTCGAAGAAGACCCGACGGGTCACGGCGTGTGCGTGTGTGGGCAGAACAACTTGGTCAAGTTGTTCACGATCCGGAATGTTGCGAATGGATTAGACCTCTACCCGATCGGCAGCACTTGTGTGAACCAGTTCGGTGTTGCCGAACTGGATTCGCAGGTGAATCTGCTCTCCGATCTTCTCGCCCTTCGACTCGCGGTGCATCAACGACGGCCAATTGCTCTCACGTCCGAATTCTTCTCGCGGGCAATGCTTGAGTACTTCCTCGACGAGGGGGTATTCACGCCCGACGCGTGGAACTTCGGCGACGGCGAGCAGGACTACGAATTTCTCCGGAAGATGTTCAACAAGCGAAATAAGGAAGAGATCTCTCAAAGGCAGAGCGCAAAGATCTACATGCTGCTGACGAAGAAAGTTCTTCCTTTCGTACTAGCGGACAGTCGCCTCCAATAGTGACTCGCCTTCTCACCCAAGAGGAACTGAGCGCCGCTGTCGGGCCCATCAGGTCATACGACTCGGTGATCGTCGTAGGCGCGGGAATGTCGGCGTACGGGTTCCCGATGACGCAGGAGTTGCCAGCCCTCGTGTGGCAAGGAATTGATGCATCGCCAAGCGCACTCACCGAGCTCCGCGAGCGCTCCGGGCGAGATGGAACTGCAAAGGAAATTCTCGCCGCTGACCCCAGCCTGCTGGCGGACTGCTGGGCCTTGATCCGGACCTACCCCGACGCACGCGCAGCCTTCCAAACGGGGTTCGCAAACCTAGATGCGGATCGAGACCCCTCGCAAGCACACGTCGATCTCGCCCGATTGATTCACGCAGGCCACGTCGAATGCGTCGTTTCGTTCAACTGGGACACCTGCTTAGAACGCGCACACAAGCAGACGTTCGGGGTTCCAATTCGCGAAGGTGTGCTTTTCAAGCCCCACGGCGATGCCGCCGTTCCGACGGAAACTTGGATCCTCCCGGACGAGGACGGCGTCGTCGACATTGAAATCCTCGACAAGATTCAGCAACTCTCGGAGCGCCCACGAACGCTGACCGTTATCGGATACAGCGCGAGTGACGAGGCGGTCGTGGAGCTCCTCCTTGCACCGCTCGCCGCGCGTTGGCCGGTGGTTAGAGTCGGGCCGTCTGCGACCGGTGAAGGCGCGCTGCCGGTCGGTGCGGGCAGGGCCCTTCGTCAGATCGTCGATGCGCTTGGGGCGGATGCGCCGCTACGAGGTTGGCGATACGTAACTTTCGATACAAGCCGCGATCTCTCCGCAGCTCTGCGCGGCGAAAGGTTGCGGCCGGTCGACGTGAACGCATGCCCTGAGCTGCCGGCAGCGGAACGCCTGTCCGAGCGATTGACGGCCTCAAAGTTTGCCACGGTGTCTGGTGCGAGCGGTTCCGGCAAATCCATAACCGCGTTCCACGCCGGGCGTCGAATGAATCAGTCGGGGTGGGCTGTGGTCGAGCGTCGCGGTGGCGAAACTAGCCCGATGGACATCACCGAGTTCCGAGACCTCGAAGGTCCCGTGCTCGCCATCGTTGACGATTCTCAAGCGCTGGACGTTTCCTTCCTTGAAGATCTTCGTGCCCTGGTGGATGACGACCACGCTGTGCTTCTTGTTTCTACGGTCCGTCTTGAGGAGCGCAACGACGAGACTGTTGTCGCAAGTCAGGCGCAGCAAGTCATCTACGACTACTGCCGGGAGCACATCGACGACGTTGGAAACCTCATCTCTAGTCTGGACGACCGGGTGCAATGGTCGGCCTTCGCGTTAGAAACGCCGGAACGACGCCTCGAGGTGGCCAAGCGCAGCACAGAGAGTCCATGGCTGTTCATGTTCGTTGCGTCGGGCGGCGATCGTCGTGTCAGCGGAGCAATTGATCGACTCCTGGAGCATTGGCCAAGCGTGATCTGCTTTGCCTGGATCTGCTTGCTTCAAATGGTTAGCAGGGATGCTGGGAGCACTCGTGACGAACTCCGTACGCGGCTCCGCGAGGCAGCGCCGGAGTCGTTCCTTCTGGGTGCTGACTTTCTCGACGATGTGCTCGACGATTCGCTCAGGGCTCTCCTCGCCGAACGCCTCATAACCGAGCAAGAAGGGCGCTTGCGTGCAGTCCACATTCGGCTCGCGGATCGCGCGCTCTACGGCATGGGATTACGCGGGGAGCACGGGCTCGGCGTAGCGATCATGGGCTGGGCGCGCGACCTTCTGGTTGACCCTTCGATTTCCCTCTCGGGTAAGCTCTGGCTCTTTCGGATCTTCAATCACTCGGAACCGTACCGGCGTGGCCCTATCCTCTCGCTGGCCGAAGAGTCAGTGGCAGTCGCTGTGCTTGATCAAATTGAGGACGCGCCGAGCGGGATCGAGCGCGGTGCGGGGCTCAACCTGGCCTGGACCCTTGATTTCATCCATACCTTCTCCGACGGCTTAGCAGATCGCCTTGCCCACCAAGTAGCGGCTTGGCTTCCGGAGCTTCAGTCGGATGAGGTAAACGGGTTCCACTGGATCTTGTCCGGGTTGAGGTCATCGCATGAGAGCGCGTACGAAATGGTTCGGACCACCGCGGACGCGCGCGCGCTGGCTCAGAGTTTGTCTCGTCGGGGTACGAGGCCGCGCGCGTCGGACTGGGGAGATGTCATTCGAGAACTGTCGCCCAGGTGGGACGACCCGCGCTACGAGGATTGGATTCGTCAGTTCGAGGAGGGCGTAGACGAGACCGCCCTCATCCAATGGGTGAGTGATGTTGATGCCGATTCCCACCCCTTCGAGATGTATGAACTCATCTCCGACCTCGCGGAGTTGAGCCCTGAAATTGCGACCGCTGTTCTGCGCGCGAGCGCGCAGAACCTGATTGAAAAGTTGGAATCGGATCTTGCGGATGCTCCGGGCAACTTCGCCGGTTGGGTTTTCGGCATCATGCTCCCCGTCGCCCGTCTAGCAGATGCTCCGACAACTCAGGATGACGAGGAAGACGAGGATCTAGCGGCCGGTGACGAGGAGCTTCCAGAGACTTCTGAAGATGTCGCCCGCAGAGAGTACTGGCAGCGATTCGAGACTCGACTCCCGCAACTCAGCGCCGCGGTTCTCGAGATCATGCGTTCGGTGGACTGGGAGGCAAGCGCGGAATCCCTTCGGCGAGCGCGGCCACACGAGATCGAGAGCCTGGATCTGTTGCTGTTCTGGTTGGCCAACTTGTCCACGGACATCTCGGATCGCATCGCGGCTGCGTTCCCGTTCGATTGGTTGTACGCGATGACCGTCGGCGACCCTCCCGATGGTCCTCGCAACTTCGCGCGGGTGGAAAGTATCCTGCGAGGCTTGGCGGGTTCCGCCTTCTCCACCGATAAGGTTCGCGCATTTCTTGAAGAGCATGAGCCGGAGATCCATGAGTTCCCGCCCCGATTGATCACTGTGTTCCCCCAGCTTGGTGCTCGCTGGATTCTCGGTGGTCGACCGATCGGGTCAAGATCGCCGAGCGGCGATTGGGCCGCAATCAGTCAAACGTTGGAGCGTCTGGAGACGGTAAGCGCCGATGCCGCGCGAATCCATCTTCGGGCCGGCGCGGCTGACGTGAGAGCCGTATTGGCATCGCCACACCGGGGCTCCCTGCGAGGCTTCTCCAAGTACGTTCAAGTCGCCGACAGGTTGGACGAGGCGCACTTGACGACTGTGTTCGCGGGTTTGACGGTGGCAGAAGTGCGTGAGGGGTGGACTAGAGCGGTGTCTGATGCGGACCAGGAAATGGCTCCGCTCTTGGAACGAGCTCGCGACAGCGCCACCGACGTGTCGACCGTCGCTCGCGACCTGTTGAGCGAGCGCCAGATCTAGCCTGCCCGTCCGGCATATCCCTTTGGCTGTAGCGGGTTATGTCGTCCCTGGCCAGGAGAATGTCGGCATGCCCAGTGACATCGTGCGAGTGCCGCGCGGACTGCTGACAGCGTCACTTTCGAAAGGTCGGGAGGTCGGACACTCGGCCATTGTGGACCGATTTGCATCAACCAGCCCCTCCGATGGACAGATCCTTTCGGGATACGCCAGGCATCCACTGGCGGAAGTCGATCAGACCCTCACACGGACCTAGGCACTCTTGGCAGTGGATCACGCCTCGCTCAATGTCGGCCACCAGGTCGGGCTGATCGCTTAGGTTGCCGAAGTCCAGCTCGTGCTCACGAATTCGCGCCATGGGGTACTGGGGACGATCGGGCTCACTTCTTCCCGATTGACTTGCCGCCGCTGTTTTTGGCCTTCAACTCGCGCAGCGCCTCGATCACTTCGGACCCCTTGCCCTCGATCTCAACTGTGCGTGAGGTCTTGGTCTCCACGATCGAGACTTTCAGCGGGAGTTCCTGCGCTTCCTCAGGCGACCAGCCCTGGGCGCGGGCGCGCATGTCGATGAACGACTGCGTGACAAAGATGAGCCAGTCGTTGCTCATGGCCAGGACCGCTAGTCCGAGCGCCCACATGTCCGGGTCGATGCTGTACTCGGAGATGAACTTCCGCGAGCCGCTGGGCATCGAGAACTCGACGGGCAGAGCAGACTCGGCGTTGCGCGCTTCCTTCGGAAAGTAGCGCATCTGGTCGGTGTACCGAGGCAGCTTGTCGTCTTCATCGTCGTCCCGCACCGGCAGGCGGGTCGGTATGACGTAGACCGTATCTCCGCTGATGGTGTCCGGGAGCGCACCCTCAAGCGGGGTCCACTCGTTCTCAGTGATACGGGCTGTCATGGCCCCGAAGCCTACTAGCTACCCTGGATGAATCCTCGGTGCGCCGAGGGTGATCGTTGCCCCCTTGGCGATCGCCTCGGCTATGGGAGATGCTTCTCTAGGAGCCTTATCGCTGTCGGAAGCCGTTGTTCGAGGTGGCTGAAGTTGGGGTACCTGCGGACGACGTCCTCAATCAACCGGATCTCTGCTTCGTAACGTTCATCTTGCGAAGGATGATGGCCGCCTTCTCGTACCAGCCGGGGCCGGGCTCCATGTGATCGATCCGTTCGATGCGCTCCGCGGCGTCGATGCACTCGTACGTCAGAGCGAGAGCTTCTTCAAGGTGGTTGGTCCGCTTCATGTGGTCGACAAAGTCTGACCACTCCAAGTAGAAGATGCCCCGCACATCGCCCGCGGCCAGGATCGCCGGAGGCTGGTGGAGGAACTGGGTCCCAAAGTTGCGGACGAAGTACTGTCGGTGATACTCGGTGCGCACGAACGCCGGCACGTTCGGTTCGTAGAGAACCGCGCCCGGGTCCTGGGCTTTGAAGGCGCGGTCGACTACTGCTTGTTCCGCCGCTGTGATCGCCTTCGCGGTCCCGGTGTTGTACCAGTCCAGGTCGAACACCTCGCCGGTCGCCTCGGCTTGAGGCCAGTCAACGTCGTGCTCCATGAGGTCACGATAGAGCCAGGTTTGCTAAGTGCCCGGTCTTCGGAGCTCACTATGCCGCCGTCACACCCAGGGCGGAGAGGTTGGCTTTGACCCGCAGTTTGCCAAACTTGGCGTAGTCGCCCGTCAGGTGTGCGTATTGACCCGCTAACACGCCGGGCCCAACTCCAACGGAGTCCGCTATTTCTACGAGTTCCGCCGTTGTCGCCACAGCACTCAGCTCGTCTTCGCTCAGGCCGGCCATCAGGAGTTCCGATGCGTAGCTGTTGGCCTGAATCTCGTGAGGGTCCGAGCTGTCGCCATGGTGAAGCCGCTCTTCCATCTCGTCGGCCGTGATCTCCAGGAACGTCGTGCGCTTGAGGTGATGGAGGACGTGGGCAATCTCGTGCGCAATTGCAAACCAAAGCGAATCGGCGAACTTGTATCGTCCTGTGACCGCGATCATTGGACGGTCGGCCTGCAGCCAGAGGGAGACGCCTGATACGCGGGTGTCAGGCACCTCCTCGACGTAGACGAGGATGACCCCAGCTGTGAGTAGGTCGGCCTGGAGTTCGACGAAGGCTTGCGCTGGATCCCGGCTTGTAAGGCTCGGCAGCTGTTTCGCCACTCTGCGAAGGCGCATTGCATCGTGTTCCGGAGCGGACATCGCGATCGAATTCGCTTGGCGAACGGCAAGCTGAATCCAAAGAGCAGTGGCGTGCTCGTCGATTGTGTAAGCACTACTCCGCTTGAAGCTGGCTTGGAGCTTAAGGGAGATGCGTTCATAGGCGGCGGGGTCGCTTACGCCGAAGAAGCGCAGAAGCTTCTCAACCCGAGTAGGCGCGTCATCGCCGGGCGCGACAATTCGCCGGCGAATCAGTTCCTCGGAGCGGAAGTTTCGCAGCCATCCGACGTGCTGGGCCAAGTCTGCGCGCGCGTCCTCGGCCAGACGGAACGCTCGCCATTCGGCCTCCAGCTTCAGCAAGAGTCGTGAACTCAGTCCCAAGGCACGTTCAACGGCAAGGGCGAACTCCGGGGTCAGACTGGCCCCCTTGATTACCTGATTGAGGTGCTTCTTGCTGATGCTCATCCGATCGGCAAGGTCCGCTTGCGTGCGTCCCGTGGCATCGAGTTCGGTTTGAATCAACTCTCCGGGGCTTGGCGGATCCCATTCTGGTGCGAAGTCCTCAAGCACTTCCCCATGCTCGCGTTTCATCCGTGTCTCCTCATCTATCCCGCTGCTCGAAGCAGCGGTCGGTTGTCGATCCTGATATCCACGATCACGAAGCCGGCGCTCGCTTCGAGCTGTGCGACAGTTCCGCGCCGTTCCCTTGGAGCCGCGTGCACGAGTTCGCCCTCGAGCTCGACCCCGCCAAGGCGAAGTACGACGCCTGCGCCGCTTGCGGAAATGGTGACCGAGCGAACAGTGGCTAGCTGGTCTAGGTCGTCGGCGGCGCTCAACAGGGCGAGCAGCAACCGCGTGGCAACCGCATTGTCATGAGCAACTCGCGCAAAGCCGTCCCTTGAAACGCAGGCCTGCCGCATCGCAGGCGACCGCCACGCAATTCGCAAGTCGTTTACCTCATTGGTGTACGGATCGTCGTGTAGTATGGAAGTTGTGCACCAATCAGGTGCATAAACAATGCTACCGCTTCCAGGAGACATCATGACGATCCACGCCAACAAGACCGACAAGCCGAAGAAGCTCGTCTCGGTCACCATCAACAGCCGCCCCTTCGAACTCGAGAAGGACGACATCACCTTCGAGGAACTCGTTGCCCTCGCGTTCCCCAATGGATCCGGCGAGAACCCGCTGTACCGGGTCAGCTACCGCCGCGGCCACGGCAACAAGAGCGGCACCCTCGCGGCCGGCGAGTCCGTCAAGGTCAAGGAAGGCATGGAGTTCGATGTCGACGTCACCAATCGCTCATAGCGCCGACCTCGGCCGCCTCCGCGCCGAGGGCTACGACATCACCGTCGTCGACGGCCACCTTCTCGTGCGAGACGTGCCCTACGTCACCTCGACGCGTGAAGTGCGCAATGCAGTGCTCGCCTGCCCGCTCGACCTCGCAGGCGACACCACGATCGCGCCGACGACTCATGTCATGAAGTTCGCCGGGGAGTTCCCCTGCGGCCCCTCCGGCGTCGAGCTCGACGCGATCCGGCACAGCGCGATCAGCGAGAGCATCGGCGGGGTCACGTTCACCTTCGCCTTCTCGAGCAAGCCTCCGTCGGGCGCCTATCCCGACTTCTACGAGAAGGTGGTTGCCTACGCGCGCATGCTCTCGGACCAAGCCCGATCCCTCGACCCGAGTGCCGACGCGCGCACCTTCCCGGTGATCGAAGCGCCCGCCGAGGATTCCATCTTTGTCTACGAGGACACCGCAACGGCCCGCGCCGGGACCACCAACGCGAACAACAAGCTGGCTGGTCAGCGGGTCGCGATCATCGGTGTCGGCGGAACGGGCACGTACATCCTCGATGCCGCGGCCAAGACCCCAGTCGCGGAGATCCACCTCTTCGACGGCGACGTCCTGCTCACGCACAACGCGTTCCGTGCCCCCGGCGCGGTCTCCATCGACGAGCTTCGCGCGAAGCCCAGGAAGGCCGACCACTGGGCTGCCACCTATGCCAAGCTCCGCCGAGGGGTTATTCCGCACCCGTACAACATCACACCCGAGAACGTCGCCGAGCTCCACCGCATGGACATTGTGTTCCTCGCCGTAGACGAGACCGCCGAGAAGCTGCCGATCATCGAGTACCTCGAGCGGGAAGGCATCACCTTCATCGACTGCGGCATGGGCCTCACGCTCACCGACAGCGACGAAGTCCGCGGCCAGCTGCGCGTAACTGCCAGCACTCCGAGCAAGCGGGACCACATTCGCGCCCTTGGGCGCATACCCCTCGGCAACCCTGTGGTTGACGACGACTACGCGACGAACATCCAAGTCGTGGAGATGAATGCAATGAATGCGATGCTCGCGGTGATCCGCTGGAAGAAGATCTTCGGCTTCTATGCCGACAGCGAGCACGAGCACGACATGGGCTACGTCATCGGTGGCAACGAGATCATCAATCAGGACCACGCCGCGTGACTCGGTTCCGCCAGCTCGCCGGAGTCGATTTCACACCCACCATTCCCCGTGAGCTAGACGCCGGCGTGCTCTATGTCTCGATGGAGCACGCCACGGCGATTCACGCCTGCATGTGCGGCTGCGGCCGTGAAGTCGTGACCCCGTTCAAGCGTGACTCCTGGACCATCTCCTACGACGGCGTCGGCGTCTCTTTGAGACCGTCGATCGGCAACGGCGCCCTACCCTGCCGATCGCACTACATCATCCGAGACAACCGGATCGTCTGGCTCAAGCCCGAGACGCCGAACACTGGCCAGCGGCGAGATCCTCAGCCTGCTCGGTGGTACGAACGGCTCCGGCGATGGTTCGTGGGCCGGCCTTAGAAGACGCCTTCTCCAGTGTCCCCCCTGTGTACCCGTCAACTAGATGATGCTGTGTTTTCGGTGTTTCAGGGGGTCGCGAGCCGCCTAACGTCGGCACTGATGCGTAGATGAAGGCCCTGCTAAGGTGGAGAGGGGTTTAAACTCCTCCGTGGGTTCAAATCCCACCGTCTCCGCAGATGGAAAATGGTCGCCCACGGGCGGCCATTTTGCATCTGCGGCAACGGTGAGTTCGGCTATTCGTACTCAGAGGCTTCGGGCATCCGCCTCCGCCACAATTTCCTTCGCCCAACGGATGAGGTTCGCCAAGTCGTTCGACGAAAGTGAGTCGGCACCATACTGCACTGGCGTTTTGTCGGTGAGCAGTCTCGCGAGGCAATTGCTGGTCTTCTTCGACGGAGAGGTAGCTTTCCGCAAGAGGTCGACTGCCTGCGCGTGATCGTCTCCGGCGCTGCGCTCGCCAAGAACAATCGCGCAGATCGCATCGGCTCCAGCGATCCCCGCGAGTATCGCATTCGAGCCGGCGACTTTGTTCTCTGACATTGAGCCGCCGGCCGAGAACAGTTCCGCCGCGTCGAGGTAGGTATGGGCCTCTCGCAGGCGCGCTCGAGCCTCGACTTTGGTCATGCGAACGGAGGTGTGTTTCTTAGCCAACCGATCGCCTTTGCTGCGTGAGTGCGCGAGCAAACTGCGAGAAGTCGGGGCCGACGACTGGCACAGCATCTTCACGAATCGACACCACGATGGGATCAGACCGATCGAGGGAGTCTCGAAGGTCTGACCTGGTGATGGTGAAGATGTGTCCCTCATTGCCGGTCCACGCTCGGATGTGTTCGCTCAACTCTCGGCTCGCGTCAATCATCCGTTCGTGGGCGGTGTCGTCTGGGTAGACGAGGAGGAGGTCGATGTCCGACTGGTTTGTTGCCATCCCGCGAGCGAACGATCCATACAAGAACACGGCGATTTCATTCTGCTCTGCGAATTGATTGCGGATGCGGTCCACCAGTTCGGTTTTCGCGTTCACGGCCATCTCAATCGCGGGCCACAGCACGTGTTGTCGATTTCCTTGCCACAAGGTAGTGCGTCCGTGAACCGCGGAGAGTACCAACCCCGCGTTGGCAAGTCGTGCTAGCGCTTTGCGCACGCCAAACGCAGACGCCGAGTCAGTGAGCCTCTGCACCTGGGATGCACTGAACTGTACGTCAGAGCCAGCGAGCACGCGCAGCGTCTCGGCTTCCACCGGCGAAGCGATAGTGCGTAGGGGAGACTCCAAATCCACAGCTCGAGTATGCAATCAAAGTTGCCATTCGGCAACTATGAGTGCTTTTAAGCAACTAGAGTTGCCCGGCGTTCCCAAGCGCTCTCCCAGGGAGGGTTTCGTAGCGTCGAAGCATGAAGTGTCCTATCGATGAATCCACCCTGGTCATGTCTGAGCGCTCGGGAATCGAGATCGATTACTGCCCCACCTGCCGCGGTGTGTGGCTGGATCGCGGTGAGCTGGACAAGATCATCGAGCGCGGGTCGGCGGCACCGGCATCCATGCCCCCTGCGGCGCCCGCTCAGCAGCAATACCGCGACCGCGACAGTTACCAGCAGCCGGGCGGATACGACCAGTTCGGACGCAAGCGCAAGAAGGAGAACTGGCTGAGCGAGCTGTTCGACTAGCTGCGGCTACGCTCGCCGGAACGTCCACACGGTGGGGCCGTACGTCTTGTCTGCCTCGCCGGTGATAGTGAGTGTGTTCCCGTCGGCACCGCAGGCGAACTGCGTGGGGCGCAGCCCGGCACCAAATGTCGCTGCCCCGAACTCTCCCTCGTCGCTACCCTGCAGGCCGCTAGGGCCGACGGCGAGGTAGAGACTCGCGTAAGACTCGATAGTGGTGAGGCGAGGGCTACTCACGGTGAATGTGCCGTTGGGCCCGGGAGACGTGGTGAAGCGAGTCGAGCCCTCGTAGGTGGACCAGAACCCACCCACCTCCGGCTCGTAATCGGCCCAGCCGGCGACCCGAAGCGAGTACGAGCCCTCTGGCCCGATCGCGAGGGTGAAGCGCTGAAACGAGGAATCACTCAGGTCGAGCCATCGCGATGCCGCGCTCTCGAATCGCCAGACGCCCACGAAGCAGTTGGGCACGGCCGTGCCGGGTGGGGGCGCCGGATCATCCGGCTCGCGGTACTCGAACGTGGTCCGTCCACTGCCGACGATCGTCAGAATCGACCGTCCGATCCCGAGGATCTCGGCTTCGATGCGAGTGACGATGGGCAGGAGGATCGCGCGTACGGCGGCGCGCACGACCGCCTCGATCTGTGCTTCGAACGGCCCACCGTATGCCGCGACCGACGTGATGGCATCGTCGATGAGCGTTCGTGTCACGGCGAGGAGGTCGGTCACCTCGGAGCGCGCCACCTCGGCGCGCACACTCACCGTGCCGATCTCGACCGGCTTACTGCTCTTCTGTTCTGTTCCAGCGACCCACGGGATGACGATGCGTTCCTTGGCTTGCGCGGTGACGGTGCCCTTGAGCGGATAGTTGAGCACTGGCGCAAAGTAGGTGTAGCCGTTCGCCTTCACGGGGAGGTACTCCCGCCAGCTGATGGGGGCGCCCTCACGGACGAGGTCGGGGAGGGGCCGCTGCCCTAGAGCGCTCAAGCAATCATTGAGCTGAGCTTCGAGTGGTCGATTGGCGGTGATCAAGCCGAACCACGAACCGTCCTGCCCCTGCAGCTTCACCGGAGACTCCGAAGCGACCATCGTCATAGAGACGCCGAGCAGGTACGAGCTGTAGTGCGACACCACCCCCACGATCGCCACCCCGTTCGCGATGGCCCGCAGCGCGGGGCCGGTGAGCGACTGGATGACCGTCAGCAGCGCCTTCTTCGCGAGCGCGACCGCGCTATTGAACAGTCCGGCGAGGAAACCCGAGATCGCACCCAGCACGCCACCTTTGGCGAGAAAGTTCGGGGATAGCTGAACCGCGCTGAATATCTGGTTGATGGTGCGAGAGAAAAAACCTGAGACGGCGGAGCACGGGGCTTGCGGAAGGGCCTGTGCCTCGGGGCCGCCCGAGAACACGGCGGCAACTGCCATCCCCGGCGATTCGACCGGCGCGAGCCCCGAGGGAGCCGAACTCGTCGTTGGCGAGGGGGTGGCGAAATCGGCGATGGATGCTTCCATCGCGTCCGCCACGAACAGCAGTAACGCGGCGCGCGGGTACCAGATGGACTGCGCCGAACTCCACTCCACGACGGGCGGAAACCAGGTGCGCGCGGTCGTCGCTCGTGTCGTCGACTCTTCGGATAACCAGGCGGCGATGAGGTAGCTGAACGGCGGCGCGCCCGGGGGCATAGGTACGAGCTCGTCGAGGTCCGCGCCCTCCATGCCGCCGCCGGAGTCGATCTCCGACTGCATCACCTCTACCGCAGAGCTGGGGGAGGCCATCAGCGCGGCCTGAGGCCACTCGTCTGTGACGTCGTCGATCACCGCGATTCCGTTCGCCTCGAAGGCCTCCCGCACCCCGATGCCGGTCTCGCGGTCGATGGACTCGGGTACGCACCCGGCGAGAGCAAGGGCGACGACGGTGATGATGGCCACGGCTCTCGATACCAGCCGGGCACGCTGGGGCGATGTCACGGCAGCGCTCCGAGCAGTTCGAGCACGATCTGTTCGTACTCGGCGAAGGCGATCGTCTGGTCGCCCGTGGCCCAGGCGATGGCGACACCCAGTTCACCCTGGGCGGCGGTGATCGAGCCGGAACGCGGATTGGTTGCAGGAACCACTCCGGGGGTGAGCGCCAGGTAGTGGCCGTAGTCGCCGATGTCGGGGAGGGGGACGAGGGTGCCGGAGAACACGGTCGGATCCGACTGGGCACGCGCCGCAACATCCGCCGCACTGAGCACTTCGATCGACAGGCTCTCCGCCCCGGAACCGACCGACGACAGGGTGACTTGGCAGTACGACAGCGCGGCGATGAATGCCGTGTCGGCGGGTTCGCCCACGGCGCCGAAGGCCGTGAGTGTTGCGCTCTGCTGCGCGAGGCGGCATGCGGTGTCGCGATCGACGATCTCGTCGGTGGTGGGGGCGGCGCTCGCGACACCGGAACCGCCGGGACCACCCGGGCCCGCAGCGGGAGAGGGTGCGGCGGTGGCGCAGCCAGCGACCGTGGCTGCGGCGAGTAGGAGCGCCGCGCAGCCGATGAGCCGCGCGGAAATTCGAGTCTTTTTCACGCTGTTCTCCCTCGCCGTGGTGCACTTATTACAGTGATCATGCAATAACCGTGACAGGGCCGCAAGGCACAATGGGCATGAGGGAGGGTCATGACGCAGGCGCAGCGGCGAAGTGTTACCGAGCGACGCATCGTGGAATCAGCCACGGCGCTGTTTCTTCGAGATGGCTATGCAGCGACCAGCCTCGCTGCGGTCGCGGAAGCTGCGGGGGTGTCTGAGAGAACCGTCTACGTGCGATTCGCATCAAAGGTCGAGCTCTTCCAAAGGGTGATTCAGATGGGTGTCGTCGGCGACATCGATCCGACTCCCCTCCCGCAGCGAGAGTGGAGTCGCGTGAGCATGTCGGCACCGTCGCTCGAGGAGCGAATTGCTGCCTTCGCAGACGGTGTCAGCGAGATGCACGAGCGTCTGGGCCCCCTGATGTCGGTCAACGGTGAGGTGGAGCCGAGCGAGCCGGCGGTGCAGAAATCGGCGGGCACAGCACGCACCGACACCCTCGCGTTCCTCCGCGCCTTCTGGACGTGCGCAGCCCGCGACGGACTGATCCCCGACTCGTGCGACCTCGAGTGGCTCATCGACACGAGCGCGATACTCGCGGCGGCCGAGACCCGGTTGCTCATCACTCGCACGGTGGCGTGGGATCGGGAGCAGTTTCGGGACTGGATTTGTGAGACCTGGCCGCGGCTCATCGCGGGTGCCGATCGGCAACCTCCCGCCTAGGGCCGCTCGCGTGCTGCGGCTACGCTGGCGTCGATGAGAACCGCGACGCAGCACATCCTCGGCGCCGAGCCGGTCACGAGCAAGCCCGGCCAGCCGCTGCGCATCGCCGTGTACGGGCGGGTGGCGGAGGCGATCGTCTCGGGTCGCGCCCTACCAGGGTCGATGCTGCCGACCGAGGCTGAGGTGGGCGAGACACTCGGTGTGAGCCGCACGGTCGTGCGCGAGGCCCTCATGCTGCTCGAAGAAGATCAGCTCATCACCACGCGACGCGGGATCGGCCGGTTTGTCGCGCTCGAGCCCGCGAAGTTCGGTCTCGAGCGCATTGCGCCCTTCGACGAGCTGTTGCGCAGCGCGGAGCCGGGTCGCGCCTTCGCTCTCTCGACGCTCGAGGCAGCCGTGCAAGACGGCACGGAGTTCACCGCGCGCGGTCTCGACGTCGACGACACCACCCCCACCTGGTTTTGGGAGCACGTCGTGACGCGCGACGGGCGTCCGGTTGCGATCCTGCAGGAACATGTGGTGGCCGCGGATGATGCGCACGAGGGCATCTCGGCCCAGCGCCGCCGCGCCTCCGCGGTCGCCGCCGAGATGGCCGGTCGGGCATCCACTCTGCTGTCCCTGATTCGCAAGGACCTCGGGCCGGAACTCGGGCCGGGAGAGGTGGAGATCTCGACGAGCGTTCTCGGAAGCACGCGCGCGAAGCAACTGGGGGCCACCGCGTCGCAGCCCGTGCTCGTGCTCACGCAGAAGATCTCGCGGCAGGGGGAGGCCTTCTACCTGGCGAAGTGCCTCATCGTTCCGGACTTCGTGCGGCTCGTCGTGCACCAGGCTTCGGTCGGCTGATCACGACTTCGCAACGCCGCTTGTCACGTTAGACGAGCTTGTATAACATCGTACAAACCCGTCAGACAAAGGAGTTCGATGATGGCTTCCCGAATGATCGCCGCCCTGCCGGCCGTCGCCCTGCTGATGCTCGCCGGATGTGCCGCGGCACCCGATGACAACGGCGGAGGCGCTACCCCCGATTCCGATTTCCTGCCCTGCCTCGTCTCGACGACCGGCGGTTTCGATGACCTCTCCTTCAACCAGTTCACCCTCGAGGGCATGCAGGAGGCGGCGAGCCGGCTCGGGGTCGAGACCCTCAAGGTGCAGTCCGACAACGCGGAAGACTACGAGGGCAACATCCAGGCGATGATCGACCAGGGTTGCACGCTCATCCAGACCCTCGGCTTCGACATGATCGACGCCACCCGCGTCGCCGCCCAGGCCAACCCCGACATCGACTTCATCATGCTCGACACGATCCTCTTCGACGAGAACGGCGACGCGCTCGAACTCGACAACGTCAAGCCCATCGTCTTCCAGACACGCGAGCCGTCGTTCCTTGCCGGGTACGTTGCCGCCGCGACGACGAAGACCAACAAGGTGGGCCTGTACGGCGGCCTGCAGATTCCGCCGGTCGTCGACTTCATGGACGGCTTCGGCCGCGGGGTCGAGGCCTACAACGAGGCCAAGGGTGCCTCGGTCGAGGTTCTCGGCTGGGATGTCGCGACCCAGGAAGGTGTCTTCGTGGGTGGCTTCACCGACCAGAACGCCGCCAAGACCATCACCGAGGGACTGCTCGACCAGGGCGTCGACATCGTCATGCCCGTCGCGGGGTCGCTCTTCCAGGCCTCCCTGCAGGCCATTCAGGACCGCGGCGGCGAGGGCCTCGCGATCATCGGTGTGAACAGCGACGGCTACGACACGGCGGGTGCCGAGTTCCAGTCGTTCTACCTGACCTCGGTGCTCAAGAACATGGCGAACGCGACCCGCGACGCCGTGCTCCAGATCGCGAACGACGGCTTCGACAACTCGGTTTACGACGGAACCCTCGCCAATGACGGCGTGGGACTCGCCCCGTTCCACGACTTCGAGTCGACCGTCCCTGCTGGTCTGCAAGATGATCTGGATGCTCTGAAGCAGCAGATCGTCGACGGCTCGATCGCCGTCCGCTGATCGCCGGTTCGGGAGACGTGGCAGTGAACGCTTCGGCAGGCAGCGCCGCCGCGGGTGGAGTGCCCACGCACTCCACCCGCGTGGTGCTCGACATGGACTACGGCATCGATGATTCGATGGCGACCCTCTACCTGACCTCCCTGGGGACGGTGGAGATCGTCGCGATCGGAACCGTGCACGGTAACGCCCCCGCGGTAGCCGCGGCCGCGAACGCGGCTCAGGTGATGCGCGCCGCGGGTCTCGTGGTGCCCATCGCGATCGGTGCCCAGCGCCCCCTCGCGCAGCACCTCGACATCGCCTCGCAGGTGCACGGTGCCGACGGCATCGGTGGCATGGCGGATGGGTCGACGCCCACGGTCTCAGACGAGTCCGCCGCCGAGCAGCTCGTACGCCTCGCGCGCGCGAACCCCGGTGAGCTCACGCTGTTGGCCACGGGACCGCTCACCAACGTCGCGCTCGCCACGATGCTCGACCCCGAGCTGCCGAATCTGCTGCGCAGTGTCGTCATCATGGGTGGAGCGCTGCGGGTGTCGGGCAACATCACCCCCGATGCCGAGGCGAACATCTGGCACGACCCGGAGGCCGCGGATCTGGTCTTTGCGTCGTTCCCGCGCGTCACCCTCGCGCCCGTCGACCTGACGCACGCAATGGTCATCGATGAGTCGCATCTCGCCCGCATCGAGGGTGCCGAGAGCACGCCGCTGCGTGACCTGGTTCGCGGGATGCTGCCGCAGTACCTCGCGTTCAACCTTGAGTCGACGGGCACCGTCGGCTTTCCCCTGCACGACCCCTCCGCGGCTATCCTGCTCGCCAAACCCGAGCTTGCCGCGTACGAGCGTGTGGAGATCGCGGTGGAGAAGCGCGGTGAACTCACGCGTGGAGCACTTGTGATCGACGATCGGCCGTATCCGGCGTCGTTCGGTCGCCCCCGCGTGTGGGTGGGCAGGCCCGCCGCTACCTCGTTTGCGGAGGAGTTCGTCTCGGTCGCGTTCGGGGCCTAGAGCGCGGGGCGTAGACGCCGCCCGGCTCGAAGGGATTTTCTCAGCTTCGAAGGCTTCGTTCCCCATACTGTGAACTGTGGACTTAGCCCTCGACCTGACACCCGATCTGATCGTCGCCTTCCTCACGCTCTTCGTGCTCGAGATCGTTCTCGGCGTCGACAACGTGATCTTCATCTCGATCCTCGCGAGCAAGCTCCCGAAAGATCAGCAGGCGAAGGCGCGCAACCTCGGCCTCAGCCTTGCGATGCTCATGCGCATCGGTCTGCTGTTCTTCGCCTCGTGGATCATCTCGCTCACCAACGACCTCTTCGAGCTCTTCGGCATGGGTTTCTCGGGCCGTGACCTGATCCTGATCCTGGGTGGTCTGTTCCTCATCTACAAGGCCGTGCACGAGATCCACGAGAAGCTTGAGGGCGCCGAGTCGGAGTCCGGTCAGTCCGGCAAGCCCGGGAAGGCCGTCACGTTCGGTGCCGTCATCGCGCAGATTCTGCTGCTCGACATCGTCTTTTCGTTTGACTCCGTGATCACCGCCGTCGGCATGGTCGACGAGATCGTCGTCATCATCGCCGCGGTCGTGCTGTCGTTCGGCCTCATGCTCTTCGCGTCGAAGTACATCTTCTCCTTCGTCAACAAGCACCCCTCGGTGAAGATGCTCGCGCTTGCCTTCCTCGTGCTCATCGGCGTGACGCTCGTCGCCGACGGCTTCGACGTGCACATCGACAAGGCGCTCATCTACGTGCCGATTGCCTTCGCGATCATCGTCGAGGCTCTCAACCTGACCTATGCCGCCCGACGCAAGAAGGCGCTCGCGAAGGAGATCGAGCCCGTGGCGCTACGTCACGCCTACACGAAGGCCTCTGACGCGGATGCCGTCGCCGCCGCGACCTCGCGGGAGTCCGACGGCGGCTCGGTGGGGCTGTCTCGCAAGCCGGTTTCGGGGTCGAGCGGTGGCGAGAAGAACCACGGACTCGGCTAGCTCGAGGGCAGCATCCGTCTCGCGAACTCGACCTGCTGGGCGATTGCGCGACGACTCTCGGGAAGCCGCACAAACACGGGGCTGACGTGAAATCCGCCGGGGATGACGTGCAGTTCGACGTCGCCACCCGCGGCCGTGACGGCGGATGCCCACGCGGTGTCGTCTGGCAGGAACAGCTCCCTGTCGCCGACGTGAACGATGGCCGCGGGCAGTCCGGCGGGGTGGCCGTAGAGGGGCGAGATGCCCGGCGTGCGGGCATCCACCTCACCCGCGTAGGCGCGACCGGCCTCGAGCAGACCGTCGACCGTGAGCATGACGTCGTGACGAACGAGAGCCTGGATCGCGGGGTCGGCGAGAGTGACATCGAGCCAGGGGGAGATGAGGATGAGACCCGTCACGCCCTCGCCCGCATCCCGCAGCCTCGATGCCACGGCGACGGCAAGGCCGCCGCCTGCGCTATCCCCGCCGAGCAGCACGCGTCGCGCCCCCTGCTTGCGCAGCTCGGTGATGACACCGATCACCTGCTCGACCGCGTACGGGTAGGTATGTTCCCCAGAGAGCGCGTAGTCCACGAGCAGCACGGGCACCCCCACCAGACCTGACACCGTGTGCGACCAGTCCCAGTGCACGCGGGATGCCTGACCGGAGTATCCGCCGCCGTGCAGGTAGACGATCACGTCATCTCGCGCGCCGCTGCCGATCCAGAAGCACGGGACGTCGGCGATGGTCGCGGCCTCGGTCGTGACACCCCGCGGCGGTACCGCGCGGCCCGGGGGACCGGCGAGCGAAGGCAAGAGAAACGAGGCGCGCATGGTGACACGGATGATGCCCGCGGTGAGGTTCTGCTGCCAGCTCATGTGCCGGATTCTAGGGCCTCGAGGTAGCCAGTTCTGTGGATGCTGCGGCGCTGGCACCCACAGAAGTGGCTACCTCGGCGGGAGGGGCGGGGTACTTTTTAAGGATGGTCGAACGGGGGGCGAAGGGCGGCGCGCCCCGTCGCAGCCGGCGCCGCATCATCCTCGGTGTCATCGCCGGTGTTGTCGCGGCCCTCATCATCGCGATTGTCGTCGTGGTGCAGATTCGCGCGAACGACGTGCAGACCCGGCTCGACTACATCTCTTCTCTCTCGCCGGAGGATGCCCAGAGGTACCTCGAGGAGCACCCCGAGATGATCGCCGAGCTGGCCAATGCCGAGTCGGCGCACACGGCGCGCTGGTGGCGCCTCGCGACGCCCGCCGAGCGCAAGAACCTCATCGCGACGTCGCCGGAAATCACCGGCGCCCTCGATGGGGTGCCCTACGGGATACGCGACTATGCCAACCGCAAGGTACTCGACAGGCTGATCGCTCGGGAGACGGCGAATCTCAAGTCGGATCCCGACAACGGGCAGGCGCGACAGACTCTCGAAGCGCTCAAGGCCATCAAGACCGCGATCAACGGCAAGCGTGAAGTGAAGCGGTACCTCGTGCTGCTCGTTGACGATGAGCTGCCCCTCGCTGCTGTCGCGGTAGGCAACCTCGACTCGGCCGAACAGGTCACCTTCAGCGTTCCGGGGATGGGTACGTACACGAACGACATGTCCCTGTGGACGCAGTCGGCCGAGAACCTCTACCTCGCGCAAGGGAAGGTGGGTGCGCCGGAGAGTCGCGCAGTCGTCGCGTGGCTGAACTACCGCACGCCCCCGCCCGGGATCGACGCGACGCTCGGCGCGTACGCGACCCGGGGGGCGCCACGGCTGGCGGCGGACATCCAGGGTCTGTACGCCACCCGGCAGGACGATCCTGTTGCGACGGTGAGCGTCGTTGGTCACTCCTACGGCACGACCATGGCTGCCAACGCGATCGCCGACACCGACCTGCGGCTCTTCGCCTTCGTCATGCTCGGGTCGGCCGGCATCGAGGAACGCATCGCTGGTGCTGCCGCGCTGCACGCGGATCATGTCTACGCGGGGGAGGCGACGGCAGACCAGGAGGCACAGTGGGGCCGCATCAGTCGCACCGATCCGCGCTCGCCGTCGTTCGGGGCTCGCGTGATCCAGGTGGACGGCAACGCTGACGAGGGGCTCATCGGCGTGACGGGCCACGCCCCGATCATCCATTCGCAATGGAACGACGACCCCAACTCGGCTGCCTGGGCGGCCTACCGCGATTCGAACGGTGTGGTCGACCCGAATGCCTATGCCACGCACCTGCAGACCTGGGGGTACCTCGACGCCTCCACGGAGTCCCTCTACAACACCGCGGTCGCAACAACGCGCACGCCGACGTCCCCTTTCAGTACCCGCTAATTTACTGCTCGCCGGAGGTCGAAATTCGAAGAATGTTCTTTCTGCGACGACTTGTGCGCAGCGTGAACATGCCGTAACGTGCCGTCTAAGCCCGCACGGGAGCAGTGTCCGAACCTATGCGAGGCCCAGAATCGGGCTTCCTGAGTGCTGTGCAGCATGCATTCAGGAGTTGAACACGAACATGTGTTCGAGGTGCTACTGGTCAACGCCAGAAGCAGCTCGACCCGAGGGCGAGGCCTGAATGAATCTGGGCGGAGCAGTTCTACAACGAGGTATGAACGAAAGGGATTTCACAATGAATCACAAATGGTTGAAGAGGTGGAGCGCAACCGTGGCCGTCGTGGCAACCGTTGCACTCGTCACCGCATGTTCTCCTACGGGATCAACCGATTCCGGTTCGGATTCCCAGGTCCTCACCGTGGCAATCGGTCAAGACCTCGGAACGCTCGACATTCGCGAGCAAGGCTCGGCGGGTAGCTTCAGTGTGCTGCGTCACATCACCGAGCCGCTGGTTCAGTTCAGCCCCACGGGTGAGATCGAGCCCGCTCTCGCCGCGTCGTGGGAGCAGACCGATCCGACGACGGTGACCTTCAAGCTGCAGGAGGGTGTTACCTTCACCAACGGCACCGCCTTCAACGCGGACGTCGCCAAGGCCAACATCGACGCGGTCATCGCGCCGGATGCCACGGCGTGGAGCGCCTACTACTTGCAGGGCCTCATCGACACGGTCACCGTCATCGACGAGAACACCCTCGAGGTCAAGCTGACCTCCCCCACGACCCGCCTCCTGAACGAGCTCACTACGGTCGACATGATCGACCCCGGCTACGCGGATCAGGCGACCAACCCGGTCGGCACGGGACCGTTCCTCTTCGACAGCTTCACCCCTCGTGAGTCGGTCTCGCTCAAGGCGAACCCGGACTACTGGGGCGACGTGCCGCAGATCGACGAGCTCGTCTTCCGCATCATCCCGGACCAGAGCACGCGCGTCGCAGCCCTCCAGAAGGGTGAGGTGCAGATGATCGACACCGTGCCGTTCCAGTCGGTCGATGCGATCAACAGCGCCGATGACACCACTGTTCTCTCGGCCGAGACGGTTCGACTCGTCTTCCTCGCCATGGACGTCAACAAGGCGCCCCTGGACAACCCGACGATCCGCCAGGCGATCAACTACGCGATCGACAAGGAAGAGATCACCGGCACGATCCTGCAGGGCTCTGCAGCAGTACCCGGTGGCCCCTGTGCGCCGCTTTCGGAAGACTGCCTCACCGATCTGTCGTACGACTTTGACCCCGACAAGGCGATGAGCCTCATGGCCGAAGCCGGCTACGACGGAACGCCGCTGCAGCTGACCATCGGTACCGGTCGCTACCCCAACGACGACCTCGTCGGACAGGCGCTCGCCAACCAGCTGCAGGCCGTGGGCTTCAACATCGAGCTCAATGTCATCGACTACGCGTCGATGAGGTCGCAGATCTCTGAGGCCGGTGGCACCACGCCGTTCGACATGTGGATGGTCGGCTGGAGCGCCGACGACAACGTGCTCACGTCGATGCTGCTCTCGCTGTTCGCCAAGGACACGGCTGCGTACCCCATGGGTTACGACAACCCCGAGGCGACGGCGTTGCTGAAGTCGGCGGCGGGAACGGCCGACCCCGAGAAGAGGAGCACAGACGTCAAGGCGGCCCAGAGGATCATCTGGGACGACGCGGCGGTCGGATTCCTCTACGTACCCAAGCAGAACATCGGTGTGAGCAAGTCCCTGCAGGGATTTGAGCCGAGGTTCGATGAGTACTTCTTCTTCTGGGACGCGTCACTTTCCTAGGAACCTCCTAGGGGCGGAGCTGCGGGATACGTCTCGCAGCTCCGCTCCACCTAGCTTTTGGGAAGCACATGACTATCGCCTACATCGCCCGCCGACTGGGACATGCCGCCATAATCATCCTGCTTGCCGCTGTTGTTACTTTCTTGCTTCTTCGGCTCGCGCCGGGTGATCCCGCTCGTCTGATACTCGGTGACAAGGCCAGTGCCGAGCAGGTGGCACAGTTGCGCGAGAAGCTCGGCCTCGACCTTCCGATCCTGGAACAGCTCTGGTCGTACATCGTCGGCCTCCTGCAGGGAAATCTGGGCCAGTCGGTCTTCACTCAGCAGCCGGTGGCCGCCTCGATCGGTCAGGCGCTACCGAACACACTTCTTCTCGTGTCGCTGGCAGTGATCCTCGCCGTCGTCGTCGGTCTGCCGATCGGTCTCTACGGCGGGCTGCGTGGAGGATTCGGGGATGTCGTCGGCCAGGGCCTCGCCCTCATCGGCCAGTCCGTTCCCAGCTTCTGGTTCGGCATGATCCTCATCTCGGTGGTTGCGGTGGGCTGGGATCTGCTCCCCACCTCCGGTGCCGGTGGCCCTGAGCACCTGGTGCTCCCGACGATCGCCCTGGCGCTGTTCCTCATCGGCTTGGTCATTCGTGTCACGCGGTCGAGCGTTCGCGACGTTGACCGCGAGGACTACTTGCGAACCGCGCGCTCGAAGGGCCTGCCGGGCCTCGTGATCGTGCGCAGCCACATCCTCAAGAACGCGTCAATTCCCATCATCACCGTCGTCGCCCTCTACGGCGCCGGCCTCGTGGGTGGCGCCGTCGTCGTGGAGGTCGTCTTTGCCTGGCCAGGCATCGGCCAGCTCGCCGTGAATGCCATCGCCATTCGCGACTACCCCGTGGTCCAAGGAGTCGTTCTGGTGTCGGCCGTCGTCTTCGTGGTCGTCAACCTTGTCGTCGATCTGCTCTACCTCGCTCTCGACCCCAGGACCAAGTACGAATGACTGAAATAACTGCCTCCCGGCCGCGCTTCTCGGTGCGGCGATTGGGTGAGCCCAGAGCCGTGACCGCCATCGGCGTGACGCTCCTCTCCCTCATCGTGCTCGCCGTGATCTTCGTCCCGATCCTGAGTCCGTTTGGATATGACGACCAAGACCTGTCCTCGTTCCTGCGCCCACCCGGAAGCCTGTCGGAAGACGGCGCCCTGCACCTCTTCGGCACCGACACGCTCGGGCGAGACGTATTTACCCGCGTGTTCCTCGGCGGCCGCTACTCCCTCTTCGTGAGCTTGGCCTCCATCACCGGCGCACTGATTCTGGGGTGCGCTCTGGGCTTGCTCGCCGGCTACGTCGGCGGGTGGGTCGACGACATCGTGATGAGAATTTGCGACCTGCAGCTTGCCTTCCCCCTCGTGCTGCTCGCGCTGGCCATCGTCGCTCTGCTGGGTGGTTCGGTCACGGTCATGGTGATCGTGTTCATCCTGACGATCTGGCCCGTGTTCGCTCGCACCGTTCGCGGATCGGTCCTCGTGATTCGAGAGCAGCCCTTCGTGGAGTCAGCACGCTCGATCGGAGCGTCGAGCTGGCGCATCGCGCTCAAGCACATCCTGCCCAACACCCTCGGTGCCGTGGTCGTCGTGGCGACCTTCCAGTTCGCGTCGGTGATCATCTACGAATCGTCGCTGGGCTTTCTCGGATTGGGCGTGCAGCCACCAACCCCGACGTGGGGCAACATGATGGCTGAGGGTCGACAGTTTCTCTCCACCGCCTGGTGGATCACCTTCTTCCCGGGCGCGATCCTGGTGATCGCCACGCTCAGCGCCAACCTCCTCGGTGGCGGCATCGAGCGACTGGTCGATCCCAGAAAGAGGCAGTCGTGAGTATCTCGTCGAACCCTCAACCCCAGGGCGACACGGTTCTGAGCGTGCGGGGACTCGTCACCGAGTTCGCCAGCCGAGCGGGAGCGTACCGAGCCGTCGACGGTCTGAGTTTCGACCTGCGCCGCGGCGAAACCCTCGGAATCGTCGGCGAGTCCGGGTCGGGCAAGAGCGTCGCGATGCTCTCGATCTCTCGGCTTCTGCGGGAGCCCGGCCGAGTCGTCGCGGGGGAAGCTCTGCTCAACGGTGTGGATCTACTCGGTGCCAGCTCGGGCGAGTTGCGTCACCTTCTCGGTCGCAGGATCTCAATGGTCTTCCAAGACCCGATGACCTCCCTCAACCCCGTGATGACGATCGGCCAGCAGATCGCCGAAGTGATGACGGCACACCGCCCCGGCCTCAGCCGCCGCAGCGCCCGAGCCGAGTCCGTGGAGATTCTCGGATCGGTGGGTGTGCCCGATCCCGCTCGACGATTCGATCGGTACCCGCACGAGTTCTCCGGCGGAATGCGCCAACGCGTGGTCATCGCGATGGCGATCGCCAACAACCCCGACGTGCTGATCGCGGATGAGCCCACTACCGCTCTCGATGCGACGGTGCAGGCGCAACTTCTCGACCTCCTCAACACGATCAAGCACGAGCATGGGATCGCCACGATCCTCATCACCCACGATCTGCGTGTCATCGCGGAGACGGCCGATCGCGTGCTCGTCATGTATGGCGGTCGTGCCGTGGAGGAAGGAACGGTCGATGACGTCTTCTCTGCCCCGAGTCATCCGTACACGTCGGGACTGCTGGCCAGCATCCCGAGCTTGGAGGACCGTCGTGCGCAACTCGAGGCCATCCCCGGGCAGCCCCCCACACCGGGCGACACCCTCACCGGGTGTCGCTTCGCACCGCGCTGCTTCCTCGCGACGGAGGTGTGCGTGACGACGCGTCCACGACTTCGAACCATCGGGAAGGAAGGGCACGTCACTGCTTGCCACCACGCCGAAGAGCTCATCAGTGCCGGACCGACTGCCCATGTGTGGGAAGCATGAGTAGCGTCGAGTCGGCGGGTGCGCAGGGCATGCCCGCGACGACCTCATCCGGTGAAGAAGTACTGCGCGTCGATTCGGTCTCGAAGACCTTCCCCGCCCGCGGCGGCAAGGGATCGCGGGTGCACGCACTCTCTGACGTCAGCTTCTCGCTGCACGCGGGCGAAACGCTCGCCGTGGTGGGAGAGTCTGGGTCGGGCAAGTCCACGCTCGCCCGCGTCGCGATGCGCCTGCTCGATCCCGATTCAGGGTCGGTGATCTTCAACGGGGTGGACGTTACCCGCACCAATCGTCGTTCGCTCATGAGCGTGCGTCGCCAGATGCAGATGGTCTTTCAGGACCCCTATTCCTCGCTGAACTCCCGCATGACGATTGCGGCCGCCATCCAGGAGCCCGCCGTCGTTCACAACGTGGGCGACTCGCGCTCCCGCCTCGCGCGCGCGGGCGAGCTGCTCGAGCTCGTGGGCCTGCGCGGATCGGATCTTCGCAAGTACCCGCACCAGTTCTCTGGCGGACAACGTCAACGCATCTGCATTGCGCGGGCCCTGATGCTCGAGACGAAGGTGCTCGTCTTGGATGAGCCTGTCTCGGCACTCGACGTGTCGACTCAAGCTCAGGTGGTCAACCTGTTGAAGAGACTCCAGGGGGAGCTCGGCCTCGCGTACCTCTTCGTGTCGCACGACCTCTCGGTCGTTCGCCACGTGGCCGACCAACTGCTGGTGATGTACCTCGGGCGATCGGTCGAAACCGGGCCCTCCGAGACGATCTTCACTCACCCCAGCCACCCCTACACCGCGTCCCTGCTCTCGGCGGTGCCGTCGGCGAACCCGCGGGACAGGGAGTCGCGGCAGCGGATCATCCTGTCGGGCGAACTTCCCGACCCGTCGAACCCGCCCGCAGGGTGTTGCTTCAATACGAGGTGCTGGAAGGCAACGGAACTGTGCTTCACGAACCGCCCCGTGCTCGCCCCGTCGACTGATCAGGCGGGCCAATTGGCTGCCTGCCACTTTCCGCTCGAGCTCTCGAGCGTTTCACCCCACGCCACATCCACTCCCTGATCCTGAGAATCACAAACCCCGGAGGAATCTTCGTGAACGAAGCCCAGAAGCATGCCCGCATAGCGTTGACCGTGTCGTCGCGCCCGGACTCGAGTGCGGCCCAGCTGCCGACCTATCGCGGAGCGATGATCGCCATTGAGGAGCTCGCCCGCAGCAACTCCGAGTTCACCTTCCACCTCGACGTGTTCGACGATCACGGCGACACCGCGGTCACCGCGCGCTTCGCCGAGGCGATCGTTGCCGACGCCGCATACGTGGCCGCCGTGGGGCCGATGGGCAGCTCGGAGGCGCTCGTGAACGCGCCGATCTTCGATCGCGCGGGTCTGCTGCAGGTGAGCCCGTGCGCGTCTCATCCACAGTTGTGCCGTATCGGTCTGCGCACGTTCTTCCGCCTGGTGGCCAACGAAGAGGCTCAGGGTGGCGAGCTCGCGAAGATCGCGCGGCACCACCTCGGTGCCACGCGCGTCTCGGTGATCTCCGACACCGACGCGTTCGGGCGTTCGGTGACGGGCAACTTCCGTGCGGGCTTCGAGGCCCTGGGCGGCGAGATCGTGGGCGTCTCGGAGTTCGAGCGGGGATCAGAGGAGTTCAGCTCTCTCGTCGAGCAGGTCGCAAGCGAAGCCCCCGATGTCGTCTTCTTCGCGGTTCACGGCATGGAGGGCAAGGCCATCTCGACCGCCCTTCGTGAGCGGGGCCTCACGATGCCGTTCCTCGGCACCGACGCGATGAAGACCTCGTTCTTCCTCGGCGGCGGCGACGACAGCGGAGAGGCGTTTCACACGCACAGCGGGGCAGACTTCCGTCGCGTTCCGTCGGCTGCACGGTTCCGTGAACTGTACGAGGCCCAGCACAAGTCGGACAGCACGTACAGCACCGAGGCGTATGACGCGGTGATGCTCGTCGCCGAGTCGGTCAAGCGCGCCGGATCCACCGAACGAAGCGCGGTTCTCGACGCGTTCCGCCAGATCGCGGTCGAGGGATACGAGGGCGCCAGCGGCCTGCTTCGGTTCACCGACGCCGGCGAGCCTGCAGCGCCGGCGATCGGTCTCTACCACGTTGTGCGTGACGCGGATGGCCGTGTCATGGAATACCTCGGGAACACGCAGGACATGCTGTCCGCGCATCCCGCCTAATGAGTGCCCGCCCCGATAGTGAGGAATGACCTGATGGCCAGCAAGAAACTTGAAATCATCGAAATCAGCGACAGCAACGGTGTCGTCGCGAGCCTGCCGATCGGCGTCGTGGAGGGAAAGTCGCCCGGACGATCGCTCGGTGTGATCGGTGGCGCCCACGGCACCGAGTACGCGGCCCACGACGCGGTCGCGCGGTTCTGGGAGTCGCTCGACCCCGAGAAGGTCACCGGCACGGTGCGTGTCGTGCTCATGGCCGACACGATCGCGTTCGAGAAGAAGAGCGCCTACGTGAACCCCGCGGATGGCAAAAACCTCAACCGCATGTGGCCAGGCGACTACTCGGGAACCATCACCGAGGTCATCGCGGCGACCATCACGGAGCGTGTGGTTTCGCACTCCGACGCCGTCATCGACGTACACGGTGGCGAGTGGGATGAGGCGATCGGCACGTTCATCATCGCCCACTCGACGGGCGACAAAGACGTGGATGACAAGGTGGTCGCGATCGCGAAGGCCTCGGGATTCCCCTACATCGAGATCACCCCCGCGGATGGCCCCATCCTCGGCAAGGGAACCGGATCGGGAACCGCCTGCATGTCGGGTGTTCCGGCGATGACGTTCGAGGCCGGTGGCGAAGGACTGCGTGAGGAACGCTACATCGACGCCCACTACGAGGGACTCTGGAACGTGGGTCGCTACCTCGGAATTCTGGAGGGCGAGATCACCACCTGGGGCGCCGAGCCCGTCGTGATGGATCACGGCGTTCTCATGAAGGTGACCCAGGGCGGCGTGCTGCGCCCCGAGGTCGAGGTCGGGGAGTGGATCGCCGAAGGGCAACCCTTCACGTCGGTGCTGAGCTACGACGGCGAAGTGCTCGAGACACTGACGGCGCCCGAAGCCGGTGTGGTCATCGATGTCATCAACTCGCGCGCGATCGCCGCGAGCGGATTCGCGGGCAAGATCGCCGTAGTACCGCCGCGTATGGCGCGCCTTGACTAACAGCGTTAGCCGCACCGCCATCGTCACCGGCGGCGCCGGGGGCATCGGTGAGGCCGTCGTTCGGCGTCTTGCGCGAGACGGAGTCGAGGTCGCCATCTTCGACCTCGACTCCGCCGCGGCGGAGCGCCTCGCGGAATCCGTCGTCGCCGAGGGTGGACTCGCCACGGGTTACCGCTGTGACGTCGGCGATCCCACCAGCGTGTCCGAGGCGGTCGGGCGATTCGTCGAGGCGACGGGTCGCGTCGACGCGTTGGTGAACAACGCCGGCATCCTCACGCCGGAGAAGGCGCTCGCCGACGTGAGCGCCGACGAGTTCGACCGCATTCTGCGAGTGAACCTGCGCAGTCAGTTCCTCATGTCGCAGGCCGTCGTTGCGCACATGATCGCGAACGGTCAGGGCCGTATCGTCAACGTCGCGTCGCGGTCGTGGCTGGGCGGGGCCGGCATCGGCGCGTACGCCGCATCAAAGGGTGGCGTCATCAGCCTCACTCGCAGCCTTGCGCTCGAACTGGGCGTGCACGGCATCACCTGCAATGCCATTTCGCCTGCGGCAGTCGACACCCCGATGTTCCGGGCTATGGATCCTGCCCAACAGGAGGCTGATCTTCGCAAGACGGCCCTGAATCCGATTCCCCGGCTGGGCAGTGTCGAGGACATCGCTCACGCGGTCGCGTTCTTCTGCGCCGAAGGCTCGGGATTCATCACCGGCCAGCACCTCTACGTCAGCGGAGGAGCCGACCTGGTGACATCGGGTGTCGGAATGTGACCGACATCATCGACTTTCGAATCCAACCCCCGTACGGGAGTTTTGGTTCGATTCACTTCTTCCGCGAGCGTGACCCCGATCCGGATGTGGTCACCGCGACGCCGTTCGTGCTCGACCGGGAGCCGATGCCCTCGTTCGACCAGTTCTCGATGCAACTCTTCGAGCAGGAGATGGAGCGAGCGGGCATCCATCATGCCGTGGTCATGGGGCAGAAGGCGTCGGCCGAGTACGGTTGCGTCGATAACGCCGACATTGCACGACTGGCTGCGGATGCTCCGCAGAAGTACACCGGATTCGCCGGCATCGACGCCTCGTCGCCCGACGCGATGGATGACCTGGAGGCCGCTGTCGCCTCAGGGTGCCGCGGCATCTCGGTGATCCCGGGCTGGTCGGTGGAACCGCACCACGAGGATGCGCCCCGGTTGACCCCGGTGTTGCGAGAGTGTGCGGCGCGCGGACTGCCCGTGGTGTTCACCTCGAGCCACTACATCGGCCCCGACATGTCGTGGTCTGAACCCCACTTCGTGCAGCGCGCCGCCCTCGCACACCCCGATCTCACGATCATCGTGGGGCACGCGAGCTGGCCCTGGACGGTGGCGGTGTGCGCGCTGGCCATGCGATGCCCCAACGTTTACCTGATGCCCGAGTTCTATATGTATTTGCCGAAAATGCCGGGCGCGCGCGACTACGTCGACGCCGCCAACGGCTTTCTGAAGCATCGCTTCTTGTATTCGTCGTGCTACCCGAGCCGATCGCTCGAACAGGCACTCCGAGAGTTCGATGAGCTAGGTCTTTCGCCCGCCTCGCGAAAGCTGATGCTCCATGACAACGCGGCTCGCGTGTTGGGTTGGTGACAAGCACATGACAGAGCACACACGTCCACCGGTCGTCGTCATCGGCGCGGGCGGTGAGGTCGGTCGCGCGATCGCGCGAATGCTGATCGAGGATGGCACGCAGGTCGTCATCGCTGACGCGTCGGCCGAGCAGCTGGAGACCACCCGCGCCGAGCTGGGCATCGAACCGCGCAGTGCACTGACGTTCGACGCGTCCGACCCGACCGAGGTCGCGAAGCAGTTCTTTCAGCTGGGGGAGGAGCACGGCGCACTCTCGGCCCTCGTCAACGCTCAGGGTGTGGCGGGCCGCGGGCTCCTTGCCGACGTCACGCCGCAACAGTGGGAGCGGGTCGTGCGCATCAACCTGACGTCTGTCTTCGCCACCTGTCAGGCGGCCGTTCCGCTTCTGCGTGGCGTTCCGAAGGCGGCGATCGTGAATTTGGCGTCCGTCGCCGGCGTGCGAGAGCAACCCGGCAGTCTGACCTACGCGACCTCGAAGGCCGGGGTCGTGATGTTCTCGAGAACGCTCGCCGCCGACCTCGCCCGAGACGACATTCGTGTCTTCGCGGTGTGCCCCACGGCGATCGACTCGGCGATGGTGCGCGCCTCCATACCGCCCGATCAGCTCGAGTCCTACGCTGCCGCCCAACCGATGGGCCGGATGATCGCCGTCGAAGAGATCGGTCGAGTGGTGCTCGGCCTCATCAGAGACCCCTATCCCTACACCCCCGAACCACTAGTGATTTAGGACTTCTGATGTCCCATCTTTTGAGCCCGCTGACCTTGCGCGAGACGACGTTCTCCAACCGCGCGTGGGTCTCGCCGATGTGCCAATATTCGTGCGATCCGGCGAACCCGGGCGTCCCGACGCGATGGCACGACGCGCACTTGGGCGCGCTGACCCTCGGTGGCCCGGGTCTCATCATGACCGAGTCGACGGCGGTGAGCCCGGAGGGCCGAATCAGTCCGCAAGACGCGGGAATCTGGACCGACGAGCAAGCCGAGGTATGGAGCAGGCACGTGCGTTTCGCGCATGAACTCGGCGTGCCCATGGGTATGCAATTGGGTCACGCCGGACGCAAAGCATCCACGTGGCGCACCTGGTCTGAGGTGCAGGGGAGCGTTCCGCTCAGCGAGGGGGGCTGGCCTACGGTGGGCCCCAGCGCCGTTGCTTTTGGTGATTTCGAGACCCCCACGGCCTTGGACGGCGACGGTATTTCTGCCGTCGTCGCTGCGTTCGTCGATGCCGCCCACCGGGCGGCCGAGACCGGGTTCGACGTCGTCGAGGTGCACGCCGCGCACGGGTACCTTCTGCATCAGTTCCTCTCCCCCCTCAGCAACCACCGAACGGATGAGTGGGGCGGGTCGTGGGAGAACCGAACCCGCCTGACGAGAACGGTGGTTCGAGCGATCCGCGAGGTGTGGCCGCAGGGGCGCCCACTCTTCGTGCGGCTCTCGTCGACCGACTGGGTCGACGGGGGCTGGACTCTCGACGACTCGGTCGCGCTCGCGGTCGAGCTGAAGAACGATGGCGCCGACCTCATCGACTGCTCGAGCGGGGGACTCGTGCACAATGCCGTCATCCCGGTCTCGCCGGGGTATCAGGTCGAGTTTGCGCGGCGAATCCGGCACGAGGCGACCGTGCCGGTGGCGGCGGTAGGACGCATCACTACCCCCGAGCACGCGGAAGAGATTCTGGCCTCGGGCTCGGCCGACGCCATCATGATGGGACGCGCATTCCTGCGGGACCCGCGGTGGGTGCAGCACGCGGCCATCGCGTTCGGTGAGACGGATGCCGTGCCCTGGCCCTCGCCGTACCACACGGCGGCTCCGCGCTAGCCGCGTTCCGAGAGCGCCACGGGTTGGGTCATCCGTTCTCGTCGCCATCGTGGAGCAGGTAGTCGCGGAGCACCGCCGCGTGGTTCACGTCGCGATCATGCGCGGCGTAGACCAACGTCACGGACGCGTGGTCGTGCAGCCGCTCCCTCAGCGATGTGATGGCGGTGTTGTGGTCGAGTTCGGACCGGTATCGGCGGCTGAACTCCTCGAGCCGGTCGCGATCGTGTGCCCACCACTGACGTAACGGGGGGCTCGGCGCAACATCCTTCATCCACTCGTCGAGGTCGGCCCGCTCGCGCGAGACGCCTCGAGGCCAGAGCCTGTCCACGAGGATTCTGTACCCGTCGTCGGCAGCGGGTGGGTCATAGACCCGTTTGATCTGCACCTGCGTCATCTCTTGTTCCTCCACGGTCGAGCCTCGGTGCGCTACCTGACACGAGGGCGGTGTCGACGCCCAGTGCGCCGATCTTGCTCGCTCCCCCAGGGGATCCGAGGGGGTCACCACGGCCCGGCAGCAGTTCGGTGAAGAAGCGTGCGTTGTCGGTCTGGTAGTCGGCCCAGTGGTCAGGCAGATCGTCCTCGTAGAAGATCGCCTCAACAGGACACACCGGCTCGCAGGCGCCGCAGTCGATGCACTCGTCCGGCTGGATGTACAGGGCGCGGCTTCCCTCGTAGATGCAGTCCACCGGGCACTCGTCGACGCACGCGCGGTCGACGACGTCGATGCACGGCTCCGCGATGACATAGGTCATAAGGAAATCCTTTCGCTCGTCGAGACGTCCCCAGGATGGTGACCCCCCATCGCCACGACACAGAGTTCGGGCTCGACGAAAGGAATCAGCTGCGGGCGGTAGGAAGTGTCTTCGAGCAGCTTGTCGATGAGCCCGCGGTGCACGGCGCACACCACTTCGGGGTGAGCGCGCGCGGGTTCGCGGAACGGACACGAGAGCAGGTGGATCGTCTCATCGACTCGGTCCGCGCGGGGATCGAATCCCAGCTGGTCGAGCACGTCCATGAGCCCGGGAAGCGGATCGGCTCGATCCAGAGGGGAAAACACATCGGCCCATCGCCGACCCGCCCCCACCGCGTCGTCCTTCGGATCTCCCGCTCGGGCCAGAGCGCCGGAGAGAACCTGAATCAACTGATCGCGGGCACCCTCGTGGCGTAGTGGCCGACCAGTCATGTAGAGCACGCGGGGCCTGCCGCGGCGTCTCTCATTCTCGGTCTGGCGTTCTACCAGTCCAATCGTTGTGAGCTGATCGAGATGGAATCGCACCGTCGTGACGTGCAGTCCCAACTGTGCGGCGATGGCCGACGCATCCATTGGGTGCGCCGATGCGAGAAGGGCACCTAGAACCTGGCGACGACTGACCGATGCCAGGGCCGCGTGGTAGTCCTCATTGTGCTGGATCATGAAGCAGGCTCCTCGTACGCGCTGAGTGTCAGCGTCTCGAAGGCACTTCCCGATCGTCCGCTCATTCGTCGCAACATTGACCCGGCCATCCGCCGCGCCTGCACCTTCGCGCGGTCAGCGACCGGTCCCTCGAACCGCATGTCAACGGTCGTGGTCCACAAGAGCAGCCAACGCTCAAAGTGCTCAGCCCCAAGCGGATGCCGCGCATGCAGCATGCGGTGGATCTGGAGGGCGTTGCGCCTATACAGGCCGGCGTTGAACAACACCGTCTCCCAGAAGTCGCACATGATCGGAAGATGAGCCTCCAGATCGAGATGAGCCACCTCGGTGAACACCGGCCCGATGAGGGGGTCGTTAAACGCGGTGCGGTAGAACGCGACTACGAGCTGCTCCACGTCCGCTCGATCCACCATGTCTCGCATGCCACCTACCGTAGTCAATTAAACAGGAACTGCGTCCGTTTAATTACTCGCGGTCGCAACGACCGGGTGTGGACCACACGTGTGTTCGTCTGGGGCAGGATGGGTCCATTGCGCCTTGACCCCGTGCGCAAAGTGAGTGAGTGGAAATGACAGCCCTTCGACTCGCGCGGCGGTATTGGGTCGTTACCCTGACCCTCGCGCTCGGCGTTCTGGGAATCGTGCTCGCCGCCGTCGGTGTCGGCGAGGTGGTGCAGTGGATTTTCAGCATCTACGCGCTGGGAATCGCAGTGTGGCAGGCGATACGCATGGTTCGTGACATGCTGCGTGGCCACTGGGGGCTTGACGTTCTGGCCGTCACAGCAATCGTCGCGACGGTCGTTGTCGGGGAGTATGTGGCGGCGCTCCTGGTCGTGCTGATGCTCACCGGCGGGGAGGCCCTCGAGGATTTCGCAAACCACCGGGCGAAGCGTGAGTTGGACGATCTGCTGACCCGGTCACCCCAGCACGCACACCGCATTGATGGGTCGTCGATTCGCGACGTGCGTGTCGACGAGATTCGTGCGGGCGACGTTCTGCTCGTTCGTCCCAGCGAAATCGTGCCCGTCGACGCGACACTACGCACAGCCGCGGCCACGCTCGATCAGTCCTCCTTGACGGGCGAGAGCATGCCCGTGGAGATGCGAGCCGGCGATCAACTGATGAGCGGTTCGATCAATGGGCAGTCCGCAATCGAGGTCGTCGCCAGCGCGACCGCCGCAGACAGCCAGTACCAGCAGATCGTTGCCCTCGTTGCTGAGGCGGCCTCGAGTAAGGCTCCCGTCGTGCGGCTCGCCGACCGCTACGCTGTGCCGTTCACCGTGATTGCGCTCGCACTCGCTTCGGTCGCTTGGGCACTGTCTGGGGATCCGGTGCGCTTCGCTGAGGTCGTCGTCCTGGCCACTCCCTGTCCCCTGCTCATTGCGGCACCTGTGGCATTCATCGGGGGAATGAGTCGCGCCGCTCGAAACGGAATCATCGTCAAGGGCGGTGGCGTGCTGGAAAAGTTGGCTACGGCGAAGATAGCCGTGTTCGACAAGACCGGCACGCTCACTTATGGCACTCCTGCGCTTGCCGTTGTTCGGCCGCAACCGGGTTTTAGCGAGGACGATCTCATCGCCGCCGTCGCATCTGCGGAACAGTATTCATCCCATGTGCTTGCGGCCGCGTTCATCGCCGCCGCGCGCGCCAGGGGACTTCCGCTGATGGACGCTGAGTGGGCGCACGAAGAAGCGACCAATGGAATCCGCGCGCGAATCGGCGGACGCGAAGTCGTCGTGGGAAAGTACGCATTCATCGACAAGCTTGTCGCGGATGCCGTGCGTGCCGAGATCGCGCCCGGCCAGTTGGCGGTCTACGTCGCCATCGATGGGCGGTTCGCTGGCTCTCTGCTCGCGAGCGATCGCGTTCGCGACAACGCCCGTGCCACACTCGCTCGGCTGCGCGAGCTCGGTGTACGCCAGACGATGATCCTCACGGGCGATGCGCAGGCGACCGCGGACCACATTGCCGCGGAGGTCGGCGTCACCTCCGTACTCGCCGATTGCCTGCCCATTGACAAGGTCAATGCGGTGCGTGCCCTCACCCATGGCCCGACCATCATGGTGGGGGACGGTGTCAATGACGCACCCGTTCTGGCGGCTGCCGATGTTGGAATCGCGATGGGCGCCAAAGGAGCAACGGCCGCCAGCGAGTCGGCCGATGCCGTCATCCTCATCGACGACATCTCTCGCGTCGCGAAGGCGGTGGAGATCGGGCGCGACACCGTGCGAATCGCCTTGCAGAGCATTTGGTTGGGGATCGCCGCGAGCCTCGTCCTCATGGTGGTGGCGGCAGGTGGATTCATCCCGGCGACCGTGGGCGCCTTGCTGCAGGAGGTCGTCGACCTCGCCACGATCATCGCCGCTCTGCGTGCGATTGGTAGGCGCGCGGACGCCCGTCGGACGGCCTAGCCGTCGGTCGGCAACGGCACCGCTGGCAACTTGCGCACCTTGCGGCGGCGGCGCTTGCGCTCGGGCACCATCGAGCGCATCTCTTCGAGTTTGCCAAAGCACAGCAGGCGGTCCCCCGCCTCGAGCACGGTGGTGCGTTTGGGGTTCGGGATGACGGCGGTGCCACGGTGCAGCGTGAGCACCGTGATGTCCCGCTCACGCAGCTCCGACTCGCCGAGCGTTGTGCCCACGAGGTCGGCGTTGGCTCCCACCTCGAGCTCGGCGACGCCATAGCCCGTGGAGACGCTCAGGCGCTGCCGCACGTCGATATCGGGGAAGGCGACCCGGTCGGCGATGTGGTCGATGATGGCTCCGGCGACGTCGAGTCGTGTCGCGTTCTCGATTCCTTCGAGACCGGGTGAGGAGTTGACCTCCATGACGAGGGGCCCGTCCTCGCCCTCGAGCATGTCGACGCCGGCGACCTTGAGTCCCATGATCTGGGCGGACCGCACGGCCGCCTCTTCGAACGCGGGGTCGATCGGCACCGGTTCGGTAGCCCCGCCGCGGTGCACGTTCGAGCGGAATTCGTCGCCCATCGCCGTGCGCCGCATCGCCGCGACGACCCGGTCGCCAACGACGAGCGCGCGGATGTCCTTGCCCCTGCTCTCCGCGACGAACCGCTGAATGAGCACATTCTGGTTCGTCGAGTGCAGGGTCTCGATGATCGCCTCCGCGACCTTCACCTCGGGAGCGAGGATCACGCCGATGCCCTGGGTGCCCTCGAGGAGCTTGATGACGACGGGGGCCCCGCCCACGCGCTCGATCGCGGGACGCACGTCTGCTCGGTTGCGCACGAAGGTCGTCGCGGGCATGGCGATGTTGTGGCGCGAGAGAATCTGGGAGGCCCGCAACTTGTCGCGCGCGTTGGAGATTCCGTTGGCGGTGTTGGGCGTGTAGACGTCCATCTGTTCGAACTGGCGCACCACGGCGGTGCCGAAGTAGGTGATCGAACTGCCGATGCGCGGCACGATCGCGTCGTAGTCGCTGAGCTGATTCCCGCGGTATTGCAGGTCGGGTTCAGGCCCCGAGAGGTCGATCGCGAACCGCAGGGTGTTGAGTACGCGTACCTCGTGACCGCGCTGTTCTGCCGCCGCCCGCAGTCGCAGGGTGGAGTACGCCTGAGGCGCGCGCGAGAGGATCGCAAGTTTCATGTGGTGGAGCCCTGCCAAGATGGGGTGGTGAGCAAGTCCTCCCATTCAAACACCCTCGCGGGGTGGCGCGAATGGGTGCAGCTCCCCGAAATCGGCATTCCCTGGATCAAAGCCAAACTCGACACGGGCGCTCGCACCTCGTCGCTTCACGCCTACGACATCCACACCTTCGAGCGCGACGGCGCCGAGTGGGTGCGCTACCGTGTGCGGCCCTGGCAGGAGTCCGACGTGGATGAGGTGCTGGTCGAGTCGCCTGTGCACGACCGACGCCGCGTGCGCAGCTCATCCGGCCACGTGCAACACCGCTACGTCGTCACGATGCGCGTGCACCTCGTGGGCCGCGAGGTGGACGTCGAGGTGACCCTCAGCAACCGCGACCAGATGGGTTTCCGCATGCTCATCGGGCGAGAGGCACTGCGTCACGGCTTCGACGTGACCTCGGGTCGCTCATTCCTGGGCGGCAAGGCACCGCGGATGATGCGGCGCCGCAATCGCGGCAAGCCCGAGTAGCCCTCACCCCAGCCGAACCGCCGTCGACCCCCGCGTCACGAGCGTGACCGGCAGTCGGTGCACTCCCGCGTTGTCTACGCCCTCGATCGCCTCGAAGATGTACTGCGCGGCACGGGTGCCGAGTTGCTCGAGATTGGAGTCCACGGTCGTCAGGCCCGGGTGGGATCCGGCTGAGAGCACCTCCCAGTTGTCGTAGCCGACGATCGCGACATCCTCGGGGACGCGCCTGTCGAGGGTGCGCGCGGTTTCGAGCACGCCTCGAGCGATCTGGTCTGAACCCGCGAAGACCCCGTTGACGTTCGGGGTGCGTTCGAAGACCGTTGAGGCCGCGTCGCGCCCCCACTGTTCCGTCCACTCCGCCAGCAGCGGCTCGTGGGTGAAGGTGAGCCCGGCATCCGCGAGTGCGTCGCGGGCGCCTTCCAGTCGACGCTGGGTGGCGGTGAAGGTGGGGTCACCCGAGATGTGCGCGATACGGGTGCGCCCGCACGACAGGAGGTGTTCGATGGCGAGACGGCCGCCGAGGTACTCGTCGGGGGTCAGGGAGACGTCGCGCGCATCATCCGATGGGGCATTCGCGTAGACAACCGGCACCGGCAGGTTCTGGCCGAGTGAGGAGCGCGGGTTGGTGGATGACCCGACGACGATGATGCCGTCGACGCGGCGGCTCAGCAGCGCCTTAAGGTGGTGTTGCTCGCGGATGTCGTCGCCGCGCGCGTTGCTCAGGAACACGTCGAGCTGACCGGAGACGAAGGCATTCTCCGCGCCCACAAGGATGGGGATCATGAAGCGTCCGTCGAGGTCGCCCGTGAGGATGCCGACGGTGCTCGTCTTTCCCGCGTTGAGTCCGCGGGCCATGGGGTTGGGGCTGAAGGAAAGTGACTCGGCGACGGCGAGCACGCGCTGGCGGGTGGCGGGGGCGACGTCATCCCGATCGTTGAGCGCCTTGGATGCTGTGGCGATAGAGACACCCGCCTGACGGGCGACCTCGGCGAGGGTCACCGCACCGTCGTTGCCGACCACACTCGCCTCCTCCGATGTCAGTAAACGCTATCGAACCCTCTGTTCTTGACTCGGTGAGGGCCTCACGATAGCGTACCGAAAACGGTTTCGAAATCTTCCCCGCGAGAGGCACCACCCGAGAATGTCCAGCATCCCCACCCCGCCCATCGGCGCGCCTGTCGTGCCCGCTCGAGGTGCGTTGCGCCCGCTCGGACTCGAGTCCGTGCGCATCACGGGAGGCTTCTGGGGCGAGCGGCAGGCGGTCAACGGCACGGCGACGTTCCCGCACATCCTCGAGTGGCTCGAGGCCGACGGATCCTTCACCAACTTCGACGCCGCGGCCGCGGGTACCGTCGTCGAGGAGCGCCGTGGTCGCGAGTTCTCCGACTCCGACATGTACAAGGTGCTCGAGGGCATGGCGTGGGAGATCGGCCGCACCGACGACGCCGACCTCGAGAAGCAGTTCCGCGAACTCGTCGCACGCTTCGCCCGCGTGCAGGAGCCCGACGGGTACATCTCCACCAAGTTCGGCCGGCCCGGCCAGGGCGCCCGCTGGTCAGATCTCGAGTGGGGCCACGAGCTCTACTGCTTCGGTCACCTGCTGCAGGCGGCCGTCGCGCGAGTGCGCACGCGCCCCGACGCCGACGACGGACTCGTCGAGATCGCCCGCCGCGTCGCCGACCTCGTGTGCGAGACCTTCGGACCCGACGGCATCGACAGCATCTGCGGCCACGCCGAGATCGAGCTCGGACTCGTCGAGCTCGGCCGCGCCATCGGCGAGCCCCGGTACATCGAGCAGGCGCAGCTCTTCGTGAACCGGCACGGGCACAAGTCGCTCGCCGACATCGAGTTCGGTCGCAGCTACTTTCAAGACGACGTGCCCCTCATCGACGCCCCGGCACTGCGCGGTCATGCGGTGCGCGCCAACTACCTCGCGGCATCCGCCGTCGATGTCGCCGTCGACCTGGATGATGCGCCCCTACTCGATTCGCTGCAGAAGCAGTGGGACCGCACCATCGCCCGCCGCACCTACCTGACCGGCGGACAGGGATCGCACCACCAGGACGAAGCCTTCGGGGTCGACTGGGAGCTGCCCCCCGACCGCGCCTACGCGGAGACGTGCGCGGGCATCGCCTCGATCATGTTCAGCTGGCGTCTGCTGCTCGAGACGGGCGAGGTCAAGTACGCCGACCTCATCGAGCGCACCCTCTTCAACGTCGTCGCGACGTCACCCTCGCGTGCCGGCACCGCCTTCTTCTACTCGAACCCGCTGCAGATGCGCGAAGCCGGAGCCGCGCTCACCGATGAGCTCTCGCTGAGCGCGTCGAGCACGACGCGCGAGCCCTGGTTCGAGGTCTCGTGCTGCCCCGGCAACGTCGCCCGAACCCTGTCGTCGCTCGACGCGCTCGTCGCGACCGTCGACGACGAGGGACTGCAGGTGCACCTGTACGCGCCGGCGGAGATCCGCACCACGCTGCCCGGGGGGCGCGTCGTCGCGGTCGACGTGGAGACGGACTACCCGACCTCGGGGCGCGTGGTGCTGCGCATCCGGGAGACGGCCGAGCCGTTCACCCTGAGCCTGCGGGTGCCCGAGTGGGCAGCGGGAGCCTCGGTGGCCGTGCGCGGGGTCGACGGGCAGGTCGTCGTCGACGAAAGCGCGGGGGTGGGCATCCACTCGATCCGCCGCGCGTTCGAGGCTGGTGAGGTCATCGAGCTCGACCTGCCGATGGCGCCGCGCGTCACCGCCGCCGACCCGCGCATCGACGCCGTGCGGGGCACCATCGCGATCGAGCGCGGCCCCGAGGTGCTCGCGCTCGAATCCGTCGACTTCGGCGGCGACGTCGCAGACGCGGTGATCGACGCCACCGTCGCACCGGTCGAGCGTGACGGCCGGGTGTTCGCGTCGCTGCGAACCCGATCGGTGGATGACGCGGTGTGGCCGTACGGCGCGCCCGAAGCCGAGTCCCTGGCCGATGCCCGCGAGGTAGCCCTCGTGCCGTATCACGACTGGGCGGAGCGCGGCCCGTCGACCATGCGCGTCTGGATTCCCGTCGCCCCCGCTACGACGCCTCAAACCGCCACGACCACCCAGGACCAGGCATGACGTACACCGCGCTCGTCCCCGACTTCCAGGGCGAAGGCCGCATCGGCTTCAGGGAGCACACCTACCCGGAGCCCGGCCCCGGCCAGCTGCTGCTCGCGGTCGGCGCGAACGCGATCTGCGGAACCGATCGCGGGCAGTACCTCGGCGGGTCTGACACCGTTCCCGGCCATGAGGCCGCGGGCACCGTGATCGCGGCGGGCGAGGGTGCGACGACACCCATCGGCACGAAGGGCGCCGTGTTTCTTATGGGCTACTGCGGGCAGTGCCGCAGCTGCCTCATCGGGGCCACCAACCAGTGCCTGAACAAGCAGTGCGACATGGGCTGGACCGACGACGGTGGCTACGGGCGCTACGAGCTCGTGCGCGAGCGCATCTTCTTTCCCGTCACCGCCGACATCGAGATCGGCAACGCGACGATGCTGCTCGACGTCATGGGCACGAGTGCGCACGCCCTGCGTCGCGCGGAGCTCGTGCGCCCCGACATCGAAAGCATCTACATCGCCGGCGCCGGTCCCATCGGGCTCGGCCTCGTCGTCATGAGCCGTCTGCGCTACGGCGCCGACATCCCCATCTTCATCAGCGATGTGTCCCCGTGGCGGCTCGAGTTCGCCGAGTCGTTCGGCGCCACACCCGTCAACGCGGGCGACCGCAACGCCGTTCTCGCTATCGGTCACCCCGATATCGCCTTCGACGCCTCGGGCAAGGAGGTCGCGCGACGCCTCGCGATGGACATCCTGGGCAAGCGCGGTGCGCTCATCCTGCTCGGCCACGGCGAGTCGCTCACGCTCGAGGTCGTGGGTGACATGCTCGCGCCGGAGCGCGCGGTGCTCGGCAGCGAATACTTTCGCTTCGATGAGTTCGCCGACAACCTCGCCCTCCTGCGGGCGAATCAGCAGTACATCTCGCGCGTCATCACGCACCGCTACCCGGTGAGCGAGATTGGGGCGGCGTTCGAGAAATTCATGTCCGGCGAGTCGGGCAAGGTCGTTGTGATGCAGGATGATGCGGTATGACGACACCTCTGAAGGTCGCCGTGGTCGGCGCAGGAGACTGGGGCAAACAACACGCGCGTGTGTGGTCGGCACGCGAAGACACCGAACTCGTCGGGATCGTCGGCCGCACGCTCGACAAGACGCAGGCGCGGGCCGATCGCTACCGCACCACCGCGTACACCGACATTGCACGCATGCTCGACGAGGCGCAGCCCGACCTCGTGAGCGTGAGTCTTCCCAACGAGGGCCACTTCGACGCGACCCTCGAACTCATCCGGGCTGGCGTACCGCTGCTCGTCGAGAAACCGCTCGTCTTCCACCTGGATGAGGCCGACCAGCTCATCGCGGAGGCCGAGGAACGCGACCTCTTCTTCGCCATCAACTTCAACCACCGCTACGCGGAGCCCGTCACGCGCGCCAAAGCGCTCATCGTCGCGGGCGAGCTCGGCGACACGGTCTTCGGCTCGTGGCGGTTCGGTGGTGAGGTCATCCTCGGTGGCCCCCTGCACGCGGGACTCATCGAGACCCAGTGCCACGGCTTCGACATGATGGAGCACCTCATGGGGCCTATCGATTCGGTGTCGGCACAGATGACGAACAAGACGCACGGTACGTTCACGACGCTGGCGCTGGCGCTCTCGTTCGCGAACGGCGCCGTCGGAACGTTCCTCGGCAGCTACGACACGTCGTACGCCTACCCAGACACGCACCGACTGGAGGTCAACGGAACCGAGGGGCGCGTGGTCATCCACGACACCGTTCGCGCCCTCACGTTTCAGAAAGTCGGCGACGAGGTGGAGCAGCGCTGGAGCGCCGGCTACTTCAACGACGAGGCCCGCTACTTTGCGGGCACGTTCGACCGGCACGTCGAAGATGTGCTCGCCGCCTTGCGCGCGGGAGGTCAGCCTCCCGTCCATGCGCGCGCAGGGCGGCGAGCCTTAGAGCTCGCTTTCGCGGCGATTCGCTCCCACGAGACGGGGGAGCGCGTACCCGTCTAGTCCCCCGCGAGGGACGGGTGTCGAGCAGTTTCGGAGAAGCGCCGCTGGCCCGGGCATCCGTAGTCTTACCGCATGGCAGAGACGAAGAAGACCACGAAGAGCCCCGGATTCAGCGCCGAGGAGAAGGCCGCGATGAAGGAGCACGCGCGCGAGCTCAAGGCGTCGCAGAAGCGCGAAGACCTCGCGAAGGATCAGGACGCCAAGATCGCCGAACTCAGCCCGAGCGAGCAGAAGATGGCGAAGAAGATCCACGCGATCGTCGCCAAGCAGGCGCCCGAGCTCTACCCGAAGACGTTCTACGGAATGCCCGGCTGGGCGAACTCCGACAACAAGGTCGTCGTCTTCTTTCAGCCCGGCGGCAAGTTCAACACGCGCTACTCGACGCTCGGCTTTCAGCAGGAGGCGAACCTCGACGACGGTGACATGTGGGCGTGCTCGTGGGCCCTCACCGCGATCGGCGACGCCGAGGAGAAGACGATCGCGGCGCTCGTGAAGAAGGCCGTGAGCTAACACCGCACGCGGGGCGGCGGGTCTAGCGTCCGTGCCGCTCGGCCCACTCGAGCACTCGCAGGGCCCGCAGGGTGTTCCAGCGTGAGGGCAGCCCGTCGCCGTCGTCGAGGGGGAAGTGGATGCGGCCGGGCTGGGTCGCCTCGAGCGGCCACGTGCCGTCGGGGGACTGCTTCGACCGCACGAGGGCGAGCGCATCATCCACGCGCTCGTCGGGTTCGACCCCCGCGTCGCGCAGGTAGTCGAGTCCCCGCAGTACGTCGTAGTGGAAGCGTGGCGGGAACCGGAACTCGGTGAACTCGTCGAGCACCTCGCCCGTGGACTTGCGGCGGTAGAGGTGCCGGTCGAGCAGGTACAGCTGTCCGCGACGCTGCGCCTCGTCGAGCGCGGCCGTGCCCCCGCTGGCACGGGAAAACTCGAGTAGCCCCTCGAGCACCTCGATCGTCGAGTTGAACGAACCCACGGTCGCGCCGTTCTCGCGCTCGCAGTTCCACCCTCCGTCCGCCATCTGCTGGGTCAGCAGAAGGTCGACGATGGGCGAGACGTCGACCCCGAAGTACGACCCCGAGGCAACCGTGCGTCCGTTGATGCACTCCTCGACCTCGCCTTGCCAGAACGGCTGGTTGTCGTGCTCCCAGCGGGTGTTCTCGCCGATGAGGGCGATATGGCGTTGCACTCGCGGATGCTGCGGCTCCACCCCGAACGCGTGAAGCAGTTGCAGCGCCCACGCGGTGCCCGTCCAGGCCTGCGGTTCGTTCTCGAGCTCGCGCCACCACGTCGGGAAGAGGGGCCAGTCGTCCCACTGGCCGTCGGGTCGCGCGGCGTCGAGCAGTCGGGCACCCCACCCTTCGGCGGCGACGCGGGCACGTTCAGCCGCGAAGGTTTCGGCGGGTTCGTGCGTGAGGTCGCGCATGACCTGCCACCGGATCGCCGGGTCGGAGTCGAGTAACCAGTCGATGGTGGTGGCGCGCGCGGTCGTCATCCTTCGACACTAGGCACGCCCTGCGACACCGCGGAAGACCCGCCATCCCCATAAGCCGCACCTTATGGGGACGGCGCTCTTCGTCTTGGACGACCCGATCGCGTGGATGTCAGGCTCGACGCGCATCCCACGAAAGGACCCCCGTGACCCGTCTCGAAGAAGTGCGCACCGCGATCGCCGAGAACACCGTGCCCGGTGGCAGCGCCTTCGGCCGCGCGGCCGCCGAGGTCATCATGCTCACCCTGACCGAACAGCGTGAGATGGATGATGCGACCCTCGCGACCCTCCTCACCGAGACCTCCGACTGGCTGGTCGCCACGAAGCCCTCGATGACGAGCGTGCGCACGGTGGCCGATATCGCCGCCCAAGCGCAGGTAGCAGGCGGTCCGGACGCCGTGATCGCGGCGATGGCCGAGTTCATCGCCGACTCGGAGCGCGCGATCGCGACGATCGCCGACCATGCGGCGACGTACTTTCACCCCGGCACGACGGCGCTGTACCACTCGTACAGCGGATCCCTCATCCACATTTTGCGCCGCGCCGCCGAGACGACGCCCGACCTCACCTACCTGTTCACCGAGTCGCGCCCGTACCGGGAGTCGCGTCGTATCGTGACGGCGCTCGCCGACCTGCCCATCACGTGGGTCACCTACAGCGACGCGTCGGTGGCGATCGCAGCGAGTCGGGCCGACTTCGCCATCGTGGGCGTCGATGCGCTCTTCGAGGACGGTTCGTTCGCCAACAAGACGGGCACCCTCGCGCTCGCGCTCGCGTGCCAGTACGCGGGCATCCCGCTCTACGCGGTCACTGAGATGTCGAAGCTGTACCGCGGCGACCCCGCCGACGTGTCGATGGAACTGCGGCCGCCGGTGGAAATGCACGAGGGCTGGGACCAGGCCGTGTCCGGCAAGGTCGAACAAATCAACCAGTTCTTCGAGATCACGCCCGCGAACCTCGTGACCGCCTACCTCACCGACAAGGGCGTGCTCACTCCCGACCAGGTGGGAGCCTGAGCGCATGGACGCCAGCGTCGGATCGGTGCTCGCGGGACTCGTCGGCCCGTCGAGCTGGTCGCGGCCCGGAGTCGAGGCCACCCGCGTGCGCGACCTCGTCGTCGTCGACCTCGGCTCGAAGAGTCTCGTCATCGCGTGCGACTCCAATGCCGCGATTGGCGACAAACCCGCCGACTTTCTGAAGCAAGACGCGACCACCACGGGCTACAGCGCTGCGAAAGTGCCGCTCATGGAGGTGCTCGCGACGGGCGCCGAACCATTCCTGCTCGTCAACACTCTGTGCTGCGACCTCGAGACCACGGGCATCCGCATCATCGAGGGCATCCGGGCCCTCCTCGACGAGACCGGCATCGACCTCATGGTCACCGGCTCAGACGAGTCCAACATGCCGACCGTGCAGACCGGACTCGGGGTCACGGTGCTCGGCATCGCCGAGAACGGCGACCTGCGAGTCGGCGGTATGCGTGCGGGCGACGAGGTCTGGCTCGTGGGGCGGCGTCGCTCGGGACTCCCCGCGGACGAGTACGACGAGGGCGATGGCTTCACCGCGACGGCTCGACACGTGGCCGCGGCGCTGCGACTCGAGGGCGTGCGCGAGGTGCTCCCGGTGGGCAGCCACGGCGTCGGCCACGAGATCGCCGAGTTGGCGAGGGTGGCTGGCGTGGGCATCCGGTTCACGGATGCCCCCGCCACCGACCTCGAAGCATCCGCTGGCGCGAGCACGTGCTTTCTCGTCGCCGTCGACCCGATGCACACGTCACGCCTCGAGACCCTCGATCTTCCGCTCGAACGACTCGCCACCGCGATCCCGCTCGTCGGCTGACCCCACCACCCCACCGTTCCTGGAGGAACCATGCCGCACTCCATCCGTGTCTCCGACGAGGTCTCCGCCGCCGTTCGCGACCGCAAGGCCGTCGTCGCCCTCGAGTCCACGATCTTCACGCACGGATTGCCCCGGCCGAAGAATCGCGAGGTCGCGCTCGAGGCCGAGCAGATCATCCGCGACGCCGGAGCGGTTCCCGCGACGATCGCCGTCGTTGCTGGCGCGCCCACCATCGGACTCTCGGTCGACCAGATCACGGCGCTCAGCGAGCATGACGACGCAGTGAAGGTCAGCCAGCGTGATCTCCCTATCGCGATCGCGACGGGCCTCAGTGGCGGCACGACCGTCGCCGCGACCGCGTATCTCGCGCACCTCGCGGGCGTGCGCGTCTTTTCCACCGGCGGCCTCGGTGGCGTGCACCGCGGCGCGAGCGAGTCGTTCGACGAGTCGGCCGACCTCACGACGCTCGCTCAGGTGCCGATCGTGGTGGTGAGCGCTGGGGTCAAGTCGATCCTCGATATCCCGGCGACGCTCGAGCGCCTCGAGACCCTCAACATCCCCGTGCTCGGGTACCGCACGACCGCCTACCCCGGTTTCTACGTCGCCGACTCGGGGCACTCGATCGAGTACTCGGTCGACTCCGCAGACGAGATCGCCCGGGTCGTCGCGTGTCGTGACGACCTCGCGCTCTCGAGCGCTGTACTCGTCGCCAACCCGATCGCGGTCGAGCTGCAGCTCGACCCGGCGCTCCACGAGCGCACCCTGGCCGAGGCGTGGGAGGCCGCGGCTCAGGCAGGAATCGCGGGCAACGCGACGACACCGTTCCTGCTCGACTACATCCAGCGGGCGACGAATGGGGAGAGCCTCGGCGTCAACATCGACGTCTATCGCAGCAACGCACGCCTCGGAGCGGAGATCGCGCGCGCTCTACCATGAACCATGCGGATGGACGCGCGGTGAACCTCAGCCTGAGACTGCTGCGCGCGTTCGTCGTCGTGAGTGAAGAGGGCCATGTGGGTCGCGCGGCCGCGCGGCTGTTCGTGTCGCAGCCGTCACTGTCGCAAGACATCCGCCGGCTGGAACGCGAAGCGGGCGTCGTGCTGTTCGATCGCGGGCCCAAGGGGCTCACCCTCACGGGCCCGGGTGAGGCACTTCTGCGCAGCGTCGAACTCGCCCTCACCACGCTCGATCGCGGGCTCGCCGACGCGCAGCAGCTCGCCGCCGGCGGACGCCTCACGGTGCGCATCGCCTACAGCCCGAGCCTCGCCAACGAGTTCATGCCCGCGCTGCTTCCCCTGCTCGCCCGTCACCTCACGTCGCTCGACATCGAGGAGGGTGAACTCGACACGGGCGAGGTCGGCGCGGGCGTCATGTCGGGCAAGTTCGACCTGGGCTTCGCCCACTGCCCGAGCCCGGATGCTCGACTCGTCGCGACCCACCTCGTGGACGAACCCCTGTGCGTGGCCCTCGCGCCGGGCCACCCGCTCGCGACGCGCGAGGCGGTGCACCTCTCCGAGTTGGACGGCTCGTCGCTGCTCATCTGGCCGCGCGACACCGCACCCGAGTACTTCGACGCGATCCTCGCCATCTGCGAGGACGCCGGCGTGAGCCTGCGCGCCGTCAAGGAGTTCCGCCGCATCACCCCACGCTCGTATCTCCTCGACGACAAGCAGACCTTCTCCCTGCTTCCGCGCTCGGCCGCGTCCTTGCCTCGTCCCGAGGTCGTCTTCATTCCCCTCGCCGAGGCCGAGTGGACCGTACCCCTCATGAGCCTTCGGCGGGCGGATGATTCGCGCAACCAGATCGCTTCGCTCGAGTCGCTCGCCCGCAGCACGAGCGCGTTGCTCGGCTCGACCGCCTAACCTCCGCCATGGCATAACCTCGCGCTTATCGGGGTGGCCGCCTTCGTCTTGGACCCACAGCGCGCCGCGGTGACACCATGGGCGCATGATCCGAGCGGCCATCACGCAAGCGAGCTGGACCGGCGACAAGGAGTCGATGATCGCCAAACACGAGCAGTTCGTGCGTGGCGGCGCGGCCCAGGGCGTGCAGGTCATGTGCTTTCAGGAGCTGTTCTACGGTCCCTATTTCGGCGTTGTGCAAGACCAGAAGTACTACGACTATGTCGAGTCGGTGCCCGGCCCCACGGTCGAGCGCTTCCAGGCGCTCGCGAAGGAGCACTCGATGGTGCTCGTGCTCCCCGTCTACGAGGTCGACCAGCCGGGCATCTACTACAACACCGCTGCCGTGATCGATGCCGACGGCCGCTACCTCGGCAAGTACCGCAAGCACCACATCCCGCACCTGCCGCAGTTCTGGGAGAAGTTCTACTTTCGCCCCGGCAACCTCGGCTACCCGATCTTTGACACCGCCGTCGGACCCATCGGCGTCAACATTTGCTACGACCGCCACTTTCCCGAGGGTTGGCGTGAGCTGGGACTCAACGGCGCGTACATCGTGTTCAACCCATCGGCCACCAAGCCGGGTCTCTCGAACCGGCTGTGGCAGCTCGAGCAGCCCGCGGCCGCGGCGGCCAACCAGTACTTCGTCGCGGCCAACAACCGCATCGGCACGGAGTCCGACGAGTTCGGTGACGACGCCGTCACGTTCTACGGCAGCTCGTACTTCGTCGACCCTCGGGGTGAGTTCGTGGGCGAGATCGCGAGCGAGGATCGGGAGGAGATCGTCATCCGCGACCTTGACCTCGACGTCATCCGCCAGACCCGCAACGACTGGCAGTTCTACCGCGACCGCCGGCCGGACGCCTACGGCGCGCTCGTCGTTCCCTAGCCGCTAGCCCTCGACCGAGCGCGCGAGATTCTGGACCACCTGGGCACCGGGCAGGGCGCCGAGGGCCGAGCCTGGCATGGCGATCTTGCTGCGGCGCAGTCCCGAGCCGACGATGATCTCGGGTAGCTCGACGATGCGGGAGTCGATCAGGATGGGCCAGTCCGCCGGCACCCCGATCGGGGTGATGCCGCCGTACTCCATGCTGGTGAGGGCTACCGCGTCGTCCATGGGGGCGAAGCTCGCCTTGCGGGCATCCAGCATCGTGCGAATGAGTCCATTCACGTCGGCGCGCGTCGTCGCCAGAACCATGCAGGCGGCATAGCGGATGCTCTCACCGCGGCGCCCCGCAACGATGACGCAGTTCGCCGAGACGTCGAGCCCGACGTCGTACGTCTCACAGAACGCGGCCGTGTCGGCGAGCTCGGGATCGATCGCGGCCACCCGCACGCTCGCCGCCACCGCCGGTTCGAGCCCACGGAGTGCCGCAGCGACGGGTTGCGCCAACAGCTCGGGGTGATCGAGGGCGGGCAGCAGATCCAGTCTCACTCGTCGATGATGGCACGCGCCGGCATTCTGTGACTTGCCCCAGAGCGATCGCGCAGACCGGTGCGGCACCCAGACAGGCCGATGATGATTTGTTACCTTAACCGGAATCTGGGGGAGGTGATCGCACGTGGTGAGGCCGTTTGTTCGTGCCCGCGCCGCAGCATTCGCTGCCGTTGTCGCGCTCGCCGTGACCCTCGGAATCGCGACCCCCGCCGCCGCCGTCGACTACCCGACGTGGGAGGACCTCAACACGGCCCGCCAGAACGAGGCGAGCGCGGTCGCGGCGATCAAGCAGATCGAGGCCCTCATCGCCCAGCTGCAGGCGGCAACCGCGGCGGCCATCGCCGACGAAGAGCTCAAGGGCCAGCTCTGGCGCGACGCCGACGAGAAGTTCCAGGATGCCGCGGCCGCCGCCGAAACGCTGCAGGCCCAGGCGGACGCCGCGAACGCCGTCGCGACCGAGTCCGCGGCACGCGCCGGGCAGATGGCTGCGCAGCTCGCTCGTGGCAGCCAAGACGTCACGGCGACGCTCTTCACGAGCACGGGCGCCCAAACGGATGACCTGCTCTATTACCTCGGCCTCTCCACGAAGGTCGCCGACCAGGCCAACGTCATCTACGAGGCGGCCCTCCACGACCGCAACACCGCACAGTCCCTCACCGACCAGGCGGAGATCGCGAAGGCCGAACTCGACGTGCTGCGGCAGGCCGCCGAGGAGGCGTTCGAGGTCGCTCAGGCCGCGACGATCGCCGCGCGCGCCGCCGTCGATGAGCAACTCGCGAACGAGGCTCGCCTGCAGGCTCAGCTCGTGGTGCTCAAGGAGCGTCGAGCCGCGACCGAGGTCGACTACCAGAAGGGTGTGGATGCCCGAGCCGCCGCAGCCGCTGCCGCCGCAGCTGCGGCAGCCGCCGCGGGTGCCGGGTACGTCGGGGCGGGCGGCTGGGCACTGCCCGCCGCTGGTCGCATCACGAGCTCGTTCGGGTACCGTGTCTCACCCACCAACGGAGCCTCGAGCAACCACCGCGGCACCGACATCGGCGCCCGCTGCGGAGCCCCCATCTACGCGGCCACCGGCGGCACCGTCACCTACTCGGGGTGGAACGGCGGCTACGGCAACTTCATCCTCATCAACCACGGTGGTGGGGTGCAGACCGCGTACGCGCACATCGTCAACGGCGGACTCCTCGTCGGCTACGGCTCGAGCGTCGCCGCCGGCCAGCGCATCGCGCTCGTGGGGACGACCGGCACCTCGACCGGCTGCCACCTGCACTTCGAGGTGCGCATCAACGGTGTGACCCACAACCCGGTTCCCTTCATGTCGGACCGCGGCATCCGAATCGGCTGATGGCGAGCGCCCTCGAGACGATCTCCTCGTCGTCCGCCGTCGTGACGGTGGACCTCGACGGCGGCTCCATCATGCACTTCGGGGCGACCGCAGCGGCCCGCGACAACGTGCTCGCGTCCTTCGAGCCCGACGTTCCCGCGCACCCCGACACGGGCGCCCTGCACCCGACCCACGTGAGTTGGCTCACGAGGTATCGCGGCGGGTGGCAGTTGTTGACCCCGAGTGGCGGTGCGCCGTCGGTGGTCGGTGGCGTGCATCATCCATTCCACGGTGAGGTGTCGGTGATTCCGTGGACGCTCGAGAGCCACACGCCCTCGGCACTCACGATGCGCACGATCGCGCGGGACTCGTTCGGCGTCACCCGCACGCTCGCGCTCGAGGGCTCCCGCCTGCGTGTGACGACGACGGTCGAGAACGGGTCATCGCGAGTGGTGCCCGCGATGTTCGTGGAGCACATCGCGCTTGAACTGGGTGAGGATGCCCGGGTCGTCGCTCCCGAGGGCAGTCAGTGGGAGTCGCCGTTCGATCGCGGCACCATCATGGACTGGCCCGGCGGCCTCGACACCCCGATTCCCGCGGGCGAGGCACGCGTCGTGAGCCTGGTCGGTCGTGGCGAGGGGTGGGTCGAGTTGCGGCGGCCGCAGTCGGCGGTGCGCATCGAGTGGGATCCGCGTGAACTCCCGTACCTCTGGTACTGGCAAGAGCGGTTGACCGACGGGTTCCCCTTCTACCGCTCGGCGGACGTCGTCGGCCTCGAGCCCTCGTCTGTGCGTTTCGGCGACGGGCTCGATTCCGTGATCGATCGCGGTGAGGCATGGATGCTCGAGCCCGGCGCTTCCCGAACGGCCACCGTCGAGGTCATGCTCCTGTAGGCCCGCGGCGTCACCCCGACCTCCCGCAAGAACTGGCGGTTGAAGTTGGACAGGTTCGAGAAGCCGACGTCGTAGCAGATCGACGCGATCGGGGCCGAGGACTGCTCGAGCATCATCCGTGCCCTCGTGATGCGCAGCATGCGCACCGTCTCGCTGAATGTGCGCCCACTCGCCCGCTGAAAGAAGCGGGAGAAGCTCGCCGGCGACATGCCCGCGAGGCGCGCAGCCTCGGCCATGCGAACCGTGCCGTGCAGGTTGTCGAAGATGTACCCGATGCCGGTCTCCACGGCGCGCTTTCCTTCGCCCGATTCGGCGGGGGAGGTGAACCATTCCCGGGCAAGCGGCTCGCGCTCGTGCGCGGGGGAGTGGAGCAGGATCGTGAGCAGCTGAAAGAAGTGGGCGAGGCGAGCGAGTCCCGTCGTGACCCCCATGAGCTCGATGCGCTCTGCTGCGGCCGTGGCGCTCGCGCCGGTGAACAGCAGCCCGCGGGAGGCCTCGGCGAGCAGGGCATCCACTTCACTCAGTTCGGGCATGTCACGCGCCGATCGTGCGAGCCACCCGCCGTCGAACTGAACCACGGCGTCGCGCAGCGGCGCGATCTCGCCCGGCGCCAGGTCGCTCACCCAGTGGTGCGGCACACCCGAGCCGATGAGGGTGACCTGGCCCGGCGTGAATGCGCCGATGTGGTCCCCCACGATGAAGCGTCCCGTGGTGGTGCGGCAGAGGTGGATCTCGAACTCCGGGTGGTAGTTCCAGCGGGCGACGGGTGCGGGGTAGTCGTGCTGCGACCAGCGCACCGACTCCCCGGGCTCGGTGATGATGACCTCGCGTGCGGCGGCACGACCACGCAGTTGCTGCGCGATTTTTTCGGACGTGAGGGCGCTCACTCGCACAATCTCCGGATCAGCTGCAAGAAAGTATCAGAATAGGGCACCGGCAAGGCTAGGAAGGCCCCGCATCCCTCCCTATCGTGTGTCGCATGAGCAGAACCGTCGATTCCGAAGAAGCCCGGCTTCTGGTGTGCGGGGGCAACCTCGCGCGACTGCTGGGGATGGCGGCATGACGAACCGCAGCGCCGTTCTTCACGCCGTGCATGACCTGCGGGTCGAAGAGCGACCCTTGCCCACCGCGGGCCCCGGTCAGGTCGTCGTGCGCATCGACGCGGTCGGCATCTGCGGCTCCGACGTGCACTACTACGAACACGGGCGCATCGGACCCTACGAGGTCGTCTCGCCCATGATCGTCGGGCACGAGTCCGCCGGTGTCATCACCGAGGTGGGGGAGGGCGTCGACCCGAGCCGCATCGGCCAGCTCGTGGCACTCGAGCCCGGGGTGCCCGACGGAACCTGCGAACACTGCCGGGCCGGGCGGTACAACCTGTGCCCGAACGTCATCTTCTTCGCGACGCCGCCCGTCGATGGATCCATGACGCAGTTCGTCGCCTTCGACGCGAGCTTTGCGCATGTCGCCCCCGCGAACCTCACCGCCGAGCAGGCCGCGATGGCCGAGCCGGTGGCGGTCGGGGTGTGGGCGAACCGTCGCGGCCAGGTCGCGCCGGGCGACCGGGTGCTCGTGACAGGGGCGGGTCCGGTCGGCAACTTCGCCGCTCAGGTCGCTCGCGCGTTCGGTGCGAGTTCGGTGACGATCTCCGACCTCAACCCGTTCCGCCTCGACGCGGCACGCGCCCTGGGCCTGGATGCCCGCACCCCCGACCAGGTCGACGGTGACTTCGACGTCGCCATCGAGTGCACCGGTGTCGCCGCCGTCGCGCTCTCGAGCCTCAAGTCACTCGCCCCCGCGGGTCGACTCGTGCTCGTGGGCATGGGCGCCGACCTCGTGCAGATCGATGTGCCGTTCCTGCAGGGCCGGGAGCTCACGATCACGGGCATCTTCCGCTACGCGAACTCGTACCCGCTCGCGCTCGACCTGATCGGGTCGGGCAAGGTCGATGTCTCGAGCGTCATCACGCACCGCTTCGGTTTGGATGAGGCGACCGCCGCCATGACGCTCGCCGCCGACAACCCCGCCTCCCTCAAGGCGGTCGTCAACCCGCAGGTCTAGCGGTGGTTTCGATACGCGCTTCGCGCTACTCAACCAGCGAGGAGTAGGTCACCTTCGCTCCGCGCTCGTGCAGCGACTCGAGCGCCGCGAGGTACGGCGTCGTGAAGCGCTCGTCGTCGACGAGGTCGCCGAACACCGAACGGTTCTGGATGAACGCGAGCGGGTTACCCCGCTGACTCCGCGCGATCGGCACCAGTTGCTCGCGCAGACGGTCGACGACGTCGATCGGTTCACCCTGCTCGTCGACGCCTTCGGCGTAGCGTGCCCAACTCGCGACGATGGCCGCGGAGTTCGTGACCGACCCGTCGCGGGCGAGCTGCTCCCGCACCACGGGGAGCAGCCACTTGGGGATGCGGTCGCTCGACTCGGCGCACAGCCGCGCGAGGGTGTCGCGTACCTCGGGGTTGCGGTATCGCTCGATGAGCGTGCGCTTGTACGCATCCAGGTCGACGCCGGGTACGGGCCGCAGGGTCGGGGTGGCCTCGGAGTGCATGTAGTCGAGCAAGAACTGCGCCATCGCCGGATCGGCGGATGCCTCGTGGGCGTAGCGGTAGCCCGCGAGGTAGCCGAAGTAGCACATGCCCTGGTGGGTGGCGTTGAGCAGGCGCAGCTTCATCAGTTCGTACGGTTCGACGTCGTCGACGAGCTGAACGCCCACCGCCTCGAAGGCGGGGCGTCCCTGCGGAAAGTGGTCTTCGAGCGCCCACTGCTCGAACGGCTCCGCGACGACGGGCCACGCGTCGGTGACGCCGAGGTGGGCGGCGATCTCGTCACGGTCGTCATCGGAGGTGACGGGGGTGATGCGGTCGACCATCGAGTTGGGGAACGCGACCTCGCGCTCGACCCAGTCACCGAGCGCGGCATCGCGCAGGCGCGCGTAGGCCGCGAAGGAGCGCTTCGCGACATCGCCGTTGCCCTGGATGTTGTCGCACGACATGACCGTGAACGGCTCGACGCCGCGCTCACGGCGACGCGCGAGGGCCTCGACGATGAGCCCGAAGACGGTCTCGGGCGGGGAGGTGAGCGCAGCATCCTTCACGACCGCCGGGTTGGTGACGTCGAACTCTCCCGTGACCTGGTCGAAGTTGTAGCCGCCCTCGGTGATGGTGAGCGAGACGATGCGAACGGCGGGGTCGGTCATGCGTTCGATGACGGCTTCGGGGTCTTCGGGGGCGAACAGAAACTCGACGATCGAGCCGATCACGCGCAGGTCGCGGCTTCCGTCGGCGTTCTTGAGCTCGAGCGTGTAGAGGCAGTCTTGATCGCGCATGACGTCGCGGATTCTGCTGTCATGGGGCAGCGCGCCGACCCCGCAGATCCCCCACTCCAGTGCCTCACCGGTGTTCATGAGGCGGTCGACGTACATGGCCTGGTGTGAGCGGTGGAATCCCCCCACCCCGAAGTGGACGATGCCCACGGTGACCTTCGAGCGGTCGTACGACGGCACGGCGACCGTGGCCGGCAGCGTCGAGACGCTGGAGGAGTTGAGCTGCATTGCCGAAGACACCTTCGCGTTATTCACAGATGAGAGAATTGATAACATCAATCGATACGAAATCCAACCAGATTCCGTTCCGCTTGTCGATGAGGCTTTTCGCGCACTCCACTAGAGTCGGTCGCAACGCACCCGAGCGAGAGGATGTGCGCATGGCACGCCGAGGCCGCCCGCCGGTCGCGCCGGCCGATGCCGGACAACCGGCCCGCCACCTCTCCGAGGACGAAGAACTGGCCCTCGCACTTCAGGTTGCCCGAGCGTACTACCTCGATGACGAGTCGAAGGTCGCGATCGCCGACAGGTTTGGTATCACGCGCTTTCAGGCCGCTCGCCTGCTCACCGTCGCACGCGAGGCCGGCATGGTCCACATCGACGTGCGCCCCCCGGGCGGTGTCGACCACGACCTGTCGGCAAGACTGCAATCCGCGCTCGGAGTGCGTCGCGCCGTGGTCGTGTCGTCGCTCGGCGCAGTGACACCGCTTGAGGTCGTGGCCGGTGCGCTCGCCCGCGAGGTGGCCGATGTCGTGAGCGCGGGAGACGTCGTGGGACTCGCGTGGAGCCGCGCGACCATCTCGATGATCAACCAGCTCACGCACCTCGAGCCGTGCTCGCTCGTGCAGCTCGGCGGGCACGTCGAGATCGCGGGCCTCCCGGGAACCGTGGAGATCGTGCGTCGCGCCGCCGAAATCAGCGGGGGCACCGCGTACCCGATCTACGCCCCACTCGTCGTGCAGGATGCCCACACCGCAGCATCCCTCAGAACGCAGCCGGCCATCTCCGCCGCCCTGGAGATGTTCTCGCGCCTCGAGGTCGCGGTGGTGTCGATCGGCGGATGGATGCCCTCGGGCTCGACCATCTTCGATTCGTCACCGGAACCCCTGCGTCGTCGCGCCGCAGAAGAGGGGGTGGTCGGCGAGATCAGCGGGCGTTTGTTCGACCGCAACGGTCAGCCCCTGCCCCACCTGCTCGACGACCAGATCGTCGGTATCAGCCTCGACGAGCTGCGTCGGGTACCTCAACTGCTCGTTACGAGCTACGGCGCCCACCGCGCCGACGCGACCCTCGCGGCCGCTCGATCCGGTCTGGTGAAAACCCTGGTCGCCGATCGCGCGCTCGCCGAGGCAGTTCTCGACCGCGCCTGACGCGTCTCAACCGCCTCTGACGCGCTCCGCCGTCGTTGTCACTCATCCGTCGCTCCGACTTGACGTTCTGGCGTGCCCTGCGTTACCAATAGATATCTCAGACGAGATTTTTATAACGCTCAAATGAGCGCAATGGGTCAACGCCGACGAAAGGGGACGGATGCCCAGCCCCCTGTCGCCCCGGCTCGAGACCGGTCTACGCGCGAACCGACGTGCCGCGCAGGTCAGACGTGAACAGTTCCGTCCCCTCCGAGTACACGATGTTGCTCGACTCGATGCCGCGACCGCGCGCGTCGAACGCGTAGCGCTGCGCGACCATGACGGCCGAGTCGGCGGGAAGCTCGAGCAGTTCGGCCTCCTGCGCGGTGACCTTGCGCGCGGTGACGGTCTGGTTTCCGCCGACGAGTTCGACGCCCGCTACCCGGTGCAGACTGTTGTACAGACCATCGTTGAGCAGATCGTCGCGCGTGAGTCGCACGCCGTCGGGCAGGGCGAGCTTCGAGCGGATGAGCACGATGGGGACTCCGTCGGCGAGCCGCACGCGTTCGATGTCTTGAAGCGGTGTGCCCACGGCGATCCGCAGGCCCGCGGCCGTGCGCTCATCTGCGACGGTTTCGCCGAGGTGCACGAGGTGCGTCGTCGGGGCGCGGCCCTCGTTGACGAGGTCGCGGTAGAGGCTGTTGAGCCCGACCTTACGCACGAGGGCGCCACCGAGTGCGAACGCACCGATGCCGCGCTGGGTGTGGATGACTCCGTCGCTCGCGAGGCGAGCCATCGCCTGCCGCAGCGTCGGCCTGCTGATTCTCAAGGCCTCCGCCATGTCGTTCTCGGACGGCAGCGGCACGGCCGGCGGATAGTGAAGCTCCTCGATCGTGAGTTTGAGAGCTTCGCTGCATTGCCAGTGCAGCGCGACAGCGCCGCCCCGCTCAATGGGGTGCGTGCTGAGTTTCTTCAGAAACTCTGACTGCGATGTCGTGGAGTTCATGGCGGACAAAACAGTACCAGAAGAGAGGTTGATAGGTTATGTTGACAACCGGTAAGCATCCGCGTAGCGTGCATGCTTGCCGACCCCGCGCAGCGAGGCCGGAAGGGCTTCAATGCGTAACCCGAAGTGCCCGCACACTAATCGACAACGGAGTGGAGTAGTCATGTCCTTTCTGAAACACAGCCGGACTCTCGCGGTAGGCGTCATTGCCACCGCGCTTCTCGTCACCACCGCAGCCTGTTCCACGGGCGACGGCGGCGAGGGTGGAACGACCGACGGTCCCGGTACCGTCGGAATCGTCGAGTTCGACAGCACCGCACCCTTCGACGCTCTTGCCGCTCGCGGCACGAAGTCGGAGCTCGAGGCCATGGGATACGAGGTCGTCTCGCAGGACCCGCAGGGCGATCCCGGTCAGGCGAACGCAATCTGCAGCCAGTTCATCACTCGCCAGGTCAACGCCCTCGTGGTCACGACCTTCGCGCTCGACCAGATGGCTCAGTGCATGTCCGAGGCGAAGAACGCGAACATCCCCGTGTTCTACATCGCGAGCCCGCTGCTCGATGGAATGGCCGGTGCGGTCGACGTCACGTCGCCCAAGCCGATCAACGACATCTTCTTCGACTACGTGAAGGCGAACAACATCACGTCGATCCTCGCGCTCGACTACTCGCCCGGAACGCCCTGCCGCCTGCGCAAGGAGTACCGCCAGGAGCTGTTGAGCGGTTCGAACATCCAGATCCAGGAGCACGAGTTCACGATCCCCGGCCAGGTTGTCGACGCGCAGAACGCGACCGCAGCATGGCTCGCCGCGAACCCTGCTGGTGAGGGCAACTACGCCATCTGGTCGTGCTTCACCGACCCGAGCGCGGGTGCCGTCGCTGCGATCAACCAGGCAAACCGCACGGACTCGCTTCCGATCTTCACGTGGGACTTCAACAAGACGATCTACGAGCCCTTGCAGAAGGGCCAGATTGCCGCGACGCTGAGCCTTGACGGAAACGTCGTAGGCCAGCAGATGGCAGAGATCATCACGAACTTCCTCAAGGACGGCAAGCCCGTCGGTGTTCCGGCCGAGAACTCGATTCTCACGCCCGAGAACATCGAGCAGTTCGTGACCGACAACCCGACCTCGCTCGACTAGTCGGTAGTTCGAACCACAGAAGTACAGGTTGAGAAAGGCACGAATCTCATGACTGACGAACACACGCTCCTGATCGACGCAAAATCGATCAGCCGCACGTTCGGCGCGGTGAAGGCACTCACAGACGTGAGTGTGGACTTCCGCCGCGGTGAGGTTCACGGACTTGTCGGCGCCAACGGCGCCGGCAAGTCCACCTTCCTCAACATCATCGGCGGCGCGATCACGCCGTCGAGTGGCACGATCGTCGTCGATGGTCACGAGGTCAGCATCACCACCCCGTCGCAAGCCGACGCTCTCGGGTTCGCGTTCATCCACCAGGAACTCGCCCTCATCCCCGACTTCAACGCGATCGACAACATCGCGCTCGGCATCAAGTCGAACAACCCGCTTCGCTTCGAAGACCGCAAGGCTCGCGCGAAGCTCGGCCGCGAGGTGGCAGACCGCCTCGGGCTCACCTTCAACCTCAAGCGCCCCGCTCGCGAACTCAGCGTCGCCGAGCGTGGCATGGTGGCGATCGGCCGTGCGTTGGCCCGTGACGCACGATTCATCGCCATGGATGAGCCGACCGCTTCGCTCTCTGACGTGGAGTGCCAGCGGCTCTTCACCATCATCCGCCAGCTGTCGGCAGACGGCGTCACGATCGCCTACGTCAGCCACCGCCTCAACGAGATCGAAGAACTCAGTGACCGTGTCACCGTCTTCAAAGACGGCATGGTCTCGGGTCGCTTCGACCGCGGCGCCTACACCCGTCAAGACCTCATCAAGGGCATCACGGGTCTCGCCGAGGGTCTTGAGCTGCGCAAGCACCTCGAGCCCGTTCCCGCCGACGCCCCCGTCGTACTCGAGGTCTCGAACCTCTCAGACGGTCGTCGCGTGCAGGATGTCTCGTTCACGTGCCGCGCGGGTGAGATCGTCGGTCTCGCCGGCGTCGTCGGCGCGGGTCGCAGCGAGGCATTCGGTCTCATCTTCGGCGACGCGCGTCCCGAGAGCGGCACGATGCTCGTCGGCGGCAAGCCCCACGCCCCGTCCAACGTTCAGGCGGCTGTCGGGGCGGGTATCGCGCTCGTGCCCGAGGAGCGTCGATCCCAGGCGCTCGTCATGGAAGAGTCGATCCGCTCGAACGTCACGCTCGGCAATTGGAAGGCGATGCGCTCGACGCCGGCGCTCGGCTTCATCAGCGATCGCAAGGCCGAGTCGGTCGCGAAGCGCATGCTCGACGCCCTGCGCATCAAGGCGAAGGACACATCGGTGCCGGTTCGCACCCTTTCGGGCGGAAACCAGCAGAAGGTCGTCTTCGGCCGTTGGCTCGCGCGTGACTCCAAGGTCATGCTGCTCGACGAGCCGACGCGTGGCGTCGACATCGGCGCGCGCCAGCAGATCTGGCAGACCGTCGAAGACTTCGCGGCTGCGGGCAACGCCGTCGTCGTCGTGTCCTCAGAACTCGAAGAGCTCTCCATCTGCCACCGTGTGGTCGTCATGGTCGAGGGCCGCACCGTCGCGGAGCTCGCGGGACCCGGTGTCACCGAGGAGCAGATGCTCGAAGTCATCTACAGCCACAACCACCAAGCTAAGGAAGCAATCTCATGACCACGACCGAGGTGACCCCGCAGGTGTCAGAGTCGACAGCCCCTCGCCGCAGCACCGGACAGTCCATCACCCTGTTCGTCGGTCGGTTCGGTGCGCTCATCGTGCTCGGGCTCCTGATCATCGTCTTCACGATCCTGACGCCCAAGTACTTCCTGACGGTGGGCAACATCGTTCAGATCTTCAACCAGTCGGCGCTCGCCGCGATCGTCGCATGTGGGCTGACCCTCGTGCTCGCGTCGAACCAGTTCGACCTGAGCGTCGGTAACACCGCGAGCCTCGCGGGTGTCACGGTCGCGTTCCTCATGATCAACGGCACGCCCATCCCGATCGCGATCCTCGTCGCGCTCGCCGTGGGCGTCATCGTCGGTCTGCTCAACGCCTTCCTCGTCACCCGGCTCAACGTCAACGCGCTCGTGGCAACGCTCGGTGTGGGTAGCGTCGCGGTCGGTGTGAACTACTTCATCACCAAGGGTTCGGCCCAGCCGTTCGGATCCATCGCCCCCGACTTCACTCTCATCTCGGTGGGACAGTGGCTGGGAGTTCCGCGCAACGTCTACTACATGGTCGTGATCGTCGCGATTCTGTGGATCATCCTCAACCGCACCGACCTCGGCCGCAACATCCAGGCCGTCGGGGGTAACGCCGAGGCATCGCGCCTCGCGGGCGTCGGCGTGAAGAGCGCCACCACCTGGGCCTTCGTCATCTGCTCGGTGTGTGCCGCAATCACGGGTGTGCTGCTCGCCTCCGTCATCGGGTCGGGCCAGCCCACGGGTGGTGACGGCTACACGCTCTCGGCGTTCGCCGCCGCGTTCCTCGGAACAGCGGTGCTGAGGGAAGGCCAGTTCCACATCGTCGGAACCCTCGTCGGTGTGCTCACCGTCACGGTGGGCTTCAACGGTCTCGCTCTCGCGGGTGTGCCCTCCTACGTGCAGTTCCTCTTCCAGGGCATCCTGCTCATCGCCGCCGTGTCGTTCTCGACCGTGGCCCGCAAGATGCTCAAGGCGGGCGCCTAGCCATGACGGACGAAGCTAAGGTTCCGCAGACCATCGCCGAGCTGCTCGGCGACCACTCGCCCAAGAACTGGGGCAAGTGGGGGGCCGACGACGAGGTGGGTAGCCTCAACTACCTCACCGCGGCGGAGGTGCTGCGAGGTGTCTCGGCCGTCAAGTCGGGCGAGACGTTCACGCTGCAGGTTCCCATCGGCCTGCCCGAAGCGAACGGCGACCCGGTGTGGCCGAACCGCCAGTCGGCGGTGCGCACCTCCGTCATGGATGAAGGCTTCTTCCAGCGCGGGGAGGCCGGCCCGACCGGAGGCGACCACCACTACGCCGACGACAAGATCGAGATGTTCCTGCAGGGCTCGACCCAGGTCGATGCGCTCGGGCACATCTGGTACGACGGCGTCATCTACAACGGCTACGACGCGTCCACGACAGAGGGTGCGCTCACCAAGGCGTCGGTGCTGCCGCTCGCCGAGCGGGGCATCGTCGGTCGCGGCGTGCTCATCGACATCGCCCGTCACCGCGGCAAGAAAGCTCTCGAGCGTCGCGAGACCGTGGGCCTGGATGACCTCCTCGCCGCTGCCGAGGCGCAGGGTGTCACGATCGAGAAGCACGACATCATCGTCTTCCACACCGGATGGCTCACCCGCTTCTACGACGGGGACCGTGACGAGTTCTACGCCGACTGGAGCGAGCCGGGCCTGACCTACTCGCCCGAGCTCGTGCAGTGGTTCCAAGACATGGAGATCCCGAGCCTCGTGACCGACCTGGTCGGCAATGAGGCGACGCACTACCCGGGCACGCCTGTCGAGATCCCGCTGCACTCCGCGCTCATGCGCAACCTCGGTGTCGTCTTCACCGAGGTGTGCTGGCTCGAGGATCTCGCGGATGCGTGTGCAGCCGACGGCCGCTACACGTTCCTGTACACGGCAGCACCCCTCAAGGTGTACGGCGGCAGCGGCGCCCCAGTTAACCCCGTCGTCATTCGTTGACGCGCATCATCCACCCCACCGCCTGAAAGAGACTGGACTCGTCGCAATGACCGTGCACACCCCTGCCCCGACGCTCGACCTTCTGCGGGACGACCGCGGCAACTTCTCGATGCTCGCGATCGACCAGCGCGAGTCGCTGCGCCAGATGATCGCGACGGCGGCGGGACTCGACACGGTTCCCGACGCGGAACTCGTCGCCTTCAAGAAGGCGGTCATCTCCACGCTCAGCCCGTTCGCGAGCGCCGCGCTCATCGACCACGACTACGGGTATGAGGCGGCAAAGCTCTCGGAGTGCCCCATCATCCTGGCGGCGGACATCCTCAGCCAGCGCAAGCCGGGCGGCCCCGTGAACCGTGCGGTCATCGACCCCGCGGTCAACGAAGACGTCATCGGCCGTTTCGGCGCGAACGCCCTCAAGATGCTCGTGCCGTGGCAGCCCGACGAGCGCGATGAGGCCATCGAGCTTTCGGCGAGCTTCATGGAGCTGTGCCGCGCGACCAACACGCTCGGCGTCGTCGAGGGCGTCGTGCGCCCCGAGGGCTTCGCGTCGTGGTCGGATGCCGACAAGAACGACGCCCTCGTCGAGGCCGCCCGCGACCTCGGCACCACTAAGCCCGACCTGTACAAGGCCGAGGTCCCGCTCTTCGGTGCGGGGGAGCGCGACGTGATCGTCTCGACCGCCCGCCGCATCACCGAGGCGATCGACTGCCCGTGGGTGGTGCTGTCGTCGGGTGTTCCGCCGGAGCGTTTCCCCGAGGCTGTCGCCCTGTCGCGTGAGGGTGGCGCCAGTGGCTTCCTCGCGGGTCGCGCCATCTGGATCGACGCGATCCCCGCACCCGACACGCAGGTTTTCCTCGAGACGACGTCGGCCGAGCGCCTGCGCAGCCTCGCCGCAGCCTAGGAGAACGCCATGAGCGACACCCCGATCATTGTGATGGGACGCATCGGCGTCGACCTGTATCCGCAAGAGGTCAATACCCACCTCAAGGATGTCTCAGGTTTCACGAAGACCATCGGCGGCAGCGCGGCGAACGTGTCTGTGGCGATCGCCCGGCACGGGCATCCGACCGCCCTCGTCTCGCGCACGGGCAACGACCAGTTCGGCGAGTTTCTCGTCGAGCAGCTCGCGCGCTACGGCATCGAGAACCGGTACGTCACGCCTGTCGTGGGCATGCAGTCCACGCTGACGTTCTGCGAGATGTTCCCGCCGGACAACTTTCCGTTCTATACCTACCGCAACCCGACCGCAGCCGACATGTTCTTGAGCGTCGAGGATGTCCCGCTCGAGCTCGTCGCCTCCACACCGCTGTTCTGGGCCACCGCGACCGGCCTCGCGCGCGAACCCTCCCGGGCGGCGCACTACGCCGCATGGGAGGCCCGCAATCGCCAGGGATTCACCGTGCTCGACCTCGACTACCGCCCCACGTTCTGGGACAGCGAAGAAGAGGCGCGTGCCGAGATCCCGCCCGCGCTCGAGCACGTCAACATCGCCGTGGGCAACCTCGACGAGTGCGAGATCGCGGTCGGTGAGCGCGACCCGCAGCGCGCGGCCGATGCGCTGCTCGACCGGGGCATGGACCTCGCCGTCGTGAAGCAGGGTCCGCTCGGTGTGCTCGCGAAGACGCGCGAGGAGACCCTCGAGGTGCGCCCGATCCCCGTCGACGTGGTCAACGGGCTGGGTGCCGGAGATGCCTTCGGCGGTGCGCTCGTGCATGGCCTCGTGTCGGGCTGGCCGCTGGCCAAGACCCTCGCCTACGCGAACGCGGCTGGTGCGATCGTCGCGACGCGCTTCGAGTGCTCAGCTGCGATGCCCACCACCGACGAGGTGCGCGAGCTCGTGGAGTCCATCGCGTAACGCGCGCCGCGCCCCACCACCGCCACGCGCCGCTCGAACTGACGCATATCGACCTTTCGGCGCCTGCATAGGTCGATTTGTGACGGTTCGGCACCTACCCCGCGGGAACCACGAGCACCTCGACGCCGGCCGCACGCACCATCGCGAGGGTCTCGTCGTCGATGCGGTCGTCGGTGACGATCACGTCGATCGCGTCCCAGCCGCACACCCGGGTCATCGCTCGCATCGAGAATTTGGTGCTGTCGCAGAGCAGCACGACGCGCGAGGCAACGGCCATGAGCTGCCGTTTGAGTTGGGCATCCCCGTCGAGGGAGACGAACACCCCGCGCTCGGAGGCGGCGCCCGCTCCCATGAAGTAGGTGTCCACATGCAGGTTGCTCGCCGCTGCAACGGTGCTCGGCCCGAAGAACGACTGCGCGTCGCGTCGCAGCGTGCCACCCAGCGCCACGACCTCCGCGGCGTGCGCGTCGAGAAAGGCGGTGATGACGGGCACGGATGCCGTGACCACGCGCAACCGGTTGGCGCTCGTCAATTCGAGCGCGAGTTTCGCCCCCGTCGATCCAGCGTCGATCGCGATGGCGGTCTCCTCGCTCACGAGTTCGGCAGCGCGACGGGCGATGCGTACCTTTGCGCGCTGCTCCTGACTGGCACGCTGCACGAAGGGACCGGGGCGGTTGTCGTTGTGGGCCGCGCGCACGCCGCCGTAGAACGAGACGACGCGTCCGTCCTGCTCGAGTTGGGCCACGTCCCGGCGCACCGTCATCTCGCTGACCCCGAGCTCGAGGGCGAGCTCGGCGATGACGACATGCCCGCGTTCACCCACGACCCGGGCGACACGATCGCGTCGCGCTGCCACGCTCGAGAGGGTGCTACTCACACCGAGGAGCGTAGCGCAGGTGTGAAAGGTTTCACACGGAAACGATGGTCACGGTGACCCCCGCGGCCTGAAGCATGGCCAGGTCGTCGGCCGAGATGCCGTCGTCGACGAGCACCTCGTCGACGAAGGAGAAGTCGCACACGAGCACCATCGCCGAGGCGTGGAACTTGCTGCTGTCGAGGATGAGTACGACGCGTGCCGCGATGTCGATGAGCGCACGCTTGGTGACCGCGTCGAAGTCGTTGGCGCAGAAGACCCCGCGCGGCCCCACCCCGCTTGCGGCGAGGTAGAAGGTGTCGACCTGCAGCTCGCTGATGGCGTCGACCACCAGCGGCCCGTCGAACGAGAGGGTCTCGTGGTGGAGCATCCCGCCCAGTGCAATCAGGGTCGTGGAGGGGCGACCCATGAGGTCGGCGATGGCGCTCGCCGAGTGCGTGACGACGGTGAGGGGAAGGGTGGTGGGCAGGGCGCGTGCGACTTCGCGCGCGCTCGTGCCTGCGTCGATCGCGATCACCTCGTCCTCGTGAACGCGGGCCGCGGCGGTGCGGGCGATCGCGAGCTTCGCGGCTGCCATGAGCCCCGCGCGCTCCTCGTACTGCCGGCTGCCCTGAAGGTCGAACGTGGGCAGCATGCTCACGCCGCCGTGCACGATGCGCACCCGGCCCTCCTCGGCGAGCTTCTGCGCGTCTCGGCGCACCGTCATGTCTGAGACGCCGAGCGCGACCATGAGTTCGGTGGTCGACGAGAAGCCCTGCTCCTCGACGATCTGCAGCAGGCGGGCGCGTCGCTCGGGCGCCGACCCGTAGCGCATGCCGTCCGTCATGCCCGCCATCCTGCTACGCGGAGCCGCTCGCGGCGAATCGGGCGACGATCTCTTCGTCACTGAGGATGCCCCTCTCGAGCGCCCCCAGGGTGCTGTCGACCTCCTCGATGCCCGGAATCCCGGTCCTTCCGTCGAGTGCGCGGCACGACAGGGCGGCGGTGACGTTGGCGAAGGCCATCGCGTCGACGAGGGGTCGCCCGAGGGCGATGCCGGCGAGGAGCGCTCCGTGAAAGACGTCACCCGCACCCAGGGTGGAGTAGGGGGTGATGGGCAGGGCGGGGGCGAAGTGCAGGCCGGAATCGTCGAGCCCGAATGATCCATTGGCCCCGTCGGTGGCGACGACCGTTCGCGCACCCGCGGCCCGCGCGCGACGAGCGCCCTCGACGGGGTCGGTCGTGCCGAAGCGTTCGCGGAGCACGATGGCGGTGGGCACGTACCACTCCAGGAGCGAGACGTCGAGGTCGGGGATGCGGTTGCCGTCGTCGACGCTGACGCGCGTGCCGGTAAGACCGCCGGTGGGCACGCCACGCCAGCCAGCCTTGTCGAGGTGGGTGATGCTGAAGCCCCTCGGGATGGGGGGCGGCGGGGGAGCGGGGTGCGTGATGATGGTGCGCGCTCCCGTGACCGAGGAGACGATGACGGCGCTCTGAGCGGTGATGCCGCCGGGCTGGCGTACGACGAGGGATGTGCCGACACCCGCCGCTTCGAGTTCTCCGAGCACGAGTTCGCCGGCACGGTCGTCGCCGATGGTGCCGCAGAACTCGACGGGGAGGCCGAGGCGCGCGATGGCGACCGCCGAGTTGGCGGAGTTGCCCCCACCGGCCAGTGAGACGTCGCTCGCTTCGACGCGCGTGTCTTCTGCGGGAACCGTGTCGGTGACGAGTAGCAGATCCAGGGTGACGGTTCCGACGCAGAGGATGGTGGGAGTGGGCACGCACTCACTATAGGCAAATGTTGAAAATCCAACAAGATCGGGCTAGCTTGGTGTTCGGGCTGATAAAGACCCAACACCCCCAACACCCCAACGGAAGTGTCACGCGATGAAAGCGGTCCGCTACCTCGGCAACCACACGGTCGCCGTCGAAGAGATTCCCGATCCGACCCCCGGCTTCGGTGAGGTACTGCTCAAGCCGCTCGCGGTCGGCATCTGCGGTACCGATCTGCACATCCTCGAGGGCGACTACGCCTCGGCACCGCCCATGACCCTCGGCCACGAGGTGTGCGCCGAGGTCATCGGACTCGGCGAGGGCGTGCAGAAGCTGCAGATCGGCGACCTCATCTCGATCGAGCCCCACATCTACTGCGGCGTCTGCGTGTACTGCCAGACGGGCGACCCGCACATGTGCCCCAACCGCAAGGCACCCGGCGTGCACATGGATGGCGGCATGGCCGAACTCATGGTCGCGCCCGAATCCATCGCGTACAAGCTCGAGCCGGGCATCCACCCGGGTATCGGCTCGATGACCGAACCTCTCGCGTGCGTCGTGCACGGCATCGATCGACTGCAGGCCAAGTCGGGTCGCGCGATCGCCGTCTTCGGCGCGGGCCCGGCAGGCAACCTCGTCATCGCGCTCGCCAAGCAGGCGGGCCTCTACCCGGTCGTCGCGGTCGAGATGCGCGAACAGCGCCGCGAACTCGCGCTGCGCATGGGCGCAGACGTCGCGCTCGACCCCACCGCCGACGATTTCACCGAGCGGATGATGCAGCTCACCGACGGCGACGGCTTCCCCTACCTCGTCGACGCCGTCGGGTCGTCGCGCGTGCTCTCGCAGGCGATCCCGCTCGCGTCGCGCAAGGGCACGATCCTCGTGTTCGGTGTGGCCCGCCCCGACGACCGCCTCGAGGTGAGCCCCAACGAGATCTACGCCAAGGAGCTCACGATCCTCGGCACCGCGCTCAACCCGCACACCCACCGTCGTGCGGCGAACCTTGTGGGCCACATCGGGCTCGACAACTTCGAGTTCGGCTACTTCACGATGGACCAGATCGAACAGGGCCTGCAGGCTCAGCGGGATGGCGCCTTCGACAAGGTCTTTATCGTGCCGAACGGAGCAATCGCGTGAGCGAGAAGAACATCGCGGTCATCGCGGGCGACGGCATCGGCAAGGAGGTCGTGCCCGTCGGCATCGACTGCGTGGATGCCGCACTCGCGCGTCACGACCAATCCGTCACCTGGACCCACCTCGACTGGGGCAGCGACTACTACCTGAAGAACGGCACCATGATGCCCGCTGACGGTATCGCGACGCTCGCGAAGCATGACGCGATCTTCCTCGGCGCCGTCGGCCTGCCCGGCATCCCCGACACGGAGACGCTGTGGGGCCTGCTCATCCCGATTCGCCGCGAGTTCCAGCAGTACGTCAACCTGCGCCCCGTGCGGGCCCTCCCGGGGATCGAGAGCCCCGTGCGCGGCGGCAACGACATCGACCTCATGATCGTGCGCGAGAACAACGAGGGCGAGTACTCGGAGATCGGCGGGCGCATCTTCCGCGGCCTGCCGCAGGAGGCGGCGATCCAGGAGAACGTCTTCACCCGCATGGGCATCGAGCGCGTGACCCGCTTCGCGGCCGAGCTGGCCGGGCAGCGGCGGGGGCACATCACGTCGGCGACCAAGTCCAATGGCATCATCCACACCATGCCGTTTTGGGATGAGGTCGTGGCCGAAACCCTCGCCGAGTACGACGGGGTCGAACTGGAGCCCATCCTGATCGACGCGCTCGCCGCGAAGCTCATCCTCAAGCCGGCCGCGTTCGACGTCATCGTCGCGTCGAACCTGTTCGGGGACATCCTCTCTGACCTCGCGGGCGCCATCGCCGGGTCGATCGGGGTCGCCCCGAGCGCGAACCTCAACCCGTCCGGCGAGTTCCCCTCGCTCTTCGAGCCCGTGCACGGCTCGGCCCCTGACATCGCGGGTCAGGGCCTCGCGAACCCCATCGGCCAGGTCTGGACGGGCGCCATGATGCTCGACCACCTCGGCTTCCCCGAGGCCAGCGCCGACCTCACGTCTGCCTTCGAGGCCGTAGTGGCTTCCGGTGTGCGTACTCGTGACCTCGGTGGCACGGCGTCGACATCGGAGGTTGGTGCGGCGATCGTCGCCGAGTTGCGCAAGTAGCGCATCCACCACAACCGAGAGAAGCACGTAATGCGTGAGCAAGAACTGTTCATCGATGGCGCCTGGGTGCCGGGCGCCGACATCGTCGAGGTGAAGGACCGCTGGACTGGCGAGATCGTCGGACGAGTGCACCGCGCCTCCCGGCAGAATGCGGTCGCGGCGGTCGATGCTGCCGACGCCGCGCTTCGCCGCGGGTTCCCGATTTCCGAGCGCGCCGCCGTGTTGCTGCGCGTGCGCGACTACATCGCCGAGCACGCCGAAGAGTTCGCGCAGTCGATCACGAGCGAGGTCGGCAAACCGATCACGGCGTCGCGCACCGAGGTGTCGCGCGCGCTCGGCACACTGCAGTTCGCCGCGGAGGAGGCGCGTCGCCTCCCGTCAGAGACCGTGCCGCTCGACGCGACCGAGACGGGGGCGGGCATGATCGGTTTCACGATCGCGCAGCCGAAGGGCATCGTCGCGGCCATCACGCCGTTCAACTTTCCGCTCAATCTCGTGCTGCACAAGATCGCGCCAGCGATCGCCGCCGGCTGCCCGGTCGTGCTCAAGCCCTCAGACCGCACCCCGCTCACCGCGGGTCTCGTCATGGACGCGTTCATCGCGGCCGGCATCCCCGCCGGGCAACTCAACCTCGTCACGGGTTCGCCCGACGACGTCGTCACGCCGTGGCAGCAGGACGACCGCGTCGCCGTGCTGACCTTCACCGGGTCGTCGAAGATCGGGTGGATGCTCAAAGCCGCGAGCCCCCGCAAACTGCACGTACTCGAGCTCGGCTCCAACACCGCGATGGTGGTCATGGCGGATGCCGACCTCGAACGCGCCGCGCGCGACACCGTCGCCGCCGCCCTCACCAACTCGGGCCAGGCGTGCGTCTCACTGCAGCGGGTCTACGTGCACCGCGACATCTCCGAGCGGTACCTCGAGGCGGTGCGGGTGCGCTTCGCGGACGTGAAGGCGGGCGACCCCCGACTCGACGACACGCTCGTGGGGCCTCTCGTTGCGGACTCGGAGGTTGCGCGCATCCATTCGTGGCTCGAAGAGGCGGTCGCCTCGGGCGCGCGCATTCTCGCCGGCGGAACGACCGACGGTCCCGTGCTCGCGCCGACCCTCATCGCCGACGTGCGTGCGAAGGACCGCATCGTGTGCGAGGAGGTCTTCGGGCCGGTCGTCGCGGTCTCGATCATCGACTCGCTCGATGAGGCGATCGGCCTCGTCAACGACTCGATCTACGGCCTCAACACGTCGATCTACACGGCGACGATCGCGGATGCCCTCGCCTACGCTCGTCGCGCTGAGGCCGGTACCGTGCTCGTGAACGTGCCGCCGTCGTTCCGCGCTGACCACATGCCGTACGGCGGCGTGAAGGATTCCGGTCAGGGTCGCGAGGGCGTCAAGTACGCGGTCGCGGAGATGACCGAGCAGAAGCTCGTGATCCTCTCGGCGTAGTTGTTTCAGGCTGTCAGCAGCGTCGGCCGGATAATCCAGCCCACGCCGCTGACAACCTGAATTGTGAAAGTGCTCACCGCGGCGGCGCGGCGAGGCGCAGCGCGCGCTCGTAGGCGCGCTCCCGTTCGAGTCGGGCGAGCTCGCGCTCGACCCGGTTCGCACGGCGCTCCCGTGAGGGGAGCGTGTAGGGGCGTCGACCCCATTTGATGAGAGCCACGCCCAGGTGCAGGGCGAGGCGGTCGAGCAGACCGACGCGTCTTACGAGGTGATCGTGGTGCTGCACCTCGAGTTCAGGCGGGTGGGACCCGCGACCGCGCGCGGTCGAGAGCGTTGCGTTCATGAGAGAGATTCCTTAACGGGAGAGCGATGGATGCCCGAGCACGAGCGCGCCCGGACAGGGTGAGCGGATGCTTCGCTAGCGTCGCCACCTCAGAAACAGGCGGCAGAAAACGCGTCCTGTTAGGAGGGGAAACGCCGAGCGAAGCCAGCGGTGGTGATAATCGGGGAATCTCCCTGAGTCATGTAAAACACGTCTGGCCTCCTTTCAATCGGCGTCCGCCTACCGTAGCGACGCCCGGGCGTGTCGCGCAACCCGACGCGCGTGAATCGTTACCCAACGGCTACCGTTTTCAGAAGGAGGTGCGTGGTGAAGCCACTACGGCGAGGGCTCGGAGTGTTGCCTGTATTGGGCGCGCTCGTGCTGATGCTCGGGGCGTGCAGCGCTGCGCCGCCCCCGGTTGTCGGAGACGACGGGCTCATCGTGGTGACTCCGGTGGTCGACTCCGTCGGTGTCGAGGGGGAGTGGCTCTCCGCCTCAGGGTACGTCGAGGGCGTGGCGGAAGACGGGGGTCGGTGCAACTTCACGTTCCGCGGGTCGGGCGGTGGGGCGTCCAGGCTCTCGTCGACGGGTGAGGCGCAGGGCAACCGCACCGTATGCGGCACGGTCGAGGAGCGCATCCGCACGCTCTTTCCCGGTGACTACGAACTGACGCTCAGCTACGAGTCCCCGACAGCACGGGGTGAGAGCGAACCGGCGCCCGTCACGATTCCCGAGGTCTACGGAGACTAGCCCTTGCGCTTGACGCTGTTGTCTTCCGAGGTGATCGGTTCACCCGTCTCGGGCTCGGCGATGAGGTAGAGACCGTTGTTGGCGCCGGCCGAGATGGACAGCTGCTCGAGCCATTCGCGGTTGAGCTTGACGTTGGCCCTGGACTCGTAGCGGAAGTAGAGGGGGATCGCGGCCCCGATCCACAGCGCGCTGCGCCCATCGCCGACCGCGGGGGTGTCATGCCAGTTGAAGAAGAACTCCTCGCCGCGACGCAGCTTCTGCCCGAACACGACCTGGAGGTGAGCGAGGATGCGGTCCTCGAACTCGACCTCGAGAGCGTTCGGTCCGTAGATGAGGGAACCCATGGGAGGCCTCCTAGAGATCTTCGATGTAGTCAATCGGTGGAGCGTCCCGTGTCGCCGTGGGTACGGGAGGAAGCGTACGCGTCGTTCGTTCCGCCATGTGTTTCACCGCGAGCGCGTTGTCTGGTTCGTCGAACTCGGACTCCACCGACTCCGACGTCATCATGGTCGCGGGCCCGAGGAGAAAGACGACGACCTGCGGTTCCCCACGCAGATTGAGCACGTTGAGCGAGACGGAGTCGGCTGAGTCTTTGCGGCCCAGCGCGACGGCGTATTCGATGACCGCGTCGGCGGCATCATCTCCCACCAACCACCCTGCTTCTGCGTAGGTAAGTTGCTTCACCCTCTCGACACTATGGAGCCCACGCCCGCCCGCCAACCCAGTTGACTTTCTGTCGAGTTGTGACTAGCCCCGTCCGGTGAGGCGCGCGGTGAGGGTTGCGGCAGTCTCGACGGCGGAGATTCCGAGAGCCTCCCAGTCGCCGTCCGCGTCGAGCCGGAACGTCACGCCGATCGCGGCGACCGGGTATCCATTGCGGTCATGGGCGGATGCGGCGACCGAGCCGTACTCGTCGGTGACGTCGCCCCGCTCGAGCGCCCACCCGCGCGCCCGGGTCGCGGCGAGCAGCTCGTCGAGTTCGGCGAGGGTCGCGGGCCCGGTGCTCGCGCGCCGGGTGAGTCGATCACGCGTCGGGTAGAGGGCGCGCACCTGCGCGTGCGGCAGGTCGGCGAGCATCGCGCGACCCGTGGCGGTGAGGTGCGCGGGCAGGCGCACACCCACGTTCGAGACCGTCGTGGGTGCCCGGAACCCCTGTACCCGTGCGGCGTAGATGACGTCAGCTCCGCCGAGCACGGCGAGGTGCGCGACGATCGGGGTGTCCGCCGCCGCGACGAGTCGCTCCATGAGGGGACGCGCGAGGCGGGACAGCCGCTCGCTGCGCAGGGACGCGGTGCCGATCTCGGCGACGAGCGAACTGAGCCCGTAGGTGCCGTCCTCCGGGTAGTGCACGAGGAATCCTTCGTCGCACATGACCGACACGAGCTGGTACACCGAGGAACGGGGTAGCCCGAGGTCGCGCGCGAGGGTGGATGCCCGCACGGGGCCGCTGCGGCTCGCGAGGTAGCGCAGCACCCCGAGGGTGTTGCGGGCTGCGGGGATCTTGGGGGGCATCATCCACCTTTCCACCGCCGCATTCGAGAGCACTGTCTGAGATTTCAGACACCATATCGCGTGAAGCCGTTCCCGGTGCGGTTCTCGGGGCGTTCACTGGTGCCATGACAGTCAGCATCGGCATCGGAGCCATCGGAATCGACGAGGTCGTGCGGGTCGCGAGGCACGGCGAGGCGGTCGCGCTGTCGCCCGAGTCGCTCGCCGCGATGGCCGACTCGCGGGCCGTGATCGACGCGCTCGCCTCGGACTCCCGCCCGCACTACGGAGTCTCGACGGGCTTCGGCGCCCTCGCGACCAAACACATCCCGGTCGAGCAGCGCCAGCAGTTGCAGCGCTCCCTCGTGCGCAGCCATGCGGCGAGCTCCGGCGACCCGGTCGAGGTCGAGGTCGTGCGCGCAACCATGCTTCTGCGTCTCTCGACCATGGCGACGGGGCGCACCGGCGTGCGACCCGTGGTGGCCGAGACGTACGCGGCCCTGCTCAACGCGGGCATCACGCCGATCGTGGGGGAGTACGGCAGCCTCGGCTGCTCGGGAGACCTGGCTCCGCTCGCCCACTGCGCGCTCGCCGTGATGGGCGAAGGCGATGTTCGCCTTCGACGGGCGGCAGCCCCGGCGCATGGCGCCGCGCGTGCCACGCGCGATGGCGACCTTTCGGCGTGGGGAGACATCATGCCGGCGTCCCAGGCGCTGAAGATTGCGGGCATCGAGCCCGTCGTCTTGCAGGAGAAGGAGGGCCTCGCGCTCATCAACGGCACGGACGGCATGCTCGGCATGCTGTGCCTGGCCATCACCGACTTGGATGCCCTGCTCACGACCGCCGACCTCGCCGCAGCCCTCAGCGTCGAAGGCCTCGCGGGCACAGACGCCGTGTTCGCCGACGACCTGCAGGCGCTGCGTCCGCACCCGGGGCAGGCTCTCTCGGCGGCGAACATGCGACGCGTGCTCGAGGGCTCCGGCGCGATCGCCGCCCACCGCACGGGAGGATTCACCCGCGTGCAGGACGCGTACTCGTTGCGCTGCGCCCCGCAGGTGCACGGAGCCGCGCGCGACACCGTGGCCCACGCCGCGGTCGTCGCGGATCGGGAGCTCGCGAGCGCGATCGACAACCCCGTCGTCACTGTCGACGGTCGCGTGGAGTCGAACGGCAACTTTCACGGCGCGCCCGTCGGGTACGTGCTCGACTTTCTGGCGATCGCCGCCGCCGACATCGCGAGCATGAGTGAGCGACGCACCGACCGCTTCCTCGACAAGAGCCGCAACGGCGGACTCAACGCGTTTCTCGCCGACGACCCCGGCGTCGACTCGGGCCACATGATCGCGCAGTACACCGCCGCCGGCATCGTGAGCGAGATGAAACGCCTCGCCGTGCCCGCCTCCGTCGACTCGATCCCGACGAGCGCCATGCAAGAGGATCACGTGTCGATGGGGTGGAGTGCCGCCCGCAAGCTGCGCCGCTCGATCGACGGGCTCACCCGCGTGCTCGCGATCGAGATCATGACCGCCGCGCGCGGCATCGAGATGCGCGGCGAAACCCCGGCCCCGGTGTCGGCCGCGGTCATCGACCGCCTGCGCGCACGCGTGCCCGGGGTCGGCCCCGACCGTTACCTCGCCCCCGACATCGCCGCCGCCGTCGACCTCGTGGCCGACGGCTCACTGCTCGACGCATCCGGAATCTCCGGGTCTCGACTCCGCTCGACCACCGAAGGAGCATCATGATCACCGCACACCGTGGAACCGACCTGCACACCCTCGGCTGGCCGCAGGAGGCGGCGCTGAGGATGCTGCAGAACAACCTCGACCCCGAGGTCGCCGAGCACCCCGAGAACCTCGTCGTCTATGGCGGCACCGGCAAGGCGGCGCGCGACTGGCCGAGCTTCAACGCCATCGTGCGCACGCTGCACACCCTGCGCGGCGACGAGACCCTGCTCGTGCAGTCGGGCAAGCCCGTCGGCGTCATGCAGACCCACGAGTGGGCGCCGCGCGTACTGCTCGCCAACTCGAACCTCGTGGGCGACTGGGCCAACTGGGACGAGTTCCGTCGGCTCGAGCAGCTCGGCCTGACGATGTACGGCCAGATGACGGCGGGGTCGTGGATCTACATCGGCACGCAGGGCATTCTGCAGGGCACCTACGAGACCTTCGCCGCCGTTGCTGCCGCCAAATTCGGGGGCACTCTCGCGGGCACGATCACGCTCACCGCCGGCCTCGGCGGGATGGGCGGAGCCCAGCCGCTGGCCGTAACCATGAATGACGGTGTCGCGATCTGCATCGATGTGGACCCGAGTCGCATCGCCCGCCGCATCGAGCACGGCTACCTCGACGTCGAGGCCGATTCGCTCGAGCACGCACTCGCGCTCGCGTACGGGGCCAGGGATGCCCGCCGCGGCCTGTCGATCGGAGTGCTCGGCAACGCGGCCGCCGTGGTGCCCGCACTGCTTGAGATGGGGGCACAGATCGACATCGTCACGGATCAGACGAGCGCGCATGATCCGCTCGCTTACCTGCCCCTCGGCGTCGAGTTCGACGATTGGGATGAGGCGCGCCAGGACCCCGGTTTCGCCCAGCGCGCGCGGGAGTCGATGGCCGTGCACGTCGAGGCGATGGTGGGGTTCCAGCGCGCCGGCGCCGAAGTGTTCGACTACGGCAACAACATCCGCACCGAGGCGCTCGCCGCCGGCTACGCGGACGCGTTCTCGTTCCTCGGGTTCGTGCCGGCGTACATCCGCCCGCTCTTCGCGGAGGGCAAAGGCCCGTTCCGCTGGGCAGCGCTGAGCGGTGAGGCGAGTGACATCGCGAAGACCGACAGGGCCGTGCTCGAGCTCTTCCCCGACAACCAGTCGCTGCAGCGGTGGATCCCGATGGCCCAGAAGCGCGTGCACTTCCAGGGTCTGCCGGCGCGCATCTGCTGGCTCGGCTACGGCGAGCGCGACGTCGCGGGCGTGCGGTTCAACGACATGGTCGCGTCGGGTGAGCTCGCGGCGCCACTCGTGATCGGCCGCGATCACCTCGACTCCGGTTCGGTGGCCTCCCCCTACCGCGAGACGGAGGCGATGAAGGACGGATCGGATGCGATCGCCGACTGGCCGCTGCTCAACGCGCTCGTCAACACGGCCTCGGGTGCCTCCTGGGTCTCGATTCACCACGGCGGCGGTGTGGGCATCGGGCGCTCGATCCACGCCGGTCAGGTGACGGTCGCCGACGGCACGAAGCTCGCGGGCGAGAAGATTCAGCGCGTGCTCACGAACGACCCCGGCATGGGAGTCATCCGTCACGTCGACGCTGGCTACGATGAGGCCACCGCCGTCGCCGACCGGCTCGGCGTACGGGTTCCGATGCGGGAAGGCGGCGAGTGAACCTGCACCACGATCCGCTGTGGCCGAGGGCCGGTGGATGGCCGTCGCCTGAGCCCGGCGTGCGCGCCGCCGTGGCCCTGCTCGGCGTGCCCACCTTTGCGCGGTCGCTCTCGCCGACGAACGCTCACGAGACTCCCGCGGCCGTGCGGGATGCCCTGCGCCGCTACAGTCTGCAGACCGAGTTCACCGTGGTCGACGCGGGCGACACGATGCGTGCCGTCGACATCGAGCAGATCGAGGCCGACCTGCTCATCGCGATCGGTGGTGACAACTCGGCGACCGTACCCGTCGCGCGCGGTCGTCACGCCGCGGGACTCGTGACGGTGGATGCCCACCACGACCTGCGCGACGGATCGTCGAACGGCTCGCCCGTGCGCGAACTCATCGAGGCCGGCCTCTCGGGTCGCCGCGTCGTGCAGGTGGGAATCGAGCCGTTCGCGAACTCGCGTGAGTACGCGGCCCGCGCGGCCGACCTCGGTATCACCGTGGTTACCCGTGATGAGCTGCGCCGTCGGCCGATCGCCCACGTGATGGCGGAGGCGATCGCGCTCGCCGCCCATGGTGCTGGTGCGGTTCATGTCGACCTCGACGTGGATGTGTGCGACCGCGCCGTCGCGCCCGCGTGCCCCGCCTCTGTGCCGGGTGGCATCAGCGCGCTCGAGTTGCGGGATGCGGCGCGCGTCGCGGGCGCCCACCCCGCGGTCACCTCCATCGACCTCGTCGAGGTCGACCCGACCGCCGACACCCCCGACCAGCGCACGGTGCGCCTCGTCGCCCTGTGCGTGCTCGAGGCGCTCGCCGGATACGGTACGCGCCCATGACCGCGACCCTCGTCGACAATCTCGCGCAACTCGTCACCCACGACCCCGAGCGCCCCATCATCACCAACGCTGCGCTCGTCATGCAGAACGGCCTCGTGTCGTGGGTGGGGGAGGCGGCGGATGCCCCCGCCGCAGACGACCGCATCGACGGGGGCGGGCGCGCGGGCATCCCTGGCTTCGTCGACAGCCACAGCCACCTCATGTTCGCGGGAGATCGCGCCGACGAGTTCGAGGCCCGCATGGCCGGACAACCGTATGCCGCGGGCGGAATACGTCGCACCGTGCGTCTCACGCGCGAAGCATCGGACGAGCAGTTGCTTGCCAACGCCACCCGGCTCATCGCCGAGATGCGGGCCCAGGGCACCACCACGGTGGAGATCAAGAGCGGGTACGGGCTCACCATCGATGACGAGGTGCGCGCGTTGCGCTTGGCCCGACAGCTCACCGACGAGACAACATTCCTGGGGGCGCATGTGGTGCCCGAGGGCGTCTCGCATGAGGAGTATGTGGATCTCGTCTGCGGCGAGATGCTCGAGGCCTGCGCCCCGTACGCCAAGTGGATCGACGTGTTCTGCGAGACGGGGGCGTTCACGGTGGACGAGAGCCGCCGCATCCTCACTGCCGGTATCGACGCCGGGCTGGGCGCCCGAGTGCACGCGGGGCAGCTGGGGGAGTCCGACGGGGTTCGACTCGCCGTCGAGCTCGGGGCCGCGAGCGTCGACCACTGCACGTACCTGTCGTCGGCCGATGTCGATGCGCTCGCGGGTGGGTCGACGGTCGCGACGCTGCTGCCGGGCGTCGAGTTCTCGACGCGTCATCCCTACCCGGATGCCCGCCGCCTCGTCGACGCGGGGGTCACCGTGGCGCTGGCCTCCGACTGCAACCCGGGGTCGTCGTACACCTCGTCGGTGCCGCTGTGCATCGCGCTCGCGGTGCGCGAGATGGGGCTCACGCCCTACGAGGCGTTGCGCGCTGCGACCCTCGGCGGAGCAGCGGCTCTGCGCCGCGACGACATCGGACGCCTCACGGTGGGTGCGCGCGCCGACATCGTGCTGCTGGATGCCCCCACCTACGTGCACCTGGCATACCGCCCCGGCGTGCCGCTCGTGCACCGCGTGCTGTAGCCCGCGTGCCCTAGGCCGCGTGCTCTAGATTGGCGGCGTGACCCAGTACGCCTTCGAGATGACGTTGCATCCCGGTGCCGACGCCGAGTACATCCGCCTGCACGACCCCGTGCCCGATGCGATTCTCGAGCAACTCGCCGAGGCGGGGATCAGCGACTACTCGATCTTCATCAACGACGGGCACGTGTTCGGCTCGTACCGCTGCACCGACCTGGATCGTGCGCGCGCCGCCCTCGCGCACGACGCGTCCCCCGAGTGGAGTGCGGCCGTCATCGCCCTCATCGCGCACCGCGACACCGACCCGGACTTCCCGATGCTGCGCTTCCCGCGCGTATTCCGCTTCGACGGCAGTACCGCGACCACGTAGCCCCGGCGCGGGCGGCCCCCTGACGCTGGTATAGTTTTCAGGTTGGCTTTCGTGCTGACGGATGCGCCCGTAGCTCAGCGGATAGAGCAATTGACTACGGATCAATAGGCCGGGGGTTCAAATCCCTCCGGGCGCACACCCAAACAGCCCCGTAATCTCAAGGACTACGGGGCTGTTTTCTTGTTCGCACGGCATAAGACCCTACAAAATCCCTACAGCTCGCTACCCAACCGTTCCGGAAGAATTTTGCGTTCGGTTCCGCGAGGGCTGCTCGGGCTCGGACTTCGATGAAACCTAGGCGCAGAAGCAGCGGGCCAGTAGCGTCTACCGCATGTCCGACTCTGTTGACCGTCCGTTTCGAGACGAGGCCGACATCAGGCGCTTCCTGGTCGGGCTGATCGATCTATGGGACCGCGACTGTAGCAAGGTTTTCGAGTTCAAGAGCGACTATGCAGTCACCGTCGGGCCAATGATCCTAAGTCTGACCCACCATGCAGTCGAGTTGTCCAAGACAATTCTCGAGTTATCGATCAGCCAGAAGATGTTTGTTGCCATTCCCCTTATTCGCTTGGTGATGGACAACGCAATGACAGTGGCGTGGCTGTCCGTCGCGCCGCAGAGCGATGGCGCGTTGATCCACGAGTCCCTGCGTCAACGGCGAAATGCCGTCGAGAACATAATCAAGGTCGGTGGGGAGGGATTTGACGAATCAACTCTAAAAGAGGCTGCAGATGAGCTTGAGAGGTTCGCCGATATGAAGAGTCCGCAAGGTCAAAACGTCGAGCAACGTTTCAAGGCGCTCGTTGGCGGTGAGCAGACCTACTCGCTGTATCGGATCGCTAGCAGCCTGAGTCACGCCGGAATGACCTTGGCAGATCAGTACCTCGTGGAGATGGTGAAGAGTGAAGATGCTCCGTTGGGCATCGGGTTCGCGCCCGACAAGCGCGTTCCGTACTCCGAGGCGTGGATGGGCACGACGGTGAGCATGGTCGTACTCGCGATGACGGTGTGCGATGGGATTAGCTCAAAGGGTCAGAAGAAGCATCAACTCGAGAAAGCTCGTAAGCGCTTGGGCATGGAAATGAGAGTCGAACTTGTCTGAGCTCACTGCTGACGTGACAAGATCCGGTACAACGACCAGGTGTTCACTAACGGAATCGGTGTGCACGCACCCGTAAATGAGGTGCGGTGGGCCAACACGGGCGATGAGAAGAACCAGTATCTCTACTCGTGCAGCGCATTCTCATTCAAGATCGCGTACGCCTACTACCCGGCCCCATCCCGACCCGACCACATCGTCACAGTGACGATCGACAACAAACCCGTCGATTCGTTCATCTTGAGGGCGAACACACGCGGGTCTCTGATGGAGAACAAGTACTCATTCGCGGACTATGGCACCGCGTACGGACCGCACTCGATATCGCTGAAGATCGTCAACGCCAACCCCAGCGACAGCAACAACGCCGACAGTCACATCAACATCATCGAGCCGAAGCTAATCTGTCGCGACCAGCTGTCGTCATTTGAGCAAGCCAAGCCCAAGGCGGGACCAAGCCAGCCTGCGCCTTCACCAGCTCCGACGTCCGACCCGGTCGCAACGCCCACCGCCGTCACGAAGTTTGTCAGCGACGAGCCGTTCATCGATGAGCAGAACGGGTACGGCCCGATCGAACGCGATACCAACATCGGTGACCGCGCCGCCGGCGACGGCACCGGACCCGTCCGAATAGGGGGCATTGCCTACGACAAGGGACTCGGAATGCACTCTGATGGCCAAGTCAGTATCGACCTCGCAGGACGGTGCTCCCGATTCCAGTCGGACGTCGGAATCGACGACACCGCCGGAGACAACGGCTCCGTCACGTTCCGCGTACTGGGGGACGGGGTGCTCCTCACCGACACCGGCACGCTCCGAGGAACCGACGCCGCACGACAACTCGATGTCGACGTCGCCACCGTTACGAAGCTCACCCTCGAGGTGACTCACGCCGGAGACAACTGGGACTGGGATCACGCCTCGTGGGGAGGTGCTCGCCTGACCTGCGCGGCCTGACGCCCGCTGTAGCCCCGCGACGTGAAGTCGCGGGGCTACAGTCCGACAGTCAGACGTGGACGCGCTATTGTTCTCGAGCGTCACCACGGACAAATAGAAACTCCGGACCCTGTTGGCGCACCATCGAGGCGAGGTCCCGCACGACGAACCCCGCGGATGCTTTCTCCCAAGATCTGCCTGGGCCAAATCATTGCCCGCGGCGGCACCAAAGAGTCTGGCCCGCTGTACACAATCCACCTCGCCGGTGAAGAAGGCAGGCACGACGAGCCCGCCACCGACGAGTTGCGCCGTGCACTCGAGTACGTCATCGATCACGCCGACAGTCCCGACGCCGAGTAGACGTCGCCAACGGGTGACGGCGATGGGGGAGTGGCCTCACTCGAGCAGCAGCACCCGCACGTCAAATCCGTCAGCTGGCTCGCGACGAACCGTCGCAATGAAATCGCGAACGATCGCCTCTGGGAAGCCATCTTCAGCGGTGTAAAGCGTTATCTGAAGGCACGGCACATGCACCGCCCATCTTTCTCCATCGCGAGTGATCGTCGCCTCATACACGGGCCGCGCATCGCTCACGGCATAGAACCTAGCGCGACACGCGGTTCTCCAGCTGACGGTGAAGCTGGCTAGAATCTGCTCAGCGTGGCCGGACGCTCCTGAGGGAGCACGATGGGCAGTAACCGCAGATACGCCGACCAGATAGACCGACGCGTCGACGCACGTACCGACGAGGTCATCATGCGCGATCGCGCACCCGTGTCACTGACGTCTCGAGAACTGCAGCTCGACGTCGACCCGGTGACGATCACGCCTGTGCCGATCGCCGCTCGGGCGTGGGTTCGCTACGACACCATCGCTCTGCAGCTGAACGTGCGAGTACTCCGCTGGACCCCTCGAGCCGTCGGAATCGAGTGGGACACACCGGCGGGTGTGCATCGAGCGTGGGTATGGGCTTCTGCAGTAGAGCGGACTGGAGGAGAGAGTCGATGAGTATCCATTCACAGACCGGAATCATCTTCATCTGCGGCGGCTCCTCCAGAAGGGAGCTCTGATCTCAGTTGGAATTCGGCCCGAGAACTTTGCGCTCAAACCATTCGCGTAGTTCGCTCTCGAATCGAGCTGGGGACTGGTTCCACTCCATCGCGTGCGGCGCGTCGTCGAACACCCTCATATCTGTCCAGCCAGCGTTGACTGAGACATACTCGCGGACCAGGTCATGTGGTACTAGTTCGTCCGCGGGATTGTGAATCAGCAGAGTCGGGATCGACCGCTCGGGCCGGTCTGACAGCTCGAGCGCCTGAAGATCGACGGGACTTGCTATGCCCGCCAGTCGACAGATCGTCGAGGTCGAAAGTACCCACTCGACGCCTTTCGTGATCGCTTGAGGGAGGCGTGCCCTTTTAGCCGCATGGTCTATCACAGCTCGCCAGCTCGTTACTGGAGCGATGAGTACTAGTCCAGAGATGTCGGTTGCATCGCTCAGGCGCCGGACGAGCAGATGAGCGATAGTGCCGCCGAGCGACCATCCCACCAGCACAATTCGCTTGGCGCCCCGCGACCGCGCAAACTCCAAGGCGCGCTCAACGTCGGATACCTCGGTCAGGCCGAGGCTGCTTCCCCCGCCCCACACAGGAGGACCCTCTCCGTCTCCACGCCAAGCCGGAATTAGAGAAATCACCGGCATACCAAGCAAGGCCGCCACGCCTGGAAGTACAACGGACCTAGTCGTGCGGATGCCGTGCAGATGGATTACCCAGGTGTCGATTACACGATTCCGCACCTCGCCGACGACCCATGCGGGGCAATGGCCCAACTCCGTCGAGATCGAAATCTCAATGAACGGCGCATCCAAATCTCCCGGAGAGAGGTAGACATCTCTGACCCATTCCCCTACCCCTTTCGCTGGCATTTCGCCGCTTTGCTGATCGAGCGAGCGAGTCACCCATCTACCGTTGACGCCTGTCACCGGCCCAATCTTTGCGTGTCCTCCAGCGAATCTGAAGCCATATCGGCCCTTCAGCAGAGTCCGCCTGTCGGCGCGAAACTGCACCGAGTGGTCTGCAATTCTACGAAACCCGATCCGACTGCTGGAGCCCAGGGTCACCGCTCGGGCGGCGAGTAGGACAACCGTGGAATAGACCGCCACGGTCGTGCCAACCGCTGCGATGACGATCACAAACCCCGTCATGAGAGATCGCCCAACTTCTTGTCGAGGAGCCCTTCGATCGTGCGTAAACGCCGTGCGTCGGAGGCAGCCAGTTGGAAGCCGCTTACGACCTGCGAGTTGCGCAGTGCTATCGATGACTCATACGTCTCCTGCAGGGGGTCGTTGGTGACGATCCCCTGATCCAAGCGGGTGGGGCTGAGAGCGTAAGCACTCAGCAGCCGCCGGAGATACCGCGCTCGGAAACTCCATAAGGTCGCAGGAATTGTCTCGCGCAGCACGAGTGCTACGAAGCCAAGTGTCACAAGAAGTATTCCCGGATAGAAGAACGCGTTGAACAAAAGCCAAGCGGGATCATCTGCGACCGGCTTGATGGTGCCTACGAAGATGAGCACACAGTGGGTGAGCAGCGAGGCTCCGCCGATGACTATCCCGACTCCACCAAGCCTGAACGTAAGGAACAGCCGATCGGGCACCGCACGCAAGATGACCATGATGTCAACCGAGATCCACATCAGTTGGCCCACGTAGACCACGGCCCAAACTAATCCCGCGGCGTAGACCATGTGGTGGTCGACAAACTCGAGGTTCGTCGATCCGCGCTCGGGGATCACAAAAAAAGCTGCACTCTGCATTAGCACCATGCCAAGCAGGACGAGCAGCATCCGACGTCGCCTTGGTGGGCGGCCCGCCTGCAATGCAACCGCATCCCTCAAGAACCAAAACGCGGCGACGGGGAAGAGGGTCCTAAACAAGAAGAGGACATTTGACCCGCCGAGCCAAGAATCGGCGATGGGTATGGGGATGAGCACACCAATGCTGAGAAGGCCTAGCAGTCCCAGCGCCGACGCAATCCAAGCTGGTCTTGCGGCGGCGCGATTAGTGGCCGCAGGCAAGCGCGATAGGACCAGAACGATCAGCGCGATCGCCGTAATAGTGTTGATCACAGGCCGAACGGCGCAGAACGCGCTTTGACAAGCAGACGGCCGGCCAGGCGGAATGCCACCGCCTCGGCCGCGAGTTCCTCTGCGGCCGATGATCGATCAGCGAGCAGCCGTCCGCGTGCAAGTACGACGTCCTCTTCGACGGCTCGCTCGGAGTGCACGGAGGCGCAATCGGCATGCTGCAGCACGAGATGGCCAAGCTCGTGGAGTAGGCAGTGCAGCTGGTAGATAGGTGGGTCACACTCTCTCACCAGAATGCGCACACCTTTTGGTGTCTCGAGCAACAGGCCGGTCAGGGCACCCCAGCTGGAGTCTCCAACCCGCTCTACAACGATCGACTTGCCCACGGCGCGCTCGACCGCGGACACCAAGTCACTCGGGACGGGCTCGTCAGGCAGGTCTATCAGGACTTGGTCTACGAGCGTGGGTGCATCTGGCTCGTGCACCAAACTGTCGGGGAAAGAGAGTGGAGTGGAGGAAGGATTGCTGCGCACGCTCGTAGCCTTTCGGACTATCCAGCGGGTGCGGGCCCCTGAAACGATTTCACTTGAGTTTAGTCGGTGATGTTAGTGATCGACCTTGCAATTGCACGGAGGGCTTCGGGAGTCACACTGTCCAGAGCACGCGCCGCCAGGGGTGTTGCACCTGTCCGTCGCAGCGCGCGTCGAAGCTCGAGCTCCGCTTCCACTCGCTCCGTAACCTCAGCATCGCCGGGGTTGACGAGATACGCGTGTGGCGCGTCGTACTCATCGGCGATTGCGACGAGCGCTGTCTCCGGCACCTCGAAGATCGAGCCGGCCTGTCGGGCCACTTGAACGCCACGCGACGTCAGCTCGGATTCGGCAGTCACGGTCCCGTCGTTGAGCTCTCGAATGCGGCGCTCCAGTTCGTTCGCTGCAATGCGAATCATCGGATCAGCTACCGGAACCCGGACCTCTGAGAGCTCTTCAGGCTCAATTTTGAGCACGACGGACATGGCAGCCAAGTCATCGGTAGTAAAGGGAGCTTCATTTCGTAGCCGGGTGTAGAAGTAGTTATTCGAAAGCCCGCTACCCGCCATCAGAATCGCGTTCGAAATTCCCTTGGCGCGCCTAATCCGCTCCAGGTTCGCAACTACGCGCCTGGAGTACTCGGTAGGAGATTGGTTCCTCGCGGCCACGGGTCGAGGGTATCTCACGGCGCCTCCCACCCGATTTATTCTGATCGTTGCGAATATTACCAATAGGAGTAGAGGATCGTACCGACGAGAGTAATCACGGAAAGTCTACATTCGGTGGGCTTAAGTACGTCTTGACCAATAAGCGATGTACAGCGGGGGAATCCATGGCAACCGTTCAAAGCAAGGTGCTGTTCTTGACCCCTCGGGAAGTGTGTCGTGAACTCGGTATCTCCCGAGAGGATCTTGCCGATTGGCGGACCAATCGAGTTGGGCTGAGGTTTGTGGAGATAGGCGACCGTATCTACTACTGGCGGATAGAGGTCGCGGACCTCCTTGCGAACCGAGCAGAGACGCCAAGTCACTCAGCATTGCTCGCGTGAGTACATTGGAGTGGGGTCGCCAGGACGCCGCGACAGATATCTCCCCGGCTTCCGATGCGTGGCCGATGAGCTTGCAAGCCATGGGCGCCCGTATGCCATCGCGACTGTGGGTGCGCGGCGACCTCACCGTTGTGGGGCGGCCCATGATCGCGGTCCTGGGCGCGAGGGAACCTTCTGTCTCGGAGAAGCGCGCCACCATAGACCTGGTGACGACTCTGTCTGCCCTGGGATGGGTAATCGCGGCCACCGATCAGGATGGTGTCCCTAACCTAGCTCTGCGTGCGGCCAGTCGAATAGGGGGCCAGACCGTGCTGGTGAGCTCGACTGGTGACCTGTCGCGCGCGGTAGATGCGCACTCGCTTCAACTCGGCGAGTATCCGATTGTCCGCAGCGGGATGCCACGGAGATTGCGCCGAGCGCAGGGACTTGCGATTGCGCTCGCATCCAAGGCGATCGCGATCGGCTGGCCAGAGTGTAACCAGCTCGTGCATTCTGCCGGACCGATCGGTGTCCTTGAGGGCTCGGTGCGCTCGACGTCGCCAGCTCCGGACTGGCGACGGGTTAGAGCTGTCGAGTGTGTCGCTGATGTGAATCGGTTGCGCTGATAGAAAGGCTGGACTATCGCTGCTCGGTTGGCGAGATTAGCCGAACATGGGAAAGCCCGGGCATCACCAATCCCAGGTGGTGCTCGACGTCGATTACCTCTCGCGGATCAAGATACTCCCCGCTGTCTTGAAGGACCTGAGCTCCGATTGCGATCCCGAAAGAGTTGATGGCGGCAAATGCCTGGGTGCGTTCGAGAGGCAGAAGTGTTTTGTGGCTCGCTTCGGGTGGGGCGATCCAGTAGAAGGATTGCGGGAACCAACGCTGCGGTCGTTTAAGGAGTTCGATCGCGAGGCGGCGGCTCGGTTTCGATCCCGCCGCGATCGTAACCTGAAACAGCATGGCGCCCAAGCCGAAACTCACGAGTGCGGTGTAATCATCGTTGACGTCTGAAGTTGATTGATGTGCGCCTGCAGGGGCCACGTAGTTGGTGGAGTAGGCCCAATGCGCGAAACATCCTGAGGGCACTCGGCCAGTTGTGTAGGCCTCGCGAAAGAAGCGCACGGGTGCGCGCCCACTGGGCGTCATATGCGTACGTAACAGCGCGCGGATGACCGCCCAATACCCGAGTCTCTCGAAGTCAGCATTGTGGAGGTCCTTACCGTCCCTCCCCGCGGTGAGGATCATAGGGAGTACGTAGTTCTCAAGATCGTTGAGCCAACCCCCGTTGCATGACCTGCAGACGGCATTGATCATGACGTCGAACTGGTCGATGGGTCTGTCTTCTGTGCGAAGACTTCCATCGGGATGGGGTTGCAGTATCCTCAAGCCGGGCTTGGATGGAAAGAACTTCTTGAAGTCCTTGCGAAGGATATGTTCGCGTGAACGGTCGCCCACCTGGCCGCAAAAGAGGCAGCCAGTGTCGTCTATCGGCATGCCTCCTCCTTACGAACCCCACGAAGGTCTGATCTCGACCGATCGCGCTGAATCAGCAGGACGGGGCACCTGACCAATCGACCCCGACATTTACCCAGGATGTCAATCTAGCCTTCACGTGTGCCGCAAGATTATTGGGGGAACGCGATCTTCTCCCTCACGCCGACCGTTCTAGTAGGTCTCATCTTTTGGTTCGTTATTCGTTCAATTTTTCGCGCTGACAGAAACGAGCGCAACGCGTTCGCCGAGGTCGAGGCCGAGGAGCGCAAGAAGGCAGGGCTTCCGCCGCGAGAGCGCACGGATACGTAACTCGCGGCGTAATCAGTCCTCGCGCTGGGAAGCTGCTTGCCTGCGATTGTGCCGCCGAATGGCCACAATCACGCTCGCGGCCAAGGCAACTATCGCCGCTGAGATCAGAACGATCAGAACCGTACCTTCAGCGGCTTGGAGGCTGGATACGGTCGCATTGCTTTGATTGGTGGTCGGAACAGGACTTGCTGTCCGGGTTGGTGGGACCGGTTCGCTCGTTGCATTGTCCATGATGGTAAAGCTGAGTGTTCCCGAAATCGGGTGTGAGTCTTCTGACACGGTCTGCCAAACAACGTCGTAGGTGCCTGGGTCCTCGGCGGAGACGTCGATCGACATCGAGGAGCTCGAAACGTTGACCTCGCCAGTGGTAGCGTCGCCGCCCGGCCCAGTCACCTGAATCGCGCTTGCTCCGAACTCCAGCAAGGGCGTGTTGAATGTCAGCGTGATCGAGGATGGGGCTCGGTCGAGTTCCGCGCCCGCGCCCGGGTCTGATGCGACCAGATAAGCGTCGGCACGCGATGATTCGATCGGGACTACCGCAAAGAGTACCGCGACTGTCAGTGCTGTCATTGCGGCGAGGATTCGGGATGATGCAGTCATACATCTAACACTTCCGAACGCCAGCGGCCACCGCTTCAGCTAAATGGCCACGTCCTCGCGTTCGGCTTCCACCGAACGGATGACATCCACTGTTAGACCCTTGGTCGGACGTCGCGAAGCCGTCCACCGCATCCGCGGCTAGGTCTTCCGGCGTCAGATCTGAGCAGCCTCCTGCCACACCGCGAGGTGGAGTCGATCTGCTTAGGTATCTTGCAACCACGCTGGTCGCACGAAGCCTGATTCATAGGCGAACACGGCCGCCTGAGCGCGTGATCGCGCCCCGGTTTTCGCTAGCAGTCCACCAATATGCGTCTTGACCGTTGCTTCACCGAGAAAGAACTCGCGAGCGATCTCGGCGTTACTCAGCCCTCGCGCGAGGGCCCCTAACATGTCACGTTCACGGGCGCTCAATTGTGCAATCAAGGTAGCGTGAGGACTCTTTTCTGCGTGCGACGCGTCCCCCCTCGACCGAGTCAAGCTGCGCTCGATCAGGGACTTGGTCATCGCCGGGTCGATCAGGGAGTCGCCGACTGCAGCCGCCCGTACGCCGGCAATCAGCAAATCTGCGCCGGCATCCTTGAGCAAGAATCCTGAAGCGCCCGCTCGAAGCGCTTCTATGAGGTAGTCCTCATCTTGAAAGGTGGTCAGGATAACGACGTGGGGGTGGTTCGGCCTCGAGGTGATAGCTCCAGTGGCCCGCACACCGTTGAGCTCAGGCATTCGAACATCCATCAAAATGACATCGCACGGGATGGTCGACGTGAGTTCAACGGCTTGGCTTCCGTTCTCTGCTTCGCCAACTACAGAGATGTCGACTTCGAGCTCGAGAATCGTTCTTAACCCGGCACGAACGATCGCCTGATCGTCGGCGAGGATCACTCGGATCATGGGGCTCCACCCGTGCTTGTCGGAATTGTCATGCACACGGTCCAACCGGAGGAGTCGTTAGACCCCGCCACGAGGGATCCTCCTACGTATGATGCGCGCTCGCGCATGCCGGGTATGCCAAATCCGCCCGACTGTGGATGATCGTCCGATGTGCGGGTTCGCGGCGGCCCTTGGTCAGAAATTTCGAGCATTATCAGGCCGTCGCTCGACCACAGTGAGACTCGAGCTTCGGAGGCCTGACTGTGCAGAAGCACATTTGTTAGTGACTCTTGCACAACTCTTACAATCGCGAGCTGGACGGAGGACCCAACGGTCACACTGTCAGCGACGCTTAGGACCACGTCGATTCCGGCGCGGCGGATCGAGACTGCAACCTTGCGTATCGCCTCGCCTAAGTCGTCGTTACCTGCTGCTCGATCGCGAAGGACCCCAACCACTCGGCGCATAGCCGACAAGGCTTCAGTCCCCGAGGACTCGATACGAGTCAGCGCAAGTGGTAATTCAGTCGGGTGGCGATCTGCAACGCGCTGAGCTGCCTGCGCTTGCACGACGATCGCAGCAACATGGTGGGCGACCACGTCGTGGACTTCTCGGGAGATCGCTACTCGCTCCCCGGCGATTGCTCGCTCTCGCTCAGCGTATTGAAGGGCGACTAGCTCGCGGTTGCGATCGTGCAAGTCAGTTGCGGAACGTCGCAGACGACGCATAGCCAGGCCAAACATGGCCGCGACAACCACGAAAGCCACGCTCATTAGATGTTGGGACGGGTCGGTGAGCGCGATCAGTTCGTCCACGGAGGGTTCTGCCCCGCTCAGAACGCTGGTTACAGCGCCGGAGAATGACGCCAACACACCTGAGACGGTTGAAACAAGAAACGTGGTTCGAGTTCGGCCGCTCCATTGAGCGCATAGGTAGGTAGCAATGACCAACGGGACTACTCGAAGCTCTGGAACATCAAAGTGCCAGGTCGGCAGACTCACGATGACACCAATTCCGAGAAGCGTGGAGAGTGGCAGCGTGGGCCCCACGAGAAGCGCGACGGCGGCGAGGAGCACAGTTGCTCGATAGTCCCACAGATCCTCGGGGTGCCACCCGAGGGCGGCGGCTGAATCTACGGCTATCAGACCTAGGACGAGGACCAGCACGGAACGTGTTATTCGACGTACTGGCGGTGTGCGGAGCCACTGAGCGGTCCGCCTGAGAAAGGTTGCCCGGCGCCTCGAAGTCGAGACTGACATGGGATAACGCTATGTGATCAACGCTGAAAGAAAGCCTGGTCAAGAATCAATTCAACCGTTCGGTTGAATCGCGTCACGTTGCTTCACACGTCTGGGCGAAGCGCACCGGCGAGCTAGTTGCGAGTGTGGACAAATGAGCCTGACGAGCCGAAAGCCGCGAAGTAAAACCCTGCATGTACGCCCATCGAAGGTGGGTCGCGACCGTTCGGGGCAACCCAACGTTGGCAAGAGCCTGAGCATCTCGGCTGGGGGGATGGTCTACGAGCGCATCCCCATTTCTACTCACACGATCACCCGGTACGACAACCTCACTGAGATCGTGATGACGTACGGGGCGAAGCACCTACGTGCCGGCGACGTCCTGTTCATAACCGAGAAGATCGTGGCCATCTCGCAAGGGCGGGCCATCAGGCCGGCGGATGTAAAGCCCAGCCGATTGGCCACGTTTCTCTCGCGCTATGTTCAGAGAACACCGCATGGCATTGGATTAGGAATGCCTGAGACGATGGAACTGGCACTTCGGGAGGCTGGAACCTTGCGCATCCTCGCGGCAGCCTCCGTCGCAGCAGTGACCAAGCCGTTGGGTCGCCGAGGTGATTTTTACCGCATCGCGGGAACGGCTGCACGGGCGATTGACGGGCCCACTACCGGAACGCTGCCACCTTACGACCGCCACATCGTGCTCGCGCCTTCCGACCCAGCTGGTGTCGCAGAATCCATGAAGATCGCCCTGGACGGTTTGGTCGATGTTCTCGTCGTCGACATCAACGATCTCGGGGGCAATATCCTCGGGTCTTCGCTCCCCAAACGCCAAAACAATCATTGGGTTCAAGTGCTCGCGGATAACCCTCTCGGGCAGGGTCACGAGAGTACGCCGCTCGGTATCATCCGTCGCACCGGGTAGTCACCGTGATTCGACCCCGGCTGACCTACCTATTAGATCGTGCCCGATCCACCCGGATGGACAGACTGTGGGGAGTTGCAGTTGACGTTGGTCGGGTAGTTGAGCGGCCAGCTCTCTTCGTCCTCATTGACCTGCTCTATTGTTCCGCTCGATATGACTGCGCCTTTCAGGACTACAAAGACTGGGACTTCGCATTACTCAACGCGGAGCAGCGTCGAACCTTCATGACGCATCCGAAATCAGACCATATTGCCCGCCGCTATAACACCGGCACTGATCGCTTCGTGCTGCGGGACAAGGTGCAGTTCAACACCCGGTTCGCCGAACTAGTACGACGCGAATGGATCGATTTACGAACTGCATCCCGTGACGAACTGGAACTCTTCGCCGCGCGTCATCCCACAGCAATAGCCAAGGTCCCCGACAGCCTCGGGGGTTACGGGATTGGTCGAGTTGATATGAACTCCGTGGTTGATGCGTCGGAGTATCGCGAAGCTCTGATCGAAGGGCGACAATTCCTGCTCGAGGAAGTCATCCGGCAGCACCCCGATATGAGCCGCCTTAACGATTCGAGCGTCAACACGGTCCGAATAGTGACCTTTGTCTCGGAAACCGAGGTCTACATCCTGGCTCGGGCCCTCAAGATCGGGGCCGGGGGAGATGTGGACAATTTCAGTGCAGGTGGCATGTACACGATGCTCGATGCGAGGGGCGTCGTCCTCTATCCGGCATTCGATGCTAACGATGTAATACACGAGACTCACCCGATCTCGGGGGCTCCGATCGTAGGCTTCGCAGTTCCTCACTTTGACGCGGTGCGCGCCTTAGTTCGTCGCGCCGCGCTCAGCCTTAAAGACGTTCCCTATGTGGGATGGGATGTCGCGATCACCGCGGCAGGACCGCTGATAGTAGAGGGAAACTACAACACGGGTGTATTCCAGGCTAAGCCGCGGGCATCCGGTGTCAGACGCGGGTTGCTTCCGGTGTATGCCGCCGTTGTCCAGTTCTAGCCAAACCTGACGTCCATGACCCGTACGAAATAGGCAGCCACTACTGAACCGAGTATGGCGAGCGTCAGGATCACAGCGCTTTTTGCCAACCCCGACCACGACGGAGCCGCGATAGCCGTCGATTCGAGCCGACGCTTCACAAAGACGAACGCAACGAGCCAGCCGGCAAACTGCGAAATCGTCGTGGCGGCAGCAATGCCGATGACGACGCTGCCCGGCGGAAGGGAGAGACTCGCTAGGCCAGCTCCCAGCCCTGTGATCCCTGCGCTCGTTGCTTGGGTGAAGAAGACAGCCCTTGGATCCCGCAAGGCCATTGACGTGCGATTGAGCAGATATGTCTGGCTGAAGGGCAACAGGCCGGGAGCTAACCACGCGAGAACCACTCCGATCACCCGCGCATCCCAGACAACTGCGGTGAAAATCGGGCCAAGAACGATGAAGCCCGTCATGAAAATGATAGAAATCACGCCAACCGAACGAAGTCGGCCTTCAACGACGCCGGCGAGGTCCGAAGTGCTCGCGATCTCGATATCCCGGCTAATCCTCGTGAACAGTTCTGTCACGATCGAAACGGCGAAAATGCCGTGCGGCACGAGAAAAAGCATCAATGCGAGGCCGTACGAGTTCAGGCTTGCTCCGTCGACGCCCGATTCGTTCAACGAAGATCCAGCCGCTGTTGAGATGACAACGAACGCCAGCTGCCCAAGGAGCGCGCCCGCGAGCATCCACGCGCCGGTCACTCCCAAGTGACCGAGTCCGTTCAGGCCCCAGGCCGGCCGATATCGGTAGCCAATACTCTTAAGGGCTACGAGGACGATAGCGGACTGAGCCACTGTTCCAGCGGTGATGCCAACGCAGACCAAAGTTGCGCGTCCTACGTCCCACTGCTCGATTCCTCCTGTCGCGCCTCCCGTCACAACGAGGAAGAGGACTATGCCTCCAATGCCCACGACATTCGACACAGCGGGTGCCCAAGCGAACGGTCCGTAAGTTTCATGCGCGTTCAGGACCTGTCCTACCGCCGAATACACGACAAGGAAGAACAGCTGGGGCATGCACAAGTAAGCCATGAGAACGGCAAGCGCAGTCCAGTCGGCCGGCCAATCAGGCGCGTACAGGCGAACGATTAGGGGCGCGGCCGCGGTCGCGACGATCGTCACGATGAGTGCGACGGCACCGGACAGGGTGAGCAGGCGATCGAGGTCACGTTTTGACTTGCTTTGGATTGCTTGCATGATCGGGGGAAAGATCATGGCGCTAAGCACGCCCGTCGCAATAAGAGTGAAGATGTTGGTTGGGATGTCGTTGGCCACACCGAACGCTTGACCGCCGACTGACTTCGCCGTTCCTCCGATCGCGTAAACGAGCAGCGTGACCTTCACAAATCCTAGGATCCGAGATGAGAGCGCTGCTGCAGCCATTCCGCCAACTGCTCGCCGTGACTTACTCATCCGTCGACCAAGGATCCCTCATCGGTAATCAGGGGCGAGGTGGTCTACGCGCTGCGCGAGCCGCGAGCATCTGGTTGTAGCGCGTCAGCTCAGCGTCTCCGTCGCGGTTCGCTTGTCGATCGAACCGATCAGCCTCGCGCCGATCGCTTCTAGACCACATACCGACAATGGTGATTGCGAGCACAAGGGATGGAATTTCGCCTACGCTCCACGCGATCCCGCCCGCTGCTTGCTGGTCCGTTAGAGGGTCGATAGTCGGCCAGTCCATCGCCCCGTACCAGTCGGGAAGTAGCAGGGTTGTTGAGCTCACCAGCGCGAGGCCGAAGAATGCGTGCATCGCCATCGTCGCCAGCAACACGATGAGCCTGAACGGATATGGGAAGCGATGAGGCGATGGATCGACACCTATCAGTGACTGCACAAATAGGTAACCAGTTATGAGGAAGTGGGCGACCATCCATTGGTGGCCGAGGTGGTTGGAGACCGCCCAATTGAACAACGGCGTGTAATAGAAGAGCCACAACGACCCAACGAAGAGGCTTGCCGCGACGAGCGGGTTAGTTAGAGCTCCGAAAAGTCGTGAATGGGTGACGAGCATCAGCCACTCGCGTACACCTCGAGACCCGTCATGGCGCTTGCGGATCGTGCGGAGCGCGAGTGTAACCGGTGCCGCGGGTACAAGCAGAATCGGAACGATCATGCCGAGAGCCATGTGCGAGAGCATGTGTGACGAGAAAAGGTATTTCTGGTAAAGGTTCACACCGCCGTTAGTTATGAGGAACAACGCGGCGATTCCCGCAACCCATAGGACGGTCCGGTGAACCGGCCAGTGATCGCCACGACGCTTCAGGCGAAGTACGCCCGCAAGGTAGAAGAACAAGGCAGCGATACACAGCAGAATCCAAACGGGGTCGACGTTCCACATAGTCACGAGCGACAGTGGGGTCGGTGCGGGAGGCAGCGGGGCACCCGTAAGTATCTCCGCAGAGGTCGGAATCGACGGGGAGTACGGACTTGGGGGAGTCGGCGTGCGTGCAAGCGCGGCACCGACGCCTGAAGCGATCCCCATCAGGATGAGCTCAGCTGATGCCAACAGCCAAAACCACTTTCTCGACTCGTATGCGCGACGGATTGCGAATCGCCGCCAAGCCGCGCCAAGAGCACCCAAACCCACCAGCACGACGGCCTTTGTGATCACGAGCGTGCCGTATGGGGTGAGGAGTGAAGCCCAGCCATCAAGCCTGATTGCGGAGCTAATCAGGCCAGAACCACCCACGACCATGAAGCAGATCAGGGCCACGAAGGAAAACACCCTAAGCAAACTTCCGAAGGAGGCCGCGTCCATCAGTCGTCGAACGATGATCACAACCAGCATTCCACCAAGCCATATCGCTGCGAAAAGAATATGGAGGTAAAGCGCCGTGGTAGCGGCATCGTGATCGGCTGTACCCCCTTGGTGCCCCTGAGTGGACATGGGAATCAGGGCTGCTGCGGCGCCCACAAGGACCACACCCAGGATCGTGGTGTTCCGCACAACGAGGCAGGCAGTCGTCAGTATTGCTGCGGCAATTGCGGTGATCAGCCATGCCTGCCCCAGCTCGGTGCCAGTGGCAAAGTATTGCAGCGTGCTGCCGAACTGCGGGCTTAGCGACAATGGCTCGTTGAACACCGTGAGAAAGAGGAATAGGCCAGTTGCAATTGATCCGATTGTCCAGATCGCTGCCCCCACCGAAGCCGCGTCTAGGGCTCTTGAGAACTCCGGCGACTGTGGACGCAAGGCAAAGCAAACGATCACAAGGGACCCGAGCGAAACGGCAGCACCGACGTTTACAAGCAATTTCGCGATCGGAAGCCCGAACCTAACCGCTACGCCCGGATCGAGGATAGCCGGGGCATCCGCGCCCCCACCCACGGCCAATGCGATCAGGAGACTCGTCGCAGCAGCCGCTACCAGTCCGATCACAGCGATGACGGTCGCAGCGGACCTGCGACCCTTCACCGGCTCAACGATCGTCATTGCGGCGGGGGGTACAGATACGCGACCATCGACGACGCCGGCACGGTGCGTGTGCTGTAGGCGTGCGGCACATAGTTGTACTCCTCGAGCACCACAAGTCCTCCGTCAAGGACCTGCTTCACGTACGCGATGTGATCTCCGCCTGTGTATGCAACTGCTCCTGCGACGGGCACCGTGCTCACCGGCCAACCCTTCGACTGCCAGGCGCCGAGCCATTGGCTCCCATTGCCGCCGCCGGGAGTCAGATTCGACCATGTCCACTTGAAGGGTGCGGTCACTGAACCGGCGTCGCGGTTCAGGCGCCATGCGACGAAGTCGACGCACTCGCGGTAGTAATAGTTGAGCGGAGATAGGGATCCGCCCTCATCGTCCGTAGCCTCGAACGGCCATGGGTAGTCGTCTCCAAGGGCTCGCGCTCCAGAGTCTAGGTACGCCTGCTGCCGAAGTGCCGCAGCGAGTTGCTCGGGCGTCGGAGCGGAGAATGCGTCCCGAGTTACCAGCTCGGCTGTTGCCTCGGACTGGACAACCAGAGACTGGTTGTTCACATCGCTCTGGGCTTGATTGACGGGACCTGCTTGCTCCGCGAACGCGGGGAGTCCAGTGACCGCAAAGAGGCCCGCCACAACACTCAATGCAACTCCACCCTGTGCAGCTTCCTTCCAGGTACGTCTCGTCCGACGAACCGATGCGCGCCTCCTGCCGGATCGGCGACTCTTCTTCATTTGCTCAACTCCGACAGAATCGCCGCGCGCAGTCCCGATGCGGTTTGCGGGTGAACCGCGATCTCGCCCACAAAGAACGCAGGAACTTCGACGACCCCCATTGCATCTCCCCGGGCGACATCGGACTGGATGTTCATCGAAGTGACGTCGCTCGCAACTGCAGCGTCATAGCGTGCGACGTCGAGACCCAGCTCGGCCGCGTACGTCCGAAAGAGGCTCGCCTCGGATCTTCGAGTACCCGCCCATTCCTCTTGAGATTCGAGAAGTCGCTGATACATCGACTCGAGGCGACCCTGATCATCTGCGGCTTCAATCGCGCGCGCCGCATTCATTGCATTCACATGGGCCCGCTGCGGATACTGGCGAAGAATTATCGTGACACGATCGGAGAACTCCGCCCTAATTTCCTCCAACTCCAGGTACATCCCGCCGCAGCCTTCACACTCGAAGTCGATGAACGCTTCGACCGTCACTCCGGAGGCGCCGGCCTTTTCCAGCAGGAGTGGGTTGCGTGAAGTCGCTGCTGTGGTGTTAGAGGAAACCCGCTCAGCGGGCAAGGCAATGAGTGCGGCTGCCGATACGGTTGCAACCACCAGTGCAGCAAACACGGGAACCAACACGAGGAGATACGGCGGAGGAGCGGCGGATAGATTTCGATTCGTCACTTTGTTCAATCAGATCAGTTGCGGGGCTCGCCAACTTGATAGCGCGCCAAGGAGAAGGAGTGCGGGAGTTGGCCCGTACCCGATCTGATCTACGTACGACTGACGGAAAGAGCAACCAGGGACGGAGCGATAGACACCTGCAAATCCAGCGGGGGCACCGGTCGCGCTCTCAGCTGGAATGCGGGTGGTGATTGGGACGTGCCCGAACGGCGGAAAGACCAAACCGCGACAATCATCACGGTGCATGCGAGTGCCACGAGACAGATGCCGACCAGGTCGGCCCCACGATCCGGCGAAGGAGCGGTGGAGTCGGTCGGTACTGCTGCCACTACTGCTGCTGCTACCGAAGTAACTTCGCCGACGGGTTCAGCATGCACCCCGCTCAGACCGCCGAAAAGCATCGCGAACAACATCGCCAGAACCCCAGCAAGCCGGCCGAGATGCGCAATAAAACGCAGGACTCGCGGGGTTGAAGGGGATGGCATTGATGGTCTTTCGCCGTCGGGTTTAGTCAATGACGGCCCAACTGTACAGGCCAGACCTTGGAACGGACCGAACGTCTTGCTCGGGGACGAAGCGGTTGAGCATTCCGATTACTCACAGTTCGTGGCGAATCTCCGCTGTTACCCTTGCGGCAAACGAGATGAGTGGAGGTTCGCGGTGACCGTGTCGACGCACCCTGAACCCGTCGCTGGACTGAAGCGATTGCTCATCGTTTGTCTCTCAATCCCCGTTCTCCTCGTGGGGTTAGTACTCGCGCATGTAGTCAGTCAGTCCGACGGCCATCCAGATAGCCAGCTTTCTTCCGTCTCCGTCGTTGCCGGCGAACCGGTCGCTGCACCTGCGGCTCTTGCAAATGAGTGTGCTGATGGATGCGCCGGTGGTGTCGTTTCCGACTTGGCGGGTTGTGTCATGGCACTACTGGCTGGACTTCTGTTCATCGCCGTCGCTGGGCACGGCGGATTGGTCGTTCGTCGGTCGGCACATCAAGTTCGGTGCGCGATTGAGCAATTGCGATCGCCGCAGCCTTCGATACTTCGCCTGCTCTCTATAAGCCGAACCTGATTCACCGAAGCGCAGATTTGCACGCTTCCTGATGAGTCAGTGGATGCGTGCTGCCTTCCGTCCGGCTTCGAACCAGAGAGCTTCAAAGTGCACAATCCTCACCCGACCCGTCGCGCGCGCATCGCCGCGGAGAGCTACTCCCGCCGACGACGTGCTCCTAAGAACCGGCCGGACCCTCGACGCGGCCTTGCCGTCCTGGGAGTGCTCATCCTTGCCGCGTCCTACTCGCTGCCGTCCTACGCGATCGACTCACCGGTATCGAGTGGTGCGCTCAGCGAGCCTGGCGGTTCCCAGCGACTACAAGTTGCGTCCACCGCTACAGGCGCGTCCGTATTTCGCGACACCTACCTAGTTACGCGCACCACAATCGGCGGATACAGGCCGTTTGCCTATACCGCCGCGACTTTCTCCAACAACCCGAACTCACCGTGGCAATGGCCATTCAGCGTTGGCGTTCCCATCTCCAGCGGATTCGGGTATCGGGAGTGTGCGGGATGTAGCTCCAATCATCAGGGACTGGACATGAATCCGGGCGAAGGCACACCCATTCAGGCAATCGGCGACGGGGTTGTGCTGGATGTTGGAAACCCAAAGGGCTCGTTTGGGGTCTATGCGGTCATTCAGCACGAGGTGAATGGACAGCGTTTCACAAGCCTTTACGCCCACATGCTCCAGGGCTCTCTTGCACTGCAAGTGGGAGACGTAGTTACAAAGGGGAGTCTCGTGGGCCAAGTGGGCAACACCGGGCAAAGCACCGGACCCCACCTTCACTTCAGTATTTATCTTGACGGCACTACGGCCATCGACCCGTACGCGTTCATGAAGGAGTTGGTTGGCTCGTGAGCGCATACTCGACGCACCGCCCGCCCGATCACACCGATTCTCCTGAGGAAAGGACAAGTGCAAACAAGCTCGGACCATCGGGATGGGTGCGCTGGGCATGGACAAGTCTGACAAGCATGAGGACAGCGCTTGTTCTACTGCTGATTCTTGCGATCGCGGCAATTCCAGGTTCGCTAGTGCCCCAGCGGACTTCGGACCCCAACGGGGTGGTCGCGGCATACAGAGATGACAGACCGCGAGCCGAACTGCTGGAGGCGCTAGGCCTATTCGAGGTTTATACCTCCCCATGGTTCTCGGCGGTGTACATACTCCTGTTTCTCTCGCTCATGGGTTGCTTGATACAGCGGATGCGCTTCCACGTCCGCGCGCTCCGTCAGCCACCACCCCGCACGCCATCGCGGTTGGCGCGTTTCCCTACATTCCGGGTCATCAGTAGCGATCCGCCCGTGACCCAGACGGCTATTGCCGATCGTGCGGTGAAGGTCCTACGGTCGGCCGGATATCGCGTTGCCACGTACACGGATGGCCGTGGGCAGTCCGTGTCAGCGGAACGTGGCTACATCAAGGAGACCGGCAACTTGGTGTTTCACGGCGCGCTAGTGCTAGTTCTCGTGGCGATCGCAGCAGGAGGCGGGTTCTCGTACGCTGGTCAGCGAGTCGTAATAGAGGGCCAGTCATTCGTAAACGGTCGGTCGTCGTACGACTCGTTTCGAAGCGGCGTTTTCTTCTCGGACTCCCAACTCTCACCCTTCGCATTGACGCTCACGAACTTTGATGTCGAATACGTCGAGAACGACTCGTCTACGCTCGGATTCATCACCGACTATCGAGCCGATGTTCGTGTTGTCAGCGGAAGTCAAGATGTGGCAGATCGCAGCGCGCTCGTCCGCGTGAATGAGCCGCTGAACGTTTCGGGTTCCGAGATCTACTTGCTGGGAAATGGGTACGCGCCAGAGATCATCGTTCGTAATGCATCTGGGGCAATTGTGTACGCAGACGCCAAGGCTTTCCTGCCGCAGGACTCTAACCTGACAAGCCTGGGTGTCCTCAAGCTTCCCGATGGCCTTGGCCAGCAAGTCGGATTGCTCGGATTCTTCTACCCAACCGGTGCAATGCTCGAGAGCGGCGCACTCACATCTGTATACCCAGATGTCCAAAATCCAGTACTGACGCTTAACGTCTTCGTGGGTGATCTCGGTATCGATACAGGCACTCCAAGATCTGTATACGCCTTGGATACCTCAAGCATGACGCAACTGACTGGAGGTGACACGGGGGTTGACTCGATCGAGCTGACACCGGGTGAGACGGCCACCCTTCCGGACGGGATGGGGTCCATTGAATTCGTGGACGTGCGTCGGTTCGCCTCCTTCGATGTTGCATTTGATCCGACCAAAACACCCGTATTTATCGCAGTTGCAGCGGCGGTTGCCGGGCTGCTTTGCGCGCTATTTGTGCCCCGGCGGAGGATTTGGGTTCGTCCTACCGCAGGTGGATTCGAGATCGCAGGTCTATCTCGTGGCGACGATGGAGGACTCGGACCGGAGGTTGATCGGCTTGCCGTGAAAGTGACCTCGTCCATCGATCGCATCGACTAATTTCAAGTTATGTGAGAACCTGTTCATATGAACAGTCGTTGCAATTGGAGTTGGCATGGGTGATGGGCACGCACACACGACGTTGTCTTCTGCCGGGGCAAAGCACATACGCCCCCTTGTAATAGCCTTCACATTGACTGCGACGTTCATGGTCGTTGAGTTCATCACAGGTTTTGCGATCAACTCATTGGCGTTGATCTCCGACGCTGCGCACATGGGAACGGATGTCCTCGGGATCGGAATGGCGCTCGCGGCGATCATGCTTGCTAGGCGGCCCGCCACCTCGCAGCGCACTTTCGGTTTCTATCGCCTCGAGGTGCTTGCCGCCCTGGCCAACGGCGTGCTGCTATTCGGTGTCGCTGGCTACGTGATATTTGAAGCGATCCGTCGACTCTCCGAACCACCCGATGTTCCCGGACTGCCGTTGCTCGTTGTTGCCAGCATCGGACTCGTAATCAACCTGATCAGCTTTCGCCTGCTTATGGCGGGGTCGAAGGAAAGCCTGAATCTCAAGGGTGCCTACCTAGAGGTTTTGGGTGACCTGCTTGGCTCAATCGGTGTGATCGTCGCTGCGATCATTCTCTTCACGACTGGGTGGCCATACGCCGACCCTATTATCGGGGTCGGCATTGGACTGTTTATCTTGCCGCGCACATTCCAGCTATCGCGGCAAGCGCTGCGGATCCTCCTTGAAGTTGCACCGAAAGAAATTGATGTGGACCAGGTTCGCGAAGAGTTGATGACCATTGCGGGCGTTCAGGACGTTCATGACCTTCATGTGTGGACGATCACATCGGGCATGGAAAGCGCGAGCGGACATGTAGTTCTTGCCCAGGGTGCGGACTACGGAGAGGTTCTCGACGCAGTTCTGGAAGTGCTCCGTGAAAAGTACAAGATCGAACACGCCACCATTCAGTGTGAACCCCGCGAGTTCAGAGAGACTTCCGGTGCGGTGTGACGACGACCGCTAGCCTGTCTGTCGTGTCACAGATAGAGAACGGGGCTGATCCAATGGCCGTGCAGCGCGTCGAGCGGCTAGCGAATGCTGGTCACGTTGATCGAGTGCGCGACTCGATGCCTCCCGCAGCCTCGGTAGCTGATCTCGCTGACGTGTTCCACCTACTCGGGGAGCCTTCCCGAGTCTCTATTCTCATTGCGCTCCTCAACGGCCCTATGGCAGTTCGTGATATTGCGTCTGTGGTGGAGCTCAGTGAGTCTGCAACGTCACACGCCTTGCGATTGCTTCGGGCGCACCGCGTCGTGGACGTGCACCGGGAGGGTCGGCATGCGTACTACGCGCTTGCGGATTCGCACGTCCGCCTACTGCTAGACATCGCATTGCAGCACGTGGGGCACGTCGTGATCATGCACCCCGCCGAGAACGAGTCGCGGTTCCATGTCGAGTCGTGCGAACGCAACTCGACGTAGCGCAAAGTAGCTCGAGGCAGTTCAGCGCGGCTCCGTGTGAATCTCCTACGTGTACTTAGCATGGATGGTGTGATGACTGCGGCAATCGACTCAGGTGGCGCCCTACAGCCCGCCGCGATTCGCCGCGCCATTGGGATTGTCATTGCGATCCTCATCGCCGTACTCGGTGTTGCCTCGGCGCATCACCTTGATTCGTCCGCGCCCTCGGCGGCGGTCGTGGAGTCGCTAGCCCTCGAGGGAGTGACCCATGACGCCAGTCCTTCGAGCGCGGGAGAAATGACCGGAGCGATTTCGTTGATCGCGGTCGGTTGTGTAGCGCTGGCCTTGGGCTGCGTCCTTGGGATGCTGTGGGTTGCGCGCAAATGGATTGCTCGCCGGACTATCGCCCTAAGTCAGCTGACGTCGGAATGTCCGACAGAGCTGGGAGTGCAAGCAGCGCGACCCCGCACGCCTTCCCTCACCCTCCTTTCCATTAGTCGCATTTAGACACTCTGGAGATCGCCCTGTTCGCGTAGGACGAGCAGGTAACTTCAGCGCGCGTCGGCGCGAGTGTCCAATGCTGACCAAGGAAAGAAATGGCTTACAGGATCAATAAAAAGGGTGTTCTTGCGTACGCCGTCGTACTCGCACTGATGATCGGCGGTGTGCTGATTCTCGCAAACCAGTTCCGCGCCCAGTTGGCGTCGGAGCAGAATCCGGGAGAAGGGCTACCTAAAGCCTTCACGGAGGCGAGCCATCGGCTTTCGACGTCGGATTCGCCCGAGGCAACGATGGTCGCGTTCATGGACCTCGAATGCAAGGCGTGTTCAGCTGCATTCACCGAGATCGAGGCGCTGAGGTCCGACTATGGCGATCGCGTCACCTTCATATTTCGCTACTTCCCGATCGCGTCCTACTACAACTCCGAGAACGCCGCGGTGGCGCTCGAGGCCGCCGCTCGCCAGGGGCGGTTGGAGGACATGTACGTTCAGCTATTCACAACTCAAGACGAATGGGGAGGCCAGCAGGTATCCCAAGCTGAAGCCTTCCGCGTCTATGCGTACGAGCTCGGTTTGGACCTGGCGCAGTACGGCCAAGATGTCGACTCACCCGACGTTCGGGCGCGCGTGCTGTTGGATCTCGAAGAAGGTCGCGCGATGGGGGTGGACGCCACACCGGCGATCTATATCAACGACGTTCGGCTAGTCCTTACCTCAATTCAGGACATACGAGCGGCGCTAGAGGCAGTCCTCAATGTCTGACGCTCAAGTCACCGAGACACGAACCAAGAGTCTCGCCACTATTGGCCTTCTCTTTTCATTCTTTCTCGGCCCTGTCGGCCTCGTCATTTGCGTGATCGCGCTCTTTCGGTCGAGGAGGCGCGGCGGGAGCGAACCAGCGGCGATTGCGGGAGTCATCGTCGGCGCTCTTAGCTCGATGGTGTTCATCGCAGCGATGTGGTTTATCGCATCTTTCTTCTCGGGACAGATCGGGCCCTGCGCCGAACTCGGACCGGGGACTCATGAGGTTGGTCTCGTGACCTACGAATGCGGTGAGCCGTGATTGCAGTGTTCATTCCTGACTGGGCGCCAGACACCCCGCCTGACCTGTCATCATTCAGCGCCTTCGCTCCGGCAGCCCCGATTGTCCTTCCTGCCGTCGCGGTAGTGCTCGCTGTCGTCTACTCTGCGGGAGCCCTGCGGCTCTGGATTGCTCAAAGGAGGTGGTCGGTCGGCCGCACAATTCTCTTTCTCTGCGGCTGCTTAATCATTCTTGCGGTAACGGCGACGGGGCTCGAAGGCTACGGGTACGGGATGTTCTCAGTCTTCATGTTTCAGCAACTCACTCTCATGATGATCGTGCCTGTCTTTCTCGTGCTGGGTGCCCCGGGCACTCTGCTTCTTCGTTCGACACCTCATCGCTTCGGTGGCCAGTGGGTGCTTCGAATCGCCCTTCTACTCCTTCGCTCGCGCGTGGCGCGCGTCCTCATTCATCCCGGCTTCTCTCTTCCGCTGTTTCTCTTCAGTTTCTATGGCCTGTACTTGGGCGGGATCGCAGATGTGTTTCTGGCGAGCGAGTTCGGCCATGTCTCCCTCGAAGTCCTCTTCTTGGTCGCCGGAGTACTGTTTGCCGTTCCCGTACTTGCGGTCGATCCGCTCCCGCGACGCCAAACATACGTGGGACGCATTCTCGATCTGTTCGGGGAAATGGCGCTGCACGCCTTCTTCGGGGTCATCATCATGATCGCCGCCACCCCTCTAGTGAAGGCATTTGCGGACCCACCGATGGCCTGGGGAGTGGACCCGGTCGCCGACCAACAGATCGCGGGCGCACTGGCCTGGTCGTACGGGGAGTTCCCGAACCTCGTGCTCGTTTTGATCCTCTTCCACGCGTGGTACCGAGCGGATACAGCCCGGTCACGCGCGGACGACGATCGCGCGGACCGTGAAGGAACGCCCGATCTGGATGCATACAACGACTATCTGAAATCGCTATCCGAGGCTCGACCTCGAAGAAGAGAGGACCGCCCTTGACGCTGTATTTCGTCGCAACAATCGCTGTGCTGGTGTGCATCGGGATTGCCGCTTACCTCACATTCAAGCGCATGAATGACCGGCTCAAGTGATGCACGAGAGAGGAAATTTCACCATGAACATGCTTGTCAGAAGGCCTAGTCCTCGCGAATCTCAGCCGTACTTCTTCCGTGCGCTCGCCATCGTCACATCGATTGTGGTCGTCACAACAACCATCGTGCTGGTTCCGGTAACCCGGGTCGTCGCGGTCGACTATCCCACTTGGTCGGACGTCGCCGAGGCCAGGCAAAATGAAGCGGCCGCTCGGAACGCGGTCGCGCAAATTGAGTCCCTCCTCGCTGGCTTGAAGGCCGAGGCCGAACGGACGGCCGCGATCTCGATAGAGAAGGGGGCACTCTGGGAGCAAGCGGACTCGCTGTACCAAGAGGCTGCCCTCCGCTCGAGAAACCTTCAGGCTCAGGCAGATGCAGCCCTGGAAGTGGCCGAGTCATCTCAGCGACGAGCCGGCCAGATGGCGGCGCAACTTGCTCGTGGCGCCGGGACCACGGACTTACTTGCAAACCTTCTCACAACGCGATCAGACCCTGGTGAACTTCTCTACAACCTGGGCCTCACCCGCAAAGTGTCGGAGCAGGCAAACACGGTCTACGAGAGCGCGTTGCAGGATCGCAACACCGCACAGTCGCTCACGGATCAGGCCGACGTAGCAAAGGCAGAACTCGATGTGCTTCGAATTGAAGCTGAGAAGCTCTTCCTCGAAGCGCAGGCCGCTGCGAATGCCGCCGCCGCCGCACTCACCGAGCAGGAAGCGAACCAAGCCCGGCTCGAGCAACAACTCGTCGTGCTCAAGGAGAATCGTGAGGCAACCGAGGCAGACTATCTCGCGGGCGTGAAAGCACGCATTGGGAGCGGCGCGAGCTTAGCGGCAGGCGAGATTAGTCTCAGCGGGTGGGCCAAACCAGTAACGGGGTGGATTTCTGACTCCTTTGGCTGGCGCATCTCCCCCACCGCGGGCGCTTCAAGCTATCACCGAGGTACGGATATCGCCGCTGGTTGTGGGCGCCCGTTGTATGCCGCGACGAGCGGGACAGTCGTCTACGCGGGCTGGAACGGGTCGTACGGCAACTTCGTCCTCATCGACCATGGGAATGGGATTGCGACGGCCTACGCACATATTCAGCCCGGGGGAATTCTCGTTTCCTACGGCCAATACGTCGACGTTGCGACCAACATTGCGCTTGTCGGTACCACTGGTGCATCAACTGGATGCCATTCGCATTTTGAGGTTCGAATAAACGGGGAGGCAACCGACGCCGAGGTCTTCATGCGAAATCAAGGGATCACGCTGGGATGACATCTCTCACTGGTTCGTCCGGTCGTCCCGCTTCCAGAGGTTTGCTTGCCGTACTGCTCGGGACCATTGCAATTGGAGTCTTCCATGCTGACGGTGACTCCAAGCAGTGGGCCCTGGATTCGCTAGCCGGCACTGAGCTGGAGCTCATTCCGGGGGTGAAGCTTGGAGCCGTGCGGTCATCGGAATTCGTTGGTCTTACCGGAGCTTGGATCCCCGCGATGATCACAGTGACGATTGCCCTGCTAGTCGGGCTAACTTTGTGGGTGGTAACCAGGGTCCTCCGGGGCACCGACTATGTAAGTACCTTGTCCATGGGGGTTTTGGCAGCCGCCGGATGGGCGAACATCATTGATCGTGCTACGCGGACAGAGGGCCCGCTACCGGGGCCACGAATAGGCTTCATCACGATAGCGCCGATGCCCGCGATAAACATTGCAGATGTACTCACAATTGCCGCCCTCGCTGTCTGGATCGTCGCTGCTCTTGTACGCCGGCAAGCACGATCGCGGCATGGCTCCTAGTCGAACAATTCGCCGAGCCAGCCACCTTTGCGTTTGCGATTGTGGTGGCCATCGGAATACCCACTGCCGTGGCCGCCGCGATCGTAGTCACCGTATTGTGACCCACCGCGCTGTGCCACTCGGGGCTGATTCTCGGCGGCCCGTTCGACGATCTTGTCAAGTTCGCCGCGGTCGAGCCACACTCCTCGGCATTGCGGGCAGAAGTCTATTTCGATTCCGTTGCGCTCGGACATGACAAGCATTGATTCGTCGACGGGACACTTCATTTCGGATTCCTTCGTTCAGGTAACGGGAAAGTAACGCGAGAAGCTGAGAGTTCGACGGAGAGATCCCACAACTTGCATCGCTACCATGTCCGCATGATCGAGACGTCAGCGGATCGAAAGCGCACCATCGTGCGCCGACTGTTGCTGGTGATCGCGATGATCGCTCTGACGAGCGCAGCCCTGATCGCCCACACGGGGACCGATCCTTCATCTCCCGCCACCGACACCGCTGTCGCAGCGGAGGCCGCCATGCAGCATGCTCCAGCGGGTGAGATCGGGATGGGCGGCGTGATTGCTATCGCGTGCTGTGCTGTGCTTGCGATCTTTTCTCGCAAGCTACTCGCGATCAAGCGAGCTGAACGCGCGAACCCTGTAACTCCTGTCGGGACCAAATACACCCTGCCATTGCGCCCACAGACCCGACCCAGACCAACTTTGATTCTTCTCTCCGTTAGCAGGACTTAGAAGCGAGCTGCCACACCCGCGGGCCTCCGGCCCGCTAATAGTCGCGCATTCTGCGCGGGCATCCTTCTAAATGCTTGGAGTTGAAAAATGAAGAAAAATACAATCCTGATGCTGTCGGTGACCGGCGGCCTGCTGCTCGCCGCGCTCGTGTGGGTCATTGTGTCGGCGACGATCATGCGTCAATCGATCCCAGAAGTTGTTATCGACGAGGCAAGTGGATATGCCTCGACCGTCTCTCCCGAAAGTCATCGCATCACGAATCCCGAGAATAGCGAAGCAGTATTCGTCGAGTTCCTTGACTTCGAATGCGAGGCTTGCGGCGCCGCGTATCCGTATATCGAGCAGGCCAGAGAAGAGTTCGGGGACCGAGTCACGTTCATCATTCGGTACTTCCCGCTACCCGGGCACCTCAATTCGAAGACCGCCGCTGTCGCGGTGGAAGCTGCGAGTAGGCAAGGAAAGCTGATTGAGATGTATCAGCGCATGTTCGAAACGCAAGCTGAGTGGGGCGAACAGCAGGTATCGATGGCTCCACTGTTTAGGGAGTACGCGCAATCACTGGGACTCGACATGGTCCAGTACGACGCAGACATTGCCGATCCGACGACGCTCGAACGAGTGGAGGCCGACCTCAATGCGGGTATCGCGCTCGGGGTATCGGGAACTCCCTCACTATTTGTGAACGACAAGCCAGTCCAGCTCACCTCGATTGGCGACATCCGCCAGTCAATCGTTGACGCGCTCGAGCCGGGCTCCAAGTAGTGGAAAGACGCGCATTCGCCGCCCTGGTCGTTGTGGTGGCAACGACCTTGGCGGCGTGCTCCACAGGAGCTCCCTCTGGAGACCCTCAGCAGAACTATGTCTCCGGCGACGGCACGATCACCGAGTTTCCAGAAGGGTCTCGAGGAGAGCCGATCGTCTTCAGCGGTGCCACCGATACCGGAGGGGAGCTCACGAGCGTCGACCTGTCCGGGAGTGTGGTGGTGGTGAACTTCTGGTATGCGACATGTCCGCCATGCCGCCTGGAAGCCCCGTGGCTCGAAGAGTTGTACCAAAAGTACTCATCTGATGGAGTTGAGTTCGTTGGTGTAAACGTCCGCGACGACGCCGAAACCTCGCGCGCGTTCGCCGAGACCTTCGGTGTCACCTACCCATCGATAGTCGATCGGGACTCGTCGGTCGTGCTGGCATTCTCGGGCATCGCGTCACCGTCTGCGGTTCCAACAACGCTCGTTTTAGATAGGGCGGGCCGACCGGCATCACGCATTGTCGGACTGATCGATAAATCCATCCTCGACGAGTTGATCAAGACGGCTCTTGCCGAGCCTGAACGCTGATGGAGAACCTTGGGGAGTGGTTCGCGAGCACGGTATTTTCAGGAGCGCTTGTGCTCGCAATTCCCATGGCAATGCTCGCTGGGTTGGTCTCATTCGTGTCACCATGCGTCCTGCCCCTAGTACCGGGTTACATCGGGTACGTATCAGGGCTCGCGGATGGTTCAAGCGCGACATCGCGCAGACGTGTCGTCATAGGTGTGCTTCTGTTCATCCTTGGGTTCTCGGTGGTCTTCGTAACCTACGGCGCCGCGTTTGGGGCCATTGGTGCTTGGCTAACTCAATGGCAGGACACAATAGTCCGGATTCTGGGACTAGTTGTGATCGCGATGGGACTAGCACTCGTCGGACAGTTCACCTTCCTCCAGCGGACGATCAAACCGAAATGGCTACCTGCGGCTGGTCTCGGGGGCGCACCCGTTCTGGGTGTCGTCTTCGGGCTCGGATGGACACCCTGCATCGGTCCCACTTTGAGCGCGGTAGTTGCTTTGAGCCTGACAGGAGGAGATGCGACAAGAGGCGCTGTCCTGGGGTTCGCGTACTGTCTCGGAATCGGGATCCCATTCCTTCTCATCGCACTCGGGGGAACGTGGGCGACGAAGGCGATCGGGGTCGTAAGGCGGCACATCCGCGCCATCAATCTGATCGGTGGTGGCGTGCTCGTTGTGCTCGGAATTCTCATGACACTGGGAATCTGGGGAGCCTGGATCCTGTCAATGCAAGGCCTAATCGGTTCTTTCGTCACTCCAATCTGAGCACACAAATAGTCAGCGTGCACTGTATAGTCAGTGCATGCTGACTATTGCTTCGCGTACAGATGTGCTCAATCGTCTCGGCCGGGCCATGGCGGATCCGACCCGCTCGCGGATACTCGTTCATCTGCTTGCCGAGCCTGGCTACCCAGCGCAGCTTGCCCGCGACCTCAACCTGACGAGGTCAAACGTGTCCAACCACCTCGCATGCCTCCGCGGATGCGGAATTGTTGCGGCGGCGCCGGAGGGTCGACAAACCCGATACGAGATCGCCGATCCACACCTCACCAAAGCTTTGACCGCTCTCGTCGATGTCGTGCTGGCCGTCGACGACGGCGTCGCGTGCACCGACGAACACTGTGATGTTCCTCTTTGCTGCGGAGTCGACGCGTGAGCCGGGAATGCTGCGCACCCGAGGACGGTCACGAGCCTGAGCGGCTGACACTCACTCGTCGGCCTGAGCTCAAGTCGGGGGCGAGCCGAGAGCACGCAGAGTCCACGGAGAACGACCACGAACACGACAAGGTCGAAGACGCTAAGCCCTGGTGGCGCGATCATCACCTCCTCCTGCCCATCGGTGCGGGAGTGCTCCTCGCCGCGGGCTACGCGCTCGAATGGGCTGGAGTCGAGGTGGCTGCCACAGTAGTCCAGGCGGCGAGCCTCGCAGCTGGCGCAGCAACTTTTGCTCCTAACGCACTCAAGCGCCTCCTCCGGGGCAAGCTCGGCGTCGGTCTGCTCATGACGATCGCGGCGATCGGTGCAGTGCTGCTGGGACGCGTGGGCGAGGCAGCGGCTCTCGCGTTCCTCTTCTCAATCGCGGAAGCGCTGGAAGACCGGGCCATGGACAAGGCACGCACCGGCCTTCGTGCACTGCTGTCGCTCATCCCTGACACCGCTGTGATCTCGAAGTTATCGGGTGAAGTCGAAGTTCCCGCCCGCGACATTCGCGAGCTCGACATACTCATTGTTAAGGCGGGCGAGCGGATCGCTACGGACGGTGTTGTCGTCTCAGGTCGCAGCAGCATCGACGCGTCCGCAATTACCGGGGAATCAATTCCCGTGGAAGTGGGTCCTGGCGACGCTGTTCCGGCCGGTGCGATCAACGGGGGTGGTGCCCTCCAGATCGAGGCAACTGCCGACGGAACAGACAACTCACTGACCAAGATCGTTGAACTTGTCGAGCAGGCCAATGCGCGCAAGGGTGAACGCGCGCGGCTTGCAGACCGCATCGCTCGACCACTTGTGCCGGCAGTCCTCGTGCTTGCCGCGCTCGTCGCAGCGTTCGGATTCATCATCGGCGATCCGACCACGTGGATTGAACGCGCCCTCGTCGTCTTGGTCGCAGCGTCCCCCTGCGCTCTCGCGATCGCGGTCCCCGTAACAGTAATCTCTGCGATCGGGTCAGCAAGCAAATTCGGCGTTGTTATAAAGTCTGGCGAGGCGTTTGAGCAACTTGGAACGATCAAGCTCGTTGCCTTCGACAAGACGGGAACACTGACGGTCGGTAAGCCCGAGGTCGTGGCAGTGGAGACGATCGAGGGATTCAATCGCGACACAGTCCTGAGCATCGCCGCGGGCCTCGAGCGCCACAGCACCCACCCACTTGCTGAAGCCGTGCTCAACGCCGCGAGCACGGTCGCCGATGTGGCTGACGTCACCGAAGTTCCAGGCAACGGATTATTGGGTACGTCGGACGGTCGGAACGTGCGTCTCGGCAGTCCGCGGTGGGTGACGGCGGGGCAGCTCTCATCTGCCTCTGCCGCGCTAGAGGAGCAAGGCATGACCGTGGTTCTTCTCGAGCTTGAAGGAAATGCGATCGGTGCAATCGGCATCAGAGACGAACTTAAGCCTGAAGCCGCCGAAACCGTTCGCGAGCTGACAGCCGCGGGCATCCAGACGGTGATGCTCACCGGCGATAACTCTCGGACTGCAGCCGCACTCGCAAGTCAGGTCGGAATAAGCGAGGTGCGCGCAGAACTACTCCCGGCCGATAAAGCGGCAGCTATCGAGAAGTTCAGCGCATCGCACCGTACCGCGATGATTGGCGACGGCATAAACGATGCGCCCGCCCTCGCCGCCGCAGATGTGGGCATCGCCATGGGGCTGACTGGGTCCGACGCGGCAATCGAATCAGCGTCCGTAGCCTTCACCGGAAAGGACCTTCGCTTGATTCCCGTCGCGCTGCTGCACGCGCGAAAAGGCCGACGCATCATGACTGGCAATATCGTGCTGTCACTCGGGATTATCGTTGCGCTCTTCCCGCTTGCACTCTTCGGAGTGCTCGGGCTTGCCGGCGTGGTGCTCGTTCACGAGATCGCGGAGGTCGTAGTCATCCTGAACGGAGTGCGGGCAGCGCGACGACCACGAGCGCTTACCTAGCGGCCGCGAGTCGCAAGGCATGGCTTCGATTCCTGCGCTTTGTCGGGGTGACGTTGTGGCGGAGGGAGCTTCGGGACTAGGCAGTCGCGCCAGGAAAACTCCTACGAAAACCCTACAAATGTCCGTGACTGAGTGAGGTCGTATGAGACGCAAAGGGGTCCATCTGCCGCTAAGTTTCGGGGATTCCAAGAACAGCTAAGGCGTTTCCGGGTGTTTGAGGAGGGTTCAAATCCCTCCGGGCGCACCAACGAAGAAGCCCCCGTCATTCATGGCGGGGGCTTCTTCGTGCATGCGACCGGGTGGCACCTTGACGGCCGGGGGTCCCCTCCGCGCAGTCAGCCGCAGTGCGCGACGGCTCACTGGATGATGCGCTCAACTTCGTCGCACTGTTGATGCGGCTCGGTGGGGCGTCAAATCCCTCCGGACGCACCGCGAAACAGCCCCGCACGCTCAAGGATCGCGGCGAGCGTCAACTGAGCCACCTCTCGTTGTAACGAGGCTTGCGACGGTTGCCACCGCAATGGTGGTGCCGATGAAGAGGAGTGAGAACCAGATCGGCACGTCGAAGGCCCAGGGAACGGGCTCGCCGCCGTTGATGAAGGGCACTTCATTGACTTTGAGTGCGTGCAGCACGAGTTTGACGCCGATGAACGCGAGGATGACCGCGAGTCCCTGCGCCAGGAAGACGAGTCGCTGGAGCAGCCCCCCGATGAGGAAGAACAACTGCCGCAGGCCCATGAGGGCGAAAGCATTGGCGGTGAACACGATGTACGCCTCCTCGGTGAGCCCGAAGATCGCCGGGATGGAGTCGACCGCGAAGATCAGGTCGACAAAACCGATCGTGAAGAGAACGAGCAGCATGGGGGTGACGTACCGGCGGCCGTTCTTGACGACTGTGAGTCTTTCGCCGTGATAGTCGTCGGTCACCGGGAGGTGACGCCTGACGAACCGCATGAAGCGACCGTTGGCGGGGTCGGACTCGCCATGTGTGAAGGCCTGACGGTACGCCAGCAGCAGAAGCAGGGCGCCGAAGAGGTAGAAGATCCAGGAGAAGTTCGCGATGAGGGTAGCGCCGACCGCGATGAAGATGCCCCGCATGACCAAGGCGATGGCGATCCCGATCAGCAGGACCTTCTGTTGATACGCCCGCGGCACCGCGAATGCAGACATGACGAGCAGGAACACGAAGAGGTTATCGACCGACAGGGCCTTTTCCGTCAGGTATCCCGCGAAATACTCGCCCCCGAACGTCCAGCCGGAGACAACCCCGATTCCGACCCCGAACAACAGGGCTAGGCCGATGTAGAAAGCCGACCACCAGGCGGACTCCCGGATCGAGGGTTCGTGCGGGGTTCGCACATGGGCGAAGAACTCAAAGACGAAGAACGCGATCGTAACGGCGATCGTGATGGTCCAGATGAGCGGGGATACGTTCACTGAGGGGTTCCAATCTTGGCGCTAGCGTGACGCCAAGGTCTTCTCCACCCCCGCGAACGAGAACCGGTGACCCGGGATGCACCGCGCATCCGTAATGACGAGCCGACCGTGTCGGAGTACTCCCCTTGCTGCTCACAGCATAGGAACAACTGGCGCGCGACGGCTGAGGAATAGCCCAGAGATCGCGGCGACCCCTCTCGAAACGCGCTCCGCGCGCAGCTCGGGACCTTCGACTCTCCCGCCCTCGACCGAAGAACGACATGCTCGTCACGGACACGGACACGGACACGGACACGGACCAGCTGGACCGTGATCCGGGCGACCAGCATCTAGTCAGAGGAGAACTGCATGAGCGAGCACGCCAGAACGTACGTCGTCACCGGAGCGGCGAGCGGGATCGGGAAAGCGACCGCCGACCTGCTGGTCGAGCGGGGGCACCGGGTGATCGGGGTTGACCTGCACGGGGCCGAGGTCGACGTCGACCTGGGAACCGCGTCGGGCCGCGCCGAACTTGTTGCTCGGGTGACTGAGTTGTCGGGTGGACACATCGACGCCATCATCGCCAACGCGGGCCTGGCTACCGGCACGCCCGCGACGGTTGCCGTGAACTATTTCGGCGCCGTCGCGACGCTCGAGGGGCTGCGGCCGCTGCTCGAGAACTCGCCAGCTCCGAGAGCGGTGGCGACCGCATCCATGGCACTGCTCTTCCCGCCAGATCAGGTCTTGCTCGACGCGATGCTTGCGGGTGATGAAGGTGCGGCCCTCGCACGGGCGCAGACGCTCGCCGAGTCACCAGATACGGCCGGCGCGATTTACGGCACCACCAAGCGGGCATTGGCCCGGTGGATCCGCCGCACTGCGCCAACAGAAGCGTGGGCGGGCGCTCACATTCCGCTGAACGCCGTGGCGCCGGGCGTCGTCGAGACACCCATGACCGCCCAGTTCACCGCCACCGAGCAGGCCCGCACGGCGATTCTCGATACGGTCCCCATGCCGCTCAACGGCATCTTCCAGCCGCGCGACGCTGCGTATCTGCTCGCGTGGGTCACGAGCGCGGAGAACGCGCACCTCTGCGGTCAGGTCATCTTCATCGACGGTGGCTCGGACGTGGCACTACGCGGGGACGACGTGTGGTGACAGCATGACGTCGGACGACCAGGAGCACGCCGGCCAGCAGCAACGGCACCGCGAATAGTGCCGCGGCCGGGGTCGAGCCTGTGGGCGCCAGTTCGGTGAGGGCGGGTGTCGCAGCGACGGTCAGCGTGACGATTTGGGAAGCATCCGGAGTCTGACCGTTGCTGGCAGTGATGGTGAAGGTGTACGAACCGCCGGTGGTCGGGGTTCCCGAGATCACCCCGGAGCCGGTCGCGAGTGTGAGGCCCTGGGGCAGCGCGCCGGATGTGACGGTGTAGGTCGATGTGGGTATCCCGGTCGCGGCGACGGTGAACGCATACGGCGTGCCCACGGTGCCGTCGGGCGGGGTGCCCGTCGTGATGTCGGGGCTGTCGGTGACGGCGATCGTTCCGGGTGGGTTGCACCCGGTCGGCACCGTGACGGTGTTGGTGTCGAGTGTGACTGCCGCGGTGCTGGCGAGAAGGCGTCCGATGACGCTCGCACCCGTGGTTGCGGTGATCGACACGTTCGCCATAACGGTGCCGACGAATGCGGCACCGGTTCCGAGGGTCGCCGAGCTGCCGATCTGCCAGAAGACGTTGCAGGCGGATGCCGTGCCGCTCAGAACGATCTGGCTCGCCGAGCCGATCGTGAGTGTGCTGGCCGCCTGGAATACCCACACCGAAGTCGCTGTGCCGGCGAGCGTGAGTATTCCGCCGCTGTCGAGCTCCAACGCCCCGCCCGAATACACCCCCGGTGTCAGGGACAGACCGGTGAGGTTGGCGAGCCCCGACGTGGTCGGCGAGAGGCTCGCAGCGGCGTTGATCGCGGTCGTCAGGTTGCCCTGGGCGAGGCTGGCGACCGGGTCGGTCTGGTGAAGGGTGCCCGTGAAGGTGCCGGGTGGCAAGAACCCGGTCACCGAGGTGCCCGGGCTGACGCCTACGTCCCCGGTGATCGCGGATGGCCCGGTGTTGGTGACTTCGCTGGCGCCCAGAACGCCGAACGGAGTAGCAGCGCCCAGGTCGATGGGGCCGTTGATGGTCGTCGCGGCGCCAGCCGCCGAGGTGGGGAGAACGGCCGCACAGACGGCTATGGACAGTGCCGCAACAATCACGGTGGGACGAATCCCTGAGAATGGCTTGGCCACGAGGGCCCCCTGCCTATTTCCGGGTAAGACCGTCCGTGTACGGATCGGTCTACCCCAGTTAGCACAGGTTTAGCACGGATGTGCGGTATGACCTACCGATCCGGGCGTATTGGGGGTTGGGGGAATCGCGCGTGCGGCGGCGCGGTTGCCTCCCTCATGCGATCGATTACCTACATGACCCCCGGTGACAGCTCTGTTCTCAGCCTCGTGGAGCGCGAGGTGCCTGAGCCCGCTGCGGGCGAGGTTCGTGTGCGCATCCATGTGTCTGGTGTGAACCCGACGGACTGGAAGTCGCGCACGGGTGCCAGCACCGTCAAGATCGAGCCGGTCGAGACGGTACCCAACCAGGATGGCGCGGGCGTCGTCGACGCCGTCGGACCCGATGTGGTGGGGCTCAGCGTGGGCGACCGCGTGTGGCTGGGAATCTCGGGCTGGCAGCGTCCCCTCGGCGGCACCGCACAGGACTACACGATTGCCCTCGCCGAGCGCGTATTTCCCCTGCCCGACAACGCCGACTTCGATCTGGGGGCGAGCCTCGGCGTTCCCGCTGTGACGGCGCATCGCGCGCTCACGGTCGGCGAGCTCATCCCGAATCGGCTGGCGCCCGGCTCGCTCTCCGGCGCGACCGTGCTCGTCGCGGGTGGTGCGGGTGCCGTCGGTCACGCCGCCATCCAACTCGCGCGCTGGGCGGGTGCCACGGTCATCGCTACCGTGAGCGGCGATGAGAAGGCTTCCCTCGCGGCAGCGGCGGGTGCGCACCACACGATCAACTACCGCGACTCGGATGCTGCGGCGCAGGTGCGGGTGATCGCGCCCGAGGGCGTCGACCACGTGGTCGAGGTCGCGGCCGGCGCGAACTCTCCCCTCAACGTCGCGGTCGTGAAGGAACGCGCGACGATCGCGAGCTACGCGAACGACGGCGGGGCATCCCCCACCTTCGATGTCGGCGCGAGCATGCGTCTGAACCTGCGCTACCAGTGGGTGCTCATTTACACGATGGGCGCCGAGGCCTGGCGGGCTGCAGGCGACGACATCGCTGCGGCGCTGAAGGATGATGCACTCCCCGTCGGCGCGACAGCCGGGCTGCCCCTCCACCGCTTCCCACTCGAGCAGACCGCCGCGGCCCACGACGCCGTGGAGAACAACATCGTCGGCAAGGCGCTCATCGACGTCGCGTGACCCGCGCCGCCGGGATCCCCGGGGGTGCCGTGTGGATGCTCAGCTCGCGAGCAGGGCATCCACCTTTGATCGCGGCATCGGTCGCGCGATGAGGTAGCCCTGGGCTCGGTCGCACCCGAGCTCGCGTACCCGAGCGAGTTGGTCGTATGTCTCGACACCCTCCGCGACCACGCGGATGCCTGTCGATCGTGCGTAGTCGACAACCCGGATGAGCCGCTCAGTCGTCTCCGCGGAGGCGTCGACGATGAGGGTGCGGTCGATCTTCAGCTCGGTTCCGTGCAGTCGGCGCAGTTGGGTGAGGGAGGCCTGTCCGACGCCGAAATCGTCGATGGCGATGCCGAAACCCATGGAGCGCAGCTCATCGAGTCGGGGCACGAGCGCCGGAACATCCTCGAGGGGCAGTGACTCGGTGATCTCGATGGTGAGCCGGCCCGCGCCCGAGAACGAGACTCGACCGCGAAGCCAGTCGGTGAATGAAGAGTCCTGCAATTGCAGCGGCGACACATTCACCGACAGGTCGAGCTGATGCCCGAGCTGGCGCCAGTGGTCGATCGCCTCCCAGCATTGTTCGGCCATGAACTGGCCGATCCCGTGGATGTGGCCCAACTCTTCGGCGAGCGGGATGAACGTGTCGGGGGTGAGGATGCCCAGCCCAGGATGGTGCCACCGGCACAGTGCCTCGGCACCCACGATCCCGCCGCCATGCAGATCGAGTTGCGGCTGAAACCATGCCTCGATCTCGCCTCGGTCGAGGGCGCCCGTTAGGTCCGTTGCCAGCTCAGCCACTCACCCGACGATAGGGCTGAGATTGTGGGCATACAAACCCCTTCACGAGACGCGATTCGCGTCGTACGCTACGTTCCCGCGGTCGGCGTCAGGCCGCGAAGCGAACGAGTTCTACCCGGTCGCCACCCTCGGCCTTGGCGTTGTACATCGCGTGGTCGGCCGAGCGCACCAGGCGATCGAAGACGAATCGCGCGTCGACGGTGTCCATGGCGACCGCGACACCGATGCTCGCGCTGACCCTGATGTCTGAGGGGACGCCGGCGTACGGTTGGCTGAGTGCGCGCAGCATTCGCTGGGCGAGAGCGGGGGCATCCTCTTCGTGCTCGATCGAGGTCACCGCAATGAACTCGTCACCCCCGTACCGACCGACGAGGTCGGTGTCGCGCACGGTCGCCTGCAACCGTCGTCCGACCTCGGCGAGCAGCGCGTCCCCGGCGGCGTGGCCGAGTCGATCATTGACCTTCTTGAACCCGTCGAGGTCGATGAACGCAACGCAGATACCCCCATCGGCGGAGACGAGTGTGCGCGCGACTTCCTCTTCGATGAGGCGTCTGCCGGGGAGTCCGGTGACGACGTCGTGCATCGCCTCGCGGCGAAGGTTCTCCTCCAACCGCACGCGCGCAATCGCCTGCGCCGCCTGATTACAGAGCGCCTCGGCGAGCGGTACGGCCTCGTCGTCGAACTCCCGGGGATGATCGAAGTAGCAGATGAGCGCACCCAGTGCGTCGGTCTTGTAGCGGATGGGCGCAGAGAGGGCCGCATGGATGCCCGCCGCGCGGAAGATCTCGTCCATGGGCGCATCGGACACGTGGGACAGTGCCTCTCCCGCGGTGCGTACGAGCAGCACCTCATCGCGCTGCACAGTAGTGCCCCCGGGGGGAAGGAAACCGACCGGCCAGTGCTCGGCGAGCGGATTGGTGCCGGCGATCTGCTCGAGGTACTCGTCTCGTCGTACATGCACACTCGCATTCGTCGCGGCAAACGCACGCTGCGCGACGTCGACGAGGAGCTCGGAGACCTGCTGCTCCGTGCGGGCCTCGGCAAAGCCGACGGAGGCCCCCAGCAGGATCTGCAGGCGCAGCAGACCACGCTCGACCCGCATACCCGAGCTGCGGAACGCGTGACCGTGAGGCGAGCGGGGAGACAGGTCGAAGACGGCGATCGCGTGGTTTCCGGCGGCGTGGGCATCCACGGTGCCGACGGCGACCGGCAAGTGTGCTCCCGAGCGGGCCTGAAGCGTCGCGGTCGCGGAGAGGGGCGCGTCGTCTGAGTGCGTCGGAACCTGGATCGACAACACGGCGTCGAGGGCGAGACCCACGAGGTCAACGGCGGGAGCACCCACCCAGTCGGCGAGTACCCCATTGACGTCGACGATCACGCCATCGGGATTGACCTCGACGAGGCCGCAGGGGGTTAGTCGCGAAGGCATCGATGGCACCCATCACACGAAACATTGGGTTCCATGCTGAGGATTGTTACGTTTGGGCTGAGGGGGAGTCAAGTCCCCCTGCGCTCGCGGGAGGGGGGTTGACTCACAACGATTCAACCCCTGCGCACGAAGTACCAGTTCGCGAAGAACCACACTGCGCCGAGCACCCCGAGCGTGACGATGGCGAAGATCGGTCCGAGTTGGGTGTCGCGCGTGATTCCGTAGACGACCACCTGCGCGAACGACAGGATGAGGCCAGCCATCCCGACGACGGCGAGACCCCGCACCGCGGCGGCGCGGTCGCGCTCGTCGGTGTACTCGAGCGCGTTGACCCGCTCGAGGTCGCCGGCGCTTCGGCGTCGCGCGAAGAGTGCTGCCGCGCCGGTGAGCACCCCCGCGACGAGCAGTGCAAGGCCGATCGTCATCTGGTGGGAGACGAAGGAGGCGATCGCGCCGACGAGGCAGAGGGTGACGAGTGCCACGTTCACGGGCGACATCGGCAGGCGACGTCGGGGTGGAGTTGCATCCGCCCGCTCTGCTCGTTCTTGTTCAGTCGACATCGAAGACCTCTTCCACCGTGAACCCGAAGTATCGGGCGAGGTGCACGGCAAGGGCGAGGGAGGGGTCGTATCGACCCGTCTCGATCGCGTTGATCGTCTGGCGGGAAACGCCGACGGCCGCGCCGAGTTGCTGCTGGGACAGGCCTCGCTCGGTCCGCAGCTGCTTGACCTTGCTGTGCACCCGTCCACCGTAGGGGAGCGAGTGGTGCACTGTAAAGCCGACTTGACAGGTCGGCGTCGATCACGCATCCTCGATGTGTAAAGCAGGCTTGTCACCATTGGAGATCTCATGCACGACGCCCTCATCGACTTCACCCGCTCGCTCCCCGTCTGGCTGCAGTGGGGTGCGGTCATGCTGATCTCGGCGATCCCGTTCATCGAGTCGCACTTCGGCGCGATGATCGGGGTGCTCGCCGGTGTGCCGGCGCCGATCGCTATCGTGGCCGCCGTCGTCGGGAATGCCCTCTCCGTGCTGGGGTTCATCCTCGCCGCGGACGCCGGCCGTCGGAAGGTGCTCGAGCGACGGGCCGCCGGGGGTGCGGAGCCGACGGAGCCCTCCCGTCGACGTCAGCGGGTCAGGCGGGTCTTCGACCGATTCGGGGTGCCCGGCGTCGGACTCGTGGGACAGATGATCGTGCCCAACCAGATCACCGCCGGCATGATGGTGTCCTTTGGCGCACGGCGTACCGCGGTCATCGTCTGGCAACTCGTCGGCATCGTGATTTGGGCGGTCGCCTTCGGCCTGCTCGCACAGGCCGGTCTCGCGGTCGTGCGCTGAGCAGCGCGGGGTTACCTGGCGCGGGCGCGCAGCCTTACGCGCAGTCGACCTGGACGTTCGTGATATTGGTGCCGGCCACGATGCCGCTGCCATTGATGACCGTGCAGGTCTGGCCCAGGGGCTGTGTCGCAACCGTCACGCTGTAGCTCCCACCCGAGACGACGGGAGTGCTGAATGTGAGCACTCCATTGGTAGCGAGTGTGAGATTGTCGCTCCCATTAAGCGTCAACATCGCCGAGCCGGCGAGACCAGAGATCGTGCCACCCACGGTGTAGCTGTTACTGGTGCACACGACCTGCACCGTGGTGATGGGAGTGCCCGCAGCGGTGCCGGTGGCGTTGTTCACCGTGCACGTCTGTGTCGCGGGTTGCGTTGTCACCGTGACGGCATACCCCGCACCCGAGACGACAGGAGTGCTGAAGGTGAACGACCCATCGCTCGTGATGGCGAGATTCTCGGTTCCGTTGAGGGTAATAGTCACCGTGCCGGCGAGACCGCTGACCGTGCCACCCACCGAGCTCGAACTGCATCCGGGGTTGGCCGCGGAGGCCGGAGCAGCGCCGCCGCCTAGGCCGACGCCGGCGAGAACGGCGACGAGCAGCAGGGCGACGCCTGCACCGCGTCGCGCTCGTACGGAGACGATGGCGCCGATGACGATGAGCGCGATGGCTAAGACGAATAAGGCCAGCGATGTGGATTGGCCCGTGGCAGCCAATTGAGCGGGGTCGTCGCAGATCACCCCCTCACGCTAGCGTGTCAACCCCCCGAGTCAATTCGCGGGGCCAGCTACCGTAAAACGTGATCGAAAACTGGCCCGGCTCCGCCTATCCGCTCGGCTCCACCTATGACGGAGCGGGCACCAACTTCGCGCTGTTCAGCGAGACGGCGCAGAAGGTCGAACTGTGTCTGTTCGACGCCGACGGAAACGAGCAGCGGGTCGAGCTCGTCGAGGTGGATGCCTACGTGTGGCACACCTACCTGCCGGGCGTCGGCCCGGGGCAGCGCTACGGTTACCGCGTCACCGGTGAGTACGCCCCCGAGAAGGGACTGCGGGCCAACCCCTCGAAGCTGCTGCTCGATCCATACGCGAAAGCCATCGCGGGCGACATCGACTGGGATCAGTCGCTCTTCGGGTACACCTTCGGTGACCCCGACTCGCGCAATGACGACGACTCGGCGCCGCACATGATGCTCGGGGTCGTGATCGACGAGGACTTCGACTGGTCGGGCGACACGAAGCCGCGCATCCCGTACACCCGCACCGTGATCTACGAGGCGCACGTGAAGGGGCTCACGAAGCTGCACCCCGACGTGCCCGAGCACGAGCGCGGCACCTACAGCGCGCTCGCGCACCCCTCGGTCATCGCGCACTTGAAGAACATCGGGGTCACGAGTCTCGAGCTCATGCCCGTGCATCAGTTCGTGAACGACTCGACCCTGCAGGAGAAGGGGCTCTCCAACTACTGGGGCTACAACACGATCGGCTTCTTCGCCCCGCACGGCGCCTACTCGAGCGCGGGCGACGCCGGCCAGCAGGTGGACGAGTTCAAGTCGATGGTGCGCGCCCTACACGAGGCCGGCATCGAGGTGATCCTCGACGTCGTGTACAACCACACCGCGGAGGGCAACCATCTGGGCCCGACGATCTCGTTCCGCGGCATCGACAACCCCGCCTACTACCGGCTCGTCGACGACGACCCACAGTTCTACATGGACTACACGGGCACCGGCAACTCGCTTAACGTGCGTCACCCGCATTCGCTGCAGCTCATCATGGATTCGCTGCGCTACTGGGTTACCGAGATGCACGTCGACGGGTTCCGCTTCGACCTCGCGGCGACGCTCGCGCGCGAGTTCTTCGACGTCGACAAACTCTCCACCTTCTTCGAACTCGTGCAGCAGGATCCGATCGTCTCCCAGGTCAAGCTCATCGCCGAGCCGTGGGATGTCGGCCCGGGCGGCTACCAGGTCGGCAACTTTCCACCTCAGTGGACCGAGTGGAACGGCAAGTACCGCGACACCGTACGTGACTTCTGGCGCGGCGAGCCGGCGACCCTCGGCGAGTTCGCGGAAAGGCTCGGGGGCTCGGCGGACCTGTATGAGGAGGATGGCCGGCGGCCCGTCGCATCCATCAACTTCGTCACCGCCCATGACGGTTTCACGCTGCGCGACCTCGTGAGCTACAACGAGAAGCACAACGAGGCCAACGGCGAGGACTCGCAGGATGGTGAGTCCCACAACCGGTCGTGGAACGGTGGCGCCGAAGGCCCCACCGACGACCCGGGCATCACCGCTCTGCGCGCTCGACAGCAGCGCAATTTTCTCGCCACGCTGCTGCTTTCGCAGGGCGTGCCCATGATCGCCCACGGCGATGAGCTCGGGCGCACCCAGCAGGGCAACAACAACACGTACGCGCAGGACTCCGAACTTAGCTGGGTGCACTGGGACGACGCGGATGCCGAGCTCATCGAGTTCGTCGCCACGGTGGCCCGCATCCGCGCCGAGCATCCCACCTTCCGGCGTCGCCGCTTCTTCACCGGGCGCCCCGTCACCCGCGGAGCGGGCGAGCCGCTGCCCGACCTCGAGTGGCTGCGGCCCGACTCCACGCCCATGTCAGACGAGGACTGGGACGCGCCTTTCGTGAAATCCGCCGGGGTCTTTCTCAACGGGCAGGGAATACGGGGCCGGGATGCGCGCGGCCAGCGCATCACCGATGACAACGTGCTCATCCTCTTCAACGCCGCCGAGAACGCCGTCGAGTTCACGCTCCCGGGGGCAGAGTATGGCGCCAGGTGGGCCGTGCCGGTCAACACCGCGGCCGAGCCCGCCGCCACCCCGATCCCCGCCGGCTCCGAATTCACCGTTGGCGAGCACTCGCTCGTGCTGCTGATCGCCACCGCCACCTGACCACCTGACCGCCACCTGACCGCCACAGAATGAGTACTTCGGTTCGATGAGTTACCCCCGCATTCCTGTTTCCACGTATCGCCTGCAGATCCGCGAGAGCTTCGACCTCTTCGCGGCCGCTCGGCTCATCGACTACCTCGCCGACCTCGGGGTCGACTGGGTCTACCTGTCACCGCTACTGACGGCGGAGCCCGGCTCCGACCACGGCTACGACGTCGTCGATCACTCGAGCATCGACCCCGCTCGAGGCGGCCCGGAGGGTCTCGTCGCGGTTTCTGAGGCGGCGCGCCGCCGAGGGATGGGTGTGCTCGTCGACATCGTGCCCAACCATCTCGGGGTCGCCACCCCGAAGGTGAACCCGTGGTGGTGGGACCTGCTGTCGAAGGGGCGCGAGTCGCGCTACGCCGAGGCGTTCGACATCGACTGGGAGTTCGGGGGTGGGCGCATCCGCATCCCCGTGCTCGGTGACGACCCGACTCTCGAGATCGATCTCGGGGAGCTCGTGTACGAGGGGCACCGGTTTCCGATCGCACCCGGCACGGACGGGGGCACCCCCGACGAGGTGCACGCTCGCCAGCACTACGAGCTCGTCGACTGGCGTCGCGCCGATGCCGAGCTCAACTACCGTCGGTTCTTCGCGATCTCGACACTCGCCGCGGTGCGCGTCGAGGTGCCGTGGGTCTTCGACGAGTCGCACTCCGAGATTGCGCGGTGGTTCGCGGACGGTCTCGTCGACGGGCTGCGCGTGGATCATCCAGACGGCCTGCTCGACCCGGGTGGCTACCTCGACGACCTGGCGCGCGCGACCGGCTCGGCGTACGTGCTCGTCGAGAAGATTCTCGAGGGCGACGAACGGATGCCCGCGCACTGGCAGGCGGCGGGCACGACCGGGTACGACGCGCTCGCCGACATCGACCGCATCCTCGTCGATCCGGCGGGACGCACACGGCTCGACAGCGTGGAGGCGGCCCTCACCCCGGGGCCGGCCACGGACTACGCCGAACTCATCCACGACACCCGACGCGGCATCGCCGACGGCATTCTGCGCTCCGAGATGCTGCGGATCGCCCGGCTCGTGCCGCACATCGAGCGCGCCGACGACGCGGTCGCGGAACTCTGCGCCACGTTCCCCGTGTACCGCACCTACCTCCCGCACCACGCCGAGTATCTCGCCGCGGCGGAGCAGGACGCTCGCCGCCGCCGCCCCGACCTCGCGGGCGTGTTCGACGAGCTCATGCCGGTGCTGCGCGACCCCGAGCATCCTGCTGCCCAGCGTCTGCAGCAGACAACGGGCATGGTCATGGCGAAGGGCGTCGAAGACACCGCCTTCTACCGCTACTCGCGACTCGCCTCCCTCACCGAGGTCGGCGCCGACCCGGCGGAGTTCTCGATCACCCTCGCCGAGTTCCACGAGCGGCAGGAGCGTCGACAGGCGGTGTTCCCGGCATCCCTCACGTCGCTCTCGACGCACGACACGAAGCGCGGCGAAGACGTGCGTGCGCGCATCGACGTGCTGAGCGAGATTCCCACCCAGTGGCGCGACACCCTCGGTCGCCTTCGCGAGCTCGCCCCGCTCGGCGATGGCCCGCTCGAGAACCTTCTGTGGGAGACGATCGTCGGCGCGTGGCCCGCCTCGCGCGAGCGGCTGCACGCATACGCGACGAAGGCGGCCCGCGAGTCGGGCACGTCGACGACGTGGCAGGCACCCGACCACGAGTTCGAGACACGGATGATGCGCCTCATCGATTCCGCCTTCGATGACCCCGCCGTGGTCGCCGAGATCGAGTCGATCGTCGCGCGGGTGCACGGCCCGGGGTGCAGCAACTCGCTCGCGGCGAAGCTCATCCAGCTGACCGCACCCGGGGTGCCCGACGTGTACCAGGGCAGCGAGCTGCTCGAAGACTCGCTGGTCGACCCCGACAACCGTCGCGAGGTCGACTTCGGCGAGCGCCAACTGCTGCTCGCGGCGATCGATGCGGGTGCGCATCCGTCTCTCGACCAGACGGGCGCCGACCAGACGGGTGCGGTCAAGCTGCTCGTCACCTCGCGCGCACTGCGCCTGCGCCGCGACCGGCCCGAGTTGTTCACGCGGTACGCCCCGATGTACGCGATCGGCGAGGCGGCGGATCACGTGATCGCGTTCGACCGGGGCGGAGCCGTCACCATCGCGACGCGCTTGACTGTGTCGCTGGGGGGCGAGAACGCCGAGGATCGCTGGGGCGACACGATCATCCTGCTCCCCGGTCGGCCCGTCACCGATGTCATGACGGGGAGGACGTTCGAGGGCGGCGCGTTGCGTCTGGCCGACGTGCTCGATCGCTACCCGGTCGCTCTGCTGGCGGCGGACTGACGGATGTTCGAGGTGTGGGCACCGCGCGCCGACCGAGTGCGGCTCTCCATCGATGATCGCGTGGTCGCGATGCGTCGCACCGCGGGTCACTGGTGGGTTCCCGCCGAGCCGATCCCGTGGCACCCCGACGTCGACTACGGATACCTCCTCGACGACGACACCACTCCGCTGCCCGACCCGCGCTCGCGCCGCCAACCCCACGGCGTGCACGGGCTCTCCCGCACGGTGTCCCTGCGCGAGCCGCGGCCGTGGCCGGGCAAACACCTGACGGGCGCGACCATCTACGAGCTGCACGTCGGCACGTTCACCCCTGGGCGCACCCTCGATTCCGCGATCGAGCGACTCGATCACCTCGTCGAACTCGGTATCGATTTCGTCGAACTGCTTCCCGTCAACGCGTTCAACGGCACTCACGGGTGGGGCTACGACGGGGTGCTGTGGTTCGCGGTGCACGAGGCGTACGGGGGTCCCGCCGCCTACCAGCGGTTTGTCGACGCGTGCCACGCGCGCGGGCTCGGCGTCATCCAAGACGTCGTCTACAACCACCTCGGCCCCTCGGGCAACTACCTGCCGCGCTTCGGTCCGTACCTCGACGACGAGCGAGCCAACACGTGGGGTCAGACCGTCAACCTCGACGGCGTTGACTCGAATGAGGTGCGCCGCTACATCCTCGACAACGCCGCGCTGTGGCTGGGCGAGTACGGCGTCGACGGTTTGCGGCTCGACGCGGTACACGCACTGCTCGACGACGGCGAGACCCACCTGCTGACCGAGTTGGCGACCGAGACGGATGCTCTCGCCGCCGCCCTCGCACGCCCGCTCACCCTCATCGCCGAGTCCGACCTCAACGATCCCGTCATGGTCACACCGCGCACCGACGGCGGCTTCGGACTCACCGCGCAGTGGAGCGACGACTACCACCACGCCGCTCACGTCGCCCTCACGGGCGAGACGAGCGGGTACTACGCCGACTTCGATTCGCTCGCAGCCCTCGCGAAGACCATGACGGGCGCGTTCTACCATGACGGCACCTTCTCGTCGTTCCGCGGTCGCGACCACGGGGCGCCCGTACCGCGCGAGACTCCGACCTTTCGGTTCGTGACGTTCACGCAAGATCACGACCAGGTCGGCAACCGAGCGGCGGGCGACCGGCTCAGCGCCACCCTCTCGACGGATGACCTCGCGCTCGCCGCGTTCCTCACGGTGCTCACGCCCTTCACCCCGATGATCTTCATGGGCGAGGAGTGGGGGGCAACCACGCCGTGGCAGTACTTCACGTCGCACCCCGAGCCGCAGCTCGGCGCGGCGACCGCGCGAGGTCGCATCGCCGAGTTCGAGCGCATGGGGTGGGATGCCGACGTCGTACCCGACCCGCAGGATCCGCTCACCCTCGAGCGTTCGACCCTCGACTGGGCCGAACTCGACGGCGCCGAGCACGCGCGGCTACTCGCGCTCTATCGGCGACTTCTGAGGCTGCGTCGCGAGACACCCGCGCTCACCGATCCCGACCTCGCGACCGTGTCGTGCGTCGTCGATGAGTCTGCGAAGTGGCTTCGACTCGATCGCGACGGTGTGTGCGTTGTCTACAACTTCGCGCGGGAGCAACGGAACGTGCCGACGGTGGGGGAGTGCGAGCCCATTCTCTGGTCGGGGCTCACGGGGCGGGTCGAGGACCACGCCGTAGCGCTGCCGGCACGCACCGCGGTCGTGCTGACGGTGCGGTGAGCCTCAGGCGGCCGTGAGCGCGCGGCGCTTACCGCGGCCGCTCACGAGCGACACCGGCATCGTCTGCACCGGTGTGCCGTTGAGCTGAAGCATCGCCGTCACTCGCGGGTTGATGCCAATGGAGGGTATGAGGATGCGAGGCAACACGTAACTGATCTCGCAGCCCTCTATGAGCACGTCGTCGGCGAGCAGACGTTGGTCGATGGCGGCGCGCGCGTCCCACAGGCACACGTCCATCACCCGCCCGCGCTCGACGCGGATGGCGAGTTCGGAGCCGGATGTCTCGGTGAGACGGATCACGGCTGTGTCGGCGAAGGTCAGAATGGGGAGGGTCGTGCTCACGCGGACTTCGGGATCCACGCCGTACACGATCTCCGCGGAGATCAGGCGAGGCATGGTTCAAACCTATGAAACACGAGTCATGCTCGCGAGGCCTTGACAGCGGGTGTGGATGATGCGTGTGGGCCCCTCGATCGGTCAGCGGCCCACACCCGCGGCGCTCGCGAATCCCGGCGTCGCGCGCAGCGATCCGTCTCGCCCGACGACGAGCGCGTCGACGGGCCACCGCGAGAGCAGGTCGTCGAGCGCATCCAGTCCACCGGCGACGATCGCCGTCGCGAGCACGTCGGCCGTCACGATGTCGTCCGCGATCACGGAGGCTTGAACGATGTCTGGGGTCTCCACCTCGCCGTCAGGATCGGCGGAGATGTCTTGAACGAACGAGGTCAGGTCGCTCGAGGCAAGACTCGCGTCTGCTTCGGTGAGCACCAACGCGACCTGTGCGCGTACGATGACGAGCGCCACGAGCAGCAGAAGGGCGGCGACCACGACGCTCCCGAGCGTGATGCGGGTACGGATGCTCAGTCTCACGGTGTGAGCTCCATCTTGTAGCCCACGCCCCGTACCGTCGTGACGAGCAGCCCCGGGTCGTGGGGTTCGAGCTTGCGACGCAGGTATCGCACATACTGGTCGACGACCTGGGGATCGATGAACTGCGTTGTTCCCCACACTTCGCGCAGAATGTCCGGTCGAGTCATCGCCTCGCCCACTCGGGAGCCGAGCGTCCACAGCAGGGCGAACTCTTTGGGGCTGAGGGGGAGGGTCACCCCGTCGACGCGCGCGCGAACGGTCGCAGCATCCAACACCACAGCGCCGAGCGTGAGAGTCGTTTTGGGTGCCCGTGCGTCCCGCCTCACGAGCGCTCGAATACGCGCGCTGAACTCGGCGAACGCGAACGGTTTGGTGAGGTAGTCGTCAGCGCCCGAGTCGAGTCCTGCGACACGATCCTCGACGGCATCGCGCGCCGTCAGCAGCAGCACGGGCAACGGATTGTCGTGCTTGCGCAGGTGACGGCAGATCTCGAATCCCGTCATCTCCGGCAGCATGACGTCGATCGCGGCAGCCGCGAAGTCGTTCTGGTTGACCGCGATGAGCGCATCGATCCCGTTGCCGACGAGCGTCACCTCGTAGCCCTCGCGCTCGAGTCCGTCGCGGATGAGCGCGCTCATGAGGGGATCGTCCTCGACCACGAGAATCGCGGTCATCAGACGATCCCGGTGGTCCCCAACAGGCTACCGATGAGGAAGGTCGCGACGAGAGCGAGCGCACCCCCGACGACGACGCGCACGGTGGGACGCAACCACGGGCTGCCCCCGATGCGCGCGCTCATCGCCCCCGTCACCGCGAGTGCGACGAGAACAGCCGCGAAAGTCACGGGAACCCTCAGTTCCGCGGGCGGCAACAGAATTGCGAGCATGGGCAGCACCGCTCCGATGAAGAAGGCGAGAGCGGATGCCCCTGCCGCCTGCCACGGGCTGACCACATCTTCTTCGGTGATCCCCAGTTCCGCCTCGAGGTGCGCCTTGACCGCGTCGTGCTCGGTCAGCTCCCGAGCGACCTGTTCGGCGGTCTCGGCAGACAGTCCCTTGGCCTGGTAGATCCCGGCGAGTTCGGCGAGTTCCTCGTCGGGCATCGTGGCGAGTTCGTGCCGTTCCTTGGCGATGAGGGCGCGTTGGCTGTCGCGCTGACTGCTCACCGAGACGTACTCGCCGAGCGCCATCGAAATCGCCCCGCCCACGACCCCCGCCGTGCCGGCCGTCAGGATGGGTGCGATCGAGGTCGTCGCGCCGGCGACCCCGACGACGATCGCGGCGACCGAGACGATACCGTCGTTCGCGCCGAGCACGCCCGCCCGCAACCAGTTGAGGCGCCCCGCGAAGCCTGCACCGTGTGCCTCGCCCACGTGTGTCCACATGCTCATGGCGCCAGCAAACCACACCGCGGGGTGCGGCGCCACGCTTCGTCGTTTTCTGGGCGCTGGCTCACGCGAACCGAGCGCCGAGCCCCCCGTCGACAGACCAGTTTGCGCCCGTGACGAAGCTCGCAGCATCCGAGGCCATGAAGACGACGACACGGGCGACCTCGTCGGGTGTGGCGAAGCGGCGCATCGGTTGGGTCGCGATGAGGCGCTCGAGTTCATCGGCAGGCAGGCGGGCTAGGTCGGCGCTCACGCGTTCGGAGAGTGTCCAGCCGGGCGTGACCGTGTTGACGCGAATTCCGCGCGGGGCGAAGTCGAGCGCGAGCGATCGGGTGAGCCCCGCGAGCCCCGCCTTGGCGGCACCGTACGGGAAAGAGCCCTCGGCGGTGAGCGTCGCGTGCAGCGAGCCGATGTTCACGATCGACCCGGCACCGGCCTCGACCATCCCGGGCAGCACCGCCCGGGAGAGCAGCCACGGCGCTCGCAGGTCGAGCGCCATGAGGGCGTCCCACTCGGCGACCGTCATGGTGCGAGCGTCAGCCTCGGAATTGCGGCTGGCGCTGTTCACGAGGATGTCCACGCGCCCGTGATCCGCGAGCACCCGCTGCACAGCCGCCGCGACCGCGGCCTCATCGGCGACGTCGGCGTGGATGAACCGAGCGCCGATCGCGCCCGCCGTCTCGGCGCCACGCTCATCGAGGTCGAGAACGTATACCGTTCCGCCCGACTCGACACCCTGTTTCGCGACCGCGGCTCCGATCCCGAGCGCGCCGCCCGTGACGATCGCGACCTTGTCGTGCCAGGCCTCGCCGAGGCTCACCATTCGGCGACGCTCCCGTCTGCGTGGCGCCACACCGGTGCCTGCCAGTCGTGGGTGTCGGCGGCGCGCACTGCTGCCTCATCCACCTCGATGCCGAGTCCCGCCCCGATCGGTCGGGCGATGCTGCCGTCGACGATCTCGAACACCGATCCATCGACGAGGTAGTCGAGCACGTCCCAGCCGGTGTTGTAGTGGATGCCTCGGCTCTGCTCCTGGATGAGAAAGTTCGGCGTCGCGAAGTCGATCTGCAGGCTCGCTGCGAGTGCGATGGGACCGAGCGGCGAGTGCGGAGCCAGCGATACCCCGTAGGTCTCGGCCTGAGCCGCGATGCGTCGGGTCTCAGAGATGCCGCCCGCGTGCGACACGTCGGGCTGGGCGACGGCGATGCCGGCCTCGAAGAGGGGGATGAAGTCCCAGCGGGAGTATGCGCGCTCCCCGGTCGCGATGGGGATCGCGGTGCTCTCGATGATCGAGCGCAGGGTGGTTGGGGCGAGCTCGGGCACAACCGGCTCCTCGACGAAGAGGGGCAGCAGGGGCTCGAGCAGGGGCAACACCCGTCGCGACATCGCCGGACTGAATCGACCGTGGAAGTCGAGCGCGAAGTCGCCGTCCTCACCGAGGGCATCACGGGCCGCCTGTGCGCGCTCGACGATGCCCGTTACCTGCGCCGCCGTGTCGATCGCCGTGAGCGGGCCCGACGCGTTCATCTTGACCGCCGTGAAGCCTTGCTCGACGCGCGCATGCACCTGGTCGGCGATCTCGCTGGGGTGGTCTCCGCCGACCCAGGCGTAGACCCGCGCGCGATCGCGCACAGCACCACCGAGCAACTGGTGAACGGGGGCGCCATAGAACTTGCCGACGATGTCCCACAGGGCCTGATCGATTCCGGCCACGACGCTCGCGAAGACGGGGCCGCCACGGTAGAAGCTCGTGCGCGTGAGGGTCTGCCAGACGTCTTCGATGCGCAGCGGGTCGATTCCGATGACCTGCTTTTCGATCTCGCGCAGCGCCGCCTGAACGGTGGATGCCCGTCCCTCGACGATCGGCTCACCCCAGCCGACCAGGCCCTCGTCGGTCTCCAACCTCAGGAACAACCATCGCGGAGCTACGCGAAAAGTCTCCATCCGGGTGATGCGCATGCGGTCCTCCAATGTGTCTGATGATGCGGGCCGATACATGCCGTCAATCGGGCATTGGCCGCCTCAGCCACCGACAACATATCTGATACCTTTGGCGCATGCCTACTCTGACTAGCGCGCCGATTGACCCGCCGGGCATCGACAGCGTCGTCGCTTCGCTCCGCGAACTCGTGGTCGACCGCAGTCATCCGGGTGACAAACTCCCCCCGGAGGCCGAGCTCGCCGCGACCCTCGCCGTGTCTCGGCTCACCATCCGTGAGGCACTCAAAGTGCTCGCGGGCAGTGGACTCGTCGAACTCGCCAAGGGGCGCCGGGCAGTCGTGCGGGCCATGGACAGCAGCGTGCTCTCTGACTACCTCGCGGTCGCGCTGCGTCGCGACCCGAGTGGGTACCTCGAGCTCAACGCCATCCGGCAGTCGCTCGAAGCGCTCAGTGCCGGGGCCGCCGCGCGCACCGCCGGAGCGGCCGGCATGAGAGCGATCGATGCCGCGCTCGAGCGCATGCGCGACGAGGCGGCCCACCGCGCCGATGCACCGGCTGAAGAGCTCGGTGGCTACCACGACGCCGACCTCGAGTTCCACTCCGCGATCGCACTCGCGGGCGGAAATCGCATGCTCGCCCTCATCCTCGACAGCCTCTCCGAATGCCTGCGGGAGAGTTTCGTGCAGTCCGCGCGCGGTCACCTCGCGCGGGGCGGCACCGTGCAGGACGACCTCGCCGCCCACGAGGCGATCGGCGAGGCGATCCGCGCACGTGACTCCGCACGAGCGGAGCGCCTCATGCGCGCGCACCTCGGCTCGGCCGAACGCGACATCCGGTTGGCGATGGCGGGCCGCGCATGAGCTTCGACTCCGGCTACACGATCCTGGTGGTGGGTGCCGGCGGTGGCATCGGTCGTGCGGTGGCCACCGATCTCGCGGCGCACGGGGCATCCGTCGTCGTCGCCGATCGCGACCTGGACGCCGCACTCGCGACCGCGCACCTGATCGAGTCGACCGGTGGCCGATCCCTCGCCCTGGACCTCGACGTCGCCGACGAGCAGTCGGCACACGCGGCGGTCGCCGCGACCGAGCGGTGGAACGGTGAACTGCGCGCCCTCGTGAACAGCGTCGGCGTGCAGGGCCCCCTCGGCAAGCCGAGTCACGAGGTGGACATCGCCTCGTTCGAGGCCACCCTGCGCATCAACCTCACGGGAGCTCTCGTGCTCACGCGAGCGGTCATGCCGGGCTTCCTTTCGCGCGGGTACGGCCGAGTCGCGCACGTCGCCTCGGTCGCCGGCAAGGAGGGCAACCCCAACATGGTCGCGTACTCCGCGAGCAAGGCGGGGCTCATCGGTCTCGTCAAGGCGCAGGGCAAGGAGTACGCGACGAGCGGGATCACGGTCAACGCGATCGCCCCGGCGGTGGTGCACACCCCGTTCCTCGACACCCAGCCGCAAGAAGTGCTCGACTATATGACCGCGAAGATCCCGATGGGTCGGGTGGGGACGACCGACGAGATCGCCGCGATGATCCGATTCATGGTCTCGCCCGAGTGCAGCTTCACGACCGGATTCGTCTTCGACGCGTCCGGCGGGCGCGCCACCTACTGACCGTCATGCTTCTCGACGAGTCCACCGCGCTCGACTACCTGCGCTCTCGCGGTGTCGAGGTCTCGGGTCACGAGACGGTGCGTGAGCTCACGGGTGGGGTGAGCAACGTCGCGCTCGCCGTCACGGGCGGGCCGCGCGACCTCGTGGTGAAGCAAGCGCTCGCGCGCCTGCGGGTGGCCGACGAGTGGCTCGCCCCCGTCGAGCGCATCGATGCCGAGGCTGCCGCCCTGCGGCTCGCCGCCGAGGTGGCACCGCACGCCGTTCCCCCGGTCATCGACTTCGACGGCGACCGACATGTCGTCTCGCTCGATCACGCTCCCGCCGACTGGGTCGACTGGAAGACGCGGATGATGCGTGCCGAGTGGATCCCGGGGGTGGCCGAGGGCATCGGTTCGGCACTCGCGCGTTGGCACGCGCTCGACCCCGGCGCGATCCCCGAGCAGATCACCGGCCAGGCAGACGCGTTCGAGAGCCTGCGGCTCGACCCGTACCACCGCACCGTCGCCGCCCGCCTCCCCGAGGTGGCGGATGCCCTCGCCCACGTCATCGCCTCCCTGCAGCTGAGGCAGACTCTCGTGCACGGTGACCTCTCGCCGAAGAATGTGCTCGTCGGTCCCCAGGCGCAGTTCTGGGTCATCGACTGGGAGGTCGCGCATCTTGGTAACCCCGTGTTCGATCAGGCGTTCCTGTTGAGCCACCTGCTGCTGAAGCACTTGCACGTGCCGGAGTTGCGGCGGGTTCTGCCGGGTGCGGGCGCGGGCTTCCTGGACGCCTACGTCACCGCCGGGGGCCGCGCGACCGCCGATGGGCCAGCGCTCTCCCGTCACATCGGCGCACTCCTCCTGGCGCGCGTCGCGGGCAAATCGCAGGCAGGGTACCTGGAGCAACACGAGCGCGTCGCCGTCAGCCGGGCGGGCATCGCGCTGCTCACCGGACCAGAACTCGACGTTCCCGCCGCATTCGACCTCATACTCAGCACTCACGACGAGGAGTCCCGATGACCGCCGACACCATTCGTTCCGTCCACGCCTGGGAGGCACTCGACTCTCGCGGTCGACCGACCGTGGGGTGCACCGTCACGCTCGCCGACGGGTCGGTCGGCCGCGTCGTCGTGCCATCGGGGGCGTCGACGGGTGCCCACGAGGCGGTCGAGTTGCGCGACGGTGGCGAGCGCTACGCGGGCTACGGCGTGCAGCGCGCGGTCGCGAGCGCGAACGACGTACTGGCGCCTCTCGTTGTGGGGCGTCGCGCCGGCGAACGTGCGGCACTCGACGCGGAGCTCGAGGCCGCCGACGGAACCCGAGCACTGGAGCGTCTCGGTGCGAACGCGGTGCTCGCGGTGTCCCTCGCCATCACCGTCGCCCACGCGGCCTCGCAGCGGGAGCCGCTCTGGCGCACCCTCGAGTCGGCCCGCCGTCCCGTGATCCCGATGCCGATGGTCAACATCCTCTCGGGTGGCGCGCACGCGGGCGGGGCCATCGATCTGCAGGACTTTCTCGCGATACCCGTGGGTGCATCATCCTTCGCCGAGGCGATCGAGTGGATCGCCCGCGTGCGCGCGGCGTGCGCGGTGCTGCTCGAGGAGCAGGGTGGATGGGCGTCGCTCGTCGCCGACGAGGGCGGGCTCGCCGCTCGCCTCGGTTCGAATGAAGCAGCCCTGCAGCTGCTCACCGCGGGGATCGAGCGCAGCGGCCTCGGTGTCGAGCGAATGCAAATCGCGATCGACGTCGCCGCCTCGCAACTGGCGACCCCCCGGGGCACGATCGCACTCGCCGGAGAGCGCGTGGAGCTGACCACCACGGAGTGGGTCGACCGGTTGTCGCGGTGGGTCGCGACCTACCCGATCGTCTCGATCGAGGACCCCCTCGGCGAAGACGACTGGCAGGGGTGGGCGACGGCGGCTGGCGCGTTGCGCGGACTTCAGGTGTTGGGCGACGACCTCTTCGTGACCGATGTGGAGCGCGTGCGGCACGGGAGCGCGCTCGGCGCAGCCAATGCCGTGCTCGTCAAGGTCAACCAGGCGGGCTCCGTGCGTCGCGCCGAGCAGACCGTGCTCGCCGCCGACGAGTTGGGCCTCGCGACGGTCGTGAGCGCGCGCTCCGGGGACACAGAGGACCACTGGCTCTCTGACCTCGCCGTGGGGTGGGGCGGCGGCCAGATCAAGGTGGGTTCGACGATGCGCAGCGAGCGCACCGCCAAGTGGAACCGCCTACTCGAGATCGAGAGCACCGACGAACTCGAGTTCGCCGGAACGCGGGGCATCGCGCCGCTGGGCTAGATGTACTGCCCAGGGACGTTGGTTAACCGGCTGATGGGTGGTTTTGCTCCGATGGC